>Ga0315282_10018377_pt1 | contig 9991 bp, 3 predicted proteins | sample YL17G07_20_MG_FD_203693 | JGI IMG/M metagenome (GOLD analysis project Ga0315282, IMG submission 203693) | Sediment microbial communities from Yellowstone Lake, YNP, Wyoming, USA - YL17G07_20 | ecosystem: Environmental > Aquatic > Freshwater > Lake > Sediment | place: USA: Wyoming | collected... | reverse complement strand
CGTATGGCGCGGCGAGGTATTCAACGAATGCCAGCCAGTCGTTCTCGCTGTGGAGGATATGCTGCAGCACCAGCCACGGTCTCATGCGGGACTGCGGGTCCGCGCCGGTCTGCAGGTCAAAGAGGAGGCCCATGGGCAGCGTCATCTCCATGCTGCCGTTGACCGCCGTGCGCCAGTCGGGACGGACCTGCGAAGTCGCGTGCCAGCTCAGAATCGAGGACATGGTCGCGTCGCGGGTCAGGAACCAGATGCGATGCGCGCCTTTGGGTCCCGTGGACGGCTGCGACGCGAGCAGTTCGTTGAGCACCGTTGGGTTGGGGACATAGCGCTTCTCGGCATCGGCCGGTTGGTCCACACGGAAGATGCGGCAGTTGTCCAGCCACAGCGTCCCGGGGCCGGTGAACGCGAACTGGTGGCCGAAGTGCCAGGCGTCGCCGGGCCGTTCCGGGCCGGCGAAGTCACACGCATACTTCCGCCACTCGTTCTTGACCTCAAACGTCTGCTTGATGCCCGGATAGCCGCGCCCGTAGGAGAATGTCACCGCGCCGTTATTGCCAAGACCGTCCTGGCGGAGCCACACTTCCAGGCGGTACTGCTTGCCGGGTTCGAGCTGTCCGTACCACAGCGACTCGCCGCCCTTCTTCGTGCCGATGAACACCGTTTGGCTGATGGTCTGCTCGCCGGGTCCGGCCTTGACCTGCATGCAGGTTTCGCCGGGGTCGAGCATCTCGGGCGGCACGGGCTGCGGATGCGGGACGAAAGAGAAGGAGAGTTTGCTCGGGTCGCCGTTCCAGTACCACGCCGGCGCGTCCATGGGGTTGCCGATGCCGCGGACGCGGGAGTTGACCAGACGCATGTCAAAGCTGCCGAAGCGTTTCTCGATGACGACGTAATCGTACTTCTCCAACGCATGCGCGCCCTCGCTGACATACACGCGCATCTCCTGTTTCGCGGCCGGCGCCACAGAGCGTTTAAGGCGATACGCCACGACATCCTGCGATGGGCTGGGTTTCCAGGTGAGCGTTACGCAGCCGTCGCCGGCGATGGCGGTGAGTTCCTGCGGCGGCTGCGGCCTGCTTTTGGCCGGGCTTCCCGCCGGCGGCTTCGGGTTGATGCAGTACGCACGCTTGTCGGCACGGCCCTTGGTGTCGGTCACCTTCAGGAAGATGCGCAGATCCTGCGCGTCGGCTCTCGCTTTGCCCAGGATCGCGCCCCGCGTCGCGTCGTGGCTGAGGCCGTCGGGCAGGGCGAGCGGCTTGTCCTGGCCGTCCACAATCTCCCACTTGAGCGGCGCCTCGCCCCCGCGGACCTTGGGCGTGAACTCGAACGGGCCGCCGGCCTTCAGCGCTGGAAGCTGGTCGCCGTCCTTCTCGATCAGGATGTGCGGCGGTGTGTCCAGGTCAGCCTGCGGCGTGGCGCTGACTTCGTTCGATAGGTCCGACTCCTCGCTGTTCGCTCCGACCGCAACGGCGGCGTACCAGTAGGTTCGGCTGTTCTCGACACCGGAACCGTCGGTGCAGCTCAGGTTGCCGTGCCTGATCCAAGCGTTGGGAAAGACGACGGCATACCTGCTGGCGATCCAGCCGCCATCGGGGAAATCCTTCGTGCCCGCCGGGATGACTTGCGCCTTGCCGACGCAGACAACATGATCGGCCTTGCTCACCTCGAGGTACTTGCCGTCCTTGCTCAAAGGCACGCTCTTGCCGTCCGCGTCCACGAGGCGGTAGATGCGCAAGTCCGCGCCGCTGAGGAAGCCGTTGCCCCAGAGGTCCCACCAGGACGTGCCGGGACCATCAATCTCGAACCAGTTCGGCCCGCAGTTCGCAACGCGGTGGAGGTTGCGCCAGTAGATTGGCTCGTTGCCGGGGTTGTGGACGAAGTTGTTGGCGGCCCACTCGACGGCGCCGCAGCGCCCCCAGGTGTTCGCGCCCAGTGGCGGCACCTTGTCACGCGGGCGCAGGACGTTCGTCGTCACCACCAGTTCGGCGGGAGCGTTGGGTTCGGCGGCCTGCGTGCTGGCCGCGATGCTCTGCACCAACGCAAGGGCGGCGATGAAACCGCGGCAGCTTCGCAGCGCCAATCGTGTCGCCGTTCCTCTGTCAGCCTGCACTCTCACTCCAGTCTCCCTCCTGTGCCTTCAAGATCAGCGCGTTGTCTCACCTTTCGATCGTCTCCCACGCCATGCGTTGCAGCACGAGGGCACTCATGGTCGAAAGGATAGCGCTCAAGAGGCGCGGATCAAGAAACGTGCAAGTCGTTGCTCGTCATCCGGGAAATCCCGGGTAGACCAGGAAGAACGGACCGCGCGCTGGTCGAGGAATGGAGATGAGGGTGAGAGTGCGGTGCTCAGCGTTTCGGATTTCGTGCCTCGCGGTGGCCGTGGCGCTGCTGCCGGGGAGTGGCGTTTTCGCGAAAGAGGCGGGGAAGACGATGGTGATCAGGAATGCCGCATTCAGTGTGTCGGTGGACGGCGCCGCGGGCGCGTTCTCGGTGCAGGCGCTGCCATCGGGGAAGACGTTCATCCCGGCCGGCTCGCTGAGCGGTTCGGGCGGGATAGCGCAGACGATCCCGGTGCCGGACAGAATCTTCGGCGATGGCGAGGCGATCGAGGTGTGCTACGCCAACGGCAATCGCGACAGACTGATGCTTCTGCCGAATGTGCCATTCGTCCTGTTCCGTTCCACGCTGCACAACGGCGGGGCGGAAGCGGCCCGGCACAGAAGTGTGCAGCCGCTGTCGGCCGGCATTGATCTGGGCAAGCCTGCGTCCGAATTGCGCGCGCTGGGCACCGGCGGCTTGACGGCGCCCGACAAGAACCCCGGCAGCTACGCGTGGCTGGCCGTTGCCGATCCGCAGACGCGCAACGGCGTGGTCGCGGGTTGGGTGACGCACGACCGCGGCAGCGGCGTCGTTTTCTCCAAGGTCGAGAACGGGCGCGTGCGCGTGGAGGCGCAGATTGACTACGGCCGCCTGCGCACGCTTAAAGGCAAGGACGCCGACACCGAGACGTTTGCGCTGGGGTATTTCGACGACGCGCGTCTGGGCATGGAAGCGTGGGCTGACGCGGTGGCCAGGGTCTATTCGATCAAGCTGCGTCCGCAGCCCGTGGGCTACTGCACCTGGTACCACGCGGGGGCGTCAAACGGGAAACAGTTGGCCGAGCAGACGAAATTCGCCGCCGAAAAGCTCGCGCCGTTCGGCTTCTCCGTCGTGCAGATTGACGATGGCTGGCAGGAAGGCACCGGCGGAGGCAACGGGCCGAAGAAAGTGTTCCTCAACTTCAACCCCAAGGGGCCGTATCCCGGCGGCATGAAGGCCACCGCGGACGATGTCAAAGCTCACGGCCTGACGCCGGGCATCTGGTTCATGCCTTTTGCCGGCACGCATGATGACCCGTTTTTCAAGGAGCATCAGGACTGGTTCGTCAAACGCGAGGACGGCAAGCCGTACGACACGGCGTGGGGCGGCACGTGCCTGGACATGACGCACGCCGGCGCGCGCGAGTACCTCCGCAGCGTCGTGCAGCGCATCGCCAGGGAATGGGGCTACACGTACTTCAAGCTGGACGGCATGTGGACGGGTTCGGCCACGAAGCAGATTTACGTCAACAGCGGCTACAAGGACGACGGCATCGGCGACGCGGTGTTCGCCGATCCGGACAAGACGAACATCGAAGCATACCGCGACGGCATCAAGCTGGTCCGCGAAACAGCGGGCGACGGCGTCTTCATCCTGGGCTGCTGCGCGCCGCAGAACATGCGTTCGTTCGGCGGCGCGTTCGGGCTGATTGACGCAATGCGCGTCGGCCCTGACAACGGTTCCGACTGGAGCGGCCTGCGCGCGGGACCGCTGTTCGCTTCGCGCAACTACCATCTGCACGGGCGCATCTGGTACAACGATCCCGATCCCGTCTACGTGCGTCCCAGCACGGCGCTTGCGCACGCGCAGTTGATCTGTTCGTGGGTGACGATCAGCGGTTGCCTCAATCTCAGCAGCGAATTCATGCCGGCGCTGCCCGCGGAGCGTCTGGATATCCTCAAGCGCACCATGCCCAGCCACGGTCTGCTCCCGCGGCCGGTGGATCTGTTCGAAAACGAGCCGGCGCGAGTGTGGCTGCTCACGGACGGGCGCCGTTCGCCGCGGCGCGACGTTATGGCGCTGTACAACTGGGAGTCGAAGACGCTGACCGTCGAACTGCCGCTGGCGCGCGTGGGGTTCGCCGAGGACGCGGCATACGTGGCGTTCGATTTCTGGGCCAACGCGTTCCTGCCGCCGTTCAAGGGAAGCTTGCGCACGTCGCTGCCGAAGGAATCGTGCCGGATTCTGGCGGTACGCCCGCTGCTGGAACGGCCGTTCCTGCTGAGCACCTCGCGGCACATCACGCAGGGCATCGTGGACGTGCTCGAGGAGACATGGGACGATGGGCGCAAGAGCTTAAGCGGCAAGAGCCAGGTCGTGGGCGGCGACGCTTGCGAATTGCGGATCGTCGCGCCGCCGGAACCGAAAAGCTGGAACGCGGTGAAGGCGGAGTTGGCTGCGGAGGATCAGGCTGCGGGCGCGGAGATCAAGCTGGCTCAGGTTGGGCCGTGCGTTCGGGCGACAGTCACGTCGCCGAAGAGTCAGGCGATCGCCTGGAAGCTGACGTTTGAGTCGGGTCCCGCGGCGACGGCGCTGCCGAACAAGGTCGCGAATCTGACGGCCAAGGCCGTGTCCTTCAGGCAGGTGGCCGTCGCGTGGGACGGCGGTGAAGCGTCCTATCGCATCGCCCGCAATGACGGGCTAAAGCGCCTCGTGACGGCGAACGCGTACAGCGACGACACTGTGGCGCCGGGCAAGAGCTACACGTACACGGTGAGCGCCGTGTCGTGGGCGGGCAAGGAGTCGGAAGGCGTGTCGGTTGAGGTGGCCGTGCCGAAGCTTGAGCTGCCGCCCGTGCCGCCCTCACCGGACGTGCACCTTTCGGACCTGAAGCCGGCGCAGGCGACGACGGGCTTTGGCCAGGTCGGCGTGAACAAGTCCGTTGAGGGCAAGCCGCTCACGGTGAACGGCAGGAGATACGAGAAAGGCATGGGCGTTCACGCGCGCTCCGAACTGGTGTACGCGTGCAAGCCGGAGTACAAACGCTTCGTCGCGGTCGCGGGGCTGGACGACGAGAAGCGCGACGACGAACGGCCGAGCGTGGTGTTTCAGGTGTGCGCCGACAACACCGTGCTGGCTGAAAGCCCTACGCTGACGTGGCGCGACCTCAGCCACTGGCACTTCGACGTCGCGATTCCCGCAAAGACGAAGCACGTGCGGCTGATCGTCACGGACGCCGGCGACGGCATCGCAGCCGATCACGCGGACTGGGTGGACGCGGGGTTCAAGCAGTAACGGAAATCAGCGGATTGCGCAGAGCGCGCGGAATATGCCGCCCCTGCCGCCTGCGCCCCGGTTCTTCGCGACGTTCTGGCCAAACCGCACTCGACGCGGTACAAGCGCGTCATGTGCAGTCTGGCGATCCCCCGTCCCGGCGCAAGCCTTCTCCTCTGGCTTACGGTGCTGCCGCTCGTCGCAGCGGCAAACGATGAAGACCGGCCGCGCCCGCTTCCCCTCACTGGCACCTTCATCCAGTACAACGCCGCCAACCTGTCCGCAGAGTGGAAGAAGACCTTCGCAAGCGTGACCGCTCTGAGGATGACCACGATTGTCATCCAGTACCTCAAGCTTGATGACACGGAGTACATCCGCCGGGAGCACGATCCGACGAAGCGCATCCTGGAACTGGCCGACGTGCACAACCGTTCGACTGGTCCTGAGCGGCGAATGCGGGTCTTCATCGGGCTGAGCAACGCCACCAACTGGAACGGCGGACGGGGCAAGGACGCCGAGGAGACCCGAAAGCGCGCGGCGTCGGCGAGAACCGATTGTGCCGCACTGGCTGCACGCGTCACAAGGCTGTATGGAGAGCACGCATCATTCTTCGGCTGGTACATCCCGCTGGAGGGGGACAACTGCTACGACCCGCAGGACGCCGGGACCTTGAGCGCAGTCCACGATCTCTACAAGGAGATCTCACAGGACTGCAAGCGGTCGCTGGACAAGCCTGTGGCCATGTCCGTGTTCTTCAACATGGGCAGCGGGTGCTACGACGCAGGTCAGACCGCGCGCGCATACACGCGCATCCTGACCGACTGCAACGTGCAGTACCTGCTCCTGCAGGACGGCGTGGGGGAGAGGAACTGGGACGGCCGGATCAAGGCAAAGATCGGCCCGTTCTTCGAGGCCTTCGGGAAGGTGTGCTCCAGCAGCGGGATCGAGTTGTGGGGCGTCCCGGAGTGCTTCCGTTTTCCGGGGAAGGACAAGAGCGGAGCCGAACAGCGGGTCCCACTGGCAGACGCCCTTCGCCTGAAGGCCCAGCTCCAGACGATTCAGGAGTTCGGCGTCAAGACCACAGTGGTCTTCGAGTTCCATGCGTACTTTGACCCCAACCCGCACGCGCCGGACGACGACGCCGGGTACAGAATGCGCAAGGCTCTGTACGAGGATTATGCGCGGAGCATTGCGGGTGACGGGAACCGTCCGTGACGCCCTCAGCCTCGCGGCTTACTCTGCCTGGTGCCGCGGGACTTGCTGTGATGATGACCGCGCCGACAGCGTCATCCGCGGACACGGCCTGCCGCTGTGCGCGCTGAAGTTGCGGCGCCTCGGGCGCGCACGCGTCCTGAACGCCCCTATCTCTCCGGCCGGACGGTTGCCTGCTCGACCTGGACCGGCCCCGCGTTTTCAATGACCTGAACGGTCAACTCCCACACTCCGGCGGGCGCGGTAACGTTGATCGTGTACTCGCCCGCGCCGTCGGGCACATCCACCGGACCGAAGCTTTGCGCGTCCACGTTGACGACCATGTTCCGCTGTTTCGCGCCTCTCTTCTCCCGCTCCCAGGCTCTCGCCTTGATCGTCACGACGTACTTCCCCGCCTGCTCGAAGCGGACGTGATGCCCGAGCCGCAGGCCGCCGTACAGCATGATCGCTTTCCGGTCTTTCACGGTCCTAAGGCCGATCACGGCGTTCTGGGGCGTGATCACGAGCGGCTGGCGGCCCGGCCCCAGGACTGGAAAGCTCTCGTCGGAAGCCAGATTCTGGGGCGTCAACGCTCGAGCTTGCAGGAGCCACGCGAAGCCCTGGCGCATCGTCTCCAGCCGCCGTTTCGTGACCCAGTGCCGGGCTGAGAGTTCGGCGGCGTCGAGGTGACTGCTCATGGTCTTGAGGAGATGATAGGGGAAGCGGCCCGGCGCGAGATCGTAGCCGTAGCCTCGCTCCTCGTGCAGACTCAGGCTCTTCGCGACGTGGTAGTCCTGCGCGGCCTTGCAGTACTCGTACATCGGCTTCGCTGACTCCCGGAAGCAGGCGTCGCAGAAGTCCTTCAATATCTCGTCCGCGGTCCGCTCGACGTTCCACATGATCCGCGGGTACGCGTAGAAGTTCCAGGGGCAGTACGGCAGACATTCCGGCGCGCCCTGCGTGCCGCCGTCGAGCGCGCCGATGGTGTGAAGGTACTTGGCGCGATCAACGATGCCGGCGACGAGGGGGACAGGCATCGGCCACGTGGCCTTGTTCTCGTTCAACAGGACGTAGTCGTAGTTCTCCAAGCGGCGGCACTTCGCGGCCCACGCGTCCAGATACTCCTTCATCTTGGCGTTGGGCGCGGCGCTAACGGGCAGGTTCGTCGCCCCGTACTGGCACACCTGCACGACGACGTTGTCGGGGAACTTCTCGATCTGGCGCGGCGGGACAAGCACGTTCGCGTAGGCCAGAGCGCCGAACGACACCTGTGGCGCCTCCTTCTGCACGCGTTTGGCCACCTCGCACACGAAGCGGTAATAGCAGTCCGAGCCCCAGTAGGTCGGATAGGCGGAGTACGGCACGTCGGGCTTGACGAACGGCTGGTTCAACGCCAGGCAACGCTCGCATTCGCAGTACAAGGCGCCATCCATCGGCAACAGGTCGAAACGCTGCGGCACGCCGGGCGTGAGCGCCGCCCAGGCGCTTGCCTTGTCCGCCACGAACTGGATCAACTCGTCGTTGGTGAGGCACGGCACCGGGCCGAAGCAGCGCTTGCCGGCGTTTTCCTTGCCGAAGCGTTCGTCGCGCGCCAGCCCCAGCCAGCCCGGGTGCGCTTTCAGGATTCGGTCGGGCACCACCGAGCTGAAGTTGTGCGGGTAACCGACGAAGCCTTCCTTGTATTCCTCTTTCACGGCGGCCGCAGCCGGCTTTGCCTTCGGCACTTCGGCGCCGCCCAGGACGGAACTCTGACAGTTGCCCCAACTGTGGCTCCAGCGGTTCCGCCAGAAATACAGGAAGCCCGCCGTGGGCGCGGCCGTCCCTTTGGCCCGGAACCGCTGCGTGTCGAAGTTGGCGTAGATGCACTCGGTCGAAGGCTTGTACCGCAGCGGCAGGATGTCGAGGCGCACGCCGCCGCCGGCGGGCACGTAGTCGCCGAGCGGCTCGGGCAGGACCCAGCGCACGCCCTGACGGTCCAGGAATTCCCACACGCTCCACAGCACGTTGCGGTACGGCCACGCGCGGAAGACGACCTCCCGCCCCTGCCGCTCGACGTTGACAGGCGTGGCGGGGAACTTGCCCGCCTTCTGGTTCTCCACCAGCGCCTCGTACGTCGCGGCCAGCGGCGCCAGGTCCGCAATCCGATAGAGCGTGCCGGGGTACGCTGCGGCCTCGTCGGGCGTGACGATGGGATGCGCCCGGCCCGTCAGTTCGCCGAGGTAGTAACGAAGCTCCTCGGCCGCCAGGCGTAGCGGCGCGGGCGCCTTGGCGTCGGCGACGACGGCATCCTTCTTCTCCAGCGCAGCCGGGTTCGGAAAGCCGTACAGTTGCAGGCAGCCGATGGACCAACTGCAACCGTCTGCATCCGCCTTGGCCGCGACAAGCCGCACGTAGCGTCCGGCTGTCGGCTGGAAGCGCAGGTCCATATCGCCTGGCTGTCGAGCGCCGCCGCGCTGCGGTACCTCGTACTCGGCCGCCAGATCCTGCGTCTCCGGCGCGTCCCCGACGAACACTTGCACTTTCTTGGGGAAACCGGGGCTGCCGGCGAGATCAGTGTCTCCGGTCTTTCCCGGTGTTGCCTGGTTCGCTCCTGTCTCGCCCGCCAGCACGACGATGCGATGGATGGCGTGCCGCGTCTTGAGGTCAATCCGCAGCGATAGACCGGCGATCGCGCTTCCGCGAACCTCGGCCGGTGAAGGGGGCTCGTCCGCCGGCCCTTTGGCGGGCGAACCGTCAGTTCCCGCAATCGTCCAGCCGTCCGACGACAGGAGTTCGGCGCGTGCGCCGGCCGCCAGCCCCGACAGGACGAGCACGCACCACGACACCCCCCGCAGCGTGCGCATGACAGCCCCCTCGTTTTCCCGCAACAGAACTGTGGAATGTCCCCTGTACTTCCTTTACCGCATACTCCGTCAGCGCGCCACGTGATGTTCCTCGGCGGGGAGTGCGCAGTCCTATTGGGGCGGCAGTCCCCGCTTGCCCTGCAAGGGCAACGCCACTGGCGGCCTCGATATGCACTTCGGCTCGAAGCGCGTCTTGCGCCCTTGAGTTGGTGCCACGGATGTGCGAAGCTCATCCGTGCCGTCCCCGTCGGCGGTAGCTCTTTCCGTTCGAGCGGTTCGTGGCCACGCCGTGCCCGTCCGATGGCACGCGGCATCTCCTTATCTGGATGACCGCCGCCGGCTACTGTCCGCGCGCCCGTTTCAGGTCAGCGATGACCCTGTCCAGCACCGCCCGGACGCGATCCTTGACGATCTTCTCAACCAGCGCCCCGATGGATGAGACACCGCTGCCAAGGGCTTTCGCGGCCTGTGCCTTTGCGGCTGGCCGGCGTCCGCGCCTGACGCGCCTGGCCGGCTTCCGCGCGGCCGTTTCCTTCTTCGCCGCCTTGCCCTTGGCGACGCGGATCATCTGCTCAAGGCCCTGTTGCGTTCCTGTATAGCCGGCC
>Ga0315282_10018376_pt1 | contig 9991 bp, 9 predicted proteins | sample YL17G07_20_MG_FD_203693 | JGI IMG/M metagenome (GOLD analysis project Ga0315282, IMG submission 203693) | Sediment microbial communities from Yellowstone Lake, YNP, Wyoming, USA - YL17G07_20 | ecosystem: Environmental > Aquatic > Freshwater > Lake > Sediment | place: USA: Wyoming | collected... | reverse complement strand
AAGCCACCCCAGGCCTCGCCTCCACATCCCGCCAAAGATCAGACAGGTAGACGAAGCCCTTGATCATCCTGTACGCGACCAGGCGGAGCATAGCCTCCGGCGGATGCCTGCTCCGCCACCCCTCACAATAATACCCCAGCAGAACGCTGAGAACAGGCGTGAAGTCGATAAGGCTTAAGAAACAGGCTGCTTCAACAGGGTCATCTTGGATTGGGCTCAAACTACCTAGAGTCGTGTCTTGTAGCCCAGAGCACGACTCAGCCCAATCCAACCTGAGATCTTAAACACCACGAACCCCTACAGAAACCCCTTCCCCAGCCACAGACATAGGCAGAATCACGAAAAAGCTGATTGAAAACCCCCAAGAGCAGAGCAAGTTCGCCATAGTGTAGAAGATCAATCCACAAGGCCCCACAATTGACGCGTATAATCTAACGTACATGGAATTGAAAGCGACAATCGAAAAAAGAAAAAAGGCGATCGGGAGGGATCTGAGAGAATGACACCACGATACCAGAACCAACCATCATTCGTGTCCTGAAGATCCTCGAAGACGACCCGTCACTGAAGCTCTAGTGGTGATCCAATGTGAGAACGTCTAACTGGAGACAGGTGTCGCAGTCACCAAGATTGCTCAAGAGGCTGGTAGTTGACGCTGAGCTCTTAGTTGCTTATGCACTATGGATTTGATCGTCTGCCATAGAGCGCAAAAAAAGGAGCCAAACGGATTCCTTCGTTTCGAAGCATCGGAATCACAAAATCCAGGGTAGACGCTAGGAACCGCTTAGTAGCGTTTCGTGGACGACCGTAGAAGCCCCACAGTATCTGGGCCGCGAATCCCTGTTCCGCTAGGATGTCTCGCAAATGATATGGATCCATGAGATGCTCTGCCCAATTTCCTGTAAACGGATCACATGTATTGGTTGGGTGGCTCGGCTCTTGAGGTAACTCACCCATACTTAGATAAGAGTCCACAGTTCTTCTAATGTCTCCCTCGATCATACCTCTTGTGACTCTCGTCAATTGCTCAATTTCAATGTCAGTTAGATCCGGAGCGTATGTGCTGATTATCTCCCTTCTAGCTTCGAAAAATGCCCTCAAACTGTCTCTTTCTTTGTGACCCCACGTTTTCTGTCGGTTCTTGAATTCTGCTTCAAGTTGCTTTCTTGTGATCGATCTTCTTGCGATCGGATTGAGCATGTTAGCTGTGGACGCCATGACTACAGTCATCGATCCATCCGACAAGGCCGGAAGCTTTCTGACAAACGCCTCGATATCATAAATGTGCTCAATGACGTCGTTCGAGGCAACTCCATGGCATGATAAAGAATTCTCCCTCAAGAAGGTAATGACTTCATCCAAGTCTCCGTGGACGTAATGTTCAACTTGACCGCTCGTTGACTCGCCAATTACTCTAGCGTCCCTACACGATACGTCATAAATGTCACTGTAGACCACTGTCCCTATCTCATACTCCTTAGCCAGCAAAGACAGCAATCCTGATCCCCCACCATAGTCCAAGAATACAAATTCATTCAGAGGAACAGGAGCGAATGCCACTGACCATGATAGAATGAATGCGTAGCGCGACAGGGTCATATGAAGCTCTCGCATAATGTCACCCAGGTACCTCTTGTTGTAATCAGAGATGTTCAATGAATCAACATTCAATAGCTTCATTTTACCGAACAATCGACTAGTCGCGTTATCGATTTTGGTTAGCAACTCGTAGTCTTTGGGAAGTAGTCCGTATTTGCTCAGGAATTCCATAAGTAGCCCTCGATGGAGATAGCTTTCCATAACCTTAGCGAACGTCGTGCAGTGGTTCGCAAGCAGACGGGCCTTATCGTAAGCAATCGGAGTGCTAGCACCGATTCAATCCAATTGGATTGCAATCGTTTTGAATCTATCATTGATTCTACAACCTTCAAGCAATCTGTGGCGACATTGAGAGTCAGCTATTCGCTAGGCTGACCGGAACTAAGAATTGGGCATGTTGACATATCAATTTCATATGAATTCCGCTTGTGGACCAGAGACTTCACTACTCTAGCATACTCTTTGCTAACAACGCACCGTTTATTTGAATGTACAAGTTGCACACCCCCCTGGATGAGCTTCTGTCGCAAGTCGGCGTCGCGCGCGATTCTAAGAATGGCCTTGGACAGGAAATGAGGTCGGTTTGGGACGATGAGGCAGTTTACGCCGTCCTTGAATGGCTCGCGTTCGATACCGCTGGTGAGGATGACAGGCACTCCTGCCGCAAAGGCCTCGAAGACCTTTATCGGGAGACCCGGTACTCGATCTGCCAATGGAACCAGCAGCACATCGAAGGAACGAAGGACACTTGGCATCTGCGCTCTGGGAACCGCTGGATTGACCACAACGCAGTCGGCAACTCCCATTTCTTTAGCCATCTGCTGAATGCGATTCTCCCCCATTCCGTAAAGTCGAGCAGTCAACCCCGGAATCTGTTCTCTGAGATTTTTAAGGATGGAAAAGAATGGACGGAAGTCGTACCATGCTGAGAAGGCACCAGCATAACCCACCACGAATGTCGATCCGGATCGAGGCTCAGTTGTCGTAGAGGAATTGTAGAAGCTTTCATCGACGGTAAAGGGCACCACGAAAACCTCATCTCGGGGAATGCTGTTGGCAACCCGCTTCGTTGCCGTCAATACCAGATTTGATTTCAGCAGAGCTAATAATTCGGTTCCTCTGAGAAACCGACGTACCAGAGGAACTTCGACTGGTTTCACCCCAGGTTCCTGCGCAAGGTGAGCAACTGAGAGTACTCGATATATCAATGGGATACGTAGGAGCCGCGCAATAGGTATTAGCACAGCGCAAGCGATAGGGTCTCTTACGAAGACTACATCTAACCTGAACATCCTTTTCATGACAGGAAACGCCAATGCTAACGCGGTCGCAAACAGTAGAACCTGCATCAGGTGAAGCCCCCACTTGTAAATTGTCGGAATCTCTATATGCTTGCAGATCTTAAGCGCGGTCAATGCATCTTCGTCACGTTCCTTGAACCTTATGTAGCGAAAAGAAACAACTACTACTCGAAAATCTTCATGCAAGCACCCTATTGTCTCCTGCTCATTTGTTGCGCTTCCCTGAGGCACTTTGAGGTCCATCGGAGAAACGAACAGAACTGTCATTTTCTCTCCTGGAGATGCAGGCAACTGTCAAGTCTCCCTTTCATTGAACATGAAGGCTCAACGCACTATTCGGCGGTAGGATATACCGTGTACCTTATCGTTGTCGGCGTCATAGAATACTTTGAGACTTATCTTCTCTCTCGCTAAAAACTTTATCCGTCCGTGCGTCAGTCGCTTTTGTCAAATCGAGCAGCCTGTCATAATACGGGTGAGTGCAGGATAGACTCTTCTGTCCTGGTACTCATTGTGAAAGTTCAGAACCAAGCCCCATTAAGGTGAATGCTATCTCGAACAGCTTGTGTGATCAATAAGCTTGTAACGAAGCTGGGTTTTCCTAGTAGTTCCGTGACCAGATCCTTCCGCGACGAGTATTGGCATACATAATCTGGCGTCTTCTGATAGCGCTCGTTTAGGTACGTCTCTGGCATCTCCAGTATTCATCTCCATCTCGCATACGTAGAGCTTGAATGTGAAGAGCGCTCTATCAGCGATACGAGCGTGCGACGGAAGATAGCGAGGCTCTTTCTCAAGTCTGCACCGATCTCCACCGCTCTTCGGGCTTCGGTCCCTAATGAACGAGCAAGACCCTTGTCACGTAGAACGTTTACCAAACACTCTGCAAGGGCCACGTGATCTGAAGCAGGGAACAGCAGGCCGTTCTTGCCATGTTCGACCCACTCCATGTTGCCTGGAATTGCCGAGACAACCACTGGCAAGCCTGATGCCATTGCCTCCAACAATGCTGCCGACGTACCATCCGACAATGAGGGTGAAACGTACACATCGCAACTTGCATAGTAAGATGGCATTTGACTCGAATCAATCCACCCAAGAAACTGTACGTAATCTCGTATTCCAAGCCGATTCGCTAGTCTCCTAAGAGCGACCGTGGTCGAGCCAGACCCAGTGAGAAGAAATCTAGCTTCTGGAACCTTCCGAATGATCAGGGGTATCGCCTGTATCAACGTCTCGACCGCGTAGACCGACTCGTGATTGCGAGTGCAAATCACTATCGGATTCGAAGTCAAGCCTAGCTGGGCTCTCAAAATCGATGAAGTCTTAGACTCGTGGAACTTCTCAAGATCCACTGCCCAAGGAAATTTGATCAACTTCGGCTGAGGACACAAAGCGGCAGCCGCGCGGCGAACATTTTCGCAATCTACGAAAACGACATCGGCTGAATTCAAAGCGAAACTCACTGCTCTACGGACAAATGATGATTGAAGCGGATAGAGCAATACGTCGGACCCCCATACCATACACGCCATTGGACGATAGTGTGTGAAAGCTGAATACAATCCATAGGTGGTCACTGTACAGCTTATCAATACCTGAGGGCGAATCTTACGTACAAGCAGCCAAAGTAGGATGGTATTCGCAATAAGCACGATAAGTCGCCCCACACGGTTGTTACCGAGTTTATTGGTGGGGAAGCAGTGAAAGTAGAAACGTGGAGACCCTCTAAGCCGTAGCCACATAGGATGAGATCTTGCTTCTTGGCAAAAGCTAACTAAATGCAGCTCGTCGTTACTATTGAGGAGGTACTCGACGAACATATGGTCGAAGCAGCTCACGCCGTCGTGAGCGTAGCAGACACGCAAAGAGTGATCAACTCCAGGGGTGTATTCACCTAAGAGCTAAGGCATATTACTCTTGAGATGAAAACGGCTTGAAAGTATTTGCTACTGACGCTCAATATAAACACACTTTGGCAGCAGTGCGTGCCCTTGCCGCGGAAGGGGTGGAAGTTCATGCTGGGTCTAATGTGAGAACTGCGCTCTGCTTCTACTCAAGATACACCAGCAAGAGATTCGTCTATCCCAATCCCGAGAAGAGAGAGGAGTTCGTCCGAGCAATCGAAGAAATCGACACTCGCGAACAATACGACGCGATACTTCCAGTTGGAAACAATGTTTGGTTTAGCCTCGCAACTAAGGGTACAGACTCTCTCATTAGGAAGATACCCATGCCCCCTCTTGATTCCTATCTCATTGCTTGCAACAAATTGAGAACGTTAGCCCTTGCCGAAGAACTAGGAATATCCATTCCGAAGACAATATTCCCTGCGGATAATCCGCGCTCTAGACTACTCAGCATTGGTCGCCCCCTAGTGGTAAAACGTGCGTTCGGCTCAGGAGATGCCCGTTTTTTCTATGATCCAGATGATGCGCTGGCCTACTATGAACGAGCTCACTATGAAGATAACCCTCTCCTAATTCAGGAGTTTGTGCGTGGCGAGGGATATGGCTTCTTTTGTCTATACAACAGAGGCAAGCTTCGTGTCTTCTTCATGCATAGGAGAATACGCGAAGCGCCACCAAGTGGGGGGCCGAGTTCTGCAGCCGAATCCATCTACGACCCGAAGGTCTTGGCCTTAGGTTCGAGAATACTTAGTTTCCTGTCATGGCACGGCGTAGGCATGGTTGAATTCAGAAGAGACTCGAAAACTGGCGATTTCAAGCTACTGGAGATCAATCCAAAATTCTGGGGATCCTTGGACTTGGCCATTGCCTCAGGCGTGAATTTTCCGTACTTGGCAGCAACTATGGTCGGCTCCGGTGACGTTCCACCATCGAAAGGCTACAAGGTTGGTCTTAGGTACTGTTGGCCCATACCCGACGATTTCTCTCATTTTCGGGCGAGACCGGGATCGGCTCTCAATGTCCTGCGAGATTGGGCTGATCCCTCTGTGAAGAAAAACATAAGGATAGATGATCTTGGTCCTCACTTCTACACGATTGCCGCGCATGCTGCAAATTGGATGATTTTCACAAGCCACCATCTCAAAGAACGTCTTTCGATGAAACCTGAGAGATTTGGCTGGGTAGTAGAGGGCAAACTGGCGGCCTCGGGTAAACCTCGATCCCTACTGCAACTCGTTTGGCTGAAACGTCAAGGAGCGAGGGCGATTCTTGATCTTACTGAAGGTCCACCACTGCCTTCACGCTGGCTCAAGAGTTTTGGAGGGATCTACTATCGTGTTCCCATGGAAGATCACATCCCCCCTCCCCTGGAATTATTGAACAAGGCGGTAGATTTCATTTCAGAACAAATCGCACACGGTCATGTCGTCCTCGTGCATTGTCTCGGCGGCCTAGGGAGGACAGGAACAGTTTTGGCATGCTATCTCGTGAAGAACTCCCAAAGGGCTCCTGGAAAAGCTATGGTTGAAATAAGGAGTAAGCGTCCTGGTTCGATCGAGACGTGTCAAGAGCGAAGTGTATTAGCTTACTCAAAGATCCTCGAAGGTCCTAACTGCGCACATACTGAATGACATTTTCGTAATATTCTAACGTATTTGGAGAGTTCAATGCTGAATTTTGGCGGGGCATTCCTCTTTGGGAATGCTAACATCCCAGAAGGAAGCTATTGGACTTTGGGTTTAACCTTCGAGCAATTCCTGAGGCGCTTCGGAGCTGAGTAATCTATGTCATGTGATAAACAGAGTGCAGATTTCTGGGGTCCAGGGACGTTCCATTTTTGAATGAAGGGCAAGCCTTTCAAAGACAATGTGTCAAAGAGCACTCCTTCGAGAATTCGGGCATAGTAGTCAACGGCAGGTAAGCGTAGGTAGCCCCGCTGATGCACAATGGTCGAGTGCATCTTGACCCTTCCGTACGAATCTCGCCAGAATGTACCCTTAAGGAAGAGCTGCATGCCTGAGGACGTTAGGAGAAACGATTCTGAGCGAAATATCTGTGGCCCGATTCTGACTAAGCAGTTTCGACCATTCTTCTTCACTGTAACACTTGGAAAGCTAATCCCATCTGTTTGTATCTCAGCGCACACATAAGGCGCTGCCTCGAGTTTTCGAAAGATAAGAAAAGGGTAGAATACAGGGAGAGAGGATGGCGTCTCGTTCGATTCCATCCAGCCCGAAACGTCTGGGAAGCAATCGCGCCGGCCGGCCGGCGCGCCTGTCTCTGAAACCACGAGTCTCCATCGATGGCCTTAGTTCGCGATTGAGATGATTCTTTTCTCATATTCGAAAACAATCATGACAATCGGTTTCAGAAACCTGATCCGCAATAGGATAGGACGCAATTGGTGAAGGTCTGAAAGAGTCACCACGTGCAATAATGGGGCGAGTGTCAGATATGCAAGGAGGTAAATCGAGGCGCCGAGAAGAACATTCGCGAGACTTGGAAAGGTTGACACTGACGTGAACATACACGTTGGTACTCCAGCCATCAAGGAGGCTAGCAGGGTTAGGAGCGAACCCTTAAGGTCTATCCCCATCCCATAGCGGCGCACGGCTAGGTTCAGGCCATATCCCGTCGAAATCAGGGTGGACAAGACCATAGCGATGATGACACCTGGAACGCGAAGCGATAGAGACAGGAGTGGCGCCATCGGAAGAAAGACTCCTAAATGAATCAGCCCAAGTTTGAGATTCTCCTTGCTTTTTCCCAGTCCGTTGAAAAGCGAACTGAGCACATTGTAGCCGATTGCAGCGAGAAAGAAAACCGTAACATACATACCAAGGTAAAGCGGTGCGAGAGTGAATGCATTTCCATATACGGCTAGGATCAAGTCTTTTGAGAGGACTGCAATGGCGGTCACTGTTGGAGCTATAATCGTGGTTGTGTATTTCACGGAGACCTCAAAAAGCTTCCTGAGCTCACCTCTCCCGGTTTCTGAGTCTATTTTCGAAAATGCGGGGAAGAGGCTGACTGTCATGGGGCTGCCCACCACACCTATTAATACCCCAAAGTTGAGGGCGGCACCGAAATTCCCGATCTCATTGTTCGTCATAAAGAAAGCGAGAACAATATTCTGATATTGGTTGGTCAGAGTGTGTATCACTGACGCAACGTAGAGGGGCAAGCCAAAAACGACCATCGGCTTTACATCTGCTGAGAACGAACCATCCCGTTCTTGCTGAGGACGAACAGCTATGTAGTGTAAAACGTAAAGGGTCGCGCCAAATAGTCCAGACACAAGCACTCCAAACACGTTACCTACGACAGCTCCTACCACACCTAAACCCAAAGCCAGTAACATCGAGGTTGCGATTAGTCTAACTAACTGGTACAAGCCAGTGAGGATTGCACTTTGGTCCATCCTGTTGAACCCTATCAATACGCTGTTTGAGAGGTTGAAGATAATTTGGAAAAAAATAGTGAGTGAAGCCAAAGATACAAGATAAGTCATGTCCGGCCTCCGGAGGATGTAGCTTGCGATCTGACCTGAGAAGACCATGCAAACAGAGGTTAATGCTGCTCCAATAAGCAATTCAAGTTGCATCCCTGAGCGAAGTACCGAGGAGAGTGCTCCAGTCCTGCCTTCGGCTCTCAGTCTCGCAGAGTACATGGTTAGTGATGGATCAATTCCGAGGTCTGAGAGGTATATGGCCAGGGATGGAACCACGAAAGCCAATGTGTATTGGCCATAACCTGCTGGTCCAAGTAGGCGCGCTATTGCAATAACGAAGACTGCTCCAATAACTGTTGAAGCGAAGCCGCCGATCAATAGAAAGAAGCTTCCGCGAGCGGTATCTGTTGCTATTGCAGATAACCTAGACGCCAAGCGCTTGACCCGACCTTATCGTTCTTTCATGTCCAGTCCGTGCTCATATGTAAATCCTTGGCTGGTCCCCGGAGACACGATTCACTGAGGGTTTGTCCAAACGCATTGAATCGACGTGCAGGCTTGAGAACAGGATATCGAAACGCATTTTGGGTTGGGCTACACGCAAATATCCTCTCTCGGAAGTCATGCTACAAAGCATTGGGCCGGTCTGTTTGCGATGAGGATCCAACCACCAAAATCCTTGGGAAGGAGAAAGCAATATCAAATCAAATTTGATAGAAGGATCAGAGGAGGGCCTTTTTCGTTTCGTAGGTAGGCAATATATGAGGTGGCTATTGATCAGGTCCTCAGAAAGCGGGTCGATTGACTTCACCGTCTTTTGCAGAACGTTCTCGGAAAGCTCAGATCAGGAGACACAAGGACTGAACATTGGAGGAAGTATGGGCCTCCCTAGCGCGATGGTATGGGAAGAACGTTTGTTAGGCGAGAGCGCTCAGTCCATACTATGAGCGCTCTTGTTTGTGGTTTAGATGTGCATAAGGATTCAACTTATGCAACGATTCTGGATAGTGAGGGTAAGATAGTTAGTCAGAGAAGGATGAGTAACGAGGCGGTTCTCTCTTATCTGTCCGGTTACCGAGTGGACAGAATCGGTATGGAGTCTTCTAGTCAAGTGGCTCCACTATACCGAACGTTGACAAAGAACGGATACGCAGTATCGGTTTCTCATCCGAAGAAGACACGTTACATAGCGGAAGCGAAGATAAAGAGCGATCGAGTTGATTCTAAAGCGATAGCTGAGTTGGTGAGATTGGATGCATTGCCGAAAGCATACATGCCTGATCAGGAGACAGCGATACTGCGGGAGAAGATTAGGCGAAGAGCCTTCCTAGTAAGAGAACGAGTAAGACTACGAGTCAAGATCAAAAGCATACTTACCTACGAAGGAATCAAACCTCAGATCGATCATGGTTTGTTCACTGAACTAGGCGTTGAATGGCTTCATTCACTGGCGCTGGAACCCGTAGAATCATACCTGCGAATCATCAAGCCATTAAACAACGAGATCAAACAGCTTTCCAAACACCTCAAAGAACTAGCGGAGAATGATGACGACATCAGACTGTTGATGACTATACCGGGCGTAGGATACTACACGGCTCTACGCGCGTCACGAAAGAGCTGATTGAATCAGCTCCCGCTGTATGGGGCAATACCCGAATAGTTCCGTCAGTTGGTGGAACTGGTAGGGTCGGGCGACTGCAACCGAAAGGTTTGGTCTCCCAGAGATA
>Ga0315282_10018375_pt1 | contig 9991 bp, 14 predicted proteins | sample YL17G07_20_MG_FD_203693 | JGI IMG/M metagenome (GOLD analysis project Ga0315282, IMG submission 203693) | Sediment microbial communities from Yellowstone Lake, YNP, Wyoming, USA - YL17G07_20 | ecosystem: Environmental > Aquatic > Freshwater > Lake > Sediment | place: USA: Wyoming | collected... | reverse complement strand
GCCGGGCAGACCCTCACCGCCGACACAATCAACATAAGCGATCTACTGCCGCCTGGGTTGACATTGGTGTCGGCGAACGGGACCGGCTGGGGTTGCTCGTCCGCCGATCAGGCCGTGACCTGCACGAACCCGGGTGCGGTCGAGCCGGGAGCTTCGAGCGCCATCACACTGACCGTGAAGGTCGGTCCGGCGGCTTGGCCCGGCGTCACCAACTTTGCGACGGTGTCAAACACAAGCGACCGGAACCTGTCGAACAACGCGATCGCCGATCCGACGGTGGTGAGGCAGCCTTGAACCTGCGATCCTGGCGCTGAATGCCACCTTGCCCTCCGGATTTCTGCCCCGGAACGACCCACTCCGGGCTTGCCTCCAGCGTACGTGGGGTATAGCTTGGAGAAGCGGATACGCAACTCGTCTGGAGGATTTGGCAGCGGCTTCATGCTGTGGGTGGTCGAGTTTGTCGCCCGGCATCCCTCGCTTTCACGGATACTCTTTAACCGCGTTTTCAAAACTGATAAGGGGCCACAGGAGCACAACTCTCTTCTTGCGGAGGCCGTTCGGACCATCAAGCCTGGTAAGGCGTTGGACGTCACGATGGGACAGGGCCGCAACGCTGTCTTCCTGGCCCTGCGGGGTTGGGATGTTACCGGATTTGACGTCTCGGAAAAGGCTCTCTCCCGTGCCGGCGAAGCGGCGCGGCGATCGGGAGTGAGCATCCATGCCGTCGAGTCCACGTCCGAAGCGTTCGACTACGGCGCCGACCGCTGGGACCTGCTCGTTCTTTCCTACGCCTGGGCGCCCGTATCGGATCCCGCCTTCGCCGCCCGGCTAAAGCAATCCCTCAGGAACGGTGGGCTGGTTGTTTTTGAGCACGTTCTGCACGATGGACCTGACCCGGCGCCCAAAGCAGCGGGCGCCCCCGATCCCGGCGAGCTGCCGAAGCTGTTTGCCGGTTTCGAAATCCTGCGCTACGAAGAGGTCACAGGCGTGCCCGATTGGGAACCGCCCTTGGGCGGAGGCGAACCGCGGCGATTGGCTCGCATGATTGCAAGGAAGCCTGGAGGCAACCAATAAGTCACATCGTAATCCTGTGCCCGGCGGCCCACGGACACATCAACCCGCTGGCCACCATGCCGCAGCTCCTCGACATGTAGGAAACCGTCGCCCGGACCGGCCTGGAGTATTTTCCCCTGGCCGAAAAGGAATTTCTCGCGGATGGCTGCCGGGTTTCGAGCACAGGCTTGGCAGCTTGCACACGGGCCGGCCGCGTCGCGTTACACACTCCAGGCTGCTGCACTCGCTGTCGCTGCGACACTGCGCAATGCCGCGCATATACAGGACCTCCGCGCGGATCTGGTGATGGTCGACCAGTTTTTCTGGCCCGGGAGTAGCGTTGCGGAACATTTTGCTCTACCGTTCATTACGCTTTGCGCGAGTCACACCATGATCAGGGAGAGCACAATTCCGCCTTCGTGGATGAGTTGGCCCTGCGGCGTTCGATTATCCGCGCCGCGAACTGCCGGACTGCTTCCACTACGCCGGTCCTTTTCACAACCGTCGCGTGCGGCCGCCGGTTCCTTTCCCATCGAACAACTGAACGGGAAACCGCTGATCTATGCCTCAATGGGTACCCTCCAGAACCGGCTGGCATGGGTCTTCGCGGAGATCGCCCGCGCGTCGATGGGGCTGGATGCGCAACTGGTGATCTCGCTGGGCGGAGGCAAAGACCCCGCGCAGATTGGCCCACTGCCCGGCAACCCTCTCGTTGTGAGATACGCGCCTCAATTGGGGTTGCTTGCCCGTGCCGCCCTCACCATCACTCATGCCGGGTTGAACACGGCGCTGGAGTCGCTCTCATGTGGAGTTCCGATGGTCGCAATCCCCGTCGGAAACGACCAGCCGGCCGTGGCTGCGCGCGTACGTTGGACCGGAGCCGGCGAAATGTTGCCGCTCGAGCGCCTGCGTGCCAATCGTCTCACGCCGCTGGTAGAGCGCGTATTGACCCAGGAGTCTTATCCCCACAGGAATTGTCGAGGTTCGGGTGGGACAGAACACTACGTTCAGTGGCAGGCAGATCAAGCGGGGGACCTTGCGTTGCGGCAGGCGGCGGTGTGGCTAGCGCAGAACTCCGAAAATCGCCTTGGGCAACATCGCATGCACACCCTTGGTGCCATCCACTACCTGAGTGACGTGCAGATCCACCGCGGCGCTCGTGAGCATGTAGGCATCATCCCGGGACAGGCCGCGCTCCGTCGTTAAATAGTCAACCATTTCCCTGGTGGCGCGGCGCGCGGCCTCGTCCAGGCTTTCATGCAGTCCTATGGTGATGACGTGCGTGGGACTCTCCGCGCGCGGCCAGCGCAGTTTCATGTTCTTCCGCACGGTGAACCGAAATACCCCAGTCAGGTTGGTCTCGATGGCGGTCCCGGACACTTCGCCGTCGCCCTGAACTGCATGGCCATCGCCGACTGCAAACAGTGCCCCGGGCGCCTGCACCGGGAGGTACACTTTGGTGCCAGCCACCAGCCATCTGTTGTCCATGTTACCCCCGTTGTTAGCCGGCGGGCCGCTGCTCAAACGGCCAGCCGCAGGGGCGACGCCCAAATTCCCGAAGAACGGGCGCAGAGGGATGCGGATGCCCGGCGCAAATTCGGCGGTCCTGTTCTGATGGTCCAAAGGCACTAACTTTCTCCGCGAATAGGGGAACTCCTCCGGCAACGTGCCCGATCCCCGGTCCATCGTCATCCACCCGTAAGCAGAACGCAGACGGATGTCCAGAATCTCGACCTCCAGCACGTCGCCAGGCAGGGCGCCCTCGATGGCCACAGGCCCGGTAAGGAAATGCGGTCCCGGACCCCGGTCCTTGACTTTGGCGTACATTTCCTTCATCTCGCGGATGGGGTCATCAATGGCCGCGCCGAGTTGTTCCAGCATCTCGGGAATCCCCACGATGGTATCCATGGTCACGACTTCGCCGGACTTCACCCTCAGCACCGGTTTGGCATCCGCTGCATAGTGGCCCCATTCCACAGTGGAAGGCGTAACGCGCACCACATGCTGCGCCAGCGCCGGGTGAATCCATAGTGTCCCCAGCACCAAGGTGAAACCGGGGACGAGACAAAGATGACTGCGATTCATGTTCCTCCTCATTCCCGCTTGACAGCAGTATACACGACCAGGGCTCCGCAAGACAGACAGAAATGTCTTCGGCTAGCTCTCAGCCTTCGCAACCCGCAGAACTCGCTCGCCCATGGCATGTTTCAACTGGTCGATGCCCGTCCCGGTGACGCTGGAGATGGCCAGGAATGGCAGGCCCTCCGCGGCGGCCATGGCCCGGAGCGAGTCCACGCGGGCAGGACTCTGCGCGATGTCGATTTTGCTGGCCACCACCAGCATGGGTTTGCGGGCCAGCTCCTGGCTGAAACTGGCCAGTTCCTTCATGACCACCTGAAAGTCATGGACCGGGTCGCGGCCGCTGGCCTCCGAGACATCCACCAGGTGGGCCAGCAGGCGGGTCCTCTCGATGTGGCGCAGGAAGTGGGTGCCCAGGCCGTGGCCGGCATGGGCCCCTTCGATCAGCCCGGGGATGTCCGCCACCACAAAGCTGCGCTGGTCGTCCAGGCTGGCGACTCCCAGGTGCGGCTCCAGGGTCGTGAAAGGGTAATCGGCGATCTTGGGGCGGGCTGCCGAAATGCGCGAAATCAGCGTGGATTTGCCGGCGTTCGGGAATCCCACCAGACCCACATCGGCCAGCAGCTTGAGTTCCAGCCGCAGGCGTCTCTCAGCGCCGGGACGCCCCGGCTCGTGTTCGGTGGGCGCCTGATGGGTCGAAGTGGCGAACCGCGCGTTGCCGCGGCCCCCCTTGCCCCCGCGAACGGCTACCCAGCGCTCCTCGGGCCGGGTGAAGTCGTGCAGCAGTTCGCCGGTTGCGGCATCAAAGACCACAGTGCCCACCGGAACCGGCACTTCGATGGAACCGCCATCGTGTCCCGTGCGGTTGCTGCCTTCTCCGTGCCGGCCGCGCTGGGCCTGGTGCTCAGGATTGTACCGGAGGTGCAGCAGCGTGTTGTAGTGCTGGCTGGAGACCACAGTGACGTCGCCCCCGCGCCCCCCATCCCCACCGCTGGGGCCGCCCCGAGGAACGTACTTCTCCCTGCGAAAGGCCAGGCACCCGTTGCCCCCATCCCCCGCCTTGACGTGAATCTCGACTTCGTCGATGAACATGGGAAACGGATTGTGGAATGTGGATTGTGGAGACTCCGCGATCCACAATCTACGATCGACGATCCTAGGACGCAGCTCTCACGCTCACGAACTTGCCGAACCGGCCCCGGTCGCGGTACTCGACCAGGCCCGGGATCTTCGCGAACAGCGTGTCGTCCTTGCCGCGCCCCACGTTGTCGCCAGGCTTGACCTTGGTTCCCCTCTGCCGCACCAGAATCGAGCCGCCGGGCACGACCTGGCCGCCAAACACCTTGATGCCCAAACGCTGGGCGTTGGAATCGCGCCCGTTGCGGGAACTGCCTAATCCTTTTTTGTGCGCCATAGCGTGCTCCTAAGCCACAATCTCGGTCACCTTTACTTCGGTGAGGTTCTGCCGGTGTCCGATGGTTCGCTTGAACTGCTTCTTGCGCTTGAACTTGAAGACTATGATCTTCTTGGCCCGGCCGTGCGCGGTAATCACGGCCTTGACCTTGGCCTCCCCCAGCTCCGGTCCCGTCAGCAACTGGTCCGGCTCCTTCAACACTGCCAACACACTGTTCAGTTCGATCTCAGTGCCTACGTCCCAGGGCAACCGGTCGATGGCAACCGTTTCGCCCGGCGAGACGCGATACTGTTTACCGCCGGTCTCAATCACTGCGTACATGACAAACCTTCCTGACGGCCAATGCTGGGGCTGCTTAGCGTGCGCAGACAGAACGACCCGTTCGCACCCGAGGTGACAACTCCTTATTCTACAACAACCCGAGAGGGGGTTGACAGGCCCCGTTATTTCGAGCATTCTAGAAATATGAAAGCAATCGCCCCGGAGATCAGCGTGACACGCTTCGCGGACATGCTCTCAGCCCTGGGCAACGAAGCCCGCCTCCGCATCCTGCGCCTGCTGCTGGCGGCCCATCCTGAGGGCCTGGTGGTGGGCGACATTCAGGCCGAACTCGAGATCCCCAGCTCGACCCTGTCGCATCACCTCGACAAGCTGAAGAGCGAAGAACTGGTGGCCGTGCGGCGTGACCGGCAGTTCCTGTGGTACACCGCCAACACGGAATCGCTGAGGGAATTGATGGCCTTTCTGTATGCCGAGTGCTGCTCCCGGAGCAAGGCCATTCCCCCGGACAGCATCACCCAAGTTTGCGTGAAAGGAAAAAAATGAGCGACCCGAACATCAAGCAAGTTGTGAAAGAAAAGTACGGCCAGGCCGCCTTGAACGTCCTCAGCGGCGGCGGCTCCTGCTGCGTCTCGCCGCTGACCGGTGAGCGCGACCCGGTGACCGCGGACCTCTACGCAACCTCCCAAGCCGCGGAAATCCCCGAGGAAGCCCTCAGAGCCTCGCTGGGCTGCGGCAATCCCACCGCGCTGGCGCAGCTCAACCCCGGTGAGACGGTGCTCGACCTGGGCTCCGGCGGCGGCATCGACGTGCTGCTATCGGCGCGCCGCGTGGGACCGGCAGGCAAGGCCTACGGCCTGGACATGACTGACGAGATGCTGGCCCTGGCGCGCGAGAACCAGCGCAAGGCCGGCCTGGAGAACGTCGAGTTTCTTAAGGGCGAGATGGAAGACATCCCGCTTCCGGACAATTCCGTGGACGTCATCATCTCGAACTGCGTCATCAACCTTTCGGCGGACAAGGACCGGGTGCTGCGGGAAGCCTTCCGGGTGCTTCGCCCCGGGGGCCGCCTGGCGGTCTCGGATGTGGTGGTGCGTGGCGAGTTGCCCTCCGAGATTCGCCAAAACGTCGAACTCTGGATCGGCTGCGTGGCCGGGGCCCTGGAGGAATCCGACTACCGCTCGAAACTGGCCCGGGCGGGCTTCGAGCAGATCGACATCGAGCCCACGCGCATCTACCGCGCCGAGGACGCGCGCGGTTTCCTGGCCTGCGCTGGCATCGACGTTCAGGCCATTGCGCCCCAGGTCGACGGCAAGTTCATGAGCGCCTTCGTGCGCGCGCGCAAGCCCGCGCCGTAGTTCCCGCCCCAGATGAAGCGGCTCAACGTTTTCGAGCGCTACCTGACCCTCTGGGTGGGCCTGTGCATGCTGGCCGGGGTGGCCGGCGTGCTGGTCGAGGTCCCCGTCCGCGCCGGACGCCCCCGTCCGGCTTTGGTTCGGAACCCGGCCAAGCCCGACCAGGGGGTGGCCCAGCCTTAGCAATTTCATCCGGAGGCCCGGCGCCTGACACCCCTCACCTGTTCTAGAATAGGCGGTTCGTGCGTCTGAAGCTGATCAGTTGCGAAATCTTCTACCGGGAGATGTGCGCCGCCGTGGCGCGCTCGCCCAACCAGGTGGATATCGAGTTCCTGCCCAAGGGGCTGCACGACATCGGCGCGGCGGGCATGCTCGAACGCCTCCAGACGGCGCTTGACCGGGTTGAGGAAGCCGGCTACGAAGCGGTTCTGCTGGGCTACGCCCTGTGCGGCACCGGCCTGGTGGGCCTGACGGCGCGCTCGAAGCCCGTGGTCATTCCCCGCGCCCACGACTGCATCACCCTGTTCCTGGGTAGCAAGGAACGCTACCTCGAGTACTTTAACGACCACCCGGGCGTTTATTTCAAGACCACCGGATGGCTTGAGCGCGGCGAAGACCTCCAGCCCCTGAGCCAGTTCACCATCCAGAACAAGCTGGGGTTCCGCCGGAGCTACGAGGAGCTGGTGGCCAAGTACGGCGAAGACAATGCCAAGTTTCTGCTCCAGGAACTGGGCGACTACACCCGCAACTACGGCCAGTTCACCTTTATCGAGATGGGCCTCGAGCCGGACGACCGTTTCGAGCGCCGCACCCGGGAGCAAGCCGCCGCCCGGGGCTGGAAGTTCGAAAAAGTGCAGGGCGATATGTCTTTGATCCAGCGCTTGGTGGACGGGCCCTGGGAGGAGAGGGATTTTCTGGTGCTCCCGCCCGGCTGGCGCGTGACAGCCACCTACGACGACAACATTATGGGAGCAGAGCAAGTCTCATGAGAAGTCGCGAAAGGATTCTGGCCCTGCTGGATGGCCGTGAAGCGGACCATCTGCCGCTGATGCCCATCACCATGATGTTCGCAGCGGCCCAGATTCCGGTCCCCTACCGGCAGTATGCGACCGATTACCGTGTGCTGGCAGAGGCCCAGATCCGCACCGCCGAGCGCTTCGGCTTCGATTACGTCTCGACCATCTCCGATCCGGCCCGGGAAGCCGCCGATCTGGGAGCGGTCATCGAGTGGTTCGAAGATCAGCCCCCCGCCATCGTCGAAAGCCAGGCGTTGCTGGCGGACAAACGCAGGCTGGCCCGCTTGAAGCCGCCCGACCCCCTGGGGGGCGGCCGCATGCACGATCGCGTCCAGGCTGTGGCGCTTCTGAAGGAACGAGTGGGGAGCGAAAGATTCGTCGAGGGCTGGGTGGAAGGCCCCTGCGCCATGGGCGCAGATCTGCGCGGCATCAACACCCTCATGCTCGATTTCATCGACGACCCGCCCTTCATTCGGGAACTGTTCGAATTCGTCGTTCAGATGGAGGCCGAGTTTGCCCGCGCGCAACTGGAAGCCGGCGCCGACCTGATCGGCATCGGCGATGCCGCCGCCTCGCTGGTCGGCCCGCGGATCTATGAAGAATTCGTCTGGCCCTACGAACAGAAACTGGTGGACGGCCTGCACGCCTTGGGCGCGCGCGTGCGCTTGCACATTTGCGGCAAGACCCGCCGCCTGTTTTCGGGCATGGGCAAACTGAGCGCCGAGATCGTCGATCTCGACTGGATGGCGCCGCTGGCGGAGGCGCGCGCCGTGATGGGACCCGCACAGGTCCTCCTCGGCAATATCGACCCGCTGGCCGTGCTGCGCAACGGCGCCCCACAATCCGTTAAGGCGGCCATTGCCGAGTGCCATCGCCAGGCGGGGCCGCGCTACATCGTTGGCGCGGGCTGCGAAGTGGTCCGCGACACCCCGGCCGGAAACCTGCTGGCGCTGGCAGAGTACGCGCGCACTCACAGCCCGCGACCCGCATCCCACAACTCAATAACACACGGAGGTTCTCCATGAAACACCTGACACTCGTAGTGCTGGCGGCCGGGCTGGCTTGGGCCCAGACGGCGCCTTTCTCCAAATCGCACCTGCCGGTCAAGCAGTATTCACAGCAGGAAAACGAAGCCATTGTCAAACAGTTCCAGGGCTTGCGCGTCACCGACGTAGTGGATGGCCTGGATGTGGTCGGGCTCCAGGACGTCACGGTGATGGACGCCGGCATCAAGCCGCTCTGGACCGACCCTCAGAAATTCACCCACCGCATCTACGGCGTGGCCGTCACCCTGCGCCTGATGCCTCCCCAGGAGCGCGCCCCCAATTTTGCTTCCCACGAGGAGTTCGCCAAGTGGGAATCCAACTGGTACCGCACTCGCAATCCCAACGATTTCGTGCAGTACCTGAGGCCGGACACCATCCTGGTGATCGATTCCTCGCGCACCAAGGACGTGGGTTTCTGCGGCTCCAACAACGCCTTGGGCTGGTTCACGCGCGGCATGCGCGGCATCGTCATGGATGGTGGCTGCCGTGATTCCGACGAGGTGGTGCTCGAGCGCATCCCGGTCTACCACCGTGGCTCGACGCGCGGCATTGACCCGGGCCGCATCTGGACCGAGTCTTACAACACCCCGGTCAACGTCGGCGGAGTCCTGGTCATGCCAGGCGACGTGATCGTGGCCGACCTGGAGGGCGTGGCGGTGGTCCCGCGCGCCAAGGCCGAGGCCGTGGCCGCCGCCGCCCACAAGATCCAGGACGGCGACAAGGTGGGCCGCCGCAAGCTCTACGAGAAGCAGAAGCTCCCGTCGGACTTCACGGTGAAGTAGTCCGCGGGAACATTATCCCCCGTTCCTGCGTACCTAGCAGCAGGGAGACGACGGTGCTGACCTTTGTGCTGTGGTGCATCTTGCTGGTGTTGTGCTGGCCGCTGGCGCTCGTGGCGCTGGTGCTCTACCCGCTGGTCTGGCTTCTGCTGCTGCCCTTTCGGATCCTGAGAATTGCCGTGGGCGGGGTGCTGGATCTGGTTTGGGCGGTGGTTACGCTGCCGGCCCGGATCCTCAGAGGATTCAGCCGGGCCTGACCCCCTGCTCACCGCGGGTAGCTGCCGGTGATCTTCATCACGAAGCCGTGCAGGCGGTGGAACCAGCCGGCGTTCGGGAGGAACATGAGCGGGCAGAAGCCCGGCACCACCCGGATGCCGTTCTGGGTGCAAAAGTCCAGCGCGGCCGGGCTGACCGCACCTTTGCCGCCAACCCGATACATCCACACCCGGTGAATCCCGGCCTCTGCGCAGTCCCACACCACTTTCTCGGTGGTCTCCGACGGCGTCAGCAGCAGTGCGGCTGCGACCATCGGCTGGATGTCCTGCACCCGCGCATAGCAGCGCTGCCCATCGATTTCGGTAGCCTGCGGATTCACGGGAACCACGTCGTAACCCCGCTTGCGGAACTCCCGGAACAGCGTTCGGTTGAAGTCCCTGGCTTGCCGCGACACCCCCACCACCGCGATGCGCTTCTGCGCTAGGAACTCATCAATGAGCTGGCGTGTCCCGGTCATCGTCACCATTGTACCTGCCCCGTGGGATAAGCTTTAGCTTGTCATGCATCAGCCGCGCCGTGGAACTCCGTCGAGACGCCCGATTGGTGCGGCAAAAGTTGTTCGACAACTTGCTCTGGAGGCTACAATGGCAAAGAAAACGAGCCTCCCGCTTTGGAGACTCCCTTTCTAAGTGCTTTAGAAGGTCTGGTGCGGAGAGGGGGACTTGAACCCCCACGGGATTGCTCCCGCTAGCAC
>Ga0315282_10018374_pt1 | contig 9992 bp, 17 predicted proteins | sample YL17G07_20_MG_FD_203693 | JGI IMG/M metagenome (GOLD analysis project Ga0315282, IMG submission 203693) | Sediment microbial communities from Yellowstone Lake, YNP, Wyoming, USA - YL17G07_20 | ecosystem: Environmental > Aquatic > Freshwater > Lake > Sediment | place: USA: Wyoming | collected... | reverse complement strand
ACATGGAAATGCTTGTAAAAATAGCCCACAAAGAAGCCTATACACTTGCATTGAATGCGGCAATGCCCTCTAAGGAAACAATAGCTGACTTGATTAGAAAGGCGCATATGGAAATGTTAAGTTTAAATAACTACGTTTTGAGGGGCAAAAGTTAAATAGCACATCTGCTTATCTCTACCTTTGGAGATAAATATGGAGATTCGAGAAGTTGAAAAAAGCGTTGAAGATTGGCTTAACCAAGGATTTGCTGCCAGCACAAAACGTCTTTATCGCATGGGCTTAAAGATTTTTCTCGATTACCTCAACGAAGCTGAGGGCAACGGTTGGACCGTTGAAAAGCTTGTTTCGGAAAGGCTTGCTGATCTTGAAGGCAGGCATTTCAGGTTTGAGCAGAGAGTCGTAGATTATTACAAGTGGCTTGAGGGCTACACTACGAAATCGGCACGGATTCCTTATGAAAGAAAGGACGCAAGAACCGGCAAAACTCAAAAAGCAGTTTTCAAAATGAAAGGCGGAAGAACGTTAAGCGACAATGCAAGGCAAGCATTTATCCATGCAGTGCGGAGTTTCTTCGCTTATCACCGGCTTGATTTGAAATTGACCAAGCAACAGAAGCGGCTACTCGGCAAAAATGCTAGGCTAGTTGAACATGATTACCTTTTCACGATTAAAGACGTTGAAGAGATGGCGAAGGTTGCGAATCCACAGGAACGGTATATCCTGCTCGCTGGTAAAGACCTAGGCTTACGAGCAATAGACTTTCTAAGCTTAACACAAGGACATTTTGCAAGGGCATTGAAGCAACGGGAAAGTGAGGAACCACCAATATTTCTAGGCAAAATTTACACGCAAAAAGAAGGCGTTTATGCCCATCCATTCTTGACGGATGACGGTCTGGAAGCTGGAAGAGTTTGGCTCCAAATTTTAAAAAGCAAAGGCGCTTACAACGATGATATGCCCATGCTCTCTATCAGAGAAAAAGAGCTGTCGGAAAACTTGAAGCGACTAGCACAAAAGTCGGGAGTAGAATGTCATGGAGAACGCATACGCTTTCATTGTTTGCGAAAGTTTCTCATAGACCGTGTAAGCCTAAAGATGGCAGAGAGTAAATGGAAGCAGATAGTCGGCAAACAAATAGATCAAGGGGCTTACGTTAGCCCGTTAGAGCTGCGAGAAGCCTATGCAAGCGTGATGGATCGGATACAAATTCCAAAGCCTTCACCGTTAAATCATGACCAACTAGAAAAACTTTGGCAGGAAGTTGAAATGTTGAAAACTGAACTGCAAAAATATAAGGACACGGTTGAAGCTTTAAGAACATGGCCAGACATGGAGAAATTAATAGAAAAGGGAAAGCTGCTAAAGAAGCTTGGGGAAAGAAAGCTTGATGGTGAACCGTAAGTTCCTCTTTTTTCCGAAGCCGCAACCTTTAAATATTGGTTTTGTTGGCGAAAAGCTTGGAAAAGCCATTTTTATATTAATATATATGAGGAGAGAAACCCTCGTTTTGTGGCGGGCAAACAACGTTTTCCAATGTTTACCCGCATTGCTACAACTATGGTGAGAAGGCATAAAGTGTTTTTGGGGTTAGGAATATGAGAAAATTTCCGAAAACTTGTTCTGTGAGAGTCACGCAAGAAGAATTTGAAGAGGTAAAGAGGGAAGCGAAAGCCCAGGGCTTAAACGTGAATGCCTACCTTCGCAAAAAAGTTTTAAACTAATCTGCAAATCTGCTAATTTTCCTTAACAACTTTCCAAGCGAAACTATATAAACAACCGTGTTTTTAATTCACGTTTGGAATGCAGCTTTCTAAACGAAGCTGCCCAAAACGTGAAGGTGAAATAGAAAATGAAAGAGAAAAACTATTTTTTTGAAATGGCAAAAAACAATCCAGCGGATACCATTTTAAATTTTGGTCTCGTCTGGAAAGGTAAACTCGAAACTTTTGAAAATGTTAAGAGGGTCATTATAGAAGCCGGCGACCTCTTGATATATCAGACTAAAAGCACCGGCAAAATTTGGATTGCGAAAACAGAAAAGGAGGCGAAAGAAAAATGACCGAAACGATTGAGTTGCCTTTAATTCCTGAAGACGCTTTAACCAAAGAGGCACTTATGGCTAAATTGGCTGATGGACAGAAACCGATTTCCACAGCTGAGCTGGCTGAAATTTTGGATTCCACAATCAAACATGATTCAAACAACAAAATCATCACATTTCTTACAATGCTCTTAACCTACACGGAAGAGGATCAAATAAATATAAGTTTCGCTGCTGAATCATCAACGGGCAAAAGCTACATTCCATTAGAATTGGCTTGGTATTTCCCTAACGTTGTTGAATACTGCTATGTTTCGCCAACCGCGTTTTTCCATGACTATGGCAACTTAATCACCGACCCAGCAGACAAAAGAGACATTCCAGATGAGAAAAAACATAAAATCATTGAAATCGACTTACATCAGAAAATCTTAATTTTCATGGACCAACCCCATGATATGTTGCTTCAACGGTTAAGACCGTTGTTATCACATGACAGAAAAGAGCTTACGCTGAAAATTACGGATCGCAAAAAATCAGCTTTAAGAACCAAAGTTGTCCACATTCTAGGCTATCCCACTGTCATTTTCTGCACAGCAAAATTTGAAATGGCAGAACAAGAGAGAACCCGTCTTTTGCTTCTCAGCCCAGAAACCGACACAGGCAAAATCAAAGATTCTATCGAGCTTAAAATATTGAAAGAAAGCGACCGCGACGCATTCAAACAGTTCATGGAGTCAGACCCGAAAAGAAAATGGCTCCGAGAACGCGTTGCAGCAATACAAACATACCACATCAAAAACATCATAATAGACGAGGAAATGCGTAAGCAAATTCAAACCAAATTTTTCGAGTTACATCCTGAAAACAAGTTAGTACCGAGAAACCAACGCGACATCACCCGCTTAATAGCATTCATAAAAGCCCATGCCCTGCTTAACCTATGGCAAAGAAAACACGACATAATCAAAGACTCGGTTTATGTAAACCAAGAAGACGTGGATGCAGGATTCAAACTTTACGAAGGCATAAGCAAACCAAACGAATTAGGCCTGCCCCCAGGCGTTTACGACATTTACATAAAACTACTCAAAGACGATCCAAACCTCACAGAACGCGGCATAAGCAGAAAGGAATTTCAAAGAAGATACTTCGCGCTCTTCAACAGAATCTTGGGCAAAAAACGGCTGGAAGAAATAATAACATTACTCGAATCCACAGGCCTAATAATTGAAGAACCAGACCCAACCGATAAACGCATGAAAAGCATAACATTCCTACAAAAATTAAATACCCCCGAGTGTGTGTGTACACCCCCTTCTCTCCTAAAGAATAGGTGAACGTTCATGTTAGTTTCTCACAGTTTAAAGTTTGGGGGAGTATATACATGTGCGAGGGTATTTAATTTTATGGGAATATGCTTGTGGTATGCTCGTAGTATGCCATACGTCATAAAAATGGCTAAACTCCGCATGAAACTGCGAGAAAACAAGCAAAACCCCACATTTTCCCCCTTTTTTACGGCTTGTTTTGCCGAAAACGGTTTGAATTGGGGTTTTCAATTGGTGAAAAGCTTGGGAAATTTGCAAGTTTTTATGAGTTTGGAAGGGTTTTAGATGCCAAAAACCGCTAAATACCGGCAAATGCACCAATACACTAAATCAATACGAGAATATAAAAAAGAACGAGAGCGCCGCCAAAAGGTTTTTCAGCTTTACTCAAGAGGTTACACTCAAAAACAAATTGCGGAGCGCATAAGTGTTTCTCCAAAAACCGTTTATCGTGACCTTAAAAAATTAGGACCTTGGTTCAAAAGGCTTGAACAAAAGTCTAAAAAAGAATTTTTCGACTATTTAACACAAAAACTACACACATACCCGCAGACCATTCAATTTTTGTTTGTAACGGACATGATGCTTGCGGAGGGCAACCCCAAATTACAAGACAAATTACTCTCTGCAATGCTGAAAGGCAAATATGCCCATAGAGAGGAAAAAGAGGATGAGTGAAAATCAAGGCTATTATCCAGATCGAAATGTAAGCCATCATATGCGATTTGAAATACGCCTTAAAAAGGCATGCCCTCAATGTGGATCACGCCGTGGCATAGTCGATAATGAAAACGGCGAAGTTTGCTGCAAAAACTGCGGATTGGTCCGCAACAAATAAAAAGGATGATCAAGGCTGATGGCTGAATTAACTGGTTTGGATCTTCTCTACCTATATCCTCTGGACCATGAAAGGCAAATGCGAGCCTACTGGGCGGCTATCAGGCGAGACAGCGACAAAATTTTAAGAGCCATGGAAAAGGAAGAAAAAACTTTACGACAAGTTGAAAGCGGCTACTACGAAGCCCTTCATCCACCTAAGGAACGAAAGTTCAAAGCATATGAAGGTCTGCGATGTAAAATATGCGGCGAGCCTCTGCCCCAGCAAGATTTCGGAAGACCCAAAAGCTACTGCTCCGAATGTTTTTCTAAAATGCGACGTGCATACCAACATCAAAGATACGTCGCAACGCTAAAGCGGTGAGAGAGACAGACTTACGGTGTAAAATATTATTTACGGTGTATATATGAGAAGGAGACAGAAGTCTCAACATGACTTTCTGTTGAAAAAATCCAAACAACTATTGAGAGAGAGACAAACTTCTCATGTTCACTTTTTGTTGAAAAATAAACGTAAAGGAGGAAAAAAGTTTTGAAAGGAAAACAAGGCATCAAAATAGAATTCGATGAAATGTTGGATGGAAAACGCCGATGGGATGAGCAATTGTGGAACCTGGAGAAAACTTTGGAAGGAAGATATGAGAAACCTCAAATGACAGAGATGGAGAAAGAACAGATTGAGCTGCTAAAATCCAATTTCAAACTGAAGCCGCTGCAGCTGCAGATAGCACTTGAGTTAAACTCGTTCTTGAATGAGGCGTTGCCAAAGACTGAAAATCCGTTGATCCGCCTTCGCTTGTACCGACAGGACCCAGAATTGCGCAAGCAGTTCGTAATTCGGTGCATCCAAAAGGGTTTACTAAAAATTTAACTTTTTAAGAGGTGAGAATAGAAAATGACTGAAAAACCAAAAGACAAAAATCCATGGGTTTCTCGCACAACTCAAGACAAGCCTGCAATAAAGGATTTGAGTTTGAACGGTATTTTACAAAATAGATCGCTTAGCGACCCGCTACAAACTCTTCCCAAAGGACCAGGCACCCCAATAACTATTCAACCCAAAAAATTAGACCAGCAAACATCATAATCGAGGTGATATTTTTGTCAGAAGATAAAATTCCGTCAAGCCCAGACAGTAAAAAATTCAATCCAAAGAATATAACTCAGCCTTCATTATTCGGAGGACCTCAAACCGGCGCAGTAGCACAGCCCCCGCCAATAGTTCAGCCAACACCACAAGCCCCCACCAATATTAAGCGAGTCAAAACCCAGTGATTCTAATGCGCTTTTTAAAGAGAGAAACAGAACTGCAAACTCTTCAAAGGCGATGGAATGCGATTGAGGTCCAAATAGGCGAAGCCAAAGCCAGCTTAACAGCTCTAAAGGGCAATGGGCTAATCGACCCGGTTCTCCAAAAGTTTTTGCAAGAAAGGTTAGCCTTCGATTATGAGTTTGAAAAAGAGAAACTCGCAAGAGCCATCAGCGCAAAAGAAGCAGAATTGACACAGTTGGAAAAAGAAAAGAAAAAACTCGAGCCCGAGCTTCAAGAGTTAGCTTTCCAACAGAAGCTTCGCGACATGCAAATCCGTTTTGAAGGTGTAGATGTGGACGGTTACGTTGGAAGTATTGTAAAGATTCATTGTAGCCATTGTGGACATCGCTTTCAAACAGACTTGAGAAGTCACGGTAGTTTCAACAATGTTATTTCTTGCTCTAACCAAACAGCGCTGAACCAAATTTACGCAATGAAAGCCAACCGGGCTTGGCCATTTCAATGCCAAAAATGCCATGTTGAAGTAGATGTGTGGATTTTTAGAGGCAAAATTTAGCATCAATTCCCATTTTTTGATGGATACCACGAGTAACCATATGATGCTCGTAGTAAAGTGAAATACTATGACCAGAGATTTGAAAGAAAAAATAGAAGCGTTGGAAAGAGAAATCCAAGACTTAAAAAACGAGACTGAAGAAGGTTTTGCGAGCGTAGTCATTCGGGCAAAGCCATTTTTGGTTGCCGAAAAAGCAAGCACAACCATAACCACACACGTTAGGCTTTATCTTATGCCTAAATTGGCAGAATATGGGCCACCATATTCTAAAGTGAGAGACGAACAGATAGACCTATCTAAAATAGAGAAGACAGACTTAGACGCCGGCATAATTATTTCAGCCGAGAAAAGCTGGTTTGTCTATGAAATGATGATGCTGCCCACAACAGATGATTCACTGCGGGTTTTCAACGTGAAAGCTCTCGAATGTTCCATAGCTAATCCGCTTAAAAATCAATGGAAAAAAATTTCCTTAACCGTCAAGAAAAATGCAGATCACGAATTTCTCTTAGTTTTTTATAAACATAGCATGACCCATGTTTTAGCATTCCAAGCCATCATGGATTTTTTGAATTTTGGAAAGCCTGACAAGAAGGATGTGTTCCATCTTATGTGTGATTCAAACGGGCCAAGGGAATTTACCATTTTGAGACTGGTTGAACAGGTTAAATTCGCTTAATAGTCATCTTTTGATGACCTCGTGAGCCTTGCTTCATTTTTCACCTTCCATTCCAAGGCTATGACCGAGTTTTTTCTATGTTTAAACGTGTTTAAACGAAACAGTAAAAGTTTAAAGAAGGATTATGGAAATGGAAAAACAAACCTTTCTATTTGTGGTTTGCGAGGATAAAGCAGAAAAAATTGTTCAAGAAACTTTAGCAAAAAACAAGATAAAAACCCAAAGCAGCAGAACCGTGGGCGACATGAATGTTTTTTATGTGAAAGGCAACGAAAACGCAATAACGCGTCTGGGCATGAAGCTTGTAGGTTTAAAAAGCAGCTTGCCCATGCAGCTTGAAATCTTTGATTCAGATGGAGCAATTTAGGGGGAGGTGAAATAGAATTGCCAACAAACGGAAAAACAATTATTAAGGATGCTGTTGCCTTGTGTAGTTACTTGAGCGATTATGGCGTAGATCAGGGCAATGCTATTGCAAGCACGCACAGCTACACGTTTGACGAGAAAACCCCGTGGAACGTGATTAAAGAAGTAGCTGACGCATGTCAAACAAGCGGCGGAGCAGTTGGCTTTGACGGCTACGTTGATGCGCCTGGCAACCTGTGGGTTTTTCCAAGAAACTCGAGTAATAGCACGGTTGACTTGACTGATAAGATTTTAAGGTATAAAATTGACTATGATACTTACCGTGTGAAAAACAAAATAAAAGTTTATGGTTCAACATCAATTGACAAAACAGAACCCAGCAACGGGGACGCATGGACAGAAACCACTCTTACAGATTGGGTTTTAGATGTTGGAGCCGCTTTGGAGTTAGTTACTGGTGGGCATGTGGGTTCAAATTATATAAGAGCAACATCTACAGCTGACACTAAGACAGTGCGATTTCACCATCCCACTTCTCCCGTTAACTTCAACGTTGGAAAAAAAGCTTATGGAACACTTAGTGCCTATCTATATTCTATGAGTGCAAGTGACGCGCCCTTAGAAATTTGGCTATATGCTCCTAACTCATCAAATTATTTCAAGCTTAATACAGGCATTTATGGAATAGGAAACTTTAGCGGGGGAATACATAAATACGAATTAGGCGAAGCAAACGAGTATGATGCAGACAAAAATCCAAATGGGCAATGGTATAAAGTTGGCTCTCCAAAATGGTCAGACCTTCATGATATAGTTTTTAACGTTCCAACATCAAATACAACTCAATATTATGTTGGGGTTGATGGTTTACATTTTGAAAATGGAACGTGGAATGGAACTGCTTCAGATTCTGCAAGTCAAGGGTTATATGGCGTTCGCATGCCTGAAACAATAGTTGATGATTCCTTAACAAGTGATGATGACTGCACCAAAAAGGCGCAGAGTCTCCTCAGCTATTATAAGGATAAGGTTACAACTTTAACTTTGACAACGTTTGGAAACAACAATTTTAAGCCAGGCGACAGGTTGCACGTTGTTTTAAGCAACGACGGCATTGACGATTATTTTCGCATTTTAGAAGTGAGGCATACGCTTCAGGATGTTCTCTGGCAAACAGAACTTTTATTATCGAATGAGCCCATAATGATAGATTACATTTTCAGAAAGATTGTTGAGGCGCAAAAAACAATTGCAAACAATCAGTGATCTTGAAAAGCTGTTCTTTGACGTGTTCATGTGGTTTGAAAGGGAAAAGGGACCTTTACCAAAGCCTACACTGGTAATATTCAAAGAAAAAACTGGGTATCTTGACTTTTTGCAGCAAAATCGGCAAAACAGCATTTGCAACATTTTCGACTCTCCAGAACAAGACATCAAATCAGACGCGTGCACACTTTTTAAAATGGTGAACGGGAAATTAACGGTGACCATTGCTGTGCAAAACTCGCTTTCAAAAGCCTCCTTATTCGTGCAAATTTGCACATTCATTCATGAACTTTGTCATATATATGAAGCAACCAAAAATGGCAAAATAACGTTCCATATAATGGAATCACCGAACGAGACGAAAAATCGAGAAATCAAAATCTATATGGAAAGTCTCAATTTGGCGGAAGAATATTTTGGCAAGCCAATATCTCGATGGGTTAAAGATTATGTTTTGGCTTGGCTGAAAAAGGAGTTAATCTGAAAATACTACGAGCATCCTAACCAAAAAAAGAAAAAGAAGGGAAAACTTAGTCGATGGTTACCTCTGTGTCAATAACGCCCTCACGGATTGCAGCTAAAAACTCATCCTCATCTAACACGCCTTTCGCAAGAAGCCTTTTCCTGCGGCAATTCAAGCAAGCACAATCTTCTCCGTGACTTTTTTGTTTTTTCATGCCATTACACCTCCAGTTTTTTAACAGTTAAAATTTTGCTTTCCTCATCATATTCTCCTTCGAAAACTTCGGTTTGACCTTGAAGTATTTTAATATAGGCTTTTCTCCAATAATCAAAGCATGCTAAAGAGTTCTGATCAAATGGGTCTTCACTACTTGAATCGGGTTTGACTAAAATGTTGTCTCGCTTGATGGGGAGCCATTGACCGTTGTTTGTCCATTCAAGCAAGTCATCATGCCCTTTGATGCTTTTCCGTAATAGTAGCTTCATGTTGAATCCCATGCCCCTACAACTTTTTGCGGTTTTTCCGCTTCAAATAGCGGCGAACCAACTGTGTGATGAGCTCATCGTCTTCTAAGCCTAATTTTTCTGCTTCCGCCCTGAACAGCTTTAATTCAGCCTCGGTTAAACTCAAGTTCTTCATTGATGTGTCACCTTTAAGCCGCAGGTTGAACATTCCCAATATTCTCTGCCGTATTGGTCAAATTTCCTTCGCATTCCGTTTAGGCATCTTGCACATATCATGTTTATACCTCTGTATAAACCTATATCTAAACTTGCTTATAAACGTTTCTAAACCACAGTATAGAAAACCTTATAAACCATTCCACCCTTCAAATAAACATACCAAAAAGGTGGAACAATGGTTAAAGAAGCCAAAACCAAAATTTACAAAACAGGATCACGACACTACTTATACCTGCCCAAGGACCTGATCACAGATTCAAACTTTCCCCTTGACATAGGCAAGACAATCCGTGTCTGGATAAATGGGCAAAATCTAATAGTGGAGAACGAAAAGAAGGCTAAAGTGAAAGAAAAAGCCTAGGCTAAATCACACAAAAGAGCCACTCATAAACGGAAAAGTTATTAAACCCACAGCCCTATCAAGAAGGCAAACGCCAGGCATGGTTTGGTGAAAAACAAATGTGCTATCAAACAGCGAAAAATTCACCGTTATGTTT
>Ga0315282_10018372_pt1 | contig 9993 bp, 5 predicted proteins | sample YL17G07_20_MG_FD_203693 | JGI IMG/M metagenome (GOLD analysis project Ga0315282, IMG submission 203693) | Sediment microbial communities from Yellowstone Lake, YNP, Wyoming, USA - YL17G07_20 | ecosystem: Environmental > Aquatic > Freshwater > Lake > Sediment | place: USA: Wyoming | collected... | reverse complement strand
CGGGCAGGAAGGGCTGGACACCCTGGACCTGAAGATCCTCAATCGAGTCATGGCCGAGTTCCGACACGCCGCCTGCGTCTTCAAACCGTACCGAATGGTCCGCAAGGTTTCGATCTTCGGGTCGGCCCGAGAGCCCAAGGGCAGTCCCGACTACGAGCTGGCGGTCAGGTTTGGCCGCCGCATGGCCGAAAAGGGCTTCATGGTCATCACCGGCGCCGCCTCGGGAATCATGAAGGCCGGGATCGAGGGGGCGGGGGCCCGGAACAGCTTCGGAGTGAACATCCTCCTCCCCTTCGAGCGGGGCCCGGCCAAGATCATCAGCGACGATCCGAAAGTCCTGAGGTTCAAATATTTTTTCACCAGAAAGATCTTCTTCGTCATGGAGGCGGACGCGATCGCCCTGTTTCCCGGGGGCTTCGGCACGCACGACGAGGCGTTCGAAGTCCTGACGTTGCTCCAGACGGGCAAGGCGCCGCCCATGCCCGTCGTGCTCATGGAGCTGCCCGGAGAAAATTACTGGCAGGCGTGGGATCGATTCATCCGGTCTCAGCTCCTGCCCCGCCGCTTCATTTCTCCGGAGGACCTGGCCTTCTACCGGATCGTTCGGTCGTCCGAGGAGGCGGCTGATCGGATCGTGTCCTATTATTCGATCTACCACTCGGTGCGTCAGGTGAAGGATAAGCTCGTCATCCGGCTGGAGCGGGAGCTCGGAGAAAAACAACTCAGGAAATTGACCGGGATGTTCCGGGACCTGATCGAGTCGGGGGAGATCGTGAAAACGCGCCCGCTGCCGGCCGAAAATGATGAGCCGCATCTTCTCTCGAAGCCGCGGATCGCGTTCGCCTATAACAAAAGAAGCGCGGGCCGCCTCAACGAGATGATCCTGACGATCAACAAGATGGGGCGCGGCGCCCGGTAAGCGAATTCATTGCCATCCAGGCCGAATGCGCAGAGAATTGTCTGTTTTGCGCTCTTCTGGAGAGTTCATAAACTGAGCGGAGGAAATCATGAAAAAGATCCTGGTCGCCGGCGCTGGCGGATTCATCGGAGGCCATCTCGTCGCCCATCTCACGAAAAAAGGCCACAGCGTCCGGGCGGTCGATCGGAAGCCTTTCGGCGAGTGGCATCAGCTCTTTCCTGACGCCGAAAACCTGGTCTTCGACCTTCGGGACAAAGGCAACTGCTATCAGGCCGTCAACGGCTGCTCCGAGGTCTATAACCTCGCCGCGGACATGGGGGGCATGGGCTTTATCGAGCACAACAAGGCCCTCTGTATGTTGAGCGTCCTGATCAACACCCATCTCCTTCTCGCCGCCCGGGACATCGGAATCGACCGTTATTTTTATTCTTCGTCCGCATGCGTCTATAACGCGGAGAAGCAGATGGATCCCGAGAATCCCGGCCTCAAGGAATCCGACGCCTATCCGGCCCTAGCCGAGGACGGCTACGGCTGGGAGAAGCTCTTCAGCGAGCGGATGTGCCGCCACTTCCGCGAAGATTACGGGATCACGACGAGGGTCGCGCGCTTTCACAACGTTTACGGACCGTTCGGCACGTATGAGGGAGGACGGGAGAAAGCGCCGGCGGCCATCTGTCGCAAGATAATCCAGGCCCAGCTCGAAGGAAAAACGGAAATCGTCGTCTGGGGAGACGGGAAGCAGACCCGGAGCTTCATTTACATCGACGACTGCATCAAGGGCATCACGGACATCATGGCGAGCGGCATCGAAGAGCCGATCAACCTGGGCAGCCACGAGCTCGTGACCGTCGACCAGCTCGTCGATATCGTCGAAGACATCGCCGGGGTGAAGCTCAAGAGGATCTACGACTTGAGCGCTCCCAAGGGCGTCCGGGGCCGCAACAGCGAGAACACCCTGATCAAGAAGTACCTGAACTGGGAGCCGTCGATCCCTCTCCGCGAGGGCATGAAAAAGACGTACGACTGGATTCAGGGCCAGATGACGCGGGGGAAATGACCCGATGCGGCAGAAGAAGGTCCTGGTCAGCGGATGCTTCGATTTGCTGCACGCGGGGCACATCGCGTTCCTGAACGAGGCGGCCTCCTACGGGCGTCTCTACATCTCGGTGGGCACGGATAAAAACCTCGAGCTCCTGAAACAGAAGGCGGCCTATTTCAAGGAGGATGAGCGGGCATACATCGTCGGGAGCATCCGGTGCGTGGAGAAAGCTTTCCTCGCCTCCGGGTCGGGGATGCTCGACTTCGCCCCGGACATCGAACGCATCCGGCCCGACTACTTTATCGTCAACGAGGACGGCCACACGCCCGAGAAGAAGCGGCTGTGCGCGAAGCTCGGAGTCGAATACGTCATCCTGAAGAGGACGCCGGCCGCGAACCTCCCGCCAAGGGCCAGCTCGCAAATCAAGAAGGACCTTAAGTTCCCCTACCGGCTTGCCCTCGCCGGCGGATGGATCGACCAGCCCTGGGTCTCGCGAGTGTGTCCGGGCTCGATGGTCGTCGCTTCGATCTACCCGACGCTGTCTTTTCACGACCGCTCGGGGATGGCGACGAGCTCGAGGAAAATCGCGATCGAGCTCTGGGGGGATGGTCTCCCGTGCGGCCGGCCGGAGAGAATGGCCGAGCTGTTATTCGGTGCGGAAAACCCGCCCGGGAGTGCCTATGTCTCCGGCTCGCAGGACCACCTGGGCTTGCTCCTTCCGGGGATCAGCCGGCTTCACTACGCGGGAAAAAACTGGCCCGATAAAATCGACTCGACCCGGGACGCGGAAACGTGCCGGTGGCTGGAGAGCGTCCTCCACCTCGTCCCCCTCAAACCGAGGCCGGAGGGATATAATCCGCTCGAGTTGAAAAGACTCAGCCGCCGCTGGATCAAATATCTCGGCGATTCGGGGGAGGCCTGCTACGCGAGCATCCTCAATCGGGACGTCGTCGGCCTCGGAGCTTCCCTTCGCCGAAGCATGGAAGCGTGGCGGAAGATCCTGCCGAAAACGGTCCCGGATTCGCTGCTCCGAGAAGTCGAAAAATACTCGACCCACCCGGGCGCGATGTTCTCCGGGTCCGGCGGAGGTTACATGATCGTCGCGTCCGAGAAGAAGATCCCAGGCGGCCTCAAGATCCGGATTCGTTACTAACGCGAGGGCAGGTGAGAGCCGCTGTGTCATGTCCTCACATTACCGGGCGGGCTTCAGGTGCTTGTCGTACCAGGCGAGGAAGCGCGCCAGACGGTCGCGCTGGTAGCTCGGGGTTGTCAGTCCGTGAAATTGACCGGGGAAGATGACCATCTGCGTTTCGACGTTCTGGCTCTTAAGCGCCTGGTACATCTGTTCGCCGCCGATGATCGGGACGTTGAAATCCTTTTCGCCGCCCATGAAGAGAGTCGGCGTCCGGATCCGGTCGGCCTGAAAAAAGGGATAGGAGATCTTCAGCCATAGATCGCGCGCCTTCCAGGGCGGCCCGATCTCACGCTCGTACTGATCGATGTACTGATCGCTGCCGTACATCGACAGCTGCAGGGCGCTTCCCGCGCCGCTCACGGCGGCCTTGAATCGGGGATCGGTCGCGATCGTGTAATCGGTGAGAATCCCTCCGTAGCTCCACCCTCCGATGCCGAGGCGGTCGGGGTCGGCAACGCCCGCGGAAATGGCCCGGTCGACGGCGCCGAGAAGGTCCATCACCTCGAGATGGCCCCAGTCGGCATAGATCGCTTTCTGGTAAGCGCTTCCCCGGCCGGAGCTTCCCCGGTAATTCATGGCCAGCACGACGTAGCCGTTCGCGGCGAAAAATTCCCGGTCGAAGCTGAACGAATGCTGGTCCTGGCCGTTCGGCCCGCCGTGGATGTAGAGAAGCGTCGGGTACTTTCGGCCCGACTCGTAGGATGCGGGCTTCACCATGAGACCGTTGACGACCGTGCCGTCCTTGCTTTTCGAGGTGAAATCTTCCGTGGTCGCGAGGTCAAGGTCGGCGAGCAGGGCGTCATTCGTGTGCGTGAGCTTCCTCAGTCGCCCGCCTTCGAGGGCGTGAACCTCGGCGATTTCCGCGGCGGTTCCGGAGAGCAGCGCGATTGAGCCGTCGGGCGCGGCCGAAATGTTCGAGGCCGTTCGACGGCCCGAAGTCAGCTTATCGACCTGCCCGCCGTCGAAAGCCGTCCGTCCGACGTAAACAACGCGGTCGTCGGAGACGAGGAAGGTCAGACTCTTTCCGTCGTTCGACCAGAGGATCGGCGACGCCACATCGCGGTCGAGCTTTTTGGTGAGGAGACGGGCGGGACCGCCCACGGCGGGCACGACCGCGAGCTTGTCGAGACTGTAGGCCGTGAAGCGAGGCTCGTCGCCCTGGAGATAGGCGATCCATTTCCCATCCGGGCTCCAGGATGGACGGCCGCCGTCGGGCCCGTTGAAGGTCGTGAGCTGGAGAGGCTCCGCGCCGGGCTTAGCCTCAATCACGTAGACGTTCGTGTCACTCGTTCGGTCCGGATCGGGCACGGCGCGATTGCTGATGAAGGCGATCCGTTTGCCGTCGGGTGACCAGGACGGGCTCTCGTCATCGTATGGGGTCGCGGTCAGCTGCTCGGCTTTGCGGGTGGCGACGTCGAACAGCCAGAGGTGGGCGCAGAGCCGCTTGAGGTAGCCCTCGCGGTCCTGCTTGAAATGGTAGCGGTCGATGACGATGGGCGGAGCCGTTTTCCGCTTCCATCCTTCCATTTTTTCGGGGTCGCTCGCCGGATCGACGTCGTACGAAACGAAGACCAGACGCGCGCCGTCCGGCGACCAGGAGTATTCGGCGACGCCGCCCTTGACGTCGGTGAGCTTCTGAGCCTCTCCGCCCCTCCGGTCGAGGAGCCAGACCTGAGCACCCTTTTTCTTTTCCTCTTCGGTGCCGCGCGAGGAGAGAAATGAAAGATAGCGCCCGTCCGGGCTCCAGCGGGGCGAGCTCTCGCCATCGGGACTCGACGTCATCTGGATCACCTGCGTTCCGTCCCAGCTCACGATCCAGACGTCCGAGTCGCGCTTGTCCTTCTCAACATCCACGGAAGAGATGGTATAGGCCACCCATTTTCCGTCCGGCGAGACCTGGGGATCGCCCACACTTTTGATCCTGGACATATCGTCGAGGCTGATCGGACGCTTGCCCGGAGGCTGCGCGAGGGCGGACCCGGCGAGTAGGCCCGCGGCAAAGAGCAGGATGACGGCGAGACCGACCGAAAATAAAAATTTTCCTTGAAAAATGCTCACTTTTCTCATAAATCTTATATATCGCAAAGATGGGGGCAGGTCCAGCGCGAAGACGGGTCCGCGAGGATGGGGTCAGACCGAGGCCGGATCCCATCGGGGGCGTAACCGTGCCGCTCTCTTTTCCAATTTGACATGTCCCGCCTGAATTACTATCTTAATGGCCAGGAGAATTTTGCCCCGGCGTTGGATGCCAGCCAATGAAATGCCCTTCCTGCCAGTCGGAAAATTCTGACGAAGCCCGCTTCTGCCAAGAGTGCGGCTCACGGATCGGGACGCGGCCCGAAATTCTCGAGATGCCGACCCTCGCCATGACGAGGGAAGCCGACGAATTCGCGCCCGGGACTCTCTTCGCCGGAAGGTACAGGATCATCGAAGACCTCGGCAAGGGGGGGATGGGGAGAGTCTTCAAGGCCCTGGATACGGAGATCAACGAGAAGGTCGCTCTCAAGCTCATCCTGCCCGAGATCTCCGCCGATGAAAAAATCATCGCGCGCTTCCAGGACGAGGTCAGGTTCGCTCGAAGAGTCTCCCACAAGAACATCTGCCGCACGTACCATCTGGGCAGGGAGAAGGACAGCTATTACATCGTCATGGAGTATGTTCAGGGACAGAGTCTGAAAAGCATGATCCAGATGACCAGACCCCTGAGTCTGCAGACGGCTGTCCATATCGCCAGGGAGGTCTGCGAGGGCCTGGCCGAAGCCCATCGGCTGGGAATCATCCACCGCGACCTCAAGCCGCAGAATATCATGGTCGACGAAGGCGGAAATATCCGGATCATGGATTTCGGTTTGGCCCGCTCTCTCGCCACCCCGAAAGGAACGCTCGTGGGCGCCGTTCTCGGCACGCCCAGCTACATGAGTCCAGAGCAGGCCGAGGGTCAAGAGGCCGATCACCGGTCCGACATTTATTCCCTGGGGATCATTCTCTATGAGATGGCCACGGGCAGGGTCCCCTTTGAGAGCGATAGTCTTCTCGGCCTCCTGGCAAAACAGAAGAGCGAGGTCCCTCCGGAGCCGCGGGCCGTTAACCCGGAGATTCCCGAGGTCTTGAACCGGGTCATCCTCAAGTGCCTGGAAAAAGAGAGGGACCGGCGGTATCAAAGCGCGGGGGACCTCCTCCGGGACTTGGGCGAAATCCAGACGACCATTCTAGAAACAAACGTCCCGCCGATGCGAGAAAAGAGCGCCGCCGCCCTGAAGTTGAGAAAGCGGGCCGTTCTCGTCTTCGGATTTGCCGCCGTTCTCGCGGCGGGATTTCTCGCCTGGAGATATTTCTCCCGGCGACCGCCCTCGGTCCCAAGCCAGCGGCTGAGCATCGCGGTGATCCATTTCACCAACCAGACGGGAGATCCGAGTTATGATTACCTTCAAGACGCCATTCCCAATCTTCTGATCACGAGCCTCGAGGCGTCACAGCGATTCCGGGTGACGACCTGGGAGAGGCTGTACGACCTTCTCAAAAAGCAGGGAAAGACCGCCGTGAGGTTCATCGATAGCGACATGGGCCTCGACCTCTGCCAGACGGACGGAATCGAAGCCATCGTCCTGGGGAGCTTCGTCAAAGCGGGCGATACGTTCGTGACCGACGTCAAGGTCCTGGACGTCAAGTCGAAACAACTTCTCAAAAGCGCCAGCTCCCGCGGAAACGGGGTGGAGAGCATCCTCAAGAGCCAGATCGACGAGCTGAGTGAAGAGATTACCCGAGGGATCGCCCTGGAAGAACGAATCGCCGCCGTCAAAGCGTCCCCGATACGTGAAGTGACGACGAGCTCCATGGAGGCTTATCAGGCCTTCCTCAAGGGGAGAGAAGCTTTCGAAAACTGGTATTTCGCCGACGCCAAGCGGCTCTTCGAGAGGGCCATCGAGCTCGATCCCGAGTTCGCCATGGCCTACGTCTATCTGGCGCAGGCGGCCGGGTCGCTCAATGATCTCGCCGGCATGGACAACGCCCTCGAGAAGTCAAAGAAATTCGGCGGCAGGCTCGGAGGGAAGGAGAAACTCTACGCCGATGCGCTCGCCGCCCAAGTGGCTCGGGACCGGGAGGGATATGCCCGGATTCTCCTCCGCATCGCCGCCGAATACCCCAAGGAAAAAAGGGCGTATTACAAACTGGCGGAATATTACAGCGCGCTCGGGAAGTACGATGAGTCGAACGCCGAGCTTCAAAAAGTCCTGGACCTCGACCCAAAATTCGGCCCGGCCATGAATTGGATGGCTTACAACTACAGCGATAAAAAAGATTTCGAAAAAGCGCTCTCTTACTTCCGGGAATACGCGTCCGTCTCTCCGGGGGACGCGAACCCGTATGATTCCATGGGGGAGCTCTACGTCAAAATGGGAAACCTGGACCGGGCGATCGAGGAATACCGGAAGGCCATCACGATCAAGCCGGATTTCGGAGCGCAGATCCGGATGGCCTACTGCTATGCCATGAAAGAAAACTATCCCGAGGCGTTGAAATGGATCGACCACTTCATCCCCGTCGCCCCCTCCGACGGCGTGCGGGCCATGGGCCACGAATTCAACGGACTCTACCGGGCCCTCCAGGGAGAGATCGATCAGGCGCTCGACGAATTCGGCCGGGCCCGAGCGTTCTTCGAGAACATTCGGAATTTTCCCTACATGGGGGCCATGCTGAGGCGGCAGGTCTGGATCAGCTATGACTGGGGCAAAAATGACCTCGGCCGAAAATACGTGCAGGCTTTTGTCGAGCACCAGACCCGATACAAGCTCCAACCGGAATCCTCGATCCGGGCGCTCCAAAGCTGCTACCTCGGCTTGCTGGGCCTCAAAGAAAACCGCCTGGACTCGGCTCAAGCGAGTCTCGCTCAAGTCAAAGCTTTCTTCGAAAATCCATTTGATCCAAAAGAAGCCGCAGCCCTTAGGGAGACGTTCTCATTTTTTTCAGCCGAGATGCTTCTCGCTCAGGGTCTGGCGGACCGGGCGATATCCGAGTTTCAAAAGACGCCCCTCGCTCCTCCCAGTCTTTCGACCCCGGTCACGATCATCACCCGGAATCTGCCTTACCGGGAGGATCTCGCCGCCCGGGCGTTTGAGAAGAAAGGCGAAACGGATAAGGCGATTGCCGAATACGAGCGTCTGCTCGAAGCCGGCAATGCGGGGCGAGGCCTGATCCATCCGTTCAGCCGATTTCGTCTGGCCAAACTCTATGAGAAGACCGGGCGGCAAGCCCAGGCCATCGAACAGTACGAAAAAGTCCTCGAGATCTGGAAGGATGCAGACAAGGGACTTCCTCAAGTCGAGGAGGCCCGAACCCGTCTGGCGGCGCTTCGGGCTAAGTAGCGGGGCCAGACCGAGGTCTGACCTCATTTACCATTGAGTCTGACCCCCTTTAGCGCCCCGGGCCGGCTCACGCGCCCCAGCACTTCTCGTAGACGCGGAGCCAATTCTCTCCCAGCACTTTCCGGATGTCGCCCGTCGGCCAGCCTCTCTGGATGAGGCCTTTCACGAAGTCCGGGAGCTCGGCGGGATCCCCGTATGGCTGGAGGTGCTTGTCGCCCAGGGCCGGCGCGTCCAGGTTGTAAACTTGAGCGATCTTTCCCTGGGCGTGGATCGCCCGGATTTCTTTCACCGTCGCCGCCATGACGATATCGTTCGGAAAGCGCGACCATCCCCCGTCGATTTTGCAGTTCCGAACTGGGGGCGGCCCTGAATAACCTATTGATTATTATATAATTGTCACCATTATTCGATACTTTTTGGGCTTTAGCCATCCTTTTTTGGCCCCAGAAAGGTCTCCATAGGTATTATTGCGGAGATGATTTCCTCTTTCCATAGGGCGCTCTTTTCGCCGGCAAAAAGAGGTATCTAAGGCACGAATCGAGTCCCGTTTCAGCTTAATTCAAACAATTTCAACTAATTATCCAGGGCCGCCCCCAACTAGCACCGGTCATCCCCGCCCCCGCGACGGCGATGCTCCGGACAAAATCTCTTTTCTTCATGACTCCTCCTCTTTTCTCGTAACCCTCTTGAAACGGAACTCCTCTGAAAAGCGGGAGAGGCAGGGGCTGATCTAGCAAAATTATCCGTTCTTTAGAGCATGCGTTTTGCCCCTTGCGGCTGAGGCAAAGATCCCGGCGAAACAAAGGACGGACGAAATGACAAAGGCGATCCTCATGCTTTTCAAGAACGCCGGATAAGACTGAGTGGTGATCTGGACTCTCCCGATGAACAGGGCAAAGAGAAGGAGGGCCATTCCCAGGCTGAACGTCTGCCCGAGCAATCTCATCGTGCCCAGCATGCCCGACGCTACCCCGTAGGATTTTCTTTCCACGGAGCTCATCACGGCGTTCGTATTCGGCGACGAGAAGAGGCCGAACCCGATCCCCAGGACGAGCAGGCTCGCGAACACATACGGCAATCCGGAAGCGCCGTTGAGGAACGCCAGCATCGCGAGCCCCGCCGTCGTCAGGGCCATCCCGGCCGAAGAGATAATACGCGGCTCGACACGATCGGAGAGACTGCCGGCCATCGGGGAGCAGAGCGCCATCATGACCGGCTGGGCGATCAGGATCAGACCCGCGTATTCCGGGGTCAGTCCCTTGATGTGCTGGAGGTACAGGCTCAGGAGGAAGGCGACGGCGAAAGTCGCGCTGTAATTGATCAGGGCGGCCAGGTTCGAGAACGCGAAGACACGGTTGTTTCTGAAAAGACCGATGTTGAGCACCGGATAGTCCTGGCGGAATTCCCGCCGGACGAACGCGGCCGCGCCGATGATGCCGATGAGGATCAGCCAGGCGCCCGATATTCTCGGGAGCTC
>Ga0315282_10018371_pt1 | contig 9994 bp, 6 predicted proteins | sample YL17G07_20_MG_FD_203693 | JGI IMG/M metagenome (GOLD analysis project Ga0315282, IMG submission 203693) | Sediment microbial communities from Yellowstone Lake, YNP, Wyoming, USA - YL17G07_20 | ecosystem: Environmental > Aquatic > Freshwater > Lake > Sediment | place: USA: Wyoming | collected... | reverse complement strand
GGTTCAGCGTCGGAGTCGCTTTTGAGGACAAGGCAAAATATGACGGCAAGAGTTTTCTGACGTACACAATTCTAGGTTCTGTGGGTCCAGAGACTATAAACTACACGTACCATTCGAGGATCTCGGTCTGCGCTCCAATCAAGTTCAATTTATACTATTCCTTGCCGATCAACTCAAAAGCAAATATTATTCTAAATGCAGGCAGCGGCTATTATTGCACTAAACTGCTATATAGCGTTTTCTACCAGTTCCGTTATCCCTTAAACTCCATGGAACTATATTCCGATCAATTCGATGTCAAAGGCAATCAAGTAGGCTTTCATTGTGGATTTGCCCTTGAGCATAAAGTAAGCAAAAGAATATTCCTTCTGGCAGAAAGCTATTGGAGATTCGTTAAGGTCAAAACCCTATCTGGGTCATGTTTATCGACAGATCAATATTTCGACGCTGAAGGAAATATGCTCGGGGAGTCCGAGGTGTTAATGCCTCACGGAACTCTATTGCACTATATTGGCACCAATCTTTTTACGGGGGCAAGAATTGAGAAGCTGGCAGTTAGCAATATTGATCCATCCGAAATGGGCGGCATAGATGATCCAAGCGACTGTAGAAAAGCCAAGCTTGACCTGGGCGGTTTCACGTTCAGAATCGGCCTGAAAATCGGGCTGTTTTAGGGCGTCGAAGCCGCGTCCTTACTCTCCCTTGACTCATAGACGGGTCTTGCATATCCTAAAATGTCGACGGCGACAATGACGGGATAGAGGGAGGCCGTTTTCATGCCGGGCAAATCCATACTTAATCTCAAATCCCTGAAAGAGCAGGTTTACGAGTACCTCCGGGAGCAGATGCGGACCGGTTCGATCCTGCCGGGCGCCGTCATCGACATGGAGGAGACGTCGAAAAAGCTCGGCGTCAGCAAGACCCCCCTCCGGGACGCCCTTCTCCAGCTCGAGATGGAGGATTTCGTTTCCATCCTGCCCCGCCGCAAGGTCGTCGTCAACGCCCTGACCAAGGAAGACATCCGGAACTATTACGATATCATCGGCGCGCTGGAGAGCATCGCCCTGCTCAAGGCCTTCGACCGCCTCCGGCCGGAGGACGTCGACGACATGCAGGCCTTGAACGACGCCATGACACTGGCCATCGCCGACAACGACTTCGACCGTTATTACGCCAAGAACCTGGCCTTCCATGACATATTCGTCGCCCGCTGCGGCAACCACAGCCTGATCAAGATCGTCAACACGCTGAAGAAGCGGCTCTACGATTTCCCCCGCTCCAAGGGGTTCGTCAAGGAATGGGAGCAGGCGAGCATCGTCGAACATCAGGCGCTCATCGATCTCCTCCGCCAGGGCCGGCGGGAGGACGCCGCCAATCACATGCGCGATATCCACTGGTCGTTCCAGGTCCAGGAACGGTTCATCCACAGGTACTACGCCCACATCGCCGGGGACGCGGAATGAGCTCGGTCCGCCGGCGGCCGCTCCGGCGCTGAAAAGGACGCCCATGCCCAGGGAGTCGATGTCCCCCCGAGAGCGGTGGCTGGCGGTTCTCCGCCGCGAAAAGCCCGACAGGGTGCCGATGGATTTCTGGGGCACGGAGGAGACCGTCGCCGCGCTCGTTGGCTGCCTCGGCTGCGGCTCCAGGCGCGAGGCCCTGGACAAACTCCACGTGGATTTCGTCGTCAAGGCGGCGCCCCGCTACGCCGGCCCCGCCCTCCCGGCCGGGACGGACGCCTTCGGCCGCGCTTTTCGGAAGATGCATTACGATACGGGCGTATACGACGAGTGCGTTTCGAGCCCGCTCCGCGCCTTCTCGTCCGTGGCCGAGATCGAAAAAAACTACGCCTGGCCCAATCCCGACTGGTGGGACTACTCGTCGATCACCGCCGATCTCGAGGGCCTCGAGGCCTACCCGGTCCAGGGCGGCGGCTCGGAGCCGTTCCTCATCTACAAGGACCTGCGCGGCGCGGAGCAGGCCTTCATCGACCTCGTCGAGAACCCGGACATCGTCCACTACTGCCTGGACAAGCTCTTCGATCTCGCCTACGAGGACACGCGGAGAATCTTCGAGGCCGTGCCGAGGCGGGTTCTCTTCACCTACGTGGCCGAGGACATGGGCGCCCAGAACGACCTGATGATCTCGACCGGGCATATCCGCGAGTTCCTCCTGCCGCGGATGAAGCGGATCATCGACCTGTCCCATGAGGGAGGAGCGTACGTTTTCCATCACAACGACGGCGGCATCCGGCGCATCCTGCCCGACCTCATCGCGGCCGGCATCGACCTGCTCAACCCCATCCAGTGGCGCTGCGGCGGCATGGAGCGGGAGGGGCTGAAACGCGACTTCGGGGCCAAGGTCGTCTTTCACGGCGGCATGGACAACCAGCAGACCCTGCCCTTCGGCTCGGCGGACAACGTCCGGCGGGAAGTCCTCGACAACCTCCGCATTCTGGGCGCGGGTGGCGGCTACATCCTGGCCCCCTGCCACAACATCCAGGCCCTGACGCCGCCCGAGAACATCGTCGCCATGTACGAGACCTGCCGCGAGCACGGCTGGACGTGAACACCCGCGCCGGCCGCGTCCGAAGCGCCCTTCTCCGCCGAGCGATCAGGGCCGGATGGTCAGCTGGATCTTGAAGACGCCGTGCTCCCCGAGCGGGACGAACCTGCTCCGGGGATCCCAGCGCCGCTCCCAATTCTTGGTGTAGACGAAGAAGATCTCGTTTCCGGGCGAGATCTGCCAGCGGAAGCGGGCCTGCCAGCCGAGCTCCTTGGAGACGTCGTCGTACTGGACGTAGTTCATCAGGCCGAGGTCGGGCGAGAAGAAGAAATCGGCCTTGACCTCGTAGACGTTCTCGTCGAAGTCGCCCTGGGGCAGGCGGCCGCGGACGAAGTTGGCCTGGAGGCCGAGCGTCGCGTAGCCCTTGAATCTGAGGGAAACGTCCACCTCGGTTTCGGTCAGGCGTCCCGAATAGAACCGGCCGAAGTGCCGGTTGAGTTCGACCTGATAGGGGCGGTACGAGGCCGATTCGACGCCGATGCGGAAATTCGTGTACTTGTACGGGCCCATCGGCAGGATGACCCCCTCGGCGATCTCGAAGTCAAAGGGCAGGACGTCGTAGTTGGAGGAGAGATCCCCCTCGATCCTGTCACCGCTCTCGAGCTGGATGGCCGGGGAGAAGGACAGGGTGCGCGTTTCCAGCCGGCCGCCGAGATCCCAATAGAACTCGGCGTAGGGTTCGAAGAAGAACTGGCGGACGTGCTTCCCGAGCCAAGTGCCCTGGCCGGGCCGCGGCATGAAGGCGGCCATCACGGTCCAGGTCCGGACGCCGGGCCGCGAGATGAAGCCCAACCCGGGATCGAGACCGTCGCCGTAATAGCCGTAGCTCATGTTGGCGTCCCAGAGGTCGTTCGGATAATCCAGCCTGAAGCCGTAACCATGGTGCTTCTTGTCGTCCGGGTCATTCCACCAGTTGTAAACCCCCCAGGCGTCGAAGGTGAGGTTCTTGCCGTCGAGGAAGCGCGAGGTCCCGTAGTGGAAATCCGCCCCGGCCAGCCTGTTGTAGGCGCCGGGCGCCGAGGACGCGGGATTGCCCTCCGTGAAGATCAGACCCACCCGGCTCTCCTCCCAGAGGTTCTGGGAGATGCGGGCGGCGGCGAGATTTTTGCCGGGCAGGCTGAGGCCGGCCAGGGGATCGTCGTATTTCCGCGTCTCGACGTCGAGGACGGCGATACTGGTCCGGCCCAGCCGGCCGTAGGCCTTGGCGCCGAAGAGGATCGGGATCTGGGAGCCCTCGACGAGGCCGATGCGGCGGCTGAAGAAGGGGATGAACGATGAATGAAAACCACCCCCTCCCGACGCGGTCCCGAACGTGAAGTACTCGGAGCCCTCCAGGAAGAACGTCCTTTTTTCCGGGAAGTAGAGGGGGAACCGTGTCAGGTTGATCTGGCGCTCGTCGGCCTCGGTCTCGGCGAAGTCCGTGTTGAGGCTGAAGGCGCCGATGAAATTGGGCGTGAAGTTCTTGTAGATGTCGACGCCGCCGTCGAGTTTCCCGTCCGTCGGCGTCCCCGCCTCGTGGTCCTTGGTCGCGCGGGCCAGGCCGTACGGCCGGATCGTGATGCCCTTGCCCTGCCGGACGTCGGCGATGCCTTCGAGCGCCGCGGCTTCGTTGGGATTGAAGAAATGGCTGTCGAGATCGGCTCCGGAGGCGCGGACCGTCTCCTGCCGCCGGGCGATGTACCGCTCGATGTTCAGGCCCCAGGCGGCCAGGCCCGGCTTGAACGAAAGGGTCTTGAAAGGGATGCGGATCTCGGCGCTCCAGCCGTCCTTCCCGATGCGGGCCTTGGCTTCCCAGATCCCGTCCCAGTCGAGGCTCGAATCCTCGCCGAAGGCGAGCCCCTCGCTCCGGGCGCCGCGGGCGTTGACGAAGAAGACATAGGCGTTCCGCTTGTCTTGGAACGGATCGAGCAGGATCTTGACGTGATCGTCGCTCTCCTCCATGCCCTCCGCGTCGTGGGACATGGTGTTGGCGGCGATTTTCGCCGGGCTCCGGTCGAAGCAGGCGACGCCGATATAGAGATTCTGGCCGTCATAGAGAACGCGGGCTTCGGTCCGTTCCGACGGCGGGCTGTCGGGCCTGGGCCTGGCCTGCAGGAAACCGGTGAAGGGGACGGCCTCCTTCCAGACCTCGTCGTCCAGGCGCCCGTCGAGGCGGGGACCCTTGGCGACGCGGACGGTCTTGATGACGACCTCCGCCCGCAGGAGGGGCGCCGCAAGCGTAAGAATCAGGAGCCAGACGGCCGGCAGGATTGTTTTCGCGCGATCAGTCACCGGGTCTCTTTCCCTTTCCAGGCAGGGGTATTATATTTCTTACCGGGCCCGAGTCAAAGGGCTTCCTCCGGGGCTATGCCCGTGCCGGGAAACCTGCTAAAGTAGGCCTTGAGGAAGGGACATCCATGGGAATATTTCGCCGCCGGGATGATCGTCGCGAGGCCGCCCCTGCCGCGGACCTTTCGGGACAGGCGTTCCGTCTCGGAGAGTTCCAGGGCCGCGTCGACGAGCGGATGAAGACCTGGGACTCGGCGGCTTTCCTCCGCCGGCTCTGGGCGAAAGATCCCTCCCTCTGGCCTTCGGACAAACCGTCCGACATCGTCCACCGGCTGGGCTGGCTGAACCTGCCGCGGACGATGGCCGGCAGGATCGAAGGCATTCTTGATTTCGCCGGAGAGATCAAGACCGAGGGCCTGACCCATGCCGTCGTCCTCGGCATGGGAGGCTCGAGCCTGGCGCCCGAAGTCTTCCAAAGGACTTTCGGCAACGCCGCCGGCTCGCCGGAGCTCATCGTGCTCGACAGCACGCATCCGGCGGCCATTGACGCCGTCGAACGGAAGATCGACCTCGAGCGGACATTGTTCATCTTCTCGAGCAAGTCGGGCACGACCATCGAGCCGCTGTCCTTCTTCCGCTATTTCTGGGAGCTGATGAGCGGCGTCCTGGCCGAGCCGGGAGAACGTTTCATCGCCGTCACGGACCCGGGCACCCATCTCGCCGCCCTCGGCCGGGAGAAGAATTTCCGGCGCGTCTTCGAGGCCGCGCCCGACGTCGGCGGCCGCTTTTCGGCCCTGACCGAGTTCGGGCTCGTCCCGGCGGCCCTCATCGGCCTGGACATCCGCGCCCTCCTCGCCGGCGCCCTCGCCGAGGCCGAGGCCGACGGCCCGGACGTACCGGCGGAGACGGCCCCGGGCCTCCGGCTCGGCGCCGCGCTGGGAGAGATCGGCGCGGTCCGGGACAAGCTGACGCTCTTGACGTCTCCGTCCCTCCGCGGCTTCCCCGACTGGCTCGAACAGCTCGTCGCCGAGAGCACAGGCAAGCATGGAAAGGGGATCGTCCCGGTGCCGGAGGCGTCGGCGACACCGGCCGGGTTCTACGGCCGGGACCGCATGTTCGCGTCGTTTGTCTTCGGCGGCGATCCCGCCGGCGAGGCCGAAGAGACCGAAAGCGCGCTCGAGGCGGCCGGCCATCCCGTCGTCCGCATCAGGCTCGCCGGCGCCGCCGGGCTCGGCCGCGAGATCTTCCGCTGGGAAATCGCCGTTGCCGCCGCGGGCGCGGCGCTCGGCATAAACCCCTTCGACCAGCCGGACGTCGAGCTGGCCAAGGTGCTGGCCAGGAAGGCCATGGCCCGGATGCCCGAGGGCGTCAAGCGGCCTGCCGCCGAATCGGAAGAAGTCTTGTCGACGGCCGATCCGGGCGCGCTCGAGCCGTCCTTCGAGCGGTGGCTGGCCTTGGCCCGGCCCGGGGATTACATCGCCGTCCAGGCCTACCTCGGGCCCGGCGAGGAAACGCGCCGGGCGCTCGATTCTCTCCGCCTCGCCCTCGGCAGGAAGACGGGGCTGGCGGCGACGGCGGGCTTCGGCCCGCGCTTCCTCCATTCGACGGGGCAGCTCCACAAGGGCGGTCCCGACGAGGCTCTCGTCCTCCAGCTCATCGATGAGGCGGGTCCGGATCTGGCCGTGCCCGAGACGGACTTCACCTTCGGCACTTTGATCAAGGCCCAGGCCCTGGGAGACTACCGGGCCCTCAAGCAGAGGGGGCGCCGGGTGCTGCGGATCGACCTGAAGGCGAATCCCGCCGCCGGCATCGGCCGGCTGGAGAAATGGCTCCTGGCCTGACGGAGCCCGCCCCGGCGGTCCGATTTCCCTCCGTTTGGCAAAAGCGCACTCGCGGCCTATAATGCCTTCGGATGCTCTCGCGAGCGAGCCCGCGGCCTGGACGAGGAGGGACGGATGAAAAGACATAGGTTCCCGGAAGCTAAATGCCTGGCCGGCCTGGCCATCATTCTCCTTCTGGCCGGAGGCCTGTTGCCCGCCGCCGGGCAGGATAAAAATCCCGACGCCGCCGTACTGGCCAAGATCGAGGGGAAATTCAAACAGCACGGTCTTCTCGTCGGCAACGATATCCAGGTGGCCGTGGCCAACCAGACCGTCACCTTGAACGGGACGGTCCGGACCCTGGCCCAGAAGGAAGACGCCGAGCACGACGCCAAGTCCGCGGCGAAAAAGTACAAGATCGTCAACGCCCTCGTTCTGGCCGCGGTCGAGCGTTCGCCCCGGGAGATCGGCGACGCCATCATGGCCGGGATCGAACAGAGCCGTTCGTATGCCGTTTACGACTATGTCGGACTCGGCGTCACCGAGAAGGGTGAGGTCACGCTCAAGGGCTGGGTCTATTATCCCTGGCACGCCGCCGAGTTCGTCAAGATCGCCAAGTCCCAGCCGGGGGTGGTGAAGGTCGAGGACGAAACCACGGCTCTCCAGACCACGGGCCTCGACGAAACGCTCCGTTACCGCATCGCCCGCCTGTTTTACAACCGGCCGATGGTCCTGCCTTTCTCCCGGATGACGGGCCCGGTCCACGTCGTCGTTTTCAACGCCACCGTCACGCTGGGCGGCTGGGTCGACACGGAGTCGGACATCGCCGGATACGAGCAGATCGTCCGGGTCAACATGGGCGGCCTTAACATCATCAACATGCTCCAGGCGAAAAAGAAATAATCGCTTTTTCGTGTCTCCGGTTCGACACCGCTTCGCTAAAAAAGGTATAATGCCGCTTCGCTGCCGCCCGACGGCGGGCGAACCGGAGGACGATGGACTCTCACAAGCCGAGCTATTTCAAGGAATACTTCTCCGACAAGAACGTCGGCGCCCTGCACCCGAGCTCCCGCTTCCTCGTCCGCAGGCTGATCGGCTGCCTTCGCCCCTCGGCCATCAGGACCATCGTGGAATTCGGCCCCGGCCCGGGGATCGCGACGCGCCCCATCCTCGAGGCCCTGCCCGAGGGCGCCCGCTACATCGCCATCGAGAAGAACCCCGTTTTCCTGGCCGCCCTGAAGGCCTCGATCACGGACCCCCGCCTGAGCGTCGTCGGGGGGGACGCCTGCTCGGTCCGGGAGATCCTGGCGTCCCGGGGGATCGAAGCCGTGGACGCGATCATCGCCAGCCTACCGTTCTCGTTCCTGACGAAGCAGCAGCGGGCCGGCCTGATCGAGGACGTCGGCTCGCTCCTCACCGACGACGGCGATTTCGTGATCTTCCACCAGTTCTCGCTGATGATGCGTCCCCTGGCCAGGAAGAATTTCCCCCGGGTCCGGACCCTGTTCGAGCCGCGGAACATCATGCCCTGCTTTCTCCTCCATTGCCGGAAAAAGCCCTGAATCGCGGCCCGGCGAAGGTGAAGGGAAAGAGGACGCGCAACCCTCTAGTTGAAGACACGGGGGACCGTTTCCTTCCACTCCCGGCGGCGGACGAGCCGGCCGTTCTCGAAAATCTGCCGGATGAAGGTCACGGCGAAATTCTTCTCGTCCGAGCGGATCTCCACGTTGGTCACGAGATAGACGTCCCGGCCGGATGAGACGATCCGGTCGGTGTCCTCGCCGTGAAAGAGCGAATGGGCGGGATCCTGCTCGCTGGTTTCATAAACGTTCTTCTCGGTCGACGCATAGCGCCGGCCGGCGATCTCGAAATCGCTCTTCCCCCTCCACTCGTAGGTCACGACGCCGCGCCCGAGGTCCCGCCGCCATTCGGAGAAGCCCGCGGGCCAGACGTCGCTGCCCAGGTCGCGGGCGTCCGCGCGCTCCTCGCGCTTCTCCGGCGGCGCGAAAGCCGGAGCCCGGCGCCCTGTCGCCGGGATCACGGGCAGTTCGACGCGCGTGGTCTCGACACCGGTGACGAGTTTCGTCGTCATGGGGAACGGCGTCGGCCAGATCATGGGGAAGAGGGAGTTCGTGACGGACAGCCTGACGCGGTGGCCGGGCTGGAAGGTCCAGGTCGTGAAATGGAGGTCGAACTCGAGGTCGACGACCTCGCCGGGCGCGAGAGCTTCCGGCTCGAGCCGCGACCGGCGCTGGGAACCGTTGATGAGCGCGCCGGCCACCAGCGAGACCGTGCCGTCGGGCAGGACGTCCTCGAGGCGCGCGACCCAATGGGCGAGCGGGGCGTCGGCGGAGACGCGGAGCCGGACCCTGGGAAAGCCGGCGATCTCGAAGGCTTTCTTGACCGGCGCGCCGTCGAAGACGAGACTCCCGGCGTCGTCGGGCCGCATGTCGGCGGTCGGCTCGCCCCACCACAAGCCCGTGTTCATGCCGTAGGTCGGGACGTAGCGCAGGGATTCGGCGAGCGGGCGGTCGGGCCTCTCGTTCAGGCGGCGGCTCCCGGCCGGATAGAGCTTGAGCCACGTCGTTCCGGCGATCGGCCAGTCGCCGGTGATCCAGCGGCCGGGCGTCGTCGCCAGCGAGGCGTCCGGGCCGTGCCCCGCCCGCAGAAAAACGGTCAGGCGGGGATCGCCGGCGACGCCGGTGTTTTTGCCCTTGAGCCATTGGTCCCACCAGCGGACGGCCTCGCGGCGCCACTCGTAGTTGGGCCCCGGCGTTCCGTCGTCCGGCCAGGCGTGGTTCCAGGGGCCGATCTCGGCCTTGATCGGGACCTTCATGCCCTCCAGCATGCGCGGGATGCTGTCCCGGTAGCCGTCGAGGAGGCCGCCGATGAGGTAACAGGGGACGCCGATCTTGTCGTATTGCCAGCGGAGGGAGTTCCGCCGCCAGAATCCGCCGTCCTTCTGCTCCTTGAGATAGGTCAGAAGGCCGGGATACGTTTCGAACCGCTCCCGGAAATAGGCCTCGTCCAGGGGATAATCGGGCGACCGCGGGATGGCCTTGGAGTGGTCGAACCAGAAGGCCCACTCGTCGATGTGCAGGCCGCCGTCGATGTAGTGGATGTCGTCGTGGAAGAGATCGTCGGTCGCCATCGCGGCCAGGATGGCCTTCAGGGCGGGCGGCCGGCGCATGGCCGTCTGGATGGCGTTGAAGCCGCCCCAGGAGATGCCCCACATGCCGACACGGCCGTTGGCCCCGGGCCGCCGCGAAAGCTGGCCGATGATCTCGACGGCGTCGTCGAGCTCCTGCTCCGAGTATTCGCGGAGCGGGAAGACGCCCTCCGAG
>Ga0315282_10018370_pt1 | contig 9995 bp, 7 predicted proteins | sample YL17G07_20_MG_FD_203693 | JGI IMG/M metagenome (GOLD analysis project Ga0315282, IMG submission 203693) | Sediment microbial communities from Yellowstone Lake, YNP, Wyoming, USA - YL17G07_20 | ecosystem: Environmental > Aquatic > Freshwater > Lake > Sediment | place: USA: Wyoming | collected... | reverse complement strand
ATTGGAAAATTGCCGGGGAATAAAGGAGATTTATCGTATCGGTAAAGTGAGAATATACCGGGTTGCACCGATGGGCTGATCGGATATACTTTCGCTGCTCCCTTTAAAGAACCATAGGGAGAAAATTTTATATTCCATTGGGAGGAAAAGACATCATGGCACGGGACATTCGCAAGGACTTTTTTTTCGGCAAGAAGGCGCTGATCACGGGAGGATCCAGCGGGATCGGGTTGGCGCTCGCCCGGCAACTCGTCGCCCGCGGCGCAGGCGTCTGGCTGGTGGCGCGGGACGAGGTCAAACTCTCGGCGGCCTGCAAGGAATTGAAAGCCGCCGCCGTCGATCCTTCGCAAACCATCGGATCGACACAGGCGGACGTCTCGGTGGAAAGCCAGGCGAACGCCGCGGTGGATCAGGCCACGCGCGCGTTCGGCTCTCTGGATTTGGTGTTTAACAGCGCCGGAGTAACCTATCCGGGATATTTCCAGGATCTTCCGGGGGATATTTTTCGCCAGATGATGGAGATCAATTATTTCGGAACCTTGCATGTCGCCCGCGCCGTTGTGCCGGAAATGATTCGCCGCGGCAAAGGGCATCTCATCAACATCTCTTCCTTAGTGGGGATCATTGCCACGTTCGGGTATTCCGCTTACGGAGCCTCGAAATGGGCAATCCGAGGATTGACCGATACTCTGCGGTATGAACTAAAACAGCACGGCGTCCGGGTCAGCATCGCCTTTCCGCCCGACACCGACACTCCGCAATTGGCTTTTGAAGAACCGATAAAACCATTTGAGACCAAAGTCCTTGCCTCCACAAATAAGGTCTTTCATCCCGATACGGTGGCCCGGGATATTCTCCGTGGGGTGGAGAGCAACCGGTACATCATTCTGACCGGTTTTGAATCCGGGCTTTTCTACTGGCTGACCAATCTAGCCGGGCCGCTGCAATATCCGATAATCGATCTCTTCGTGTCGGACGCCATCCGCAAGAAGAAAAAAGCCGCGGAAAAGCAAGCCGGTCGCGTATAATATACGCGCCGGTTCGACCGGCCGTACCAACCCCAGACCTTGGAGGGAACGGATGGATATCTTCGCGAAGTGCCCCTTGTTCACGGAAGCCAAGGACGCCATGGCCGCCGGGTTCTACCCGTTTTTCATTCCCATGGAGGGCAACGAGGGAACCGAGGCGATCTTCCATGGGCGCCGGCTGATCATGTGCGGTTCCAACAACTACCTGGGGCTGACGATGGATCCGCGGGTGAGGCAGGCGGCCGTGGAGGCGATTCACAAATACGGAACCTCCTGCACCGGATCACGCTTCATGAACGGCACGCTCGAGATGCACGAACAGCTCGAGCGTGAACTGGCGGAGTTCGTGGGCAAGCAGGCGGCGCTGGTATTCTCCACCGGGATGCAGACCAATCTGGGAACGATCTCGGCCGTTGTGGGCCGCGGGGATTACGTTATTCTCGACAAGGAAGATCATGCCAGCATCGTCGACGGGGCGCGGTTGTGCTGGGGAGAAACAAAGCGCTTCAAGCACAACGACATGCAGGATCTGGAGCGCGTGCTTGCGTCGCTGCCGGAAGACAAGGGGAAACTGGTGGTGGTCGACGGACTCTACAGCATGGAGGGCGACATCGCCCCGTTGCCGCAGCTCATTCCGCTTTGCAAAAAATACGAGGCCCGGCTGATGGTGGACGACGCCCACGGCATCGGCGTGCTGGGGAAGGGGCGCGGCACGGGAGCCCACTTTGGGATGACCAAGGACGTGGATCTGATCATGTCCACCTTCAGCAAATCCTTCGCGTCGCTGGGCGGGTTCATCGCCGGCGATGAACCGGTGATCCACTACATCAAGCACCATGCCCGGGCGCTGATGTTTTCCGCCAGCATTCCGCCGGCCAACGCCGCCGCTGCGCTCGCGGCGCTGCACATCATGCGTGACGAACCGCAGCATACCGAACGGTTGAATGCGATCGCGGATAAAATGCGCGCCGGGTACCGCACCCTGGGCTTTGACATCGGCAATTCGAACACCCCGATCATCCCGATCCTCATCGGAGACGACCTCAAGACCGTCTTCACCTGGAAGGCGCTGTTCGAAGAGGGGGTGTTCGTCAATCCGGTCATCTCGCCCGGGGTTTCTCCGGGGCGCCAGATGCTGCGCACTTCCTACATGGCCACCCACACCGACGCGCAGATGGACCGGGTGCTGGAGATGTTCGCGAAGGTGGGGAAGAACATGGGGTTGATATAAGAACGTACACGGAAAGCACCGAAAAACCCGGAAGGCACGGAAAAGGCATCGGGTAAAATCCATTTTATCAATTGCGGTTAAATAATTCTTCCTTTCCGTGCATTCCGTGGTATCTTTTCCGTGTGATCCTTGTACTTTTTCTACTCAACGTAATAGAACGCCTGTGAAGGGAAAAAGAACAGGCTCCCGATTGGGAAGCTTGTTTTTTTATGAATCAGACTTTCCACCGGACGATCGCACATCCATAGGGCGGAGTTTCCGCCGGATCGGGCGCGCAGCCTGCGAGCAATGCGCGCAGCGCGTTTTCCAGATACGGCCGGGTGGGCGTCCGCTGCCGGAAGGTGGTGTCGTCGAATGCGCCGTGATAGCGGAGAATGCCCTCCCGGTCGAGGAGGAAAAATTCCGGCGTGACCAGCGCGCCGTATTCTTCCGTTGTTTTCCGGTCGGAATCCAGCAGCAGGATGCCGCTGAACCGGTCTCGGGCCTGGCGGCGGATTTCCCCGGCCGTCTCATCCGCGTTCATCGCCACGCGGAGGATGACGGCAGCCGTTGCGAGTTCAGCGGGCCACTTTCCAAGATCCCGGTCGACCCGCGCCGACCACGGGCAGTTCGCCGACCAAAAGCAGAGCACGACGAATTGCCTGCGATACTCCTGCAAGCGATGGGTCCTCCCCTCGAGATCGGAGAGCGAGAAAGCGGGGGCGGGCGAGTTCAGGGCAACCATTGCGGCAGGAACCCTCCCGTCGCCAGCAGGCGCGCGCCGCTTCCGTCGGCGTTCATGCACCAGATTTCCGGCGGGTCGGACGGATTCGTTTCATGGAAGCGCATGAACGCCAGCTTGGATCCATCGGGACTCCAATGGATGGAGGAATGACCGAAGTCGGGAGTCTGGGTCAGGGCCCGGGCGGAGGAATCCTCCAGGTTCAAGATCCAAAGCTGGCTCCCAGGCGTCCAGCGCGAGTCGAAGAAGTTGCGCGAAAAAACCATTCGGCGGCCGTCCGGGGAAACGGCCGGGGAAGAATCATCGATCTGCGCCTCGGCGCTCAGATTCCTGCGGGCGTTGGTTTTCAGCGTGACGAGGATCAAATGGCTGAGGATCGACGTGGAAAATCTGCTGGTGTCATCTTCCCCCTGCATAGTGATCTCCGGGAAGATGACCCCTGTGCCGTCCGGAAGCCAGACCCAGGTTTCACCGGTCGCATTCGGGATGAAGGTCGTCCCGCCGTGCAGATCGTCGACGGTGATCGCCAACCGCGCGGTGTCGAAGTAGGAAAGCCAGCCCGGCGGCGCCCAGGTCGGATTGCTTGCTGAAACCCCGTCCGGGGAAATAATCCGGGTCTGTCGGTCGCCGAGGTTGAGCAATTCGATGAACGGGTTGCGCGGCAGGGTGGATCCGCTCGGGCTGGATTCCATCTTGGCGCGCTCGTACGCGACGAGCGACCCGTCGGGAGAGATGACCGGACCGCGGCAGGCGTCTACGCCGCAATCCACGAGCAGCTCCGGTAGGCCGGCGGGGAGCGGGGCGATCCAAATTTTTCCTGGCTCGCTGGCGGATCCGGTGGAGTACACCAGGAAATCGCCGCGCGGAGAGATTTGAAAATCCTGGATCGGCGCAGCGGAATGTACGAGTTCGGCGGGATCTCCGCCGTCGACGGAAACGCTCATCAGGCTGGCGGATCCGTTCCCGGCGGAAATATACGCCACGCGGAAAACAGAGGGCGTGAAGCTCCAGGTAAAATCGGCAAGCAGTGGCAACCCGCGGCGGCTGCAAGCCCCGCGTTGCACCGTGACCCGCACCGGCGCGCCCGCAGGCCATTGTGCCTTGGGAACGAACCGCAGCGTGTCCCCCCGCATGGTCAGGTCGCCCTCGACGGCGGGTTCGATTTTAAAATGCGATTCCGTGCAGCGGGGATCCATCGCGGTGTTGAATCGCACTTCGATGGCGGCGTAGGATCCCGTGCGTTGATCCATGGCGGGTTGGAATACCGACACCCGGGGGGCAAGAACAATGCAGATCACAGCCAGGCCGATCAGGAATCCGAGCGCCAGGAAGGGAAATGGAACGGCGGGGTTTTGTAAAAAGGCGTCCCATAGGCGATGGCCTATTATAGTCCGCGCGGAAAACCATCCCATCCTCCCTCGTTCCCCCCATTTTCTTTTGGAAAATGGGGGGATGAAAGGGGGGCGGGTTCGCAATGACAAATCCTGATTTTTTCCGCAGCCTGCTAGGCATTTCCGCAACCTGAAAAAGAGGTACAATCGCAGATGGAGATCGAAGGGGGATTCGATGAATCGCAACCGTGTAATTCCAATCGCATTGATAATATTTCTACTCGGTGCCGGCTGCCACCCTGCCGGAACCGCGCGAGTTACGGCTACGATCCATGAAACGGCGTCGATTACGCCGTCACTGGCGAGATCGGCCGCCGTGACGGTTGCCGGCGGTTGCGTTCCGGATCGCTTCCCGCGCGAGGAGGCGACCGTCCGAAAAGTGGTCGACGGCGATACGATCGAGGTGGACGAGGGCGGGGTGCCGTTTCGGGTGCGGTATATCGGCATGGACGCCCCGGAACTCGCCGGCGAGCCAATGGCCGCGGAATCCCTGGAAGCCAACCGCCGGCTGGTGGAAGGGAAGCGGATCGTGATGGTCCGCGACCTTTCCGAGGCCGACCGGTACGGCAGGCTGCTCCGATTCGTTTTTTCCGGAGGGATTTTTATCAATTCCGAGCTGGTGCGTCTCGGGCTGGCGCGCGCCACGGCGTATCCGCCGGACGTCTCCTGCGCCGAGGAGTTCCGGTCGGCGGAAAGCGAGGCGCGGGCGGCCCGCCGCGGACTGTGGGGAATCGCTGTAAGTTTGACCCCGGCGGCGGGGAATAGCGAAGATTGCGCCGAAGGCTGCACCACACCGCCAGCCGGATGCCGGATCAAGGGGAACATCAGCGCCGGCGGGGAAAAAATCTACCACGTGCCGGGCGGGAAATACTACGATCAGACGGTGATTGAACCGGGGAAGGGCGAGCGCTGGTTTTGCAACGAGGCGGAAGCGGCCGCTGCGGGCTGGAGAAGGTCGAAGCAATAATACCAAATGGATGTCTCCCCTTGGATTCTATTTAAAGTACACAGAGGCCACGGAAATTGCCACGGATACATCCCATCCTCCCTCCCTCCTCCCTCCTTCCCGTGATACGGGAACCTGTCCTCGAGCGAAGCGAGAGGAGGAGGGAGGAGCCCGGAGGTGGGAGGAGAGGATGGCGAGGCGGAAGCGGTTGCTGCGGGCTGGAGAAGGTCGAAGCAATGATACCAATCGAGTCCGCTTGGCGAATGTCCGAGGAACACGGAAGTCACCGAAAAACCCCACGGATTGCACGGAAATAAAAAAGGATAAAGTGGTTAAGAGGAAGAATTTTCCCTGGCAGGCTGCGGAAAAACAAGTACGGTGTCATTGCGAGCTTGCCCTCGCGCAGCGGGGGCGACCGAAGGGAGCGAAGCCCCGGCCTCGCCCCGGCAATTGCATCTCTTGCAGAGTGGGGGCCGGGGCGGGGCAATCTCGTTTTTCTCGTCGGAAACCCGAGATTGCTTTGTCGCTCCGCTCCCCCGGCCTCGCCCGGCGAAGCCGGGGCGGGGCTCGCAATGACAAATCCCGACTATTTCCGCAACCTACTAAAGATCTTTCCGTGGTCTCCGGCATTATCGGTGAATTCCGTGTACGATCATTTTTGATCTCCGACCGATGGAGCCGCCGAAAAATTTTAAGATAATTGGGACTAACTGCTCGTATTTTCCATTGCGGCCTGTGCTATAATCGTTTCAGTTGCCTCTGCTCGACCATCCCGGTTTCAACTTCGCGCATCGAGCATTCATGTCTTTTGTCCACCTTCACGTACATTCCGAATATTCCCTGCTCGACGGCTTGGGAAAAATTCCCCGCCTCATCGCGCGGGCCAAGGAATTGCAGATGCCCGCCCTGGCCCTCACCGACCACGGCGTGCTGTTCGGCGCGATGGAATTCTATTCGGCCGCCAAAGAAGCCGGCATCCGCCCGATCATCGGGATGGAAGCCTACCTCGCCCCGCGCGGGATGAAGGACCGCGAAGCGCGCACCGACCGCGATCCTCCCCACCTCCTCCTGCTGGCCGAATCTGACGCCGGATACCGCAACCTGCTGCGCATCGCCACCGCCTCGCAACTGGAAGGGTTTTATTACAAACCGCGCATCGACCGCGAATACCTGGCCGCGCACTCCGAAGGGTTGATCTGCACCAGCGGCTGCCTGGCGGCGGAGATCCCGCGTGCGCTTTCCGAGGACCGGCCCGGGGAGGCCGAGCGCCTGATCGGATGGTACCGCGACCTGTTCGGCGACCGCTTCTACCTGGAGTTGCAGGATCACGAAATCCCCGAGCTGCGCGCGGTCAACCGCCGGCTGGTCGAACTCGCGCCGAAGTTCGGCGTGGGGATGGTGGCCACCAACGACGTGCACTACGTGATGCCGGAGGACAGCACCGCGCACGACATCCTGCTGTGCATCCAGACCGCGACCGTCGTCAACGAAATGAACCGGATGCGCATGTCGGGCAATTCGTACTATCTGCGCACGCCCCAGGAGATGCAAACGCTGTTCGGCGAGGTGCCCGGGGCGATCGCCAATACGCTCGCCATTGCCGAACGCTGCTCGGTGGATTTGGGATTCAAGGGATACCACCTCCCGGTGTTTCCCGTCCCGGAAGGCAAGACTCCCGAAGGCTACCTGCGCGAATTGTGCGTGGAAGGCCTGCGGGACCGGTACGGGCCGCGCGCCACCGACCCGGAAATTCAAAAGCGGCTCGAGCACGAGCTCGACGTAATCCACCGCATGGGCTTCGATATGTACTTTCTCATCGTGTGGGATCTGTGCCGCTACGCGCTCCAATCCCGCATCTGGTACAACGCGCGCGGATCCGCGGAAGGTTCGCTCGTGGCTTACGCGCTGCGGATCACGCTGGTGGATCCGTTCGTGCACGGATTGATTTTCGAACGCTTCCTCAATCCCTCCAGGGTGAGCATGCCCGACATCGACCTGGATTTCCAGGACGACCAGCGCGGAAAGGTGTTGGAATACGCGGCGCGCCGCTACGGCCTGGATAAAGTCGCGCAGATCATCACCTTTGGGACGATGGCGGCGCGCGCCGCGGTGCGCGACGTCGGGCGCGCGCTCGACATCCCCCTGCCGGAAGTGGACCGGTTGGCCAAGCTGATCCCGAACACGCCGGGCAAACCGGTGACGCTGGCCGAAGCGCTGCAGGACGTGCCGGCCGTGAAGGAAGCCTACGAGAGCGCCGATTACCTGCGCGACCTGGTCGACACCGCCGCCAAGCTCGAAGGCGTGATCCGCAACGCCGGCACGCACGCCGCGGGGGTGGTGATCTCCGACCGGCCGCTGGTGGATTACCTCCCGCTGCACCGGCCGACGCGCGGAGCCCTCGAAGACAACCCGGTGGCGGCCGTGACGCAGTTCGAGATGCAGGAGCTCGACAAGCTCGGATTGCTCAAGGTGGATTTCCTCGGCCTGGCCACGCTCACCATCATGCAGCGCGCCTGCGCGCTCATCCGCGAGCGGCACGGAACGGAGCTCACGCTCGACACCATACCGACCGAGGATCCGGCGATCTACGAACTGCTCGGCCGCGGCGAAACCGACGGCGTGTTCCAGGTGGAAGGCTCCGGCATGCGCCGCTACCTGATGGAGATGAAGCCCACCCGGTTGGACCACGTGGTGGCGATGATCGCGCTCTTCCGTCCGGGCCCGATCGAAAATATTCCGGATTACATCCAGCGCATGCACGGACAGCAGAAGGTGGAGTACCGCCATCCGGCGCTGGAACCGATCCTGCGCGAGACCTACGGGATCATGATCTACCAGGAACAGCTCATGCGGGCGGTGATCGACATGGCCGGCTACTCGCCCAGCGAGGCCGACGACCTTCGCAAAACCGTCTCGAAGAAAAACGCCGAAGCGCTCAAACGGCACCGCGCCAAGTTCATCGAGGGATCCGGCCGGGTGCTGAAGATACCGGCGGACCTTGCGGCGGCGATTTTCGACGACTGGGAGGGGTTCGCCCGCTACGGCTTTAACAAAGCCCACGCGGCGGATTACGGCGTGATCTGCGCCCAGACCGCGTACCTGAAGGCGCACTACCCGGCGGAGTTCATGACCGCGCTGCTCTCCGTCTCGAAGAACGTGACGGAGAAGGTGGCGCTCTACATCGCCGATTGCCGCCGCCTGGGCATCGACGTGCTTCCGCCGGACGTCAACCGCAGCGGGTGGGATTTCACGATCGAGGAGAAGCCGGAGGGCGGCTTCGCCATCCGCTACGGATTGGGCGCGGTGAAGAACGTGGGCGAAGGCGCGGTGAACGAATTTCTGCGCGCGCGCGGGGAGGGCGGGCCGTTCGCCACGCTCGACGCCCTCGCCAACCGCGTGGATTTGCGCCGGGTGGGCAAACGCGCGCTGGAATCGCTGGTGAAGGTGGGCGCGCTGGACGCCTTGGGCGAGCGGGTGGCCATCCTGAACACGCTCGACCCGATCCTCTCCGTCTCGGCCGGCCACTTCCGTGCGCGCGAAGCCGGCCAGTTCAGCCTGTTTTCCGCGGTGCCCGGCGGCTCGATGGAGACGATCACGCTCTCCTCCGGCGCCTCCGTCCCGAAGCGGACGATGCTCGACTGGGAAAAGGAATTGCTCGGCCTGTACGTCAGCGATCACCCGCTCTCGGCCTACCTCGCCGATTTGCAGAACGTGGTATCCCATTACAGCGCCGAACTGACCGAAGCGGTCAACGCCTCGCGGGTGAAGGTGGCCGGGATGGTCACCCACGTCCGAACCTTCCAGACGCGGCGCGGCAAGGCGATGGCCTTCGCCACGATCGAGGACCTGCAGGGATCGATCGAGATCATCCTCTTCCCGTCGGTCTGGGAGAAGGCCCGCACCATCGTGCAGGACGACGCCGTGGTGCTGGTGGAGGGCAGGGCGGAGACCGGCACCGGCATCCCGCGGGTGCTGGCCGAATCGATTACCACCGGTCCTCCTTCTCCTGCGGAAGAGGATTGGCTGCCTCCGCCCTGCGACCCGATGGAAGAGTCGGCCAGAGTTCCGGCGCATCCGGCGGGTGAAGCGGTATACGAGCTGGTGAATATCACCACGCCGGCGCCTGAACCGCGAGCGGCGGGGCCGCTTGCGGTTCAAACGATTCCGGTGCAGCCGCAGGAGATTAAAGCGGAAGCGCCCGCGCTTGCGCTCGCGGCTCCCCCCGCCGAACGGGCGGCGCCGAAGATCGAGGGGCCGCGGATGATCGTCCTTTATTTGCGGGATACGGGCGACCGCGTGCGCGACACGCGCCGGCTGCGGATTCTATACGGGCTGCTGACCTCGTACGTGGGAGCCGACCGGTTCGCCTTTCACGTTTCCGAAGCCGAGCGGACCTACCGGCTGGAATTCCCGGCCAACACCACCGCGTGGTCGGCCGACCTGGAACGGCAGGTGATGCAGCTGGTCGGAACCGGATGCATCGAGGTGCAGCCTTGGACGGTGCAATGAAACGGGCGGACGAACTGGGCTATAAATTCCTGCGCGGAATAATTTTTCTGGCGGGGGTGGCAACCGGCTGCGCCATGACCGGCGCGGGACTCGCCATCCGCCTGCAGAATTTGCTCCCGGATGGGGGACTGGGCGCCTGGTTCGGATCGGATTTCTTGAGCGGCATGGG
>Ga0315282_10018369_pt1 | contig 9996 bp, 8 predicted proteins | sample YL17G07_20_MG_FD_203693 | JGI IMG/M metagenome (GOLD analysis project Ga0315282, IMG submission 203693) | Sediment microbial communities from Yellowstone Lake, YNP, Wyoming, USA - YL17G07_20 | ecosystem: Environmental > Aquatic > Freshwater > Lake > Sediment | place: USA: Wyoming | collected... | reverse complement strand
AGAGAACAGGCAACGAAGAGGCTTGGAACAAGAAAGACGGTGGAGTGTCGAACGGAGAGCAACCCCACATTAACGTGTTTGAGGGATGACGTGTGAAAATAGTAAAAGGTTGGAGAAGAATAGACAACCAAAGAGGCTACGTAAATGCCACGACGGGACAGAATCTTGTTGTCACAAAGAAACAGTATGGAGAACACTACTTGGCACTGCTGTTCCCTAGAGTAAGGAATGATGATGAAGGAAAGAAAGTATCACCAGAGTTCGCTACAGAATCAAAAGCGGAATCATTTGCCAGGGGTTGGATGAACAAACATCCAAGGGGACTGGATGAACTGCGCGCGCTATCAGGTGACCAACGTCAACAGTCTTAACGCGAGTCCACCTAGAATTATTGCAAAAGCTATTTCAAACAGGGTTATGAATAGGGCTTTCTTCCCGCCAAGCTCTCTGACCAGAGCGGAGATAGTCGCTACACAGGGAATATAAAACATTGCCACCAGTGTGAAAACGACCATCTGAACAGGCGTCAAAGCCTGCAAACCCGCTGGTGCAAGAAGGGCGGCGAGCAAAATCAGCGATAACTCCTTCCTGAGTACACCGAATATCAACGTTATGCCCGTGATAACCGGCAATCCGAGCCACGCGACAGTAACGGGGCTGAGCAGGTTTGCAACAGGGTTCAACAAGCCAAAAACATCCGCTGCCTTTATCACGAGGCTCCCAACAATTATCAAGGGAAAAGCTATCTTTATGAACTCGGCCAACCTGAACCACGTCTCCTTCAACACAGTCCTGAGCTGCGGCATTCTGTAATCAGCCATCTCCATTATCAGAGCGCTTGGCTCGCCTGGCATGACTCTGAAAGCCAGTCGTCCGAGTGCGAAGATGACCACCAAGTCGAAGACATAGAGGGCTAAGGCCCATTGAATACCAAGGAAATGTCCCACTAAACCAAGTATTATGACCGTTCGCGCGGCGCACGGCACGAGCGTCGTCACAAACGCGGCGAGGGTCCTTTCTCTTTTCGTTTCCATTATCCTACAGCCGAGGCACGCGGGAACGTTGCAGCCGTAGCCAAGCATCATTGGAATGAACGCTTTTCCGTGCAGCCCTATCTTGTGCATAGCGTTGTCCATGAGAAAGGCTATCCGGCTCAGGTAACCCGAGTCCTCCAAGAAGTACAGCACGATGTAGAATGGGATTATGTAGGGCAGGGCCACAGTCACGCCTGCTATGAGCCCCTCTGCAGCACCGCCCCAGACGAGGCTGCCCACGATTCCTGTTCCAAACAGGTTCGTGGACAGGGGCTCCAGTCTGTTAAGGAGGTTGCTCAGAAGGTCTGAGGTGTAATTCCCAAAGGTGAAGATTGCGAAAAAAATCAGAAGCAGCGAAGAAACCATGATTAGGTATCCTGCGATTCTGTCGGTTGTGAGGTTGTGAAGTCTCTCCTCCGCAGTTGGCTTTAATGGGGGCACGAGCTTCTGAGCTTGTCGGGCAACGCTGCCGGCGGCTTCGTACCGCTCGGAGGTTATTACAGTTGAGCACGCGTGGCCGTGGAGATTTTCGATTTCGCCCGCAAGCTCTTTTGCTGCGTTCACAGCTTGGGGGGCCATTTTGGCGATCTCTCTTGCGATCTCCTCGTCACCCTCCAGCAGCTTGACCGCCACGTACCTCTGGGGATAGTAGAATTGAACGTCTTGAAGCATTTCGGTGATCTTTGCGATCCTTTCTTCAACTTCTTCCCCGTACCTAACATCGCGTCTTGTGGTCTGTCCCTTTTCAATGACCTCAATCGCCGTTTCCAGAAGTTGGGACATGCCTATTCCCTTTATTGCAACGGTCTGTACGACTGGCACTCCCAGAAGTTGCTCCAACTTCTCCGTGTCGACTTCGATGCCCTTCCTCTTCGCGATGTCTACCTGGTTCAACGCCACGATCATCGGAGTCTCGAGTTCCATCAGCTGCAGAGTGAAGAACAGGTTTCTCTCCAGGACTGAGGCGTCCACGACGTTTATCACGAGGTCGGGCCTCTCAACCGCTATGTATTTTCTGGATACCAGCTCCTCCAGTGAATAGGTGGAAAGAGAGTATATGCCTGGAAGATCAACTATGTCTATGGTGTAGCCTTTGAAGCTGAGAGTTCCCTCCGCCCTTTCAACGGTTTTCCCGGGCCAGTTCCCGATGTGCTGATGCAATCCGGTGAGATAGTTGAATATGACGGATTTTCCGACGTTCGCGTTTCCGGCCAAGGCGATGATCAGTTTCTTCTGGGTCACGCTTCTTCAGCCTCAACGAAGATTATCTCGGTCATGCCCCTGCCGAGGGCCAGTCTCGAGCCTCTCACGAGGATTTCTAGGGGGCCGTGAAAAGGGGCTGACTTCACAACAGTTACCTCTGTGCCAGGTGTGAGGCCCATGTCAGAGAGCCTTTGCAGAACCTTGTGTTCTCCCCGTATGAAGGATACCGTGCCACAGTCGCCTTGCTTGAGTTGGCTTATCGAGACAGGAATCCGCTGTCGTCTTCCCGATTCCTCGAGGTCTTTCTTGTGCAGTTCTACGCATTCTTCGCAGGTCGAGAAGGGCAGGTCGCAGGCTGGAATAATCTTGCCGTCGTCCGGGCACCGGTCAGGGTGGTTGAGAAAACGGCAAAGGGACTCTTCCGCTTCATCGGACAAAGCGTGCTCCATCTCACATGCTTCTGAGTGAACTTTATCCTCCCTTATTCTTAGGACGTCGTGCAGAAACCGTTCCAGCAGCCGATGCTTTCTTGTGACTCTCTCGGCAACTTGAAAACCCTCGCGGGTAAGGTGGACCCCACGATACGGTGAATACTTCACGTAACCCTTCTTGGCGAGCTTCTTCAGCATTTCAGTTACACTCGCAGGGGCAATCTTGAAATGCTCTGCAATCTCGCTTGTGGATATGGGTTTTCCGTTTCGAGAAAGAATGTAAATCGCCTTCAAATAGTCTTCAATGCTCTTGCTCGACATTGCATCACCGATGTTTAGGCATACCTAAATTTCTCGCGCAGTCTAATAAACGTTTAGGCACACCTAAACATTTCCACCTTAAAGGATTTAGAAAAAAAGAGGGCTGTATGGGAGATTTCGCTTTTCCGACGTCTGTATGAGTTTCAGCGGTGGTGTCGCAAGTGCTTCTGCTTCTCTGCTTGCTATTTTATCTAGTTCAGGCACAACAATTGTTAATAACACGAAAGAGGAATTCTTCATCTCATCACGTGTGAGGGAGAAAAACGAGCCGCTCAGGTGTTAAGATCGTACTGACTTCTTCAGCTACTGAAATGAGCGACTATTACAATAATCCCTTTGTCGCCTTTGTAGCCGCATTTGCGAAAGGTCCAGTGCCGCTTTGGATCCTGAGGAAATCTCTTTATCCATCTGTTGAAAGCAATTGCGACGGAAGCGCCAAGTACGCGCCTTACGGTCTGAGAAAGGTTGAAGCCTTGCTGTTAAAGAATGGTTTTACGGATACGGATGTAGCAGTGGTTCATCCGTCGAACCTTGACCATTTCATAGGGCCCGACACTAGGGTCATCGGCATTTCCTCGATGGATCCAACAGGGATGGGGTACGTCAGCAAAACGTATTCTTCGCTGGTCGGTGGTGGAGCGTCATTAAATGCTCTTGAATTCGAAGCACTTGTGAAACATCGGAGCATACAGAAATACAAACCTAGAATAATTGTCGGCGGCTATGGTTCTTGGCAGCTTGAGCGAAAGAAAATGGCGGAACGCTATGGAATAGACTGTGTCCTTATCGGTGGAGCTGGAGAGACCATCATCGATGTTTTTGACAAAGCGGTTAGCGGAGAACCTTTGCCGAAAGTTGTACGCCCCGGAAACGGGTCAAAAGGCAGAGATATGCCTCTGATCAGGCATGCGGCTATTCATGGTGGAGTAGAGATATCGAAGGGATGCGGTCGAAATTGCCAATTCTGTACACCTACGGTGCAAGAAAAGTGTGACATCCCTTTGGACAGGGTCATGGAAGAAGTTGGGACGACTATCCGGGAAGGTGCGTCTCGGGTAACATTGATAACTGAAGACTTGTTTCTGTATGGCGCGAAAGAAAAAAGCTTCATACCAAACAAAGGGGCTGTGCTTAAGCTCGTCAGAAGCATAGCAGACTATCCCGGGGTCGAGGCGATACAGCCCTCACACATGTCTCTGGCTCCAGTCGTTTATGACCCTAGTCTGGTCCAAGAAATAGCCGAGATTCTCATCAAATACAACTGGTATTACCATGAGAAGAGGCCCATAATTACTTCCGAAACTGGAATCGAAACCGGAAGCGTTAGGCTAATGCGGAAGTACATGGCTGGAAAGCCTCTGCCTTTCAAGCCTGAACAGTGGAAGGAAGTTGTCACTCAAGCCTTCGGAATATTGAACGACAATGATTGGTATCCCCTTGCCACGTTGATAGTTGGTCTACCCGACGAAAAAGAGGAAGATGTTGTCGAAACGCTTGAATTGATGGATGATCTGAAAGATTACAATGCCTTCTACGTTCCCCTGTTTTTCGTCCCGCTCGAAAACTGTCTTCTGATGAACAAGCGTGGAGCTGAGCTTGATTCTCTCACCAAAATCCGATGGGAATTTCTAATTCGCTGCTGGCAATACAACGTTCGAATCTGGCGAGACACCTTCCTAGAACATAGAATCACCAACCCTGTTCTCTATAAACTCGTGAAGCGAATGGTGATACCATACGCCGCCAGAGTCGCTGGAATCTACTACGGAATGAAGCATGGCGAAGCCATGAAAGACGCCATCTGGAAAATGGCAAACGCCTAAAAGACGTAAGCGCAGTCGGCTTCTAGCGCGCATGGGTGTTCCGAAATTCCCTGCTTCCAACGTGATGGGCTTGACCGACTGACGAAAGAAAACTGCTTCGGTGCAACATGCGACTGCTAGGTTGGCGCGATGAGCACGATGAACGCGTTTAGGAATGTTGTGAGGTGTGGGAGCCTACAAAATTCGCCTACCCGGTCGTTTTTTGCCGACTGAACTTCCAGAATGGCGCGCGCGAAAAGATAAACACCATTCTTTACCGTGTTAGGAACATGTATGTTCGCTGCAGGTTTCTTACTTCTGCGCCTAGGCAACAATGCGGCACAGTTTTAATACTTACTTGGGCTAACATGATATTCGCGGTGTAAATGATGGTCGACGTCAGAAGGCTTTTGGAATACAATGAGAATGTTAGACACAGGTTCTTCGAAACACTGGTCAGACTGTCTTGGGAAGAGTTCATCGAGAATAGGGAAGCGAGCTTTCACTCACTCAGGAACATATTTGTCCATACTCTCGGCGCGATAGACTATTGGCTGGATTTCCTGCAAAACGAAAACCTTTGTTCCAAGAGAAAGTATGATGAATACGGAACCTTTGAGGAGGTCAGGGCTTACATGGAACACGTTGAGAAGCGAACGCATGAATACCTAGACTCACTGCGGACAGGAGGTCTCAACAAGACCTATAAGGGCAGGGACGATTATGGCAAGATTTCTGAAGTCACCGCTGAAGACATATTGATTCACGTGTTCGAGGAGGAAGTTCATCACAGAGGCGAACTCATCGCGCTTCTTTGGCAAATGAACATTGAACCACCGCCGATGGGATGGAAGAATCTCTAGCCACGCGCACATGTACTATCGCATGCAAAACGGAAAGACACGAGCAAAAGTTATTAGCAAGCGACCTGCTCTAGTTTTCTAGAAAAGTTCTGAAAAAAACAAGCTGTGCATGAAAAATGAGTTTGTTCCCAAAATGAGAAGTGTGAAGAATATGAAGGCGACATGGCTTCTTGCCACGATACTGGTCGTTTTCTTGGCTGCAGTTGTGACTACAACACAGATTCACAGCGCAAAGGCAGCGACTACCCGCTACTTCACTCTGTATGGTTCCTACAGTCAGGGTTGAGGTTTCACAGCATCAAACATAACAAGTCCTGGCCCAACAATCGTAGTCGAGCAGGGCGACACCGTAAACCTGACCTTGATAAGCAACGACGGAATTACCCACAGGTTTTTCGTCAGCTACACAAATGCCTCATCGGCTAACTCGACCGAGCCACAATCCTCAGACTTTACAACTACCCGGAGCTATCAGTTCGTAGCCACAAACACTGTCGGAACATACACATATGGTTGTTATTACCATTATAGTTTGGGGATGAAGGGATACTTCCAAGTCGTGCCTACAGGTACAATCCCGGAATTCCAACCGTTGGTAATGTTGTCAGTGCTCGTTGCAAGTTCTGCGGTCGCTACTCTGGTCTACAGAAGAAAACGGCAAATCTAGTCAGCCATTTTTCCTCCCTTTTTCTAATCTCGGGCGTTAAGATCTTTTTCTCAGCAAATACAAAACCGAGATGACAGTCATGACGATTATTGAAACTATCCATGATTCAATGGGCAACGAGAACATCAGGATGACGCAGCTAGCCAGCCCGAGACAGGGTATCAGAGGGAACAGGGGTGCCTTGAATGTTTTCAGGTTTGGAGTCTTCTTCCTTAGTCTTATTGCAGAAGAGTGCAGGATTATGTGAGTCGTGAGCATTGAGAAGCTCGTGATTGCAGCAGCCTGTCTCAGATCCGAGAGGAATGCTAGGATGGCCATCAGTGCTCCCGTGATGAGGATGGAAAGGTATGGTGTTCCAAGTTTCGGGTGGATTTTCGCTAAGGCTTTTGGGAACTGGCCGTTCCTTGCCATCGTGAAGGAGACTCTTGACAGACCCAGCAAGTTTGTCAGAAGCACGCTCACAGTGGCAACGAGAGCTCCAAAGGAAATTGTTGCGAACACGGCGTAGCTTCCAGTTGCTTTGGCTGCCTCAGCAATGGGCGAGCTTGACATTCCGAGGCTTTTGTAGCCCACGAGGCCCGTTGCGACAAAGCCAGTCACAACGTACAGAATCATCGACGCGCCCAACGCAAGCAGTATCGCCAGCGGTAAAGTCCTCTTCGGGTTCTCCACCTCTTCGCCGAGTGCTGCGATTCTTCCGAAACCCAGGTACGCGAAGAAGATGAAGCCGGCACCCTGAAGGATTCCGAAGAAACCGTTGGGGGCAAAATTGGAATAGTATTGCGGGTTGACTTGGAAAGCTCCGACGACCACAAAAAAGCAGAGGATCAATATCTTTGTCACTACTAGAATGTTGTTAACCCTCGCGGAATGCTTAATCCCCCTGAGGTTCAAAACCGTTAAGGCCAATGCCGCTGAAACAGCGACGATGTTCACGGTTGAAACGGCAAATGAAAAGACAACGATTTTTGCGGGAAAGAGAGGAATCAACCCTACGAGGTAGCTTGCCAGTCCCAGGCATACGGCTGATCCGGCGACGGTTTGTGCAAACAGCCACGTGCAGCCTGAGATGAACGCTACGAAGGGATTAATCATTTCATAGGCATATTGATATGTACCTCCTTCTTTCGGGATTGCTGAACTGAGTTCTGCAAAGCTGATCGCCGTGAACAGGGCGACCGTTCCCGCGATAATCATCGAGATGACAACCGCCGGCCCAGCGTAGCCCACAGCAACACCCAAGACGACGAAGATACCTGCACCGATGATAGCCCCGATACCGATTGCCGTGGCATCGAAAAAGTTCAGGGTCCTCTTTAACTCCACCATTTTCCTCAATCAAATCTGAAAACGGCCACGCCTTATAACACATTCTGTAACCAATGCGTACTGGATCAGTTTCTTTTTCGCAAACTTCTTTCTTGGCGAATGGATAATGAAGTCGCTCAGTGTTGCCTTTTCGCGTCGTAGGTTGCGGGATTTCTTGTGAATTGAAACTGAGAGGTTTCACGAAGCTGTGTCTGAGGAAGAGTAGGCTTCTTCCCCAGATTGGCTTAAGTCAAGCCCCTGTTCCTCTTCTTCTGGTGTTACTCTCAGCCCGGAGAACCTGTTGATGATTTTCAGGAGCACGAACGATACGGTGAAGGCAAACGCTATGACTGCCAAAACAGCTTCTATCTGGATAAGAAGCTGGTTCGGATTTCCATAGAACAGCCCATTCGCGCCGGCAGAGTTCACTGTAATTGTTGCAAACAGGCCCGTGGCTATGGAGCCCCATATTCCGCTTACGCCGTGGCATGCAAAAACGTCGAGTGTATCATCCAGACGTGTGCGCGCTCGCCATGTCGAGACCAAGTTTGATAGGACCCCTGCGACCAGACCTATGATGATTGCTGAGGCAGGAGTGACAAAACCCGAAGCAGGGGTGATTCCTACGAGTCCGCAGACGGCACCGATTGCAATTCCCGTTGCAGAGGGTTTGCCCTTTACCAGCGTATCCACGATCATCCAGCTGACTGCGGCGGCTGAGGCTGACAAGTTAGTTACCACAAAGGCGCTCACAGCAAGTGGGCTTGCAGACAGAGCACTGCCCGCGTTGAAACCGAACCATCCGAACCACAACAATGCTGCCCCCAGAATAACATACGGAACATTGCTTGGTTTTCCCTCTATTTTCTCGCGCTTAATTCTCGGTCCCACGACGATGGCTGCGGCCAAAGCGGTGACTCCGGCGGTTATGTGTACCACTGTGCCGCCTGCAAAGTCAATGGCCCCGAGAATATGGATCCAGCCGGCAGGATTCCAGACCCAGTGTGCGACTGGCGAGTAGACGAAGGTTGACCACAGTATGATGAAGATGAGCAGTGAACGGAACTTTATTCTTTCAGCGAACGCTCCCACGATCAGCGCTGGTGTGATAGCCGCGAACATCAGTTCAAAAGCATAATAGAGCAGCTCCGTGATTCCAGGCGCATTATACTTCACGGGAAGAACTGTCGTCACGCCAACATTGTTCAACAGCGCTTTGTCCAAGTTTCCAATGAATCCGCCCGTAGACGTACCGAAGGCAAGGCTGTAGCCCCAAAGTGTCCACACCAAACCTACGACGGCGAAGATTGCAAAGCATTGCATTATCGTGTTGGAAAGGTTCTTTTTTCTAACAAGGCCCCCGTAGAAGAATCCCAAGGCAGGCGTCATAAGCATAACGAGCCCAGTAGCCATCAACACCCACGACGTATCTCCCGCGTTTACCGACATTTTCCTTCCTGCTCCAATCATTCCGGCCAGTGCAGAAACTTTTTTGTGTCTCTATTCGTTATTTATAGCTTTCGACCGTACTGTTCAATCGGAATTAGCATAGCTCAAAACCGCACTCGTGACTGAGCCTAAAGATACCATTTTTGCCTAATGGACGTTAATAGTTACTGAGCCTCTGATTGAATCTGGTAATTGGCGGCCATGCGCAACTTCGCAAACTAGGCACGGAACTGCGGAGGAGTATGAATCAAAGTAACAGAACCGAAGGATATCGAAGACGCAGTCAAAGAAGCACTCTAAACACGCAGGCCAGTGATAGTAGACATCGACACAGAGCCAAGACGGTTCATCTGAGCCATCACAAATTAAAAACGTGTTCGTCCAGACATCTACGCCGCGGTCCTTGCCATTTACAATTGTTTGGTCTGGCGTGGTTTCAGTTTTGTTTGCGAACGGAGCTTTGTTTCATGTTGAATAGTGGGGCTTCTTTGAGGGCGTTCAGCAGGTCTTGAGTTTGGAAGTGAGAGAGCTTGCAGGTATTTATGTCCTTCAAGAATGGAAACTTGTCCTGAACATTTTTCAGTTCATGCAGATTTTCCCACTCAACCCTGATGCTTGCATTGGTCCGCGTGTCAGTAACTTCTCTCCAGCCTCCCGGCTTCAAACCAGTTCCTGAATGACCTGCCGCCGTGAATGGCCCCACGAGCGCGTTCGAATCCAAGTTAAGAAGAAAGACGATTGAGCCTACTTCCATTTCCCGCACAATCTGAACGTTCTCGCCTGAGCAAGTGAAGAGTCTGCGTTTCATACAATCCTTGACTGTATCAGCACTGCAAAGGAACACATGACCAACGTACATACCCTATAACCTGCTCGTTTATACTAATAAAAATAGCGCGTCCAGATTCTTAGGACGAC
>Ga0315282_10018368_pt1 | contig 9997 bp, 12 predicted proteins | sample YL17G07_20_MG_FD_203693 | JGI IMG/M metagenome (GOLD analysis project Ga0315282, IMG submission 203693) | Sediment microbial communities from Yellowstone Lake, YNP, Wyoming, USA - YL17G07_20 | ecosystem: Environmental > Aquatic > Freshwater > Lake > Sediment | place: USA: Wyoming | collected... | reverse complement strand
TTCCAAGCCTTGAAATGAACATTGTCGGAGCCCTCGAACAAGCTAAAGCGGAGGCTGGTTTCCATTGAGCTTCAGGGAATTGGGCATAACCATTATCGCCCAGAACTTGGCAAGCGCAGAATTTTCTAAGGTTGCTTCTGACGCTAGAGCAATGGCCACTGAAGTTTCAAGTCAAAGAATTGATGTTCCTGTTATTCCGCCCATCGAGTTTCCGCCGATCGAAGCGCCCATTATTCCGCCAGTCGATGTTTCAAGTTTTGAAGGCGCCCAGGTTACTTTCGGCGAGGTAGGAGCTTCAGCAATTGAGATGGGCGAGAATGTTAAGGCTGCAGCCTCCAGTTTCACCGAGATGCAAATGCACGCTGAAGCCAGTACTGTGAGCTTGCGCACGGTTGCCGGCGGCATAAGGACTACTGCCATGATGGGCACAGAACTTACAATGCTTGCCTCAGACTTCGGAATCGTGGACAAAGAGACAAGCAAGTACATGCGCACCGTGATGGCCATCATAATGGTTGTTTCCACCGCAGCTCGAATGTACAGTTTTCTCACGTTGATGACGACTGGACACACGGCTGCCGTAGCGATTGAAGGAACAGTTGAAACAGCTACAACAGGAGCCGTAACCGCTTCAGGCATAGCCCACAGCATCAAAACGGCCATTACATGGGCTGCTGTTACTGCCCAAAACGCCTTAAACATTAGCCACGCAACGTTTCTCGCTTTAACCGGTGTTGGAATTGCTGTGATTATTGCTGCAGCAGGAGCAATGGCTTATTTCGCCAGTCAAATGAACGCCGCGACGTCAAGTGTTCAGAGTTTCAATGAGGCAAGTGCTGAAACTCCTTCTAATGCTCGTGGTATTCAGCGTGCTGGAGAGGCTGATCTTTACCGTCGAGGAGTTGAAAGTACTCCGTGAGTGTTGACATTCCGAAGCTTGCCGTGGTTCTAGGCTCTGTTACTCCGCCTCAAGGAGACGTTATCGAAGCTAGAGTACATCTTGGAGCCACAAAGGAAGTTAGCAGCTGGGAGATGCTTCTACAAAACTGGGACAAGAAGTATAGCCCGGGCGGGACTTATCCGATCATTGTAGGCCAAGATGGGCACATTGACATTGGGCGAGGCGTGAATGTTCCGCAGATCATTACTACGAGGACGGAGAGCATCAAGTATGAATCTGATCCCAGCGAGAATTATTTGCGTGTCAGTGGTCGATGTTGGGGTGAGAAGCTTTTCCGCCGGGTTGTTACAAAGGCGTATTCTAGCCAAAAAGGCGAAGCCATTGTTAAGGATTTACTTGATTATTTTGCTGGTTTAAGTCACGTTAGAAATTCCACTGAACTTGTCGAAAATACAGACACAACCTACACTAAACTTGAGTATGAGAATACACCTGTTTGGGATATTCTAAAGTTTATTGCTGGAAGTGCTGATCTTGCTGGCGTGATCGGATTTGATTTTCGCGTGGCGCCTGATGGCAAATTCGAGTTCTTCGCTAGAAATAGTAAGACATCTTCCGTGAGTCTTACTGATAAGATTGAGCAGAGTGAGTATCGAAAGGACATATTTGGGGTTCGGAATAAAATTACGATTTATGGGGTTCAAAATCGTATGGACCCAAGTGATGGAGATGTATGGACAGAACCTGCTTCGGAACCGCCTGAAAACTGGGTTTTGGATTTTGGCGAGGGTGTGCATCGGTCTGGAATATACGTGAAGGTTGGGTCTTATTCCATTTTTGGTAGAGCCGATGCAAGCACGTACCGTGTGACGTTTCATCGTAACCTTTCTGGGCTTTCGCCTTTCTATTATTCAATGCTAAAGTTTTGGTGTGTTAGCCAATATGTTCCTCAGGATCATCGTTGGATTCGCCTTTTAGCACCTGATGATAGTAATTATTTTCAAAAATCAGACTTCACCGTCGGACACACAAGCATGGGTGATTGGCAACTTAATGAGCTGCCCTTGGGTAAATCGCAAGAGTATGATGCTTTAACAAATCCTAATGGGATATGGACGAAAGTTGGTAATCCCTCATGGTTTAACATAAGCGCAATAAAATTTGAAGCTCAATGGAACTTAAATTGGGACCTTTACATTGACGGATTATTTTTTGATAAGGGTCGATTCAAGAATACACAAGAGGACTTAACGAGTCAAAGTAATTATGGTATTAGAGAATTAGTTGATACTGATGAGGAGCTGTATAGTGATAATGAATGCATGTTAAGGGCTAAGGCTATCCTCGCTCAGCTGAAGGACCCAGCGGAGTATCTCACGGTTCGCAGCACTGTTATCGACTATGGCACAACACCGCTTTTACCCGGCGACAAAATTCATGTAACATTACCAAACGAGAATGTGGACGCTGACTTCCGCATTTTAAACGTTGAATACCGTGTGGACGCAAAAACCCAGACTCTTGAAATAGCTTTGGAGCTGGGCCGTGAGGTTCCGCTTCTGGCTGATTATTTGTATGCTCTTCGAAGCAAGTCAGATCACATGAGTAGACATAAAATTGCGAGGTTGATTTAATTGATAAAGAAAATGGATAAAGAACTGAAGAATATTAAGTCTGGAGATCTAATCTGCGTGGAGTGGACTGATGCTAGCGTGGGCAAGAGTAGCGGCGTGGGCATTGCGATTGACGTGCCTGTCCATAGTTGGGGCATATTTATCGGCGTCTTCGGCGAGAAAAGCAAGCATATTGTTATTGCCCAGAATAGTTTCAAATATTCCAGCGGCATTTTTGACATTGATTATACTGCTGTACCTTTAACGTGGACTTTGAAAGTGATTGTTGTTGCTAAGGCTTGCATTGACGCTCAGGTGGCTCGTCAGCTGGTTAACAGTTTCTTGTTGGGTGGCCGCAGAGCTTTGAATAAGCGTACTTTTATGAAGAGGGTTGTTAATCATGCGGGATTGGGTTAAGAAGGCGCTTACTCGTAGAGTGCATAAGAGAGGGCCACGTGGCCGGGATCAAGTTGAAGTTGTTGAGCCTAATGAGAAGCTTGTTTTAGGCGTGAAGTTTGCGATTGGCATGACTGTTTGTTTGTCAGCTCTCGAAATTGGGCACATGGCTTTTCTGGGCAGTTGGAACAGTGAGATCTTCGCCGCGATCACCGGTCTAAGCGGAACCGTGATGGGCATATTTGTAGGTCAGAAGGCGTAGCGCATGAGGAAAAAAAATATTTTTTTTCAACATCTGGTCTATCGTTCTTTCTGTCGAATTGCTAGGAAACTTCAGGGCAAGGATTTTGTCGATGCAGAGTCTTTCAAGGCTCGGGATAAGATTATGAGGATATTTGCTGCTGAATGTTACGAGATTGCTGAAAAATACGCTAAGGCGAAGCAACCCAAACCGAAGCTAGCGTTGCAATACATGAAGTTAGCTGCTAAGCTTCTAGGCTTATCTCTACGTCCGAAAAAACTCTCTGATCTTGATGAGATTAAGAAGGCTTTGGCGAAGTTGAAGGCGCAGGAGCCGGCGGAATAGTGTCATGGAAAAGCTTGCCCGAAAGTCCGCAGAGTCTTTGGCGTGAAGTCGACCGATTGAAAAAGCAACGTGAGAAGCCAAAACCTGTGCCTATTCCAGAGGATTTTGTTGTTTTCTTCCTAGAATGGCTTGGACAGAAAAAATACAAGTACCAGGTTGAAGCCTCTAAATTAATGGATGAGAATGATAGTATAGCGTTTAGATGGAGCCGCCAAATTGGCAAGACACAAATGGTTAGTGGCTGGCTACTCCATTATGCTCTCAGGCATCCTGGCTCTCAAATTGCTATTATAGGTCCATCGTGGCGTCAGACAAAGATTAGTATTCGCAAGATTAACGGTTTTTTGGCTCGCCTTCCGCGGGGCTTGTATTATAAGCAACAAGCGACTATGGTTAGGCTTCGCAACAATAGCCTCATTCAGGCTTTTCCATGTAACCCTGACACGATTAGGGGCTTCACGTTGCATGTTGTTTATGCTGACGAGTTTAATTACATTCCCTTGGATGCTGAGCTTTATGATGCCATAATCTTCGCTTTAAGCACCACTAACGGTAAATTCATTTGCAGCTCTACACCTGGTAGCACAGACAGTATGTTTTGGAAATTTTTCAATCGCCCACAGTATAACAACTTTGCTAAAAGTCACGTAAACTATTTGCAAGCTATTGAACCTAACGGGCCTCTAAAGGTGCGAAAAGTTGAGCAGCTGAAAGAAGAGTACGCGGATGATCAGTTTCGTTGGCAACGTGAGATGATGGGTGAGTGGGCTGAGGATGAAGCGGTTTGGTTGCCCTTAAGTCTTATTACGAAATGCCAAGACGCCAATTTAGAGTTATGGAATCTTGAGGGACCTACGCATCAAGGCCGCTTTTTTGGGGGTTTAGATTTTGGTAAGGAGAGAGATCATTCGGCTTTTGCGGTTACCGAACGCGTGGGCGAGAAATCAATGCTACGTCATTTGAAAGTGTGGCCCTTGGGCACTAAATATGCCTCTGTGATAGGATACGTTAAAACGTTGGCGGACCGCTGGGAGACTTTTGAAAGAATTAGAGCTGACATCACAGGCGTTGGCAATTATATAGTGGAGGATATGACTAACGGTGGGATTCAGAATGTTGAGGGCGTAAACTTCACGCAGCCACGAAAGCAGGAAATGGCTAGCCTACTTAAACAGCGTATGTTGAATGAGGCCTATAGGTATCCATATGCGGAGATTCAAATTTCACCTACTAAAAAATTGAATTATTCGGTTGAGTTGAACGTGGAGAGGTTTGAATTGAAAAAGGATGGCACTTATCGGTATTATCATCCTGAAAATCAGCATGACGATGTTTTTTGGGCTACGGCCCTGGCAATTTATGCGACTGTCGAAATGAAAGAACTGGACCTGGAGGCTTTCAAGCTTGGGTAAGCTTAAGCATGTACGTCGCAAGTTACAGAAGCGTAAAGTTATGGGCAACACAAGATAAGGTGCTCTTAGTATGAGACTTAAAGAAGCAATAACACAAGTTATCTACACTATATAGCTCACATCTTTCAGTTGTGAATTACCTTCAAGATATCTTGCTCATTCTGGGATTTAAAGACTGATAGAAGTAAGCTCTAGAGATATTTAACATAGAAGATATTACTCAACTAAGTTCTATTGGTTCATCTTTTTCTTCTAAATACGCCCAATCTTCTCCGTCTAATTCTGAAGAATCCAAAGCTTTACCTAAATGCCTTCTAGCCATATATGCTTCATGTTTCGTACATAATTTGAAAAGTTCTCGCTTCCATACCCTGTACCATTGAGCCATTTCTTCACACTTCCTAAAATCACACTTTAGAAACCTTTTCTTCTTCAAGATTATCCCTACCGACCTTTGTTAATTCAGATGTCTTGAGGAGATGAAGTTTCCTCTCTCCCCTATTAAATCATTACTTCCATTTCTGTTGTTCAGAGACCCTAATTCAGAAAGCATGGGAAAAAGTCAAAAAAGCGCTCAAATTCACTTTAACTTACCTCTCCCTAGGGTTAAGGCATGTCTTTTCTGCAATGCAATTTTAAGCTTCTTAGTAGAGAGTATTCTTGGAGATTCTAGCGTTGAGGAGACGCAGGGAATACTTTCGCATCCAGAAGTTTCGCCGTGTTTATGATAGAGCTTCTGGCAAATTCACTTTTAATATTGCTTATGAGACAGCTGCGAGGCTTACGCCTAGAAGCGTTGCGGTTGCTGAGGCCTTCGGTTTAGGTCTGGATCAACAACGTAAGTTTGTTATTTTGGATAATGTTGAGTTGAAGATAAGCCCTAACGACATTGTATTAATTACAGGTGATTCAGGTAGTGGCAAAAGCGTGTTACTACGAGCATTGCTGCAGGATCTGGGTGATGAAGCTGTCGACATGGCTAGGGTCCGTGTTGCTCGTAGTAAGCCTTTGATCGAAACAGTGGGCAAGACGGTTGAGGAAGGCTTGGATATACTCAGTAGGGTAGGTCTTAATGATGCGTTTCTTTTCCTACGTACATACGATCAGCTTAGTGATGGCCAGAAGTATCGTTATCGCATTGCCAAACTCGTTGAAAGTGGCAAGGAATGGTGGGTTATGGATGAGTTTGTTGCTACACTTGATCGTGATACGGCTAAAATTGTGGCGTTTAATGTGCAGAAGTTTGCCAGGAATCTGGGCCGGGCAGTTATTGTAGCCACTACGCACCTGGACCTGTTTGAGGATCTCAAGCCTAACGTGCATGTGCATAAGCGCTTCGGCAAAGAAATAACCGTCAACTACTATCCGAATGAAGCTGCTAAAGAGTGCAGCCTTGTCAAGGAAATGGAGATTAGGCCTGGTATTCGTGATGATTGGCGCAAGCTGGAAGAGTTTCATTATCGTAGTCCAAATTTGGGTGCGGTTCGTGAGATCTATGGCTTGTGGCGTGGCTATGAATTGTGCGGTGTGATTGTTTATAATTATCCGCCGATGACTTGCATGGGTCGTAATCTTGTTCTGCCGAAGATGACTCCTAAAGAGTTGAATAAGAAGGTGAGCATAATCGGGCGTGTCGTGGTACATCCGAAATATCGTAGCATAAGCCTAGGAGCCAAACTTGTTAAGGAAACATTGCCCTTGGCAGGAACGCCTTATGTGGAAATGGTTGCGGTCATGGCCAAATATAATCCGTTCGCCGAGCGTGGAGGAATGCAGCGTGTGGTCTTTCAGGTTCCAAGCAAAGAAGCCTTAAAGATTTGCGACGTACTTGAGCAGTTGGGGTTTAATACTAAGCTTTTGGGTAGCGAATCCTATGTACGTCGCAGACTTGAAAAGTTAAGTCCAAAACAGACAGCCATGCTGAAAGAAGCCTTCATAAGGAATAGTCATCCGCGCTTGCATAAGGAAATTGCGGTTAACCGTCATAGGGCTTTCGGAACAAAAGCACATTATGTAGAAGGCATCGAAAATGCTGATCTACCTAGGATGGCTAAGTTAATCAAGGTTGTTGGGATTCTTCTTCAAGTGAAGGCTTACCTTTTCTGGGAGAACTTGGCTTTTCAACATATGCAAACTCATAGACCGTAACGATCTGCTCAGGGTCCCAAGACGCATTTATTTCTATCCAAGCCTTACGAAACTCTTCTAGGCTGTTGAATCCTTCCTTTTTCACGTCTTCGGGGCTTATTTCTCCGAGTTTCTGTTCAAAACGGCGTGTGATGATTATGTGGCCTTGTGGTTTTCCAAACCAGCGGTCACGGATGGCATAGTAGCGGCCGACCTTGTATTTTCGCTGGCTGGTCCTGCGCGTTTGGGTTTTCCTGCCCTCCATAATCTTTTTAATATGATGTCCCTTGAAAAGCATGCTCAACATTATCACTATACTCCTTGATTAATTCTTCCTCGTCTGTTGTAGGCAATCCCTTCTTTTGCAGCCAAAGATTTCTTAAAACAATAAGTTTTGCTTGATAAAAGTAGCCGCCTTCGCGCAATTCCTTCCTAGTTGCAGTTATGCCTTTAAAATCAGAGCCCATGGTCCGCGCCTGGTCTTCTTGGAAGAGCTGCTGCGCCTTTTCCCAGATCATAGCCCGCACGTGTGGCCAGAATTTGCCGCGGGCTTGTTGTCGCATTGTTATCACGTAATTATTGCCTTATTATTCTAGGCATAGTGCGATTGGTATAGTGGATGTCCGTCCCATTTCCAAAAGTAGTCGCGGCGTGTATCACCTTGGGCATATGGATATTTTCCGACTAGGCATGGCTCGCCCTTTGATGTTGTGCGGACATGAAGCCTGAAAAGCTCTCCTTTAGGGTCAGGTCCGCTGGGAACTACGTATTCTGACATGGGATGCATGCCTTCTTCGTAAATTTCTTTTTCACCCATCATTCTACATTTGACTGTTTTGCCAGTGGGCGAGACTTCTTCGACAATGCAGAAATCTATGTTGGTCTGCTCCCAGCCCCAACTTGCGTAGAAGATATCCCCTTTCTTAACTTTCGGAATTTGACAGGTAGGCGATTTCTCGTCGCCGCGCAAAGCCAAATTTGGCATATTTTCTGTTTTTAGCTTTCGCATTTGCCTAAACCCCTAAAATAACCTTAGGCACTGTCCTATTTAAGCCATTGTCGGCAGGAAAGGAGCGATGAGCCACCGGCTTTTCCGAGGGGTTTAGGCCTGAAAAAGTTGTTCCGGCAGCTCACAGCTCCAGTAGGGCTAATATTATTTTTTCCGCTTAAAGATTTCTGTGAGGAAGGCTTCGATGTTGCCGCCCTGCTTTAGGTAGTCCTCGAAAAGTCTTCTCATTTCGAGCTTCTTTCCGATCGTGTCGCCTGCGAGTTTGGCCAGCAACCACGTTGGTAGGAGTTCCACGTGGTATTTCTTGGCTTGTTGGTGCGTTTCCTTTTTGAAGTATGGGCTGATCAAGATCGGGTGAACATTCTGCTTTACGACGTGGACTTGTAGATTCTGGTTTCCTTCTTGCAGTGCGATTTGCTCGCCAAACTCTGTGCTGAACCGTAGCTTGTCGATAAACTCTTTCAGGTGTTCAGGTGTGGCTCCGCCTCGGTAGAATTTGCATTCTATTGGGTAGTAGTGGCGCCAAAGGAGTTTGTCTCGATAGTAGAAGTCTATTTGGAGGACTCGGTCCAGCTCCTTCGCATTGCTTAGCCTAATGTTGTAGGATTCCTTGCCTTTGCCGATTTTTCGCCAGAATGTTACTTTGATGTCCATGTCTTTCAGGGCTAAGTCTATGGCGTGCTGTGAAAAGGCTTCGTGGAAAGCTCCTATGGCTCCTGTCAGTCGTTTCTTGATGCTGACGTGCCTTTCCCAGTAGGCGACTTGTTTATCGATGTCTTCGCTGGTGAAGTATTGCTTGTCGTAGATGAAGCCTTGGCCGCCGATCGTCGCGGTCACGAGTCCAGGATAGATCTGCGTTAAGATTTTGATGGCTTTCAGCGTCTCGTATTGCCCGAGCTCCTCTTCAAACTTGCCGTAGGATGTGAATCGTTTGAGGCTGCTGTCCTTGCGGATCTCCACGAGTATTGCGTTGGCATGCGGGCTATACAGGCCTTCTCCCTGCTCGATTCTCTTCTTAGCTTGGTCCGTCCCAGGTAAGCCGTAGACGTATCCTTTGATGCGTCCTTGAAAAGGTGTTTCTTTGGCTAGTGTTGGGTTCCAGTATCCGCGTCTTTCGAGGAGGCCTTGTTTTCGCATTTTCCCGAGAGTTCGGCTTGCCCTGCTCAAAGGTGCGTTGAAGGCTTGAGCGACTTCACTCGGGACAGCTCCTATGTCTCGGTTCTTGAAAAACTTCAGCAGTTCTTTCTGGTTGAGCCATCCTTCCTTGACGTTTTTGACTACGGGTTTGCTGAAGGGAATGAAGGCGACGTTGTGTTTCTTCTTGGACTCCTCCAGTGTATACCGCTGTGTGTACGGCACCTCAACGGTTATGACTCCGCTGGGCGTCATGGCCCTGCTATCTGTCCTAATCCACAGAAACGTTGAAAGCTTCTTCCAATACCGGCCTACACCGGGTTTGCTATCGACAAAGCTCGCGTGGATCTTCTCTCGGCTCCTGAGAACCTTGCCCTCTTGCCACAGCTTATCTAGGCGACATTGGACCGTTGTCGGATAGCTTTTCAATTCTCTGACAAGGTCCATTCTTCCCATGGGCTTGTCTAAAAGCTCGAGTAAACGCTCATCAATCGCACTTTTCAACGGCACCTTTCATCCTCTCCGGTTGGGCTAACGCACCTCATGCATGCATCTCACGGACCATTCAGACAGGCGAACGTGAAACGCAACTTAACCATGCCCTACACTATGCAGAGCATAACGCACAGCACGAAAATAACCCTTTAGCACAAGAAGAACGCAAAACAATGGTCTTTTCCAGAAAAGAACACCATTGCATATGTCCCTTAGCCCATCTATATCTCTGCTTCCGATAAGCTCGCCAGCTTTCAACTGCTTCCTCATAACATTCTGCCTCATTGACGTAACGAATCTTGTAACCTGCAAGATATACACGAA
>Ga0315282_10018367_pt1 | contig 9997 bp, 9 predicted proteins | sample YL17G07_20_MG_FD_203693 | JGI IMG/M metagenome (GOLD analysis project Ga0315282, IMG submission 203693) | Sediment microbial communities from Yellowstone Lake, YNP, Wyoming, USA - YL17G07_20 | ecosystem: Environmental > Aquatic > Freshwater > Lake > Sediment | place: USA: Wyoming | collected... | reverse complement strand
CCAATCACCTTAATGTTCGAGATATCCATACCTATTTTCTCTGGTTCATCGTCTACAATGCCAACGATTTTCATGCCCCATTCAGGATGTTCTTTGACCATTTTCACGAACTTCTCTGCCCTTTTTCCAGTTCCAACAACCAGGAGATGCCTATAATTATTTTCTCCCAGACGAGCATGCTTGAAGCCCTGAATTAATACTATTTTCTCCAAAATTAACAAGTTAACACCTATGGCTGCGAAGAAGAATATAAAAATTCTACTAACATAGGTAAGCTTCAGAATAAAGATCAGGGTTCCTGTTATAAAAGTAGCAAGAAAACCTGTCTTTACAATAATCCAAACTATCTTTATAAGCCTTTTAGTTCTAAAAGATTCATACAGACCTTGAAAACTGAGCAAACCGTACCATATAGGAAGAATAATTAACAATAACCAAAGATACTTATCCAAAGGGTAAATTGTCCCCATAACCACCCTTGAAGGAAATAAGTCAAATTTATAGAAGTGATAGATATTTGTTCGAATGAAATAGGTTAAAATAAAGGAGACGCCTAATATCAACACATCAACAAATATCATCATTTTTTTCAAAAATGCTTCATATTCTTTTATCATAGATATCACCCCTCTTATGAATTACCTGATTACAAACCACATCAACCCCTAGCGAATACTGATTGGTATGCTTTTATTAATTCTTTTTTGGTGTGGTTCCAGTCGAGCTCATCTTCAACTCGTTTCCTTCCATACTTTCCCATCTCTTCTCTTCTTTTTTCATCGTTTAATAATTCCAAAATTTTGTTACTGAAATCTTGTGTGTCATTTGGTTTCGCGTACAGGGCAGCTTCTCCAGCCGAAAAACGCGTCTCTTTCAAGTCAAACGAGACAACGGCTTTACCCATAGCCATATATTCCATAATTTTATTCATTGTCGAGTTATCGTTGAGTTCATTTTTTGGGTCGGGGCTAACGCAAACATCTGCTGTGGAAAGGTATCTTACCAACTCCTCATCTGGAATTCTGCCCGTAAATAGGATATGTTCCTGCAATCCTAATTCAGTGCTAAGCTTTTTCAAGTCATTAAAGGAATCCCCTGCGCCAATCAATACAAAAAGGATATCATTCCTTCCGCGATTTTTTGTTATGAGTTCTGTTGCACGCAGAAGATAATCTACTCCATCCTGGGGACCCATTACTCCAAGATAACAGACCATATATTTCCTTCCCTTTTTCAGCTCTGGTTCCGGCTCCAACTGCTTAAGTCTGTCGAAATCTGGCCCGGTTCTTACTACAAAAATATTTTCTTCTCTAACTTTACCCCTTTCTGCGGCAATTTTTTTGTAGGACTCATTGGTTGCGATTACCAGGTTAGCTGTCCTATATGTTAGTTTTTCCAAAAATAGTAAACCTTTGATAAGCAATCTTCTTTTCGCTGAACCGAACCTTGCCTGATAAACTTCGGGGCACAAATCATGCTGGTCAAAGACAAATTTTTTACCCAGCAGCTTATAAAATACTCCTAAAAGAAAAAATGTGTCTGGAGGATTACATGCGTGAATAACGTCGAATCCTTCTCTAAAAAGTATCTTTATAGATAAAAAAAAGGTCATAAGCCAACAATATGTAAACTCCCAGAAGTAACTGAGAAATCCCTTTGTGGGAGGTGGCACAGGATAGCGGTAGAGACTGATTCCATTCAGCACTTCATATTTGGGATCATTTTTTCCTCTGGGTGATATCACCGAGACCTTATAACCTTCTTCCGTAAGAGTATTGGCCTCTAACCATACTCTCCTGTCAAAAGGAACAGAAAGGTTTTCCACTATAATGAGTATTTTACCAACATATTCCTTCATATTCACTTTTTGTTTCATTTTTCCCATTCGCAATTCTAACCAAGTCAATTATTATTTGGCCTTTTTTCATTAACTTAGGAATTTCTTTAAATTCCTCGGAATTATTTCCAATCACCAACACTTCTGAACGGCTCAAAACCTCCTCAATGGATGAGGACATCAAGGATGATATATGGGGGATTTCTTTTTCAATATACTCCTTATTGGCACCGAAAATTTTTGCAATAGAAACATTCTTATCATAGATACTAATCTTATAGCCTTTCCCCAATAAGGTCTCAATCAATTCCACCATAGGACTTTCTCGCAGGTCATCGGTGCCGGGTTTAAAGCTAAACCCGAAAATTCCTATCTTTTTCTTTTTAGTCTTCGTTATTAAATTTATTCCCATCTTTACCTGATTCTCATTGCTCTCCAGGATAGAATCAAGCAAGGGCAATCTCAAATCCTCTCGTCGTCCTCTATACAGTAATGCTCGCAAGTCCTTAGGAAGACAAGAGCCTCCAAAGGCAAACCCTGGTTTAAGATAACACGGGGACAAGTTAAGTTTCGTATCCATACAGAATATTTCCATTACCTGATGACCGTCAATCCCTAGTTTTTTGCATATGTTACCTATCTCATTGGCAAAACATACTTTGAGGCTATGAAAAGCATTATTTACGTACTTTATCATTTCAGCAACTTTTATTGACGTCCTGACAACCGGAGCATCTATATCAGCGTAAATATGTTCAACACTGTCTCCGCTTCTTTTGTCAAGTTCTCCAATAACTATCATTGGAGGGTGGTAGAAATCATAAACTGAGCTCCCTTCCCGCATAAACTCGGGATTCATACACACTCCGAAGTCAACTCGTGCTTTCTTACCCGAACTTTTTTCTAAGATGGGAATCAGCTCTTCCTCGACACTACTAGGCAACACAGTGCTCCTGACTACTACGACATGGTATTCGTCCTTTTCGCGCAAGCCAGTACCGATTTCTACGCATACCCTTTTAACATATTTCAAATCCAAACTACCATTGTCATTACTTGGTGTACCCACACAAATCATAGATATTTCAGAGTTTCTTACTGCTTCTCTAACATTCGTCGTAGCTATTAATTTCTGACTCTTTACAACCTCCTTAATGATTTCATCAATATCTTTTTCTACGACCGGACTCCTCCCGCTGTTTATAATATCCACTTTATTTTGGCCTATATCCACTCCCATAACCTTATGTCCATCCCGTGCCAAACAGGCAGCAGATACACATCCAACATATCCTAACCCGAAAACACTTATCCTCATCCCTAAAACCCCTTATCGTTTACCGGTCTTTCGCTTACCCTAACCTTGCTTTAAAATATCTTGGTGCATACACCTTAACAAGACCCTTTGGTATAAGATTCTTTTTATAAACTTTCAAAGCAAAATTGAATAGCCTGCTTTTTGCTGTTTTTTCCTTAGACCTTGCTTTCATCTTTGAAAATCTTTTTCCTGCTTCCATTTCAGCAATTTCTACAGGGCTCATATTCTTTTCCTCCGCAGCTTCGATTATCTCTGACATCTTGCTACCAAGCTCTTGAATAATAAAGTTTTCAATGAACTTTTCACTCAGCCCTGCAAGTTCCATATTACTTCCCAATATCCCCCCGCAATTTGTGACAAAGTCTGGAAGAAGTAATTTCCCGTTGCGCCATAAGACTTGCGCCGCTTCACGAGTGACTGGAATGTTGGCGCCAGCAGAAATAATCTTAGCTTTTATTTTCTCCACGTTTTCTAAACTGATACTATGATGTCTGGCACAAGGCGATAATATGTCTATATCTAAAGTCAGTAATTCGCTTTTTTCAATTATTTTCGCTTTTTCATAAACGTTTATTACATCCTCGCCAACCTCATCCTTTATCCGAATCAATTCATCTACATCTAACCCATCCGGGTTATATATTGCTCCCTTGACTGTTGAGATGGCAACTACCTTCGTTCCCTTCTGCGAGAAAACCTTAGCTACAGAACTTCCTACTTTTCCAAAACCTTCTATTGCAATGGTAGATTGAGCTAAGTCTAAATTTATATGCTTTGCAGCTGCCTTCGCGCCTGCAAAAACGGAGAAACTGGTATAAAATCCTCCTTCTTCCTTTCTTTTATGTTTACTTTGAGGCAATTTTAAACCTATTGACTCCAACATATATCTGATTTCTTGGCTCGTAGTCCCCATATCAGAAGCAGGAACATAGGCACGAGTTTTCAGGAGCGGACTTGCAATCTCTGCAAAAGTCCTAAGTAGAGCCAATTTTTCTTCCTGCGGCATAGATGGGTCGCCAATTATTCCTGCCTTTGCTCCGCCTTCGCTCATTCCTAAAAAACTAAATTTCAAAGTCATTACCCTGGCTAGCCCTTGTAGTTCAGGAATAGAAACATCGCATAACATCTTTAGCCCACCGCAGGAGTGGCCGTCAATCGAGGAATCTATGACTATATAGCCTAATAAGCCTAATTTCTCGTCTATGATATGACATATGAGCTGGGAACCAGATTCAAACTTGTATTCTTCCATCTAATAATCTTTCCTTTCCTTAAAGATTCACGAGCACTTTGGACAGGATCGGTCTTATCTTGCCTGATTTTTCTCTGGGTATTTCACCCACAATATTTATATTAATCCGGTTATCCCCGCCAAGTATCTCTCTTAACACATTCTCAACTTCCTTTATTGTAGCCTCTTTAAAATTCTGCCCTTTGACTATTTGAACGTCAAATACGTCTATGTTTTCCTGTACCAATTTATATTGGCCGATTCCCTCTATCCTTTCCAAGCTAAGTTCGAGAACCACAGGAGAGACGATTTTCCCCGAAGCCAAAGTAATGAAATCATCGCACCTACCTTGGACCAATTTTATAAGAGGAAAGCTCCTACCACAACCACATCTTTCCTCGCTCAATACAGCTATATCCCCTAATGCATATCTTATGAAAGGCATCGTATAATTAGTTAAATCAGTACAGATAACTTCCCCTTCTTCTCCATATACCTGTTGGTTATCTTTTATTGCCTCCACTAAAATAATGTCGCTATTGATATGATATCCTTGATGTCTGTCGCATTCCCATGCAAGAATGCCAAATTCTACAGTACCGTAGAGATCAGTTAATTTGGCGCCAAAAATAGTCTCTATTTGTTTCCTATCTTCTCTGCTTAATCGCTCCGCTCGCGTGAATATCATTCTAGGTGCAATTCCAGTGATATTATTTTCCCGGACACATTGAGAGACCAACTTCATGGTTGACGGTTGAGTTTCTATCACGTCAGGCTTGATTTCCAAAAGTTTTGATACCAGTTGTTTAGGTTCTTCCAGAAGTGAAAAGTAATGCCTCCTCCATAATCCGACACAATTTAAACATTTCTTGAGCTTCCTAAAAATCGTTGCTGGCGATCCTTCTGCAGGAAGAGGCGTGCGATCAAGTATGTTTACTTTTTTCTCTGTCAAGTTCAGACCATAGACTCTGGTTTGCATAGCAATTCTATAACTCAATTCTTTCCTGTTAAAAAACACATCTAACGGCTCGCCTGTGGAACCACTCGTCCTGCCTTTTATACACTTACTTATATCCACACCCCTTGCAATTCGCTCGGTAATGGGCAGTTTCTGGAGAGTTTTCTTATTAGTTATAGGTACTTTTACCAGGTCCTCCTTTGTTCTAATATCGTTCGGCTTTAGATTGACAGAATTGAACAGCTTATGGTAATAAGGGACATTTTCATAAGCGTGTTTGACCACGGCTCTCAATTTTTTATTTTGCAACTCCTCCAGTTCAGATGGATTGAGCCGTTGCGCCTTTCTTATTCTCCACAAATAATATGGAAGATAACAGGCAATTTGTAGAAACAATTTTGGTATCCTTCTTATAGGAATTAGTCTTTCTAAAAGAGCGCTAACAAACTAATAGTAGAACGATCAATAGCGTTTTTGAAACAAGCGCTCGGCGGAACAAAATAAGATTTTGTCTGAAAACTGTAGTGGCAATATCTTCTCTGTCCTATCGGTATTTTCTCCAAATTCATAAATGTAAAGATTAGACATCCCATTAAAATATTACTCCTTATATATTTCCTCCAATTCTTCCTGGGAAAATGAATCATCGCGATCGACAAATACAGCCGCATTGATCTTCCCCTTATCTATAAAAACGAAAGGATTGTTCAAAAGAAATGCCCTCAATCCAGGCGTGTTCGCCAATGGCTCAACATAATAAGCCCCATCAACCTGAGGGCTAGTAGAAATTTGGCGACCACCCCATTTCCTTTTGTAACATAGCACCCCATCTTTTAAGAACGGCCTTGAAAGTCCAAAATCCGCTCTTTTGTACCCTTTTTCTTTGAGGTAGCGCGTAAGAAAATAGTAGATGGCACCAATGGCACCTTCCTTAACATAATCAAAATTCCCGTCCTTTACGCCGAGAAACCTAGGACGCGTTTGCATCTTCTGGTAAACTAACAGGAGTCCTGCGATATGTTGATTTTCTTTTTTTATAAGAAGCAATTCACCGTTCTCAAATTCTCTCTTAATATCGTCGTAGGGATGGATAATAGCTCGATTTCCATAAACGGCGGCAATATATGGCTTGTACATATTACAATAGAAATTATCGAAATGGCAGGAATCGTGTGTTATCTCAAACGAAAGTTTGTTTTTTCTTATTCTCCTTATGTCGGACCTAACGCTTAGATTTTTCTGGAGCAAGGAATTGCCAAGAGAAATATCGGCTAAACTTAAGACCCAAAAAGGAACATTAAAATAAGTCCGTTTTCTAAACCATCTCCACAAAAGTTTATCTACTGCAATGACCATCAAGGAGCAATTAGGACTCTTTTCCCTCACTACATCAAAAATTTTCCAGAGCCATACTCTTCCCAGATATTTTTCATTAAAAGAATTATCGTAGGCTAATTTGATAATATAATTTCTGTTGATTTCAGTGCCAGCGTAAGCAATGGAAAGTTCCTGGTGGCTGGTAATTTCTTCTCCATTAAGAATCCATAAGTCCAATTTAGAAATATCTATAAGTCTAAATAATAGTCTGACGGGCCAGAAAAACCAGCGCAAAGAAGCAGGAATCTTGTGGTATATTTCCTTTCCAATGTCTCTCATAAGAGTAGCTTCCATCTTGTTGCCCTTAACGTAAATTCCTGAGGCAGAACCGAAGTATAACTTATACCCTCAATTCTTAAAACTCATCAGGTAAAAATTTCTTCTTATTTTGCTCGAACTCGCCAATGGCTTTTTCATAATCGTCCTGGCGCCCAATGTCCAGCCAGTAATCGTTGCTTGGATAACCAATGACTCTTTCATTATTTTTCAGTAACTTTCTTACTAAATCTGGGAAATCTATTTTCTCGCTTTTCTTGATGTAACTTAGAACCTCGGTGTCAAAAATATAGATTCCCATACTGACCAGGTATTTCAGGTTGGGCTTTTCAATATAACCAGTAATCTCATTATTTGTATTCAATTCAATAACGCCGAAATCAACATCAACTGTTCTTTGATGCATGGCAATTGTGGCTATAGCCTTTTTTTCCTTGTGGTAGTTAACAAGTTTTGTATAATTAAGCGTCGTTAAGATATCACCATTCATAACCAGGAAAGGGCTTGTTAAGTTTTCAATTAGAGAAAGAGGTCCTGCAGTTCCAAGAGGTTTATTTTCTCGCGAATATTGAATATCAATCCCGTATTTGCTTCCATTCCCAAAATAGGTCTCCAGAAGTTCGGCTAAATAACCTACCGCCATAATTATCTTGGTAAATCCATGGCTTTTCAATTGCCTTAAAACTACATCCAGAATAGGTACATCTCCTATAGGCATTAGAGGTTTGGGGAAGATTGTTGTATATGGGGCTAATCTCGTTCCTTTGCCACCTGCGAGGATAATTGCATCCATATTTCTCTCCTAAATATTGTAAATATCGGGTCTATATCTGTTCTGAAATTTTGAAAACCAGTCTATAGTTCTTCGTAAGCCTTCGTCTAAAGAAACCTTTGGCTCCCAATCGAGTAATTCTTTTGCCTTAGAATTATCGGCAATTAACCTTTCCACTTCACTCTTTGGTGGTCTGATTCGTTTTGGGTCCAAAACGATTCTCACCTTTTTGCCTATCAAAGAAATAATCTTGTTTGCTAAATCATTGATGGAAATCTCGAGTCCAGAACCTATATTAATAACTTCGCCAATAGACCTTTCTGATTCTGAGGCTTTGATAAAACCCTCGACTACATCGTCCACATAGGATAAATCCCTCGTTGGCCATAAGGACCCAAGTACTACCTCATCCTGAGCCAGTGCCTGAATAATAATCGTTGGGATAACCGCTCTTGCCGATTGTCTTGGGCCGTAGGTGTTGAATGGCCTTAATGTAGTAATTGGTAAATCATATGACCTATGAAAGCTCTCCGCGAGCTTATCCGCACCTATCTTGCTGGCTGAATACGGCGATTGTCCCTGAAGTGGATGTTTCTCGTCAATGGGTACGTATTGAGCTGTTCCATAAACTTCACTTGTGGAAGTATGGATTATTCTTTTTATCTTGTACTCCTTTGCTGCATTTAAGATGTTCAAGGTTCCCATAATATTGGTTTCCACCACTTCTCTCGGATGAATATAAGAGTAGGGAATAGCGATTAGAGCCCCGAGATGAAGAACCATATCAACATCTTTCATCACGCCTCCGATGGTTTCGGAATCTCTTAAATCGCCCATAATCACCTCAATTTTTTCCTTAACATGCGAAGGCAAAATTTCTATCAAGCCCCAATCATTTCGCGAGTTGTAACGGACAAAAGCCTTAACTTTGGCTCCCAAGGCAACTAACCTTTCCGTTAAATGGCTTCCTATAAATCCGCCTGCTCCAGTTACAAGAACCTTTTTCCCTTTCCAGTCCATAAATCCTCGCCTTCTGCTTTTTAGACTTTTTCCCGCCAGTAGTTCAGCAAATCTTCCAATGTTTCTTCGATAGCTATGATAGGCTTCCAGCCCGTTTGCTTGTGTAACCTTTCAAAACTTCCCACTTGCAAAGGAATATCAGAAGGCCGCATTCTTTTTGGGTCTTTTCTAACAGTGATCTTCTCTTTTGTCATCTTCAACAAAATCCCCAAAATTTCACCCATCGAGTAGGCCTTTCCTGAACAAACATTATAAACTTCTCCTGGAATTCCCCTGGTCAATGCCAGCCAATAGGCTCTCACAGCATCTCTGACATCTACGAAGTCTCTTTTGGCCTCCAAATTGCCGACATAAATTGTTGGCTCTTGTTTATCTTTTTCAATCATTGCTATTTGCCAAGCGAAGTTGGAGCAGACAAAATCTTTTCTCTCCCCCGGCCCCGTAATATTAAAAGCCCTTGTCCGAATAATCCCTAATCCATAATTCTTATGGTACTGATATCCAATCATATCCTGAGCGAGTTTACTTATTGCATATGGGCTTATTGGACGAAAAGGGTTGGTTTCCGTGACAGGATTCTCATTTTCGAGTATTAACCCATATTCGCCGCCTGAACAAGGAATATGGATTAATGGATTAATTCTTGATTCTCTAATTGCTTCAAGTAAATTGATAGTGCCCAAAACATTTGTGGCATAGAATTTCTTGGGAGATTCACGCGAATCTGGATCAAAGGTTAAACCTGCTAAGTGAAAAACTCTATCAGGTTTAATTTCTCTTATTGCCCTTTTCATTTCTTCTTCATCTAAAACGTCATAATTGAGAACTTTCACGCGACCAAAAATCGTCTTAGCGTTTTTAGTAAAATTCCCTGAAATGTCAATGCCACATAAATCCACATTATCTCTATCTTGAGATAGTAGATATTCCGCTAAATGAACCCCTGTAAAACCGGCTATTCCTGTGATAAGTGTCCTCATAAAATACCCTGTACTATTTCGCTATAGAGTCCTATTATTTTCCTCACGATTTCCTTTGAGGATAAATGCTTGATACTGTTTCTCCCGGTAGTTCTCATTCCGTTACCAAGAACTAATTTTACGCCCTCAGCGATATTATTTGGGTCTCGAGTGCAAATGTAGCAGTTCCGGGTGTCGTCAATTACCTCTCTGACATCACCAACATCAACAGAGACGATAGGTAAGTTA
>Ga0315282_10018366_pt1 | contig 9999 bp, 9 predicted proteins | sample YL17G07_20_MG_FD_203693 | JGI IMG/M metagenome (GOLD analysis project Ga0315282, IMG submission 203693) | Sediment microbial communities from Yellowstone Lake, YNP, Wyoming, USA - YL17G07_20 | ecosystem: Environmental > Aquatic > Freshwater > Lake > Sediment | place: USA: Wyoming | collected... | reverse complement strand
TTCTACTTTTCCTCCTAAATCCTGAAGTATCTTAAAACTCGGTGAGTCTTCTCTAATGAAGTTTAATTCTATCTTTCCATTGTTCCATTGTTTCATTGTTACATTGTTACATTCTTTTAATACCGTCTCCCATACTTCTCTTTCTCTTCCTTGCAAAACAATAATGTCTCCAAAATCGCTAACTAATTCTCCTCCCAAAACCGCACCTGTCCCCAGGAAACTGATCGTTCCCTCTTTAATATGGAAAGGTGCTATACCAACTAATTCCTCATTATCATATATTCCTAATATCTTAATTTTCCCCCAAAAATGTTTAACCCACAACGATAACCATTCTTTTGTTTGGAAAAAGGAAGCTGTCTGACTCTTATCAAGAAGACCATCCCAGTGAACACGGTCGATAAGATTAAGATCAATATTGTGGACTACCAACATTGACTATCTCCTCTTACTCTAATAATACGTATTATTAGAGTAAGAATTAATAATTGATCTGTTTAAAAAAGACTTAACTGTTCCTTTTGTTCTTGCTTTTTCTCCTCCTCTTTTTTCTTCTCTCCCCAGATTTTCACTACCCCAAAAACTCCGTCGTATCCCGGATCAACAACTATCTCACCTGTTCTTACTTTGTGAATCGCCTCTGCTACTTTCGGACCTGATATTTTTTCGATATCGCCAGTGTCGGTCTTTAATAAAACGGCAAATTCACCGCCAAAATGGTCAGTTAACTTTTTATATTCATCTTGTACTCTTTGGTTTGTTGGTAACCCTCCTAAGCTTTCCGCCAAAATCTCCTGAAGCGGCACCAGCATCACATACGGTGGTCTGTCTGGAAAAGCTTCTGAAAATATACCCTGAATTTTTATTTCACTTAATTCTTGTCCCGATGCTGTTTGCGAATTTTGAGCAATTACAGCATCGTGGATCCCGCTGAGGCGGGACTTCTTTATTCTTAATTCTTCTTCTGTCCTTCCTGCCAGTTGCTCAACTCTATGCATCACTCCAACCGTCAATTTCTTTCCGCAAACCGGACAGATAACACCTTTTTGTTTGGTTTCAGAAGGTGTCTGTTTAATCCCACAGTTTCTATGCCCTGTATAATGGTATTTCCCCTCCTCGGGATAAAATTCGATGGTGTAAGTAATTTTCGATGTACCCGTGTTACCTCCAATAATTGCTTCTCTTATTGCTTTATAACTTAATTCGTAAAGCTCAAATACTGTCGCTTCTCTCCCTAGTTTTGGCCCAGAGTGGGCATCAGAAAAAGAGACAATTGAACGATTATCCAACTCTTTTATCCTCCAATTCATTGCCGGATCACTGGATAAACCGGTTTCAATCGCATAGATATATTTGGCATACGGTCCGAAAGCCTCATCGATCGAATCAAATCCCGATTCAGAGCCGTAGAGTGAAAACCACGGTGTCCAGGCGTGTGCCGGAATTACCAAACAAGTTGGATCAATAGAAAAAACCAGCTCCGCCACCTGGATGCTTGAAAGGCCTATAATCGGTCTGCCATCAGCTATCAAATTGCAGCCACGATCTAAAAATGCTTTGTTTATCTTATCGCAAGTTGTAAAAGACGGCGACCAGATAAGCGTGTGAATCCTTCGCAGTCTCCCTCCTTGCGAATAAATAGAACTTACTTCTGTAGCCAGAAGAAACAACGGGTTTTTAGAATTTATTTCCTCCTCCTCATTCCATTTATTATTAATATTTCTTTCTTCATTTTTGACATCTGAACTTTGCTCGCCTCGCTTCGCGGTCGAAGCGGGAACTTTAAGCTTCAACAGCCCATTCCCCATCTCTTCCAAATTCACCTTTATCTCCCTCATCCATAACGGATGCGTCCAGTCGCCTGTAGCCACAAGATCTATCCCCTTTCTTTTGGCCCAGGCCCAAATAAAAGGAATCGTCATCTGCTGGGAAACCGCCCTACTGTATTTGGAATGCAACTGTAAGTCTGCTATCACCTGCATAGTTGATTACAAGTTTCAATTATTACGATGAACGTGTCCGCCCATAGGATAGTCTACGCAATTTAATTTTGCTGTCTTTGGCCCTAGAAATATAAGATATATCGCTGCTTGGACATATTTTATAAGCACGCTTACTCTCCCTTCTGAATGGAACCGACGCATAGAATATAAAAGAAGCGGATTTCTGAGAATTTCCAATTTATACCCTGCCTTGTGTACTCGAATTGCAAAATCGTGATCATCACTCATTCTTAAATTCTCATTGAATCCTTTCATCTTATAAAAAATGTCTTTCCTGACAATAGTGTTGAAAGCTCCGGAAAAGGGTTGCCGAATAATCCGGGCAAACTCCATTGCTAAGTTTAAAACTGCTGATATACCTCTATCCAACACTAATGAACTGTCCGGCTCTTGCCATGTGGTAAGAAATACCGCCTTTTCCTCCGTAATTGTTTTGTGAATTTCTCGCAAATATGAACTTTTAACCATTACATCCGCTTCCAGTAATACTAAGTATTCCCCCGTTGCTCTTTTCGCTCCTAAGTTCCTTTGGTATCGGCAGTTACGTATCTTGCTTGTCGCCAACCTAAGTTTCGGGATAAAGGACTGATATTTCCGCACCTTTCTGATTGTATTATCATTGGAGTTGGCGTCGACAACAATAATTTCAAAATTTTTAAAGGTTTGGTGACAAAGACAATTTAAAAGTCTTGGTAAGTATTTCTCTTCATTGAGGGTGGGAATAATTACAGAAAAAAAGGGTTTTGTTTGCATATTACTTTTTATTCAAGCAGCAAATGAGTCAGTTTTCTTTCCAATTTTTTTATGCCGTGAATATATGTATTAAACTTGGCCAAATTAATTTGGCGTTTACTCTTGACTTTATGGACATGTCCTCCCATCGGGTAATCAAAAAGTTCACTAGTAATCGGCCCGCGAGTTAGATGATGTATTTCAACTTGAGCTAATTTTCTCACAATGTTTAGCGTGCCTCTTGCTCTAAAACGACGCAGTGAAAATGTCAAATGAGGTTCTTTAAGAATTTCAAAGCTTATGTTCTTTTCTTTTGCCCTGATGGCGAAATCCTGATCCTCACCTATTCTTATTTCTTCCCGAAAACCCTTTAGTCTCAAAAAAACATCTTTTCTAACAATCGTATTATATCCACCTACAAAAGGTTTATTTACTCCTTTGGCGATTTCCGTGCCTAAATTAGCAAGCAGCATCATCATCTGATCGATCGGTCTTTTACTATCGGGTACTACCCAAGTGGTAGCAAGCTGAAATTTTTGTTTAATTGCGGCAATATGGAGCTCCTCCAAAAAAGTTTGGCCTACGTCCACATCGGCGTCCAAAAAAATTAAATATTTTCCTTTCGCTTTTTGCCCTCCCAAATTTCTCTGGTATGATACGTTACGTTTCTCACTAGTATAAAGGAAAGCGTGTGGCATAAGATTTTTATATTTATTAAAAACCAATATCGTCTTATCATCCGATTTACCGTCAACCACGATAAGCTCAAAGTCTCTGTATGTTTGCTTTGAAAGCGAAGAAAGAAGTGTCGGTAAGTATTTTTCTTCATTTAAACTGGGAATTATGACAGAAAAGAAAGGTTTGCCACTCATAAAACATCTTATTATATAATATAAAAGATGAAAAATGGACAGCCGTTCGTCTCGGTAGTGTACCTGTCAGATAAAATTGACTATCTCTTCTGCTGCCTTTTTTGCGCCGGAATAATTAGCCAGAACATTCTTTAACCTTTCCGCATTGTTTTTATATTCTTTCTCCACCAGTATCCTTCCAATCGCAGATAGCAGCATCGCGTTAGAAAAATTTGTAAAGGGATTGATGGTAATTCCACATTTAAGCCTCTCTAGGTTATTGGCATTATCTTCCTGATCGATATGAAAAGGTATACAAATTTGCGGTACGCCGTAAGTTAGTGCCTGATAAGCTGTAGAGTTACCTCCTGGGAAAATTACTAATTTTGCCTTTGGCATGATAAAATCACCCGGTAAATAATCAGTCACGTAAAGTGAAGGGTAAGAAATTTTAACCTCGCTAGGTTTCAGTGTATTTCCGGTTGTGGCTACAATTGTATAATCTGTATTTTTAAGATAAACCAAGGTTTTAAAGAATGTATTTTTATCTCCGGTACCAGCTGCGGTAACATAAATAATATTTTTCAAATTACTAATCTTTTTAGCCCAAGCTGGTAATTTATTACCACCATCCCAAGAAATTGGGCCGATCATTTTTACGTTCTTGGGTAGTTTCTTTACCGGCCTAAATTCAGGTATATCGCATAAAAGAGTAAGATCGCCCAGGAAAAATTGGTAGGGATCACGCGATAATCTGAAGCCGAGTCTGATAAGGGCGGGACTTAATCTGATTATCTCCATAAGGAAGATTGAGGAAATAACTACCGGAGCTACCCTCCTCATAAATTTATGCGGATATTTACTGCAAAGCAGAGAAATAACTCTTGCAGGTAAGACGTTGGCAAGCGGTGTCTGTAACGGAAAGCGGATCCTGGAAATATCATAATATGGAGAAGCATCAACATTAGTAACCGAGACTACAGGAATTCCAGTAATCGTAGCTGATACTTTGACACTCAATCTCCAGTCATAGACGATAACATTAGGTTTTTCTTTTTTATAAAGAGCAAGTTCTGCTTTGACAAATTTTTCTATCAGTCTTCTTGAGTAGATAAAAGGGTTATGTCTTTTGAGTTTTTCCTCATAAACACTTCTTTCAAATTCAGGAAGAAGATGATAATGAAACTTCTCTCTTTTTAAAATATCCAAAGCATCGGTTCCCGCTCCGAAAACCACTTCAAAACCTTTTTTCTCTAATTCTCGGGCTATCATCACCAACCTGCCTGTATGCGCCAAACCTATCCCTACTGGTAAAAAAAGTGCTTTTGCCATGATTTATTTGTGAACAATCATAGCATGATGTAGACTATTAAACAAACCAATTATGCCTAAAATTTCTGTCGTTATCCCTACTTTAAACGAGGAAAAATATCTCAAATTTACTCTTGAAAGTTTCAAAAAGCAGACTTTCACTGATTTTGAACTGGTCATCTCTGACGGAGGCTCAAAAGATAAAACTCTTGAGATTGCCAAAAAATATGGTGCAGAAACGATTGTTGTGCCTCACTCCAATATCTGTCTGGCAAGAGAGGCGGGACTCAAAATGGGGAGAGGTGAAATAATCGTTTGTGCTGACGCGGATACTTTTTACCCTGAAAATCATCTAGAAGAAGTAGCTTACGAATTTAAAAAGGATAACCATGTCGTTGCCGTAAGCGGTAAAGCAAAACTAGTCAATGCGCCGAAATGGGCTACTTTTATCTGGGATCTTATCTATAGAACGATTGAAATAGTTTATAAACTGACAGGAATAATTATCTATGTGAATGCCTTTAATCTTGCCTATAAAAGAAAAGTCTTTTTAGAGTTAGGCGGATACAATACCAAGCTTGACTGGGGTGGAGATGAACTCGACGTTTTGGCAAGGATTAAAAAAAGGGGGAAGATTATCTACAATAGTCAACTTTTGCCATTAACCGACGGACGCCGCTATAATATCAATTTTTTCACTTTTCTCTTCAAGCACCTACTTTACTATTACTGGCTCAACTATATTCTAGCCAAAATTTTTGGTAAATCTGTAATCTCTGCCAAACCAGTCAGGTAGCTTAGCGGAAATTCGGGAATTTCCTAAATTTCCTCACCCCAAAAACAAAAAACTGGATATCGGCAATACCTGCTCGGAGAATAAATCTCCACCCTTCCTTTGACCGCCTGCCTGATGAAGTAACCACACAATTTTGAAGATATCTCACTTTGCCAACCTTCCCTAATCTCTTTACGAAATCTGCATCTTCAAACATCATTAATTTCTCATCAAAACCACCAATTGCTAAAGCGGGTTCCCTTTTGCAGGCAATATTTTGACCAGGCGCCCGGAATATCCCAACTTTATACGCTAAAGCTATCGACAATGGCTGTAAATAGTTTGTTATCGGAAAGTAAGGAAAACTGCCTTCACTCACCCTAAAATTACCATAAGAACAAACCACTTCAGAGTCAGCAAGAGCGGTAAGATGTTTTTTGAGCCAGTCTTTTGGTACTATTGTGTCCGCATCAGTAAAAGCCACAATCCCTCCTTGGGCGTGAAGAAGGCCTTGTTGCCTGGCAAAGCCTATACCTTTGTGAGGTTCATTTAGGACTCTGGCACTATATTGTTTGGCAACCTCAACGGTTTTGTCTGTTGAATCACCGTTTACCACAATCACCTCAATCTCCCACCCTGCCTTCTTTTCAAGATTGTTAATGGATTCCAATGTTTTACCAATATATTTTTCTTCATTGTAGGCAGGAATGATTATGGAGATTTTCATTAATTTTTAATTTTCAATGATTAAATTTTCAAATGTTTGAAAATTGAAAATTGTAAACTGAAAATTTATTTACTCTTTCCTTGCAACTGAAACATTCTCTTTATTTCCGTCAATGTCGTGGCGTCTTGGGGATCTTTATCATCACGAAATCTCTCGAGTCTAGGAAACCGCAGGGCAAAACCTGCTTCTTTCACTTCTTGCGCACTACCTGATTTAGAGGGCCCCATGACTCTTCCAGCGGTGTGCACCGGTGAACGGGTAATCTCATCAGCTCTTACCTCAACCACTATTTTGGGCGTCATCCATCCATCGCAATCCATTGCTTTGTCAACTTCATAATTATTTGGTTTTTTGGCAACTTTGAACTTTGAACTTTTAACTTTTAACTCCCTCCATTCTTCATCGGTGAGTCCTGTGCCTATCTTGGCGACGGTGACGAATTTATCTTTCTTCTCGTCTAAAACCCCGATTAGGAAATCGCCAATACCAAATCCAGATCTCTTCCCTTGCCCCAAATCATAGCCCATGACAACCGCATCTATGGTATCGTTCAGCTTTCCGGCATAGCTTCTTTTATATTTTATCCAGTTAAAATCTCTTGCTCCTGCCCGATAAGTGCCAGCAAGTTTTTTTGCCATTACCCCTTCCAAACCGCGTGTCACGGCATCTTGAAAAATTACTTCAAGTTTTTGGGGGTCATCAACCACGGTTTCTGAAGCAATTAAAATACCGTCTCCTTTTTTAATCAGCTCCTCTAGTTTTTTTCTTCTTTGGGTATATGGGCAATGCAATAGATTTTCACCGTTAACAAATAAGAGGTCAAAAGCAAAAAGTCTAAGTGGTATCTCTTTGGCTTTTGCCTCAATATTATATTTTCTCTTTCGCTGGACCGTCTCCTGAAACGGCAGATATTCTCCAGTTTTGGGATTATAGGCAATCGCTTCTCCCTCAAAAATCGCCTCTTTGACCTCTATCTGTTTTTTTATCCCTTCCACAATATCCGGATACATATGGGTAACATCCTCTAAATTACGGGAAAATAATCTTATGAATTCTCTTTTTTCATCCTTGCTTCTTGATTCTTGCTTCTTGATTCTACTCAAGTGTACTTGCACCCTGAACCCATCATACTTTGGCTCAACAGCGCATTTGCCGATTTTCTCAATAATATCGGCTCCCGAAGACATCCTCTCTGCCCGGGCCATCAGTATCGGTGTCCCTACTTTCGGAACCACATGAGATAATCCGGCAATTCCTTGCTTTTTGACTGTCTCACTGATAAATCCCAAATCCGGCCGGACGTTGTAGGCTTTCTCAATTTCGGCACGAAGATCCTTTGTCCCTTTAATCATCCAGGACAAACTATCCAAAATCGTCATGTCAGAAAATCCAAGACGAAGCTTGCAAAGAGTAATTCTGACAATATATCTTGCCGAAAGCGGATCTACCTCAGCAAGAAGATTGCCTAATAATTTTATTTTTTCCTCCTGCGATCCTTCTCCACCTGAAGTTGCTACTTTGCGCAACACATCATAGACCTCAATTAGTTTTAAGTTTTGCTTGCCCGCCCGAAGCTTGTGAGCGAAGGCGGGAGCTTTAAGCTTGGCAGTGGCGCTTCCTAAATCCCCCTCACTTTTGAATGCCTTCATAACTTCTGAAGCATCAACCGATAATCCAGACGCCACTGCTTTGATCATCATCTTATCCGCTACCCCAAATTCAATGGCCTCAAAAAGTGGTGCCACACGGCCTTGCAGAAGATAACAAAGCTTACCAATTTCATTTTTATCCGCTTCTTTAAACAAAGAAGCCAAAATCTCCGTCATTTTATTACGGAGTGTCGTCTCCTCCAATTGTTGAAAATATTCGGATAATCTTTTAAATAACATATTTTATAGATAGTTAAAAGTTAAAAGCTGTCTTTTTCCTTTCATTGTTAATATACTCGCGCTGATTATTTTGGTAATCTCTTCTGCTTCCAAAATAAGATCTTTTAATTCAAGCTTTGATCTTTTAATTTGGTTTTTATCTTTTAACTCTTCACTTTTAGCTTCTTGCATATTCGTTATCTTAGCATGTATCTTGCCGCTTTCGTTTTCCCCTCTTTTTTTATAATTCCCTTTTTCATCAAATCGTGAAGATCACGAAGTATCGTGTCCTCTGATATTTTGGGAAAGAGCTCCTTAAAGCTTTGATTTTGTACATAACCGACTCTTTGAATATATTCCATAATCGCAATCTGCCGCTCGGATAAAAACACCTGTTTGCCGCCCAGTTTTTCTTTAAGATGGATATCAGTTGAAAGGCGTTGCACTTTTTCTTTTATCCGAGTCAGCTCTATTGCCAAACCCTGGGTAAAATATTCCAGCCACTTGCTCAGATCACCACCTGATGCTGATTTTAACGCTTCGTAATAATTGCTTGCATCGTGGTCAAAATATTCCTCCAAAGAGAAAAACTTTTTAATGTCGTAATTTTCCAAAAAAAGAACGAGCGTGGCTGTAGCTCTGGCCATTCGGCCGTTGCCATCGATAAAAGGATGGATGCGGACAAGCTCATAATGGACGATACCTGCTTTCAAAACCGGGTGTATCTCATCTTTGGGAACTTCAGATAACCAGGTAAGAAATGCTTCCATCTGATAGGGCACTTCAATTGCGGGAGGAGGCCGGAAAGTCACCTCTCCTGTTTGGGAATTTTTGACTACCACCTGTGTCTTTCTGTATGCGCCGCATTGAGCGTCAGGAAGTAATTTACCAACAGTCAGGGCATGGATTTTTTTGACAACATCTTGGGTGACTTTGCCTTTGGAGACTTCGCCTGTGGCTACAAAATCAAGAAAATTAATCACATTTCTGTAGTTTATGATCTCCTGGATGTCTCGATCTCTGCCAACGACAGGCTGGCCCTTCAAAACAGCAGAAGCCTCACTAATATTTAGTTCATTTCCTTCAATATGCGTGCCGTGGTGCACGGTACGAACAATGGCTTCCTCCCTGAATTTCTTTTCATATGCCGGCACCAGCGGCGCATTGATTATCACTTCCCTGGCCGCCTCAACAATGCCGATGTTTTTGAGGATTTTATTGGTTATCGAAAATTTTGGTTGAAACATAAAAATTCTCTCATTTTATTATTTAGAGAATATTTTTTTCATGGTTTTGGGAATCTGATCGGCAAGATCCGAAGCATTATACCAGTAACCCATTTTTTTATATAAATCCTCTCCGGCTTTTTTGTTGATATAGGAGGCGGCAACAGCAGAAATCCATGTATCATTTTTGCAATAAAGACCGGCAACCAATCCGGCCAAGACATCTCCCGTCCCCCCTTTGGTCATCCCCGCATTGCCTCCTTTGATTTCTTTACTTTTATCTTTCGAAGCTACAATATCAACAGCTCCCTTTAATAACACTACGCAATTATATTTTTGAGCAAACAATTGCGCTCTTTCTCCTAATGTTTTATTCCTAATTCCTAATTCATAATTCGTAATTCGTAATTCCAATCCCTCAAACTCCCCACAATGCGGTGTCAAAATCGCATTCTCCGGAATATCATTAGGATCAAGCATCTGCAGTGCTCCCGCATCAATCACCC
>Ga0315282_10018365_pt1 | contig 9999 bp, 9 predicted proteins | sample YL17G07_20_MG_FD_203693 | JGI IMG/M metagenome (GOLD analysis project Ga0315282, IMG submission 203693) | Sediment microbial communities from Yellowstone Lake, YNP, Wyoming, USA - YL17G07_20 | ecosystem: Environmental > Aquatic > Freshwater > Lake > Sediment | place: USA: Wyoming | collected... | reverse complement strand
ATGCTACCAGGCGGATGCGGAGGCGGGATAACGCTCTCTACCTGGTGTTCAAGATCGTGGAGCGGCTAAGCCGGAACTGGCGGTCTCTTAACGGGGGCGGCAATCTGATGACCCTGGTCCTGGAGGAATGCACGTTCAAAGACGGAATCCTACAGCGAGAAAAGATCCCTGAACTGGCAGGTGCAAGGAGCTAACGAAAAAAGATTCTGGAAGGAATTTCCACAACATTTGACAAGAGCTCAGTATTTTTTAAATGGCAGTATAGCACTACCGCTATGGAGTAACAAATATAATTGAGTAAAAAGAGCCATTGGCGTATATTTGACAGCTCCATGAGTTAGAATTAAAATGAAGTTCCAAAACGTGAAAGCTAGTTTTTTAGTGATTATACTAGGAAGGAATGTGTTAGGTAAAGCTTATAAACATTACTTCTGTTATTACTATTTATCTAGGTGTTGCGGCCTTTCAGAACACACTGATTGAGTAAATTAATAGGAGGCGTTGTGCGATGAATGACGAATACAAAACTAAAGAGCAACTTGTGGCTGAATTGATTACGCTGCGTCAGCGTGTCACTGAACTCGAGGCAACAGACTTGAAATACCTTAAATTGAAGGCACAATTGCACGAACGTGCCAAAGAAATCACCTGCATCTATGATGTTATTAGGGCTATTGACGACCCAAATATTACTTTGCACGAAGTCTATCAACAGGTTGTCAATGTACTTCCTATTGGTTGGCAATATCCAGAAATTACAAAAGCTAAAATAGTCATTGGCGACAAGGAATTTAGGACATCAGGATATAGAGATACAAAGTGGAGGTTATCTTCGGATATAAAAGTCTATGGCGCAAAAAGGGGTATAATAGAGGTCTGCTATTTAGAGGGAAAACCAGAAAGGGATAAAGGACCATTCTTAAGCCAAGAGTTGATGCTGCTTTCAATTGTCGCCGGGCGGCTTGGAAGAGTTACCGAGCGCAGGCAGGCCGACTGACCTATCATGCTTTTGGGCTTAGAATCCGAGTTACTGAAGTAGTCAGCCTTCGGTTCAAGAGCATATTCACAATAACATCCTCCCTTTTAGACTCAAAATACGAGTAAAAACGTAAGGGAGATTAACGAAGTGACCCTAAACGCTCATTTGCGGATACCGCCGGGTATCACATATTTCAAGCTAATATATTAATTGAATAATATTATGAGACGAAGTCCACATGGCAGGTTATTTTATATCTGCATGGTAGTCTTGTAGAGGTCTTACACTCGATTTCCCCTCACGGTAAGCAGCGATACCTCTGGCGGCAGCCATGGCAGCGGCCAACGTTGTGATGTATGGAACCTTGTATTTTATGGCTGCTTTGCGGATGTACGAGTCGTCATATTTACTCAGTTTCCCTGCCGGGGTATTAATGACCAGCTGAATTTCCTTATTCTTGATAGTGTCGGTGATATTGGGTCGTCCCTCGTGCTCTTTGAGGATATTCGTTGCGGGAATCCCCAGGCTGGATAAAAAGGCATGTGTGCCTGCTGTGGCTATGATATTGAAACCAAGGCCAGCGAACTCCTTGGCTACATCACCTACTGCGGGACGGTCGTGTTCTGCAACAGTTATGAGCACGGTACCATTAGTCGGTAGTGGTGTAATTGCTTCCTGCGCTTTCCAGAATGCCAGACCAAAGGACTTGGCGATGCCCAGAACTTCGCCCGTAGATTTCATTTCAGGACCGAGCAAAGGGTCAACTTCAGGGAACATACTGAAGGGAAATACAGCTTCCTTGACGCCGAAATGCGGAATATACCGCTTCTTCAATTCTAGCTCTTTGAGTCGTTTGCCCAGCATAAGCTGGGTAGCCAGGCTTGCCATGGAGATGCCGCAGACCTTGGAGACTAAAGGCACGGTGCGGGAGGCGCGTGGATTTGCCTCGAGGACATAGACCACGTCATCGCATATGGCATACTGGATGTTCATGACACCGACCACCTGAAGCTCGCTGGCGATGCGTCGCGTGTATTCCTCGATAGTCGCTATATGTTTCGGTGGTATGCTCACCGGCGGGATGACACAGGCGGCGTCACCGGAATGTACGCCAGCGTACTCAATATGTTCCATGACAGCGGGTATAAAGACGTTATCTCCATCGGCCAGGGCATCAGCTTCGGTCTCGATGGCATTTTCCAGATATCGGTCAATAAGAATAGGCCGGTCAGGTGTAACAAAGACCGCGGCAATCACGTACAGCTTAAGCTCTTCTTCATCGTGCACTATCTCCATACCCCGCCCCCCGAGCACATATGATGGCCGCACAATAAGCGGGTAGCCGATACGCTTGGCTATACCCAGGGCTTCCTCAAGGTTGCTGGCCGTGCCTGATTCCGGCATGGGGATGCCGTATTTCTTCATCATCTGGCTGAATAGGCCGCGGTCAGAAGCGATGTCTATCGAGTTCACCGACGTCCCCAGTATGGACATGCCAGCTTTTTCTAGCTCCGCGGCGATGTTGAGCGGTGTTTGGCCGCCGAATTGTACGATAACCCCGATGGGCTTCTCTTTCTGGTATATACTTACCACGTCTTCCACCGTTAATGGCTCAAAATACAGCTTGTCCGATGTGTCATAATCGGTGGAGACCGTTTCCGGGTTGCAGTTGACCATGATAGTTTCATAGCCCATCTCACGCAGGGCAAAGGCGGCATGGACGCAGCAATAGTCGAATTCAATCCCCTGGCCGATACGATTGGGGCCGCCGCCAAGGACCATTACCTTGGGTCGGTTGCTGACCTTCGTCCTGTCGGGGCCGTTGTACGTGGAGTAGTAGTACATCGCGTTTTCTGCACCGCTTACCGGCACGTGGTCCCAGGCTTCAACCACATTGAGTTTCATACGATTCTCGCGTATTTTTTGTTCACTGATGCCAAGTATTTTCGCCAGGTATCTATCGGCAAAGCCGTCTTTCTTCGCCTGAATAAGCAGGTTATCCGGCAGCCTCTTGCCTTTATACATGAGGAACTTTTCCTCTAATTCCATCAGTTCTTTCATCTGTTGAATGAACCAGGGCTTAATGAAGGTTCTCTTATAAAGCTCCTGTACGTCGGCATCCTTGCGCAGCGCTTCATACATGATAAACTGGCGTTCGCTGGTGGGGTAGCTGAGCATTTGCATAAGCTCGTCGAGCGGCTTCTCATGAAAGTCTCTGGCAAAGCCGAGACCGTAACGTCCGTTCTCCAGAGAGCGAATCGCCTTCTGGAAGGCTTCCTTATAGTTCTTGCCGATACTCATCACCTCGCCTACGGCTCGCATCTGTGTTCCGAGTCGGTCCTCAGCATCACGGAATTTTTCAAAAGCCCAGCGGGAGAACTTGACCACCACGTAATCGCCGGACGGTGTGTACTTTTCCAGGGTACCTTCGCGCCAGTAGGGAATCTCGTCCAGCGTGAGGCCCGCTGCCAGCTTGGCCGAAATGAGAGCGATGGGGAAGCCGGTAGCTTTTGAGGCAAGCGCGGAAGAACGTGATGTCCTGGGATTTATTTCAATGATAACCACGCGGCCTGTTTTCGGGTCGTGGGCGAACTGGATGTTGGTGCCGCCGATGACACCTATCTTCTCAACGACCTTATAGGAGAGTTCCTGCAGGCGCTGCTGCAGGGTCTCAAACAGCCGGGGCGCCCGCATATAGAGCACAGTATAGCCGGAGCGGGCGACGGCGTTGCCCAGGGCGCAAGCTATAAAAGACTTGCCGATACCGGTAGGCCCGCTGATAAGCACGTTTTGATGAGCGGCCACCCACTGGGGATTGGACAGTTCCAGGAGCGCCTGCCGGCTCAAGCCACGAGAAGCGCCGTAGTTGATATCCTCCAGGGCAGCCTGCTGGCGGAGCCTGGCCTTTTTAAGTAATCGTCGCAAGCGCAGGTTATCCCGGTGTGTCTTCTCATCTTGTACCAAGAGCCCGACGAATTCGGCATGGGAGAGCGAAGCCTGTTTACTGTCGGCCAGCCGTTTCTCCAGGCTCTCCGCCATGCCGAAGAGTTTGAGCGAGTGAAGGATAGATATAGTCTGCTGATTGAGCATTGGTTTTTCTCCTTATCATTGGTAGTATTCTTTTCCCCGGATGTTTTGGTGTAATGGCAGGCTCATCTGGCGGCCGGACTTCTGGCTATCCGGCTCCCGGTCCAGACCGGCGGCCAGGATGGCCTTCATCGAGCGGAAAGAGCAGGCATTATATTTAAGCGCCCTCTCCGCGGCCGCCTCGACCCTGGCCGGCTCGTAGTGCCGGCTCAGGTGGATAATCCCCATGCAGGCCTTGTAAGCTTGCTCCGGATAGGTGCGACCGGCCATGACCTTTTCTACCAGCTGCGCGGTAGCCGTCCCGGTCTTGCTGGCCCATTTGGTGAAGCGGGAGGGACTCCATTCGGCATAAGCCCGGTGCTCCGGAGGCATATGCTCCTTGAGCGTGGTATAGCCGCCCTTGACGTAGGACCGGGCGTGGGCGGCCACTCGCTCCCCCTTGTAGAAGGCTTCGATAGTGGTCGCGGTCAGCCGTACGTCCAGCCTCTCATGAAGTAGCTTGTAGGGGACACTGTAGGAATGCTCTGCCACCTCGACGTGGTAGTTGAAGCCTACCCTGGCTTTGAGCCATTCGGCGTATTCATAAGGGTGAGCTGGTAAAGGCAGAGCGCTGGGACGTTCCATCGCCTCGAACAGCTCCCGGCGCGATTTCTTCAAGCGCCGCATGGGACGGGTATTCAGAAGCTCCAGGCACTCCCGGATGGCGGCGTTGAGCTCGGCCAGGCTGTAAAAGGTGCGCTTTCTTAATACCGCCAATATCCACCTTTTGGCAATCAGCACTCCGACCTCCACTTTCGCCTTGTCCTTTGGCTTCCGCGGTCTTGCTGGCACTACAGCGCAGCCGTAATGCTCGGCCATATCGGCATAGGTGGGATTCAGTTCCGGCTCGTATTTGCAGGCCTTGCTGACGCCACTCTTAAGATTATCCGGCACCAGGACCCGCGGAGCGCACTGAAAATACTCCAATGCCCCCCGGTGGGCGCCGATCCACTCCGGCAAGGTCTGGGACAAGGTGGCTTCAGCGTAGGTGAAGTTTGAGGCGCCCCATACGGCCAGATATAGCTGGGTCAGGGTAAGCTCCCCGGTAGCTGGGTCGACGATGGACAGGCCGTCGGAAAAATCGATGAAGGCCTTTTCTCCGTACCGGTGCTCCTGGCGCATGTAATAATCGAGTCTGCCTTTCCAGCGCCGGTAACCGTCGCAGAACCGGGAGTACTGGTAGCCGTCAGGGTGCTCTTCCTTGTACTCCAGCCATAGCTGTATCAGGGTCAGGTTGAACCTGCGGTAGGTACGCAGCTCGTTGTAGATGTATTCGTAGTCCGGCTCAGGACGCTTGACCGAACTGGGAACAGGTTTTGTGGGAAAGAGCCTCCCCTCAATCTGGGTATCGGTCAGCTCTGCCGCTTCCGGCCAGCTTAACCCGGCTGCCTGAGCCTTCATGAGATAGTCGGCTACCGTGCTCCGGGAAACCTGGCAGCTTCGAGCTATCTCTCTGGCGCTTAAACCGCAGTCATACTTTAAGCGCAGGACTTCTTTTGTTTTGCGCATGGGTAACCTCCTGTTGGCCATAAATCACCTCCTTGGGCGATTTTATGGCATTAGGTTACCCAGCGCCCCTCCTTACCCCAGGGGTGGCCGATTTCGTCTGGAATGGTGGCCGGTTTGTTCTGGAACGCCGGCCGATTTACTCTGGAATACGCACTTAAAGACTGAGACTTCTTTCTCGCCCACCTCTTTTGTTTGATCATCAAACAATTTACACTGGAGGATCTTCACAGAATCCTCAGATTCTATGAAGGCGTCTATTCTCTTATCACCGCTACTATCGGTCATCGCGCTAACGGCTTCTTCCCTTGGAAGACTGTAGTATTGCTCTAAAACCCAAATGATAAAGGCCTTACTTTTTTCTAAGCTTTCCTCTGCGGATGTGGCGGATATTTCGTCTCTAATCTGTTCAAGATAATCCATATATCCTCCTTTCTTCTCATCGTTATCAACGGTTAACATTTCTTCTTGTGGACGATTTACCCGTTCTACTCCCTGTTTTGTTTTCAGCCTAACTAATTGCTTTATGGATAATATTGCGTCATTTTTAAATCGTGCTATTCATTATACACCTATAACTAATCATAAATGTACTGTCTAAAGGTTCTCCGACAGGGGGGGTGACCGGTAGCGGGACATTCCGCACTCTGAATAGCGGGTTACATGTAACGCCGTTACACACTATTATTACTCCCCGCGTGTAACCTTCTTGAAGTTTCACCTGTAACCTTATCAGAAGCTGTTTGTAACGAGAGGCATTGACACCAATCCCGCCGAGGGTTAGAATTAGGTCAAAGCCCAAGAGCTAAACGGCGTTTGCCGGCTCTTGGGCTTATTCTTTTTGGGAGGTGAAGGATGGCTGAGAACGAAGAGGGCAGGCTGGATTATGTGAGGCGGCGACTGGCTGAGGCGCAGACTAACGAAGACGTTGAGAGGGTAAGGCGAGACCTTATTGATAACGAGAAGATACCCCGCGGCACGGTAGACCGGGTAAGGGGTGATATGAGGAAAAACGGGGAACTGCCGCCGACAGACGCCAATGGCTCCCTTGTTTCACTTAAGAGACAGTTCCCCCAGAGAATGGGCCGCTACGATGTGCTTACCCCGGAAGCGGTACTCCAGGAGTTGAGGCTGCAAGATGGAGACTACAAAGTTGGCTTTGTTGACGGCATCGCTATGCTGCTTCTGGCCGCTAGGTTGAACCAGGAGCTGGCTACCACCCAGGCGCAGGCGATGACCCCAATGATAAGTATGCTTCAGGCATTGAGAGCGGAGGAGGCTCAAGCGGCGGAGCGGGCCAAGGCTTCCAGCTATGATATCGCTCATGAGGCAGCGCAATCTGCGGTCAGCGGTGTTGTCGGCTACCTTGAGCAGAAAATCCCTAAAGGGCCGCCGCCGAAAGATACCAATGAGCTGTTCACCAAGCGCCTTGATAAGATGTGGGACATGATGGACCACATGATGGAGCAGAGGATGTTCCCGGGACAGCCCGGCAAACCACCCGAGGGATGGGAGTATGAAGAAAAGACGAGCCAGCCGGCACCGGGAACTCAATCGCAGAATCAGTCGGCACCGATGCCGCAGGGCACACCCCCGGGCTGGGAAAAAGAGCAAGTGAAGGAGGAAAGCAATGTTCAATCCAGCAATGTTCGGAATCACTCCCCAGCAAATGGAGCAGGCGAGGGAGGTGGGTCAGCACCTCAAAATGGAGATCACGAAGTACCGCAAGCAGGGTCGGATTGAGGTCAAGTTCTTCCTGATAAATCCTAACGAGAATTATCCTCTCAGTGATCCGGTGGACAAGCTGGCCGACCAGCTCGCCTACGGCTTTTCAACCATGTTTGATATGAAGGGAAAGATAGTAAATGTGGACTGAGCAGTTTGGGTCCATGCTGATGCTGATGGTTATGGCCGCGCTACTCCGAGCTTCCTATGAGATGAGTCGGCCCACCACGGTGAGAACTTCGGCAGTGGAATTCAGTCCCAAAAACCGAGCCTATTTCTAGGCAAAAGGAATGGTCGGAAAAGGCGGTTAAAAGATACGCTGAAGCCCAGGAGAAGAAGTGGCGTAACTGGAACGAGGCCATGTTTGAACTGGTAAAGTAGCGTAGTTAGTTCTCATGCATTTTGGTGTCTCACTTATCCTGCCTTACAAATTCAACCCACGTTTTATAAGGCAACTTGATACCTGCTATCTCCGCAGGTGTTTGATTTCTTAAAGTCATATGTGGTCTAAAGAAGTTATAATGAATGAGAAAACCATCTAGTATTACCAATGCCGTCTCTATGGTCTTAAATCCTCTGATTACCTTTGTGCGGTCTTTCAGAGTACCGTGAAAACGCTCAATAAGGTTAGTGTTTATGTCTGCCGTCATCCCCTTTGACTGGATATGCTCAGTATCAGCACCAAAAACCGTTTCAATTCCATCAAGGTAGGCATAGAGCTTATCAGAGATAATAACCTTTGGTGCTTTGTTAGTTCGTTTCCATGCCTTCTCCATCAAAGATGATGCATCACGGGTAGTTCGGCTCAAGGATAGGTGAGAAGTCAACAGAAAACGGGTATCTTCATCTATCACATCCCAAAACCACCAGTTATCACCACCAACTTTAATTACGGTTTCATCCACAACCCACGTATCCGACACCTTTGGTCTTAGCTTCCCCAAGATGTTTACTGCCTTCTCAGTATAGGACATTACCCAGCGATAAACGGTAGACTCATTCACAGGATTGTTATAAGTGTGCTCTAAATGCCGAGCGATGTCCTGAAAAGATAAACCGTCATAGAACATATCAAGTGCCGAACCGATTTGCTCAACAGGTGTCTGCTTTTTATATGGAGCATCCTTAGCGTTGAACTTACGCCCGCATTTCAGACAAAGGTACTCCTGAATACCATCCCTTATACCGTATTTCTTGATGTCTACAGAGCCACACCATTTGCACCTAATAGACTGAGGCTGAGTAAAGTGATGTTCTCCTAGCTCTGCTGTATGTATCTTTGGCTTTGCAAACAGTTTGGCTATATCCTCAGCCGTTATCTTCTTAGATTTATCCTGCGTCATTTACTTTCTCCTGCACAAATTCACTGTAAGGATTTATTGAGTATGATGACTCTAATACCCTAAGGCTATCTCCGTCTCTCAATTGCATGATTATTTTCAATGTCTGTGCTATCTTCAAACCCTCCCTACACCCTTGAATTATTTTGAGTAAGTTATCATCATTTACTGTAAATGTCTCGCAGGCAAATTGACTACGCTTGCCCTTCAATAAGTTAGGAGTTTGTAGAATTTCCCAACCATCTTTCGGTTCATACTGCCCGATTCTCAATTTAATCCACATGCGATAGGGCTTAAAATCATAAACAAGCCCGCTATCAATCTGATATTTCAGCATTATCTGATTTGCTGATAACCAATCTCTTTTGAAGTCAATCCATTCTATAACAGGTCTTAACCATTGCTCCTCATGTCCTTCTTGCTCCTCTTCTGTTAGCAGTGTTAAGCTACTCTCAAATCTTTTTTCAATCTTCACTTTTATAGGTATTGCTTTGCTTATCTTATCCCAAAAGGCAAACAATGAAATGACTGGTATAGCTGACAGTGATACCCAGAATACTACTTGCGCTATGGTTTGCATAGTATTAGAAGGCATAGGCCACCCCACAGGGTAAACAATTGAGGCAACTGTAAATAGAACTGGCACAATGGGCAGAATATATCGCTTCTTCATTTATCCCCCCTACCCAGAGGTAGACTTTATTTAACATCGTCTACCCCCGTTAAGGGTATTGTACCACTTTGGACACCGTGTTGCATGAGAACCGCGTAGTTGAATTTCTTGACAAATGAACATAAATGATGTACGATAGAACATAAATAATGTTCATGGTGGAAGTTGGTGCTGGAATATATCATTACATCTAAAGCAAAAAGGAGCTTACTAAAGCTGCTTCTCACCAACCCGGACAGGGAATTCTATACCAGGGAGATTTCAAGGCGTACCGGTGAGCCCTTGAATGCCATCCGGAGAGAATTGGGTTATCTGGAGAAAGCTGGCTTGGTAAAATCACGCCACGCCGGGAACCTCAGATACTATTCGGTGGTTAAAGAGTTTCCGCTTTACCCAGAGCTGAAAAAGATAATCTACGCCACTATCGGACTTGGGGATTATCTTGCCGATAAGTTTAAAGACTCAAACCAGATAGAGCAGGCTTTTATATATGGTTCTGTCGCCAGGGATGAAGAAACGGAGAAGAGCGATATTGGCGATGGTCTGATCACGAGCCAGTGACTCCAAATTCTCTCCCCAGTCGTAAGCTTTATCCCCAGTCAGTTCTTGGGGCTTGATCGAGTATACTTTTTCCTGTTCTTTGAGCATCG
>Ga0315282_10018364_pt1 | contig 9999 bp, 10 predicted proteins | sample YL17G07_20_MG_FD_203693 | JGI IMG/M metagenome (GOLD analysis project Ga0315282, IMG submission 203693) | Sediment microbial communities from Yellowstone Lake, YNP, Wyoming, USA - YL17G07_20 | ecosystem: Environmental > Aquatic > Freshwater > Lake > Sediment | place: USA: Wyoming | collected... | reverse complement strand
GAGTTAAATAAAAACCGAACGACATGTTATAATGTTGAATTTGAAGGACGCCCTGCCGATGCCCGAGACGAAGATCCTGCCTCCCATTCTGGACGTCGTTCCTCAACTCCTTCCCCCCTTCGACGCCGCATTCCGGCCGATGGCCCTCGCCTATCGGAGCTACCACTCCGCTGCCCTTCAGTCCGGCGCGGTCCCGGTTCGGATCGGGCTCGAACGCGAAGACGGCCTCATCTCGACGTTTGAAGTCCAAGTCTCCGCCGACCGGGCTTTGGCCGAGGCCACCGCCTTCGTCGTCGAGCGGATGGTCAAGTTCTTTCTCTGGTCGAGGGGCGGCTGGAAGTTTTCCGTCGATGGCCCCCCGGAGATCGGCAATTTCATCCGGGCCGCCTATTCGGAAACCGGGCCCAGGGCCTTCGACTCCCGGTTCATGAGCCGCGTTTACGAGAGGCCCTTCGAGGTCGTCCTTGTCGGGCCCGAGGAATTCCCCGAAGCCCGGGAAACCCGGTTGTCCCTGGGCGGCCATCTCGACGGCTGCCGGCTCGGCTTCGACCTCGGCGCCAGCGACTACAAGGTCGCCGCCGTCCGGGACGGCGAGCCCGTTTTCAGCGAGGAGATCCCTTGGAACCCGGGCGAACAGGCCGACCCGGAATATCACTACCGTCACATCCAGGCAGGGCTTCGAAAGGCCGCCTCCCACCTTCCGGGGGTGGACGCCATCGGCGGGAGCTCGGCCGGCGTCTACATCCGGAACCAGGTCCGGGTCGCGTCGCTTTTCCGGTCCGTCCCCGAACATCTCTTTGAGGCCCGGATCAAACCGCTCTTCATGAGGCTGGGGCAGGAGTGGGGCGTTCCTTTCGAAGTCATCAACGACGGCGAGGTCACGGCTCTGGCCGGCATGATGTCCCTCGGAGAGCGGGCTGTGCTCGGCGTCGCCATGGGGTCGAGCCAGGCGGCGGGTTTCCTGGACGCGAAGGGCCACATCGCGGGCTGGCTCGACGAGCTGGCCTTCGCCCCGCTCGACGGGAATCCCCGCGCCGCCGTGGACGAGTGGTCGGGGGACAGCGGCGTCGGGGCGAATTATTTTTCGCAGCAGGGCGTCAACAAGCTGGCCCTGGCCGCAGGCTTCGTGTTCCCGGACGCCGTCAGGCTCCCGGAGCGCTTGAAGGAGATCCAGCGCCTTGTCGGCAAAGGCGACGAGCGGGCCTGCCGCATCTTCGAGGCCATCGGGATCTATCTCGGCTACACTATCCCCTGGTATGAAATTTTCTATGGCGTCCGGAACCTGCTCGTCCTCGGCCGGGTCATGTCGGGTCGGGGCGGGAGCCTCATCGTGGAGAAAGCGGCGGAGGTCCTGCGGGCGGAGTTTCCGGACACGGCGTCCCGGGTCCGCCTCCATCTGCTCGACGAGAAAAGCCGGCGCGTAGGACAGGCGGTGGCCGCCGCCAGCCTCCCCCTGCTCGACGGAGAACCCGGCCCGCAAGGAGATCGATCATGAAATTCCACAATCCCAACGCCTCGGTCTTCGTCCCGGACGGAAAGGCCGCGGAGGAAGCCTTCCGCAGGGTCACCCATCTCGGCATCGGCGCCCATCAGGACGACCTGGAGATCATGGCCTTCCACGGGATCGAGCAATGCTTCAACAGCCCGGACTGCTCGTTCGGGGCGGTGACCTGCACGAACGGCGGCGGGAGCCCCCGGGCCGGGGAATATGCAGCCTATTCCGATGCGGACATGGCCGCGCTCCGGAGGCGGGAGCAGGAAAAGGCGGCCGTCATCGGCAACTACGGGGTCCTCGTCCAGCTCAACTACACGAGCGCCGAGGTCAAGAGCGTCAAGGACGGGCATGTCCAGGACGACCTGGCCAAGATCCTAAAGGCCGTCCGGCCGGAGATCGTCTACACCCACAATCCGGCCGACAAGCATGACACGCACGTCGCCGTGGTCCTCACGGCCCTCGCCGCCATCCGCGCCCTGGCCCCGGCCGACCGCCCCAAGGTCGTTTTCGGCTGCGAGGTCTGGCGAAACCTGGACTGGATGTCCGACGAGGACAAGGTCCCGATGGCCGTCGGCGCCCACGAGGGCCTGGCCATGGCCCTCATCGGCATCTACGATTCCCAGGTCGCCGGCGGCAAGCGTTACGACATCGCCACCCTCGGCCGCCGCCATGCCAACGCCACCTACTTCCAGTCCCACGAGACGGACGAGACCGACCAGCTCTGGTTCGCCATGAACCTCACGCCGCTCGTCAAGGACGATTCCCTGGACATCGCCGGCTTCGTCCTGGGCCACATCGACAAGTTCCGGAGGGACGCGGCCGACAAGATCCGGAAATATTCGGTCAAGCCCTGACGCGTTCGTCGAGGAGGCACCCATGGAAATCATCATCCAGCCCGACGGCCAGCACGGAAGCCGGGTCGCGGCCCGGATCGTCGCCCGGCTCGTCCGGGGGAAGCCTCACGCGGTCATCGGGTTCGCGACGGGCAACACGCCGCTCCAGCTCTACAAAAACCTCGTCCGGATGCACCGGGAGGAAGGCCTGGATTTCAGCGGCGTCACGACCTTCAACCTCGATGAGTACGTCGGCGTCCCGGCCACCCACCCGTCCTCGTTCCATAGTTACATGTGGGCTCATCTTTTCAGCCAGATCGATATCCCGAACGCCCAGATCCACATCCCGGACGGCATGACGGCCGACATCCCGGCGACCTGCCGGAAATACGAGGAGGCCATCAAGTCGGCGGGCGGCATCGACGTCCAGATCCTCGGTATCGGGACCAACGGCCACCTCGGCTTCAACGAGCCGACGTCCTCCTTCGCCTCGCGGACCCGGATCAAGACGCTGACCGAGCAGACCCGGCTCGACGCCTCGGCGGCCTTCGGCGGACAGGAGAACGTCCCGTCCCACGTCATCACGATGGGACTCGGCACGATCCTGGACAGCCGGATGTGCCTCCTGCTGGCGTTCGGGAAAAAGAAGGCCCGGGCGATCGCCCTCACGGTCGAGGGGCCGCTCACGGCCTCGGTTCCGGGCACGGTCCTCCAGCTCCACCCGAGGGCCGTCCTCGTCCTCGACAAGGACGCGGCCTCCGAGCTCAAGATGGCGGATTATTACACCTGGGTCTACGAGCACAAGCCGGACTGGCAGAAGTCTTGAGCTTTTTCTGCAGTCCCGAAAGTGCCATCACGATGAGGAAGGAGATCGGGGCGCTCCCATGTTCAAAGCATCCGACTTGAAGAAGGGTGACATCGTCAGGATCGAGGGGGACGCGCATATCGTCGAGACGATCCGGGTGCAGTCACCCGCGGCGCGCGGGGCGGTGACGCTGTACAAGATCCGTTTCCGCAACCTGAAATCGAAGCGCAAGATCGACCAGGCCTTGCACGGGAACGATGCCCTGCCCGAGGCCGATTTCGAGCGGCGGCCGGTGCAGTACCTGTACGGCGACGCCTCGAGCATCACCTTCATGGACTTGCAGGACTACGGTCAGTTCACCCTGACGAAGGACGAGATCGAGGAGGAATGGCCCTATCTGACCGAGGGCGTCGAGGGGCTGCTATCGATCTCGTCCGAGGGCCGAATCCTCGGCCTGGAGCTCCCGTCCTTCATCGCCCTCACCATCGTGGACACCCGGCCGTCCGTGAAGGGCGGATCGGTCACGGCGCGGACGAAACCGGCCACCCTATCCACGGGGCTGGTCGTTCAGGTCCCTGAGTACATGTCGATCGGAGAAGTCATCCGCGTGGACACTCGCACAGGTGAATATGCGTCCAAGGCCTGAGCGTTTCGCGCGCCCTTGAGGAACGATCATTAATAGACCTTTTTCCAGGTCTCTTTATTCAGGTCCAGCCGCCAGAGCGTGCCGGTCTGGTCGTCTTCGGCCAGGGCCTGATCGCCGACGACATGCAGGCCGACGGGAACCCGGATCGATGAGGGAAGCGTAATCCTTTTGACCTCGCTGAGGTCCGGGCCGAGGACCTTCAGGCAGTTCCCACTGCGATCCATGATGAGAAGCTCCGTGCCGTCCGCGGTCCAGGCCGGTGAATAGAGGAGCGCGGACGACTCTTTGCTCGTCATCACGGTTTCCGCGACGGTTTTTTTCGCGATCAGGGAATATACGGTGAGGACATAGACATCCGGGCCACTCGCTTGGGCCCTGCGGACGATGTAGGCGATGCGATCTCCCTGTTGGTCCCAGCAAATCTGAGACCATGCCCTGGCCCTGTCCTCGCCTCCGGTTATGTCCGTTGTCTCCAAGGTCTTGAGGTCGAGCAGGGCGAGCGTCCACGGCTTCCCCGGGGTCTTCTGGTACTTGATCGCCAGGAAATATCCGCGTGGGGATAGGGGTGATAGCCAAGAGGCCGTCATGGCATCTTCCAGAACGATCCTGGCGATCCGGCTCTTGAGGTCGTAAAGCCACAGCCGGAAGGTGCCCGGTGCAGCGAAGCCCCTCTGCAAGATGAGAAGGCCGTGGCCTTCCCGGACCCAGGACACGAAGTGAAGGTAAACTCTTGGTTCCGCCGGCGGGCCCAAGAGCATGGGGTCGGCGGGGAGGTTTTCGAGGCCGGTGCCGTCCATGTTGACGATCCAGAGCGGGGACTTCTCGCCCGGGAGCCTTTTCGCCCCGCTCTGGGCCAGGATCATGATTTTCGCGCCGTCGGGAGAGATCATTAAATCAGCCATGGGCATCCCGGCGGGCCGCCCGCTCTCCCGGCCCCCCCCGGCCGAGGACGCGCTTCCGGCCCGTCCCGTCCGAGTTCGCGACCCAGAGCTCCTCGGCGACGTCCGCCTTGCTTCTGATGTCAAGAGTCGTGTAGGCGATCTTGCCGCCCGACACCGACCCGAGGAAGAAGTTGATCTGTTTGGACTTCGCCAGCCACTGGACCCGGCTCTTCGTCGCGGAGTACTTGAAGACGCCCCGTTCGGTGATGTAATAAGGCTCGCCGCCGGAGGAGCCGACGGAGAACAGATAGCGTTCCCCCGGACCGGGGACGAGGACCGCCCAGGCCGCCGTGCCGGCCAAGGCTAAGACCACGAGAGGTACAGCCCATTGAAGGAAGCTCAGCGTTTTTTTCAGGACCTGAGAAAAATCCGATTTCATGAGAGTCAGGATGGAAGCCCTCGCAAAGGCCAGGGCGATGAGGATCTGGCTGACAAGAAAGGTCGCGACGGCCTGGCCGGGCGCGGTCAAGGCCAGGTTTCCCCCGACCCTGCTGTTCAGGGCCAGCCAGACCGCCACCGTGAGCCCCAGGCCCGTGATCAGGGACAGGAAGAGAATATTGAACGGCTTTTCGTGAAGCACCGCGAGCGAGAACGAGACCGTCAGCAGGAAAACGGATTGGATGAGGCTCCAGACGGGAAATCCGGATTCTATGCTGAAGCCGAGGAGGACCCTGGCGCCGGCGAGCTCGCTGAACCGGGGGAAGACGGACCACATCGCCAGGAAGACGAGCCAGAGCGCCGCGAGCATGCTCAGGAGCGAAGCGTATTTCGCCAGCCAGATGACCGCCCTGTTGACGGGCCGGGAAAAGAGATAAGTCCAGGCCCCGTTTCGAAACTCCGACTCGAAGCCGCTCGATCCCAGGATGAGCGCTATGAAAGGAAAGAAGAGAAGAAGGAGGGCGTAGGTCAGCCATTCCAGAAGGTCCTTTTTTCCGGGGAGTGCGAGATGGGTCAGGAGGAAAAGGACGAGGATCCCCAGCCCGAAAAAGAAGGTCAAAGCTTTTTGTTTCCATTCCTTGATGAAGAGTGCTCCGAACATCGTTGCCTCCCGCTTCCTCTCAGTCCTTCGACACGAAGCTCACGAAGATGTCTTCGAGGTTCATCCGGGTTTGCGCCTTGACCTTGTCGAAATCCTCGTCCAGGACGAGGCGGCCGCCGTGGAGGATCAAGAGCCGCTCGACGATGCGCTCGAGCTCGTGGACGAGGTGGGTCGCGAAGAGGATGGTCGTGCCGGAGGCCGCGAGTTCGCGGATGATATCCCGGAGAAAATCCCGGCGCGTGGGAACGTCCAATCCCGAGGTTGGATCATCCAGGATGAGAAACTCGGGGGATGCGGCCAGGGCCATGGCCAGCTCCAGCTTGAGCTTCATTCCTCTGGAGAAAGTCCGGATCCGGGCCTTCGAGTCCAGGGCGAAGCGTTCGAGGTCGGCGGCGGCCCTCTTCCGGTCCCATCGGGGATAGAATCGCGCGTTAAAGTCCATGCTTCCCTGGACGGTCATCTCCTCGTAGAAGAACGGGTCCTCGGGGATATAGCCGAATTCCCTCTTGTAGGCGCTGTCCCGGAACGCGATCTTGCGGCCCCTGTAATAAATCCCTCCGGCGTCGGCCGGGATGACGCCCATGAGGATCCGAGCGAGGGTGGTCTTGCCCTCCCCGTTCCGGCCGAGAAGGCCGTAGACCCGGCCGCTTTCGATCCCGAGGTCGAAATCGCGGAGAACGCGATGCCGGCCGAAGCTCTTGGAAAGGCGCTCGATCCGCAGCAGCTCACTCATGCCGGCCTCCTTTTTTTCCGCCCTGGGGGTTCGCCCGGAGCCTGTCTTCGAAGAGCTTCAGGATTCTGTCCGGCCCCAGGCCGAACTCGCTCGCCTCGGCGATGGCCTCGTCCAGGATCCGGCCCAGATAGACCTCGACGTCCTTCCCGACATCCGGCTGAGGACGACCGGCGACAAAAGAACCCCGGCCCTTCTGGGTCGAGATCAGGCCCTCCTGCTCGAGCTCGCGATAGGCCCGGGCCACCGTGTTCGGGTTGACGAGGAGCTCGGCCGCCAGGTCCCGGATGGACGGCAGAGGGTCGCGGGCCTTCAACAGGCCCGTGGCGACGAGCCTGAGGACCTCCTTCTTGATCTGTTCGTAGATCGGAACGAAGCTGGCTGGATCAACCCTGATCACTGTCTGACCTCCGTATTACTGTATTAATAATATAATACACATTTCGTTTTTGTCAAGCGTTATTTTCGGCCTTCCCTTTCCGCCGCGGGCCGTGTAAACTGATGACCTGTCCCTGGAGGACAGGGATGGCATCATTCATCACGTGAAACGGAGGTTTCGATGGCGGACTTTTTGAAGCACATTCTCTGGGCCACGGATTATTCGGAAGAATCGCAGGAAGCCCTCCTCTACGCGGGCCTGTTCGCGAAGACGTTCGGGGCGCGGCTCTCGGCACTCCACGTCGTCCCGGACTTCTCCCCCGTCCTTTATGAGTCCCTGCCCGCCATCGAGGCGGAGCTCACGGGAAGGATTGAGGAAGCCGAGGAGGCCGCCAAAGCCCGGATCCGAGACATCAGCAAGGCCCGGGGGATCGTGTTCGACGACGTCCTCGTCAGGAAGGGATCGGCCGCGAAGGCCATCTGCGAGGCCGCCGACAAGGAAAACGCGGACCTCATCGTCATCGGTCAAACCGGGATCTCGGGAGCCGGTCCGTCCGTGATCGGCAGCGTCACCAACCAGGTCCTGCGCAGCTCCGCCGTTCCCGTCCTCGTGACCAAGAAAAGGAAGGGCGGACCGGCCATCAAGAAGATTCTCGTTCCCACCGATTTTTCGGCCCGCGAGGAGATCGAGCGCGACTACGCCTGGAAGCTGGCCAAGGGCTTCAAGGGGTCCCTGGGATTCCTCTACGTGATGGAGCTCTTCGGGCACGATTTCCGGCTGACCGACGAGCTGTTCAAGGCGGTCCTCGAAAAGCTCAAGGCCCGCAAGGCCAAGGAGCACGCGGATATCGTCATCGCCGAGGATGTCTACAAAGCCGTCCAGGCGGCCGACGGGATCGTCGATTACGCCGACGCGCATCGGTACGACATGATCGCCATGTCGACCCACGTCGGGAAAGTCGCCCGCTTCTTCCTGGGCAGCACGACCGAAAAGGTGATCGCCCGCAGCCCCGTGCCCGTGTTCGCCATTCCGCCCGAACGCGACTAGGTCCATCGGCTCTCGCCGGCCGAGGACCGGACGGGCGCCCCGGCGGAAGGCGCAACATGGCCTTGGTCGACTGGATCGACTGGGAGGGACACGAATGAATTCCGTGAAGAAATCGGTGACGGTCCTGGCTTTTTCCATTTTTCTGCTCAGCCTTCTGGCCGGCGCGGCCCGGGCCGCAGGCGCCGACCAGGCAGGAGCCGTGTTCGGCTACCCGGTCGACGGCGAAGCTTGGTATTCGATCAGGGCTGCCTTCAGCCCGCCCGCGGGGATGGCCGGGGCGGTCTGCAAGGTCATCCGGGTCGAGGTCAACAAGGCGCGGTGTCGCGATTTCGTTCTTTTCCAGGACGGAAAAGAGCTCAACGCCAACGAGGTCCGGATGGACCGGCCGTTCGAGATCAAGGCCAGGGCCGGTTGGCTGGCGAAGACGAATTATGCGGTCGACCTCATCCTGGAGGACGTCAAGTCGGGAAAGAAGGTCCCCCTCAGCTGGTCCGGGACCTCGCCGTCGGGAAAGGGCTACTGGGACGCGGCCTGGAAAAATTACTTTGCCCTCATCCTTTCCGAGGAAAATGGCTTCGAGCGCACCGGCTATCCCGTCCATGCCACGGTCGGGCTCATGAGCAATTATCTCCGCTCGACCGACGAAATCCGCGTCGTCAGGGCCGAGACCAAAGACGGCGCCGTCGTTTATCGGGAGGTTCCAAGCCAGATCTATGATGTCGTCACCTGGAACGACCCGAAGATCCTGGCCATCGAGGAAAAGGACGCCCAGACCGGAAAGCCCGTCGTCCGCTATCACCCGACGACCTCGTTGAGCGTCGCTTTTCTGGCCGACCTCAAGGCAAACGCCAAGGCGACGTATCTCGTATTCTTTAACAACCCGGCGGCCCCAAAACCCGTCTACAAGTCCGACCTCACCATGAAGAAGGGGGCGAACCTGGCCCGGACGATCGAAAACAAGTTCTACAAAATCGTCCTCCAGGAGAAGAGCGGCGTCATCTATGAGGTGACCGAAAAAGCGACGGGGATCCGGCTCGAGCACAAGCTCGAGACCAATGGGGCCATCCATTGGAATCCGGATATCTATTCGCCGCCCCATGCCTGGTACCACAGCTCCGACTGGTCGCATCCCGAAGCGACCGAGGTCGCAGGGCCTGTTTTTTATTCCCTAAACCTCAAGGGCGCCCTCCCCTTTCCCAAGGGGATCAATGTCGGGATCCGCTATCACTTTTACGCCGGTTCGCCGGTCGTCATGGTCGAATCCATCACGGAGATCCAGGATAACCTGTTCGTCATGGCCCTCCGCAACGCCGAGGTCGTTTTCAACAAGGCCGTCTTCACCAAAGCGGCCTTCAAGCGCGAGGGAAGGACCGAAATCCTGGATTTCGCGGCGTCGAAGATGCATCCGACGCATGCCGCGGTCCTGCGGCCGGACACGCCGTGGGTCAGCCTCTACGACGAAGGCAAGGGGATCGGTTTCGCGGCCCTCTATCTCGACCTCGCGACGCCCAACCTCAACGGCGGCCAGGCCTCGCTCGAGCAGCCCTATATTTACATCGAAAACGGTCCCTGGTATTACGTCTCGCGAGGGTTCGTCTATTCGTTCGGGTCGAACAACCAGACCCGGATGCTGCCGGTCAAGGCCGGGAGCGTTTATTACGAGAAGAACGCCTGGATCACTTTCCCTTATCCCAAGAGCCAGCCGCTGGCCGGCTACCTGGACAACTGGTTCAACATGCTGAAATATCCCTTGGCGATGAAGGACGACATGGAGACGTTCGCCGAGAGCCCCGAGGGGTGGGTTGTCCCCATCCTGACCGAGCCTTTCGAAGAAGGCGTCAAGTCCGCCCTCGGCGGAAAGGAACGCAAGAAATGAAGACCCGGAATTTGTGATTCGTGGTATAATATTAATTGTCAAGCGAAGGGTTTTATCCCGGCTTCAAACAACGCACTGAATAAGTAAATATCCCCGCGGCAAGCCGCGGGGCATTAAGAGCGCAGCTTCAAGGCAAGCTGCGCAGGCCCTTGCTCGAGTTGGCGATGTTGTTCGATATACTTGACTATCACGTCCCGAGTCATTCGGT
>Ga0315282_10018363_pt1 | contig 10001 bp, 7 predicted proteins | sample YL17G07_20_MG_FD_203693 | JGI IMG/M metagenome (GOLD analysis project Ga0315282, IMG submission 203693) | Sediment microbial communities from Yellowstone Lake, YNP, Wyoming, USA - YL17G07_20 | ecosystem: Environmental > Aquatic > Freshwater > Lake > Sediment | place: USA: Wyoming | collected... | reverse complement strand
TCGCTAAAAAGGGATTTTATGATGGAACGACTTTCCACCGCGTCATCCCAAAGTTCATGATTCAGGGTGGGGATCCCAACTCAAAAAATCCGGACAGAACAAAACATGGGATGGGTGGACCCGGGTATACGATTAAGGCGGAGTTTAACGACAAGCCCCATAAAAGGGGAACTCTTTCCATGGCAAGAGCTGCAAATCCTGATAGTGCGGGTTCACAGTTTTTCATCTGTGTCGCGGATGCATCCTTCCTTGACAAACAATACACTGCCTTTGGCGAGGTCGTCTCAGGAATCGAAGTGGCGGATCAGATCGTCAGCCAGCAGAGAGATAAGAATGATAACCCCATTGAGAGGATTGAGATGAAGATCAAGATTGTGGAGAAATGAGAGCTTGACACCTGCCGTGCAAAATTGTATCTAATTTGGGTGTTTGAAAAGGAGAATAGAGGGACAGATTTAAATCTGTCCCTTAAATTTCAGTAACTCATCTTTGGAGAAAATATGAAGGATTTCATCGATCTCAGGAGCGATACCGTCACCCAGCCCACTCCTGCCATGAGAAAAGCAATGGCAGAGGCAGAGGTGGGCGATGATGTCTTCGGCGAAGACCCTACTGTGAATGCCCTCCAGGAAAAGGTGGCCAAAATCCTCGGGAAAGAGGCGGCCATCTATGTCCCCTCTGGCACGATGGCTAACCAGTTGTCGATCAGGTCCCATACTCAGCCTGGTGATGAGGTGATTATTGAGGTGACTTCCCATCCATATAATTTTGAAGGCGGAGGCGGGGCGGCCCTTTCTGGTATTCAGTTTCACTGTCTCAAAGGCATGCGAGGAATTCTTGATGCCCCACAGATCGAGGAGGCGATCAGACCCGATGATCACCATTTTCCCCCAACAAGACTGATCTGTCTTGAAAACACACATAACCGAGGCGGAGGATCCATCTACCCCATCGGGAAAATGGGTGAAATCTATCAACTGGCCAAATCAAGAGGACTTCTGGTCCATCTCGACGGGGCCAGGCTTTGGAACGCCTCTGTCGCTTCGGGAATCCAACCCCACAAATATGCTCAATGGGCAGACTCCGTATCGGTCTGTCTCTCTAAGGGATTGGGAGCCCCTATTGGTTCTCTGATTGCAGGCTCTAAACCATTCATCGATCGCGTCCATCGTTTTCGAAAGATGTTTGGAGGTGGAATGCGGCAAGCAGGGATCATTGCCGCCGCCGGAGTTTATGCGTTGGATCACCATATCGAACGCTTGAAGGAAGACCACCAGAATGCCAAGCGTCTGGCCTTGGGTCTGAAGCCATTAAGGGGGATCTCCATCCATCCTGAGCATGTAGAGACGAATATCGTCATCTTTGATGTGACCGACACCGGGATGATCGCTCCTCAGGTGACAGAAGCGATGAAGAGAGAAGGGGTTCTGATCCACGCCTTTGGCAAGACGCAGATTCGCCTGGTCACCCATCTGGATGTTAGCACTGAGGACATTGAGATAGCCCTAAAGGCTTTTGAGAAGGTATTGGGGAGAAAATGATAGCATAATCCCCTCTCGCCCCCCTTTTATAAAAGGGGGGTTGGGGGGATTTTGAGGAGGAAAAGATGTCCTGGAAGCTGGCGGTGGTACCTGAGCGATGTTCGGGTTGTAAGATCTGCGAATTGGTCTGTTCCATTCAACGTTTTGGAGTAAACAACCCCAAAAAGAGCGCGATTCGAGTCATGGTGGTTTATCCACACCCGATCATACGGATGCCCATTGTTTGCCGACAATGCAAAGTGGCAAAATGCATGGAAAACTGCCCTACGGGAGCAATTGTCATAAAGGACGGGATCTATGATATCGATGCAGAAAAGTGCATCTCCTGCCAGCAGTGTGTGATCTCGTGTCCCTTCGGTGCAATCTTCCTTCATGAAGAAATTGAAACGCCTTTTAAATGTAACCTCTGCAACGGGACCCCCCGTTGTGTGGATGCCTGTCCCAAAAACGCCCTTCTCTTTTTACCCGAACATGTTTTGGGTCAGGCCCAGAGAATGACCAGTGTTTTGAAATATGTACACATGAAAGAAGTGGAGTACGTTGAAAAGGGGGAAAGGAAGGTTCGGAGATATGCCGACATCGAAAATGGAAAAGAGGAAGGTTAAGGGCGGATATTTTTGGAAGATCCTCTTGGTCGATCTCGATCGGGGAGAGATAAAGCCGTTGGAATTCGATGAGGCCTTTGCCCTCAAATATATTGGCGGAAGAGGGTTTGGGGCCAAACTGGTCTGGGACAATCTCCGAAAGGGAACCGTCGATCCACTCGGTCCAGAAAATCTCTTGGTCATCTCTTCGGGCCCTCTGAATGGCCTTTATCTTCCTGCATCTGGAAAGACCTCCTTTGTATCCATCTCTCCGGAGACGGGGATTTACGGCGATTCAAGCATGGGTGGCTCTTTTGGTACAGAACTCCGTCAGGCTGGCTTAGATGGTTTGGCCATTTCGGGAAAGGCGCGAGCCCTCTCCTATCTCTGGATCGATAATGGAGAAGTGAGAATCATTCCCAATGAGAAATTGAGAGGGAAAGGGAGTTTGGAGAGCGAGGGGATGATCAAGGGGGACCTAAAGGATGAGCATATTAAAGTGGCTACGATTGGTGTGGCCGGGGAGAATCGCGTCCGATTTGCCTGTGTCACGTCGGATTGGGGAAGAAACTCTGGGAGGACAGGCATCGGCGCCGTGATGGGTTCGAAAAATCTCAAAGCCATTGCCGTCCGAGGGTCCAGAGATCTTCCTGTCTTCGATCTTCCCAGATTGCAAAGGGCCTCAGAAGCTTCCTTCCGAAGCCTGAGGGAGAACAAGAATTTCACTTTTTGGCAGGAACAGGGCCTGATGTCTGTGATCGACTATGTCAATGAGGCAGGGGTGATGCCGACCTTTAATTTCAGGGAGGGAGTCTTCGAACATGCCAAAAAGGTCAATGGTTATGAGATGCTCTCAAAATATAAAATTGGAGATACTTCTTGTTTCGCCTGCCCGATGGCCTGCGGGAATGTTTGCTTGGTGAAAGAAGGGAAATATCGGGGAACGGTTGTGGAGGGTCCGGAGTATGAGACGGCCTGTATGCTCGGCCCGAATCTCGGGGTCCAGAACTTCGCCTTCATCTTGAAGGCCAATCAAGTCTGCGACGAACTGGGGATCGACACGATTACCGCGGGAAGTCTGATCGGGGTGCTGATGGAAGCTCAGGAAACTGGCCTCCTCTCCGAAACGGATCTCGATGGCCTCCATTTCAAATGGGGGGCGGAGGAGGCGATCTTAGAAACCATTCAACGCATTGCCCATCGAAAGGGGATCGGAAATATTCTCGCTGAAGGTAGCCTGGGGGTCATCAAACAGTGGCCCCAACTTAAACCCATCATCTCACAGGTAAAAGGCCTGGAGCAATCGGCCTACGATGCAAGGATCGCGATCTCTATGGCATTGGGATACGCCACTTCGGATATCGGAGCCCATCACGCCCGCGCCTGGACGATTGCCCAGGAATTGGAAATGGGTATGGAATGGCCGCTCGAAAAGAAGGCTGAATTGGTCATCTATCACCAGACACTTCGTCCCCTGTTCGACATGTTAGGAGTCTGCCGATTGCCCTGGATCGAGCTGGGTTTTGACGAGAATAAATATGCAGAATTTTATTCAGCCGCGACCGGCGTGGAGACCACATTACGCGAACTCCTCCAACGCTCCATGGACCTCTACGACCTTACCCGTGCAATTAATATGAAATCTGGTATCTCGAGGAAAGATGACTATCCTCCGGAAAGGGTCTTCACCTTGCCGATGACCGAAGGACCCCACGCAGGGAAGATTCTAAGACGGGAAGATTATGAGGCGATCCTGGATATCTATTACCAGAAGAGGGGCTGGACGAAAGAGGGTCTGGTGGACGAGAAAAAAATCGAAATGTTTAATGACCCTTTGATCACTGCTTAAACATTCAAATCCCCCCTATCCCCCCTTTAATAAAGTGGGGAATTCTCGCCCCTCCCTTTGATAAAGGGAGGCCGGGAGGGATTTTAGCTTAAAGGAGTGATGGGGGATCACACCCTACAAAATCTAAAAAAATGAAACCCGAATCGATTATTGTTTTGGTGACATGTGGTTCTGAAGAAGAGTCGCTAAAGATTGCTCAATCACTCGTTGAGGACCGCCTCGCCGCTTGTGTCAATCTCGTTCCTCCTGTTCGCTCCATCTATCGCTGGGAGGGAAAGATCTGGGACGAAGAGGAATGGATTCTAATCATCAAGACACAAAAGCATAGGTTTGAGGAATTAGAAAGAAATGTGAAGGCCCTGCATTCTTATTCCGTCCCTGAAATCATCAGTCTTCCCATTATCCAGGGTGCTTCGTCTTACCTCGACTGGCTGGAGGAAATGACCAAAAAGATAGAATGACAAATTCCAAAGTTCAAATATCAAATGAAATTCAAAGCTCAAATTTCAATTTTTTTTACTTTTGGAATTTGATATTGATTTGGAATTTGGATTTTGACATTTGACATTCCTAAATAATCGGTAGGAGGTAAACGAATGCCCAGCGTATTGATTTTATACCATTCTAAAAGTGGAAACACCGAGGAGATGGCTAAGGCTGTCGAAGAAGGAGTGAAATCCGAGGGGGTCAAGGTAGTCAGAAAAAAGGTGAATCGAGCAACACTGAAAGACTTCCTCAAGGCAGATGGAATCATTTTAGGCTCTCCCACTTACTATGGAACCATGGCTGCTGAGATCAAGGCCTTCTTAGACAAGAGCGTTCAGTATCACGGAAAATTAGAGGGAAAGGTCGGAGCCGCTTTTTCTTCTTGCGGCGGGCTCGGAGGGGGTGTTGAGACGACGGTCCTCGATATGGTGAAGGCCCTCCTCATCCACGGAATGATCATCCAGGGAGATCCCTGGGGTTCTCATTATGGGACTGTCTCCATTGGTAAACCAAACGCTTCAGCCAAAAAGGAATGTAAGAAGCTGGGGGAAAAGGTTGCCCGCCTGGTCAAGCGATTGGGGGCTTCGTGAGAAGCATATTTTAGGCTGAGCAAAAATGCCCAGATGCAAGTTGAGCTTTGCGAAATCCCGCTTGCGGGGGCGCCCGAAATTCCGAGGAATGAGGCGTATAAATGAATACGCCGCAGTGACGAGGGATGAGGGCAACGCCGCAGATGGGTATTTTTCATCAGCCTGTTGGGCCAGGTCTCTTAAGATGAAAGTCCGTGTTCCGTTCGAAAGCATAGGCAACTCTTAAGAGCTTTTCCTCATCAAAATGCCTGCCCATCATTTGAAGACCGATGGGAAGATTGTCCCGACTGAACCCACATGGGATGGAGATCGCCGGGATCCCAGCCAGATTTACTGGAATGGTATGGATATCGGATAGGTACATCTGGAGCGGGTCTTCCGCTTTCTCACCAATTCGAAAAGCCGGGGTCGGTGCGGTCGGTGCCATGATGACGTCCACCTGCTGAAAGGCTTCTTCAAAATCCTTCTTCATCAGGGTTCTTACTTGAGAAGCTTTCCGATAGTACGCTTCATAATATCCGGCAGATAAGACATACGTTCCCAGGATGATCCGTCGCTTCACTTCCTGGCCAAATCCTTTCGCACGGGTCTGCGTATACATCTCCATCAGATCCCGATACCCTTTCGAGCGGAAGCCGTACTTTACCCCATCATATCGTGCCAGGTTGGAACTGGCCTCCGCGGTTGCGATGATATAATAAATGGCCACCGCATATTCAGTGTGGGGTAAAGAGATTCTCCTCACTTCAGCTCCCCACTCTTTAAACCGGTCGATCGCCTCTCTGACCGACCTCTCCACATCTGGATCCATCCCCTCAACAAAATATTCATCCGGAATTCCGATTCGAATCCCCTTGACCTCCTTGGTTAACGACTGCCTGTAATCGGGGACATCCACATTGACGGAGGTGGAGTCATAAGGATCGTAGCCGCTGATCGCATTCATCATAATGGCACAATCCTCCACATCTTTTGTGATCGGGCCGATCTGGTCCAGCGAGGAAGCGAATGCCACCAGCCCATATCTCGATACCCTCCCATAGGTCGGCTTCAAACCCACCACACCACAACAAGATGCAGGCTGCCGGATCGAACCTCCGGTATCCGTGCCAAGTGCGGCAATACATTCGTGAGCGGCCACGGCTGCTGCAGAGCCCCCACTCGAGCCTCCCGGGATGCGCTCAAGATCCCAAGGGTTATGAGTGATCTGAAATCCCGAATTCTCTGTAGAGGACCCCATGGCAAACTCATCCATATTCAGTTTCCCCAGGATTACCGCATCTCTTTCTTTGAGCCTTCTGACCACGGTCCCGTCATAAAACGGAACATAATTCTCAAGAATCTTTGACGCACAGGTCGTGCGAATTCCTTTCGTGCAAAGAATGTCTTTCAGGCCTATTGGAACGCCGGCCAGATCTCCAATCCTTTCTCCCTTGGCAATCTTATGATCCACTCGGCCGGCCTGGCGCAAGGCCTCTTCTTCTGTCAGCATGAGGTAGGCCCTGATCTTTCCATCTACCTCCCTGATCCGCCGATAGATGGCTTCGGTAACCTCTCTGGATGTCACCTCCTTCTTAACAAGGAGGTTATGCAACTCATGAATCGTCAATCGATGAAGTTCCATAAGCCTCTTTAAGCGTCAAATACCAAAGCCCGCACGAAGTGATGAACCGAAGGTCAATCAATTTCAAATCAAATCCAAATCACAAATGAGATGCCGAAACAAGTTCGGCATCACAACCGTGCCATTCTGAACTCGTTTCAGAATCCGATTTTGAACTTTGACATTTATTTGGCATTTGGATTTTGACATTTGACATTTGTTTTATTCAATAATCCTTGGCACCTTAAAATGTCCACCCTCTCCCTCTGGTCCAATTCCCAGCACTTCTTCCTGAGGAAAAGAAGGCTTCATCTCATCTTCCCTGAAGGCATTCTGAATGGGGATGGCATGGGAGGTGGGCTCCACTCCAGCGGTATCCAGTTGATTCAATTGTTCCATATAGGTGAGAATCTGTTCTAACTGATTTCCGTAAGTCTCCTTTTCCTCTTCAGACAATTCAAGGCGAGCGAGCCTCGCCACTTTCTCAATATCCACCTTCATGCTTCACTCCTTCACATGCTCCGCGCTTCCGAACAGCCTTGGAATTAACTACAGCATTAAAAAAATCTCAAATGCCAAAGTTCAAATGTCAAGTAGAGCTCAAAACCCAAATGTCAAAAATTCTTGATTTCGAAATTTGACATTCATTTGAAATTTGACATTTTGAGACTAACCAAGGGCCTCTCTAATCTTTTTGAGACTCTCTTCTAATTTCTCCCGGACGGTCTGATACTGGAAAGCCTTCTCTTTCTCCTCCTCAACAACTCCCTTCGGCGCTTTGGAGAGGAACTGTTCATTAGAGAGTTTTCGATTGACGAAGGCAATGTCTTTTTCAATTTTCAATATCTCTTTCTGGAGTCGCCTGACCTCCTCCTCCATCCGAGATCGATCCATGGGGACGAAGATCTCTACATCCTGAACTTGAGCGAAGGCACTGTAAGCCGGCCTTTCCAACTCCCGAAGGATCTTCAGACTCTTGACCTTTGCCAAATTTTGGATGAACATCTGATTTCTTTCAAGTCTCCTCTCGACTTCCTCCCCTTTTGGCCGCAGGATCGCATCCATCTGCTCTCCTGGCGGCACATTCATCTCCCCCCGGATGTTACGGAGGGCTGCGATGATCTCGATCACCAGCCCCATTTCATCCGCGACCTGATCATCATCAAATCTTTGATCCGCCTTTGGAAAATCAGCCACCATGATGGAGTTTTTTTCTCTTTTCAGAGGAAGTTGCTGCCAGATCTCCTCGGTGATAAATGGCATAAAAGGGTGGAGCAATCTCAGCGTGGCATCCAGTACTTCTAAAAGAGTTTGCTGAGTCATCCTTTTCCTTTTCGCGTCTTTATCCTGATACAAATAGGGTTTGATCAGTTCTAAGTACCAGTCGCAGAATTCATGCCAGATGAATTGATAGACGGTGTGTGTGGCTTCATTAAATTTGTAATCTTCCAGCGACCTCTTCACTTCACGGATCGTCCGGTTTAATCTCCCCCGGATCCATTGGTCCGGAAGGCTGTATGAGCTTCTGTCGTACATCTCACCGGTGATGTCTTCCGAAACATCTAAATTCATCAAGGCGAACCGAGAGGCATTCCAAATCTTATTGGCGAAGTGGCGGTAACCCTCTGTCCTGGCCTCTGAGAGCTTTAAGTCGCTTCCTGGCATCGTCAGCGCAGCTAAAGTGAATCGGAGGGCGTCTGCGCCGAAGCGATCGATCAACTCAAGCGGGTCCACCACATTCCCTCGGGTCTTCGAATATTTCTCGCCTCTTTCATCCCTCACCAGACCATGAATGTAGACATCCCTGAAAGGGACATCGCCCATAAACTTCAATCCCATCATCATCATCCGGGCTACCCAGAAGAACAGAATATCGAAACCTGTCACCAGGACAGATGTGGGATAGAACCGTTTCAACTCTTTGGTCTCTCTTGGCCACCCCATCGTGGAGAAAGGCCAGAGCGCCGAACTGAACCATGTATCCAAGACGTCGGTCTCGGGTTTCAACCGATCTGAACCGCATTGAGGACAGGAGGTCGGTGGTTCCTTGGCGACGATCACTTCTCCACATGCCTCGCAATGCCAGGCAGGAATACGATGGCCCCACCAAATCTGTCGAGAGATACACCAATCCCTTATGTTCTCCATCCATTCGAAATAAGTTTTTTCCCAGACATCGGGCACAATCCGGGTATGGCCTTCTCGCACCGCCTCCATGGCTGTCTGGGCCAACGCTTTGGTCTTGACGAACCACTGGAGAGACAGGTTTGGTTCGACAATCGTCTTGCAGCGATAGCAATGGCCTACCTTGTGGTGGTAGTCCTCTGTTTTGATCAGAACACCCTCACGTTCAAAATCTTCAACGATCCGTTTTCGACATTCAAAACGATCCATCCCTTGATAGGAGCCTGCGTTTTCATTCATTCGCCCTTCTTCATCAATCACCTTGACCTGTTTAAGACCGTGATTCAATCCAATCTCAAAATCATTAAAATCGTGAGCAGGGGTGATCTTAAGGGCACCGGTTCCGAATTCGATATCCACATAGGGGTCTGCGATGATGGGAATTTCATGGCCGACGACCGGAAGGATGACGATCTTGCCGATCACATCCAGATAGCGGCTATCTTCTGGATTGACTGCCACTGCCGTATCACCCATCACCGTCTCCGGCCGCGTTGTCGCCAAGACCACGAATCGATCACCTTCCTTGAAGAAATATTTAAGGTGGTAGAGTTTCCCCAATATCTCGTGATATTCCACTTCCAAATCGGAGAGGGCGGTCTGACATCGGGGGCACCAATTGATAATGTAATGGCTGCGGTAGATCAGTCCTTCCTGGTAGAGGCGGATAAAGACTTCTTTGACCGCGTCAGAGAGGCCCTCATCCATCGTGAACCGCTCGCGGCTCCAGTCACAGGAAGCTCCCAGTTTCTTCAACTGGCTGATAATCGTACCTCCTGATTGCTGCTTCCATCTCCAGACCCGTTCGATGAATTTCTCTCTGCCAAGGCGATGTCGGTCGAGACCCTCTTCTAAGAGTTGCTTCTCTACCACATTCTGGGTGGCAATCCCCGCATGGTCAGTCCCTGGCATCCAGAGGGCGTTATAACCCTCCATCCTCTTGAAACGTATTAGAATATCCTGCAACGTATTATTCAGTGCGTGCCCGATGTGTAGGACACCCGTGACATTTGGAGGTGGGATGACAATGGAGTAGGGTTTTCGTTCTGAATCTTCATCCGCCCTGAAATAGTTATGCTCCGTCCAATATTGATACCATTTCCCTTCCACCCGACGGGGATCATAAGATTTATCGAAGACTTTTGAGGCCATTGACGCACCTTC
>Ga0315282_10018362_pt1 | contig 10001 bp, 8 predicted proteins | sample YL17G07_20_MG_FD_203693 | JGI IMG/M metagenome (GOLD analysis project Ga0315282, IMG submission 203693) | Sediment microbial communities from Yellowstone Lake, YNP, Wyoming, USA - YL17G07_20 | ecosystem: Environmental > Aquatic > Freshwater > Lake > Sediment | place: USA: Wyoming | collected... | reverse complement strand
GAGATGCAAGTGGTCTGGCCCAAAGTTAAAGGCCAGAATTTTGACCTTATGCTGCTTCAATTTTTGAACAATGTAGGCAAGAGTAAGTTCCCTCACTAATGGGTCTACAAAAATAGTTTGTCTATAAACTGGAGTCAATTGTATATGGAAGTTTGACTCTCCTACAGAGCCCGAGCTAACTACTAATTCAGTATTCATTAAAATCACCTTTTCGAAATTTTATTATAGTTGTAGCTATAGAAATCATTTTGCATTAAGCGAATCATATCTTGCTCGGCGGGCTGCCTTTGACCCTTAACGCTTTACTAAAAGTGTCCAAAGGGTGGCTAATCGATTTGGGTTCGCTTAACTGCTGTTTCTTAGCCGTGGTGCAGACTAAAAGAACTAGAACATAAACGTTACTGCTCGCTGCTTATTAGAAATGTGAAATTCATCTCAGGGCTGAAGCCCTGTAGGTTTCTTTCACGCAGCGAGCCTAAAATTGAATTAGATATCATTTCCAAATGCTCTTGGAGTTAGAAGAGCTTAAAAATAGTTATGAGGCTTGAAATATACCGTTCATCTGTATAAAAATAACTTTCATAAAATTATAAAAAGATTAATAGGGTACTTTAATTCTTGTTCCAACCTCAATCTCAGAAATGTATGGCATTAACTTTCAGAATATGTGAGCTTTCCTGGAAATATGGATATACTTTTGCCATTGGTTTGATGATTTTTTTTGCTATATTTATGTTAATTTATTTTAAGAAGAGGGATTGGTTATAACACTGATTTTAAAAATTCAATAGATATTTAGATGTATAATGGTTTAATAGAAAATTTTTTCTATCCAAGCATTTTATAGAAAGCATCAAAAACAGGTGTATCTGTTGTTATCTGATGAAAGTCTGCCCCCATAACGGTACATAAATTTTCCACTTTTGCAGAATGCTCATTAAGCAATTTTTGATATTCTTCTCTCACTTTTGGGCTAATATTTGTCTTAAGTTTCTCTCCTGATTCACTGTCTTTTAAATCAAAATTCCCCTGAAATTTTAATTCTTTTTCGATCGGATCCAAAACTTGAATCAATTTTATCTCATGCCCATCCATGAAATTAAGGGTTGCTCTTACTTCTTCAATATCCACTAAAAAATCAGATACGAGTACAATCAATGATCTTGATTTTATAAATTTTTGATACATAAAAAAAGAATCCTTTAGTTTTGAGTAACCTCCTAACTTTAGGCTATTCAAATGTTTCATCATAGATGCAAGCTGAGACAGTCCTTTTCTCTGATGAAAAACTTCGAGAGTATTGGCAAATGTGGAAAATTGAACTTTCTCATTTTCTTTCATAGCCAGGTATGCGAATCCAACGCAAAGCATAGCGCCATAGTCAAACTTGCTAGGCTTTCCAAAGTCCATGCTGCTTGAGGCATCTAACACTGTATGCAGCACCAAATTTCTTTCCTCTTCAAACATTTTTACATATAAATCATCAGTTCTAGCAAAAACCCTCCAATCCACCCTTCTAATGTCATCCCCTGGTGCATAAATTCTGTGTTCCCTGAACGTAAGACCTTTCCCATAAGCGACGCTTCTTCTGGGCCCTACAAAACTGGAGGTCACTCTTTTGCGTATAACCAGGCTAAACCTGTCAAGCTGTTTTAAAAAACTTATGTCAATCATACTTATTTTACCTTAGCCAGTATTTCTTTTATGACATCATCTGTTGTCATGCCTCTTCTTTCAGCTTCAAAACTCAGCAATATCCTATGACGCAAGACTGGAAAAGCCATATCATTGATATCCTCAGTACTCACATGGTTCCTCCCATTTATTAGCGCACGTGCCTTGGATGCCAAAATCAAACCTATAGAAGCTCTTGGAGATGCCCCATATTGTATCAGGTCTTTAGATGCCCTTGTCACATTAATAATCCTTAAAACCCTTTTCTTGAGGTCATTTGCTATTGGAACCTGCTTAGTATGCATCTGTAACGCAATTAAATGATCTTTGTTAAGCATCTTTTTCAATTTTTGCTGGCCATACTCTGAAGTATATCTATCAACTATTTGTTCCTCTTCTTCAATGGTGGGGTAGCCTACTTTTATTTTCAGCAAAAACCTGTCAGACTGGGCCTCTGGCAAGGGGTATGTACCTTCCTGCTCTATAGGGTTTTGAGTTGCCAGCACAAAAAATGGCAGATCTAACTTAAAGGTCTGATTCCCAGCCGTAACTTGCTTTTCCTGCATGGATTCCAATAATGCAGATTGTGTTTTTGGAGTAGCCCTGTTAATTTCATCTGCTAGGATTATATTGGCAAAAATTGGACCTTGCTGAAACCTAAAGTTCCTCTTGCCCCCGCTCTCTTCAATAATGTAAGTCCCAGTTATATCAGAGGGCATTAGATCTGGAGTATTCTGTATTCTGCTGTACTTTAGCTCCATGACTTCAGCAATTGTTTTTACTGCTAAAGTTTTAGCTAATCCAGGATAACCCTCAAGCAAAGCATGGCTATCACAGATCATAGATATCATTATCTGCTCTATAAGCTCTTTCTGGCCTATTATTACCTTTCCAACTTCCTTATACAAGCTTTCAAATGCCTCTTTATAATTTCTCATTTTGTACACCTCATTTTATTCTAACTCTCAGCTATCTTTTTAAAATAATTCTTTACCAATTCCTGCTGGTCAACTGGAATATTTTCCTCATAAGCTGAAGCAGACTCCACATATACTTCAGATGGGAAGGTCTCATCGAATGCCTTTTCTTTAACTTCACCTTCCTCTCTTACATCTACTTCATAAGCTGCTGGCTTAACCCTAATACCTAGCTCAATATTACCTAATTTTGCCAAATCCTCATTTCCATATATATCATTACTTTGATTGAGATCAGCCACAATTACTTTGTTGCTAAATATTTTAATGGTATTGTTCTGGGCAAAAACAGGGTTGTTATTGATATATAGATTCAGCCCAATTATCTTGGCATTAACCATTGACAAGCCAAGTATGATAAAGCACAACATTACTGCCGATATGATTTTAAAGGAAGCTCTCCTCTCTAAATAGAAGGAAGAAACCCTAACCTCCTTAAGGTCCTCTATGACCTCTCTTTGCAACTCTTCAACAACCGGATTCTCAAGATTTACATTATCTTTTGCTGTTCTTAATTTCTCATTTATATGGTCATATTTTTTCTCCACAATTTTTTCCTTGTTTGCATTGATTATTTTGAGAAAAAATTCAACAACAAAGGTTAAGGATGCCGGTACAAAAGCGTAAAGCACATTATTGTTGAAAAGCCCCAAAAGGGCAGTGAAAAATAGGAATACCACAATGCTTGTTAAAAAAATATTAAATAAAATGATATTGTCTAAAGTAAATTCAATTTGCCGTATTACTTTAATGAAGTTTTTCATATTATTTTAGGAGCATTGGCACATGTTGTCCAGCTCATTCTGCAAATTATGGATCCTATTTTGAAGTAGGTTATTTTCCTGATTGGACTTTTCAAGATCGCTTTTTGTGGATGTCAGTTCAGCAAGTGTGTTTGTCAGTTCATCCTGAGTCTGAGTTAATTTATCTTTTTCAGCCATCAAGGCATCCTGAGTCTGATTTAAGTCTGCCTGCAATTTTTCCTTTTCAGACCTTAAATCGGTATAAATGTTACTCAGTTCAGATTCCCTTTCCGCTTTAACCTGCAGCTGATAGCTCGTCTGATTTAACTTTGTTTTTTCTGACGTAAGCTGTTGAGCCACAGAATTAAGCTCATTTAGTTTACCATAGTAATTTGAGGACAAATTCTGGAATGTATTCTGATAATGCACTGTAAATATGCTAAAACATATCAAGGTTGCAATTATAATCAACAAAAGACCAAAATTTACATCCCTTCTCATCACTTTCATTCTGATCACCTATTAACTTAAAACCACATTTTTTTCCTTTAATCTTCTTATAGTTATATCCAGTATGAAGAGTATAAGCGCTATGATAATAAATGGCGCTTTTAAATTTATTTCTTCCATCCTAACCTTTCTTGAAAGCTTTTTCACTTCAGCTGCAATTGTCTTATAATCGTTAGGCTCGAAAACCTGACCTCCGCTCAGTTTCACAGTATCCAAAAACTCCTGATTCATGCCTAATTTCATATACTCGGTGTTGTAATTTACAGCATAAGTAGCATTTAAAATTGAGTAAAAACCAGCCTCTTTTTTTGTCACCAAAGCTCTATACATATTTATGTCAAATTTTACAAAATTAAGATCCTTTAACCTTGGAACTATTGGAGACACCAGAGTGATCTCAACATCCTTTCCTATTGATGAGTCTTGCACCTTCACATCAAATTCCTTCTTCTTACCCAAATCCCCAATCACCCAATTGATAGTTCGTGTTATAACCTTAGAGTTATTCCTGCTCAGAAGCTCTCCTGACCATTTGCTGGTATCATCGGTAGCAAAGCTTGCAACCCTGCCAAGCCCAAACCTCCATACCACTAATATTGGAATCTTCTTGTTGGTCGTAATTAATGTTCTGGCAGCAGGCTTTGGAATCACAAAATTATAACCACTTACAACAGCATCCAATCCAAGGTCAGCAGTTATAAAATGAGTGCTTTCCAATATAACGAGTTTATTCAGGAATTCTTTTTCTTGATCAGTTGGCTCTCCAAACAAAATTCTAAGTCTATTTGAAGAATCAGCAGGGAAATAAATGCCGTTTCCCAAAGACGCTAGTTCTGTTAAAAAAGCATCATCCCTACCCTCACCTACACCAACAACATACAATTTTGTACCCCCTGCAGCCGCGCTAGTTACTGCATCTCTAGTCCATTGCCTTAAACCCTCATATGTTGTTTTTCCGTCTGTTATTAAGATTATATTTTTACCACCACCAACATCTCTTAACATACTGTACGCTCCTGCAATTCCCAGATTGAAAAATGATTGGCCGTCATACTTCAACCTGGCAATCTTCTTTACGGTTTCATTGATATGATCTCTTAATGGAGCTATTTTTTGAACCTCCCATGGCGCAACATTAAACGCAATAACCCCTACCTTGAGGTCCTTATTCAAACTGTCTATAACGCTCACTGCTAGCGCTTTATTTACGGCAATGTAGTCAGCTGTCCCAGAAGAGGCATCAATAACAACAACGATATTAACATCACTTTCATTGCCAGCCTCACCTGTGCCAATCCTTACTGGTAACAAGGTTTCAAATAGTGAGCCTTTATAGCCCCCTCTTTCATAGGAATTTTCTCCTCCAATGACAAGAAGGCCACCGCCATTAGAGACGTATTCAGTCAATAAATCCATTTTAGATTGTATATTGCTATAAGGCACATCATCAAATATGACTGCAAAATAAGGATTCAAATCATCTGGCATAGTTCCTGACTTTACCATATCGTACATTTTGTCCAGTTCGCTTATTAAAGGGGAATCTTTATTGCCAACTACAAGTATCTTCGGCCTGTTCAACACCCTTATGGTTTTGTAAAATACATTGTTCATTGAAAAATGATCCTTTTGCATATCCGTTATCCTTGCTGTAAGCTTGTAGTATCCCTCGTTTGGGAATGCTCTCTCAATGTTGAATGTTTTTGTTCCTATCGAGCTTTCATCAAAGATGAGAGTATCATCCAACAAAACCTGCAGATGATATTTAACCTCATCCCCAATTTGTTTTACATTTACCTTGAATAGCTCTCTTGAATCAATAATAACTTCGGATGGGCCCTCAATGGTGACAACTGTGTCGGATTTAATTGGGTGAATATTAATAGTATTTATAGTGGAATTTATGCTTGACGCAAATGATAATACATCTCCTAAAAGCCTTCCTTTGTTGTTATTCCCGTCCGATATAACAAGTATGCTGTCATCACCTTGCAAGTTGTTTAATATGCCATCTCCAATCGCAGATTGCTCTCCTGCCGCAATGTAGTTAATATTCACAGGAATTTCTTTTTTTAATTCAGTCACCAAATCGGATGTTACTGTCTTGTCAAATAATTCAAATGATGTGGAATTATCAGCCAAAATCAACAAGGTAGGATCGCCCTTAATCGGTTTTTCCATTAACATAAATGGAGAAGCAATGGCAATCAGGAGTAGTGAAAAAATCAGGAATCTTAAAATAAATATAATTGTACGCAATGTCCTTTTTTCCTTTTTAAAGGCAGCGTGCTCTTCCTTATTCTTAAATCTGATAAAATCCCTTCTAATTAGGAATAATAAGATGAAAGATAATGGGATTACTAGTAATAATACATAAGTATATTTAAAGCACAATTTTGACATGCATACCGGCTCTGCAAAAAGCACTTATAAGTCACCCCTTCTTTTTATGTAAATTAGCTCTAACAATAACATGATAAAGGCTGCTATGAGCAAAAATATCTCCAAGAAAAGTTTGTAGTCCTTATTCTCTTGGGTTCCGGTACCCTGACCTTGTTCATTTTTTTCCAATTCATTTGGCTCAACTATATTGGATTCAGACTCATCAAGCATGTTAACAGCTATCTTTTTATTATTAAACTCATATATACCTGCTTCATCAAAATATAAACTGGATGTTTTTATCTTCTTGGAAGGGGTTTTCACAGTCTGCTTTTCTATCTCGAGAAGCGAACCTGTCTTAAAGTTATAATCCTTGATATCCTCGGTCTGAACTAGGAAATTTATAAGCTGATTCCAGAAGATAGGGTAAGACGGTAAGGTTTCAAATTCTGATTTATCATCAAATATACCATAATAGACAACAGCACCCTGTTTTAGCTGCCTTAGGGATATTATAGGAGATCCGTCAGAGGCAGATGCAACCTCAACGGTATCCTCTTTTGCCTTTCCTTTGAAGTATTTTGAGGAACTGGCAAAACACCTCTCATTTTGGAATTGGCTTGTAAATTGGTTGAATATATCAATGCACGCATTGGTTGGCTCTTCAACTAAAGAGTAAATATCAATAAGGCCAATGTCTTCCAGCTCTTTACCCTGCAAATCATCCTGGGCTGTCAATATAACATTTCCCCCTTGTTTTACATAATAGCTTAAATCACTGAAAGTGCCTGGGACGTACTTAAATTTATCCATTATGATGACATCATAATTAGTCAAGAGGGCTCTTTCAGGAGTGAAATACTTTTTTTCAAGGCTGATATCATTAGAAGATTCCAATGCACTCATGAGGTTGCTTGACTTCAAATCAGTAACCAGCAGAACATTAATTGTCTTTTTTTCAGGAGCGCTCACGTAAGCAAGGTTGTCAAGTTTAAAGTCATCCTGATAGTCAATCTTTAGCTCGCTAACTCCAGGAGGGGTATTGTCAAAATACATTACCTCAACTGATTTCCCCAATATAGTTATTGGCTGGGATTTTGCAACTAGCTTTCCTTCTTTTTCCAAAGTCAGGACAAACTGTGCTTCCTCTTCATTAAAATTCTTGATGTAAGTCTTAATCCCATTTTTTTTGACATCCAAATTAATTATTCCCATATTTTTTGCTTTTTTTGAGACATCCTCAAAAATAACGTCAAAACCCTTTGATGTCAGTAACTTTTTTGAGACAAATATGTCAGGCCCATCATTGTTTGCAAAATCACTTATCACAACAATCCTGCCTTTCCTACCTCCAAGTATAGTTCCTGCAGTAATCATTGCATCTCCAATATTAGTCCCTGTTGCCTTTGGTTCCAGCTTTGTTAAAATCCCAAGGGCATTGTCCCTATCCCCGTTCTCTAACATGATAATAGGGGAACTTTCAACAAGCACAATACTAACCCTGCCGGCAAGATATTCTTTGGCTTTCCCCACTGCCCTATCAAATCTAGTGATTAAGCCATCTTTTGCCTGCATGCTTCCACTCGCATCAAGCACAATTACTGTATTCCCAAATATAGACTCATAGGGTACCATAATATATGGGGCTGCAACAGAAACTGCCAAAGCAACAATAATGAAAAGCTGTATAAAAAACAGGAGATTAACTATTAGCCTTTGCAAAAATGCATTTTCCTTAAACCGGCTTTTGTCTTTTATCAAAAACATCAGAGAAGGTATTACCTTATTTATCGGCTTGGGCCTTATTAGATAGAGCAATATAAAAGGGATTAACGCTAAAAGGGCAAACAATCCTGATATATTATCAAAAGGCATTATTTTTTACCTCGCTTGTTTATCAAATCCAATATCTCTTTCTGGTTTACCAATTCCCTAACAACAACCAGGCAATCATTTAGCTCGTACCAAAAAATATCTGATTCAACAGGGATATTAAGATCTTTTCTGGCCTCGAAGGGCAGTGTAACCTGGCCTTGCTTTGTCACTTTTGCCTTCCCTATAAATTTTACGGTTTCCATATTATTAATGTTAATAAGATTATTATTTTTATTATAAATATTAAATTTAATAATGAGAATATTTAAATGTTGTGGTTTTGAAAAAACCTATTTTAAGAATCATAGCCTCTCATATGGATTATACTTATATTGTGCAATATACTTTTCTGGAACAATCCCTTTTTTAATCATCTGCTTAGTAACCTGGAGGAAAGAGTCATACAAATTACTAAAGCTCGCTCTTGCATCTTCTCCGTCATTTCTTGATGGCAGACTTTCCCATCCTGCAATACCTAAAAATTTGCATATATCTAGATTCACATGTCGTAGCTTATGAGCAGTTAATGCACATTCTTCATAATCATAACTTTTTGCTGTTTGGATGCGTGTTCTAAGTTGAGTATAAGCACCTTCCAGCAATCCATAAAGTTGCATAATGTATTTGTTATCCGAGTCATGATTTAGACCGTCACATAAAAGGTATGAAGCCAAAAACCTAGCTCCATTTGCATACCAAGAAGCATCTCCAGAGTTATCTTGTGCTATATAATCAAAATAAGGTTTAGACCTAGCTATAATTCCTTTTTTTTCAATTTGGTCTGTAATAACACGAATTAGCTTAACTGCAGATTCAAATGCAAATCTGACAAATGTATGATTTCTTCTAATTCCAACAACTTTTTCTTCGTATTCAAACCTTATCTCCGATAATTTCCGATAAATACTAGCCTCACGATATGAATATGCTGTATCAACTTGATACCGTCTTAATACTTTACAGCAGGCAATCAAAACCTGCAGCGTCATTCTTTCAAGATAATCATTATCAAGTTTTAGATATTTTCTTAGCTCATCCTCCCTTTTTAAGCATCTCTTTTTTAAGATTATACTTTTTTCTACTGCAGATCCAAACCATCCATTGCCTGCAAAATTCATAATTGATTGTTCATACCTTCTTAAAAAGGAGTTCTCAATCAAATTGCAAAGCCTATTGTAAAATTTCACGCTCCGAGTTCCTTCAATTTGGTTTAGCTTATCCCTTGCAGATGCAACTCTACCCTTTGCTCTGGCATATCTGTCTAATACGCTATTAACTAGTCCTTCCAATTCACTAATCCTGGATAAGGTATAATCTGAGAAGACAATCATTCCAACAGCAATTCTGGCTCTATAGTCGGATTGTTCCATCTTATTAAGGAATGCATCGGAAAAAGTATTAATGCTATCCGGGATTAGGTCAATATTTGATGCAGCATTATCAAATAATTCTTTAGTTCCTTTAAAACAGAATGAAAGACCTACTTCATCAACAGTGTAGAGAATGTCACCCAATGTAATATCTTTTGTCTTATCAAATCCTCTCTTTAAAAAACCATCTGAAATTAAATCTACAATATCAGGTCCCAAGCTTTGCTCAAGCTTCTTAATCATTAATGCTCTAAGAATATGTTCAAACCCCTCCATCTCTGAATGAGAATAGTTCTTTGTTTAAAAGGTTTTTTAGATTTGTCAAAAACCGACCCCGTGCTGAACAGGCTGTCCGATAATTACTAATCCCTAATGTTATTTCTCGACGAGACACCGAAAGATTTATATACTTCCTCGTCAATAAAATTAATTAAAATGAGGTGATTGTGTGCCCAGAGAAGCTGACATGA
>Ga0315282_10018361_pt1 | contig 10001 bp, 8 predicted proteins | sample YL17G07_20_MG_FD_203693 | JGI IMG/M metagenome (GOLD analysis project Ga0315282, IMG submission 203693) | Sediment microbial communities from Yellowstone Lake, YNP, Wyoming, USA - YL17G07_20 | ecosystem: Environmental > Aquatic > Freshwater > Lake > Sediment | place: USA: Wyoming | collected... | reverse complement strand
CCTACGACCAGGTGATCAATCCTGCCAACGCCTTCCCCTACCTGTCACAGCTGCAGTTCATCACCTCGTACCAGGCGCTTGACGACTACACCCTGGAGATCAAGGTCGGCCAGATCTACGCGCCTGCCCTTGACCAGATGTCAGGATTGATCACACCGCTGCCCAAGCACATCTGGCAGAACTTGAGTTGGAGCGACCCGCAGAAGAACCCCGAGATCAACTCGCCCAGCGTGGTCTCCGGGCCGTACAAGCTGGTGGAGTGGCAGCGCGACCAATACGCCATCTTTGAGGCCAACCCCAACTACTGGTACCACGGTGCGCCCAACATCAGCCGCTACGTCATCCGCATCGTGCCGGATCAGGATGTGGCCTACCAGATGATGAAGACCGGCGAGACCGACACCGCGCCCATCACTCCCGACAAGCTCACAGAAGCACGCCAGCTGCCCAACATCACCGCCTATGAATGGTGGCTGGCGGCGGCGACGTGGAGCTACGTGGGCCTGAACATGCGGCAGGGCTTCGTCACCAGCGACATCCACGTGCGCCACGGCCTGAGCTACGCCATCGACAAGGAGCTCCTCACCGATCAAGTCTATCTGGGCCAGGCCAAGCGGCTCTGCTCGATCTATCCCGAGACGTCGTGGGTATACAGCCCGGACGTCGAGTGCTACAAGTACGATTCTGCCAAGGCACTGGCTGAATTTGCCCAGGCCGGTTGCACCCAGCAGAACGGGCAGCTGGTGGGCAAGGACGGCAAGCAGCTCAGCTTGAAGCTGGTGTACGGACCCAACACTGACCAAACCCGGCAGCTCATGGCGGTTGCCCTGCAGGACGACCTGCGCAAGATCGGCATTGAGGTGAACATCCAGGCTTTGGAGTGGTCGTCCTTCCTGCAAGCCATCCAATCCAAACAGCCGGACTGGGACATGTACATCGGCGCCTGGCAGGCCACCATCGAGCCTCAGATCATGTCAACCATCTGGTCCGAGGCGGACATCCCTGACTTGAACTCGGTGGCCTACATCAACAAGCAGGTGGAACAGCTCTTCACGGAAGCGGGCGGCACCTACGACACGACGGTCCGCAAAGAGAAGTACGCGGAGATCCAGAAGATCATTGCCGACGACTCGCCGTACATCTTCCTGTTCTACAACAAGGCCTGGAGCGGCGAGAACAACCGCATCAAGGGCATCAAGCCGACCGCGCTGGGAATCGGCTGGAACTTCGAGGACTGGTACATCGAGGGCGGCCCTGCCGCCACCGCCACACCCTGACGTCAATCTCACCGCAGAGACACAGAGGACGCAGAGAATTCTATAAGAATCTCTGCGCTCTCCGCGTCTCTGCGGTGGACCGATCTCTCAGCTGAACGGCGCGATGTGGCGCTCAAAATGGGCGGCCAGCGCGGCTGTGTAGACTTCTTCGTTCGCCTGTAACGCCGCCAGCAGCCGGTCGCGGAACAGGTAGCCGCCCTCCGGCTTCGTCGCCGTCAACACCGAACCGAACGTCACGTGCAGCACCTGGCGGCCGTCCAGGGTGTCCAGTAGGGTTGCCAGCTCGCCGTCCGCGAGCTGCTCCGGCGCTGGCATGCGGGCCGCATCGGCGGAGACGTGGTAGGTGCGGCTGTCCTCAGCGTAGTGCTGGCGGGCAAACGCCGCGATCTCACGAAACAGAGGCGGATCCACGCTCGCCAGCACGCGCACGGCCTCCAGGTAGCTCGTGCCGGCCGTCTTCAGGTGGACCAGCTGGCCCGCGACGCGCGCCATGATCGGATAGATGCTGAACTTGTCGGAGCCGGAATGCAGCCCCAGCTTGTATGGACCCATCGCACGGGCGATGGCTGCCTGCCGGGCCGCATCCTCCTCGAAGGCGGCCAGGTCGCCGATGTAATCGACGCCCTTCTCGAAGCGGCCGACGAAGCGGGGCGCCAGGCTGACCAGGGGCACCCTCAGGCGCTGCAGCTCGCGGGCCACGAAGTAATGCTGCTCGGGGGTCGTGGGGGTGTCGGTCTCGTCTACTGACATCTCGAGCTCAAATGGGCGTCCGTCCATGCGGGCGCTGAGCTGGCGGTACATGACCAGGGTGTGGGCAATCGCCGCACCGTACTTGGCCGCGGCGCGCCACAGCTGATCCTCGTCAAATGCCATCCTGACACCATCCGCGTCAAACGGGCGCGCCAGGTAGGCGCGGCGCAGGTCCTCCGCGGTGGTCTCCAGCTCTGACCAGGGCAGCGTGCTCATCCTCTCGCGCACCAGGGATGGCTCGCCGTGGTCGGCGGTGCTTTCGACATAATCGCCCGGATCGATGGTGTAGAAGGTGTAGCCGGCCGCCACGCAGCGGTTCACGTCGTCCGCGGTCTTGAGGTGGTCGGCATCCGCGCCGAAACCGCCGCGCCAGCCTGCCTGAAAGACTCCCCAGCTGGCGGCGTCGAGCACCTCCTCGGGCGTGCGCCGGGTGCGCGTCATCTCCCGGATGGATTGCTGGGCAAAGATGGGCGCCATGTGTCCCCGGCGCACTGCGTGCACGTGGCCGGGGGTGGCCAATCCGAGCCGGTCCCCGCAGCCGATGGACAGCTGCAGGCCCAATACACAGGGAGCAGTGAACGGCAGGGCCGCCCGCAGCGCCCGCGCGTTGGCGTGATCGGTGGGGCAGAGCATCAGCGCGGCCGGCCGTCCGTCCAGATCGAGCGAATGCCGCCGGCCGGCAAACGCCACCTGCGCCATGTCTTGAGGCAAGCAAAGAATACCCAGGAATTTGGCTGCCTCGCGCCGGCCCAGGAAGTACACGGTTCCGGCACAGGCGGCGATCGAATCGGGATAGACGGTGAGTCCCGCGAGCTCGCCGAGCCGGGCTGCCGCGGCCCCGGCTTCGTCCGCCGCGCGCGGCGGCGCCAGCTCACCCGCCGCCATCAGCTGCGTGATCGTGGTGATGTCCATTGGCCAGCTCAATCATTCCAAATATGGGAGAACAGGCTACGGGCTGATCACAACTTTCAAGCTCTCTTCCTCATGCATTGATTTCTCGAGGGCTTGCTCTGCCTCCTCAACCTTGTATTGGTGAGTCACCAGTTGTTCAAAAGGTGGAAAGAAGCTCTTGTACTTCTCCATCAGCTTCAAACTGGGACGATAGGCGGTGGGTGGATGGTTCGTCTGGCCGATTAACCGGATGTTCTTGGCGCACAAGTGTCTGTGGGGGTTGATCGAAACAGGACCGACGTCGGCAAAGATGCCAGTTTCGATGTACATGCCCCCTTTCCGCAGCATGTCTATCCCTTCTGGCACTGCCTGAGCCGCTCCGGCGCATTCGATGACCAGATCTGCCCCTCGCCCCTCCGTCAATTCCAGAACCTGTTGGATTCTTTGCTGGCTCGTGGTCGTCTTCAGATTGATGCTGAAATCGGCCCCAAAGCTTCGGGCCTTAGCCAGTCTCAGATCGGACTTATCAATGGCAATGATGTCCCCGGCACCGAGCATTCTGCTCTTGATGATGTGGCACAACCCTACCGGACCGGACCCTTGAACCACGATAGTGTCTCCACTCTTGAAACCATCTCCCGACATTGAGTAAAACTCTTTGGCTTTGTCCAGATTGTAGGTCACAGCCATCAGCTCAGCCAGAACAGCAACGTCTGGCTTCATATTGTCTGGAACTCTGGAGACGTAAGTACCCGGCACCAGATACACGTACTCAGCCCAGCCCCCAAACAGGTGTGGCGGCTCTTTGCTGCTCAGGCTGTTTCCGTACGACCTCATGTTGTCGCACCAGATGAAGCCGGCATAATTTCGGCAATAATAGCATTTGCCGCAGAACAGGTCGGGACAGATCACCACCCTGTCCCCAACTTTGAGCGTCTCCCCTCCAGTATTCATGGTTTCGTTGGCGTCCTTGCCCGCCTCTGCAATGACGCCCACCAGCTCGTGTCCTGGGATGATCGGGAAAGGGGTGACCGTCTCGGCTTTTGTCCCGCCATATTGGGTCGTTTCGCCTCTGAAGGTATGCTTATCGGTCCCACATATCCCGCACTTTTCGACCCGCAGAAGCATTGCTTCGCGGCCGATTGAGGGATATGGAAATTCCTGTGTCTCTAGCACCCCTGGTTTAACCATTACTGCAGCTTTGACCGTGCGTGGCATTCTCTTGCACCCTTTCAGGCCCGGCTTGGCTCACGGTTGGGAAGTCTTCCTGTGACGATTGCGTCTTCTATGATGTCGGTCGTCGCGTCTTTGCTCTCGATATCCCCAATCTTCTCCCCGTTTATCAGAATGGTGAACCGGTCAGCAATATCGCATACGTGACGAATGTTGTGACTGATGAATATCACGGATGTTCCTTCTTCCTTCACCCTCCCCACGGTGTCTATGACTTTCCTGGTTTCTGCCACCGATAGGGCGATCGTCGGCTCATCGAGGACCAGCAGTTTGGCCCCAAAATAGACCGCCTTAGCGATCATGATGCTCTGTCTTTCCCCACCGGAGAGATTCTGCACGGTCTCATTGGGATTTCTGAGCTTTATCCCAAAATGCTGAATAGCCTCCATTGATTCTTTGTCCGCCTTCCTTTTGTCAAGGAAGATGCGATGCGTCGACGGTTCTTTGCCCAGGAAGAAGTTTCTGGAGACGCTCATCAGATTAACCAGTCCGAGATTCTGATGAACCGTCTCAATTCCGCTCTTTCTTGCGCTGAGGGGCGAACTCCAGCGCACCTTTACGCCGTCAAAGTATATGTCTCCCTCATCAGGCTGATATACGCCGACCAGAATCTTGATTAAGGTGGATTTCCCGGCTCCGTTGTCACCGATCAGACCTACGACTTCTCCCCTCCCGACGGTGAAATCCACTCCTTTCAGGGCCTTTACTCCCCCGAAACTCTTGTGGATGTCGACCATCCTCACCAGTAGTCTGCCATCGTTAGCATCCATGATTGTCTCATGACCCCCCTCTCCCCTTGATTGACGTGTTGACAATTACGGCGACGATGACCACTATTCCGGTGAAGCCCATATACAGATAGGGTGGCACGCCCATCATGATGAGACCCGTGGAGATCACACTCAGGATGATAGACCCCACGAATGTCCCTATGATGCTGCCGTAGCCTCCCATAAGGAGGTTACCCCCAATGACTGCCGCCGCGATGGCCTCGAGCTCTTTCCCCTCGCCCAACATCGTCTGAGCGATGTTGAAACGGGCCATATTCACCATCCCAGCCAATGCGGCCAGGAGACTGCAGATCATGAAGTTGATGATTCTGACCTTATTGATGGGGACGCCCGCGGCTCTCGCGGCCTGGATGTCGCCCCCCGTGGCAAACGTCCAGTTCCCATATATGGTCCTTTGCAGGACTACCGTAAAAATGATAGTCAGGAGGATGAACCAGACCGCCGACGCGCGCAGCATCAATGCAATGTTCCCCCCCAAGAAATCGATCAGCGTCCTGTCGGCCTTGTACACAATTGGGAATCCCGCAGTAATGTAGAGAAGGACACCCCGCCAAAGCATCATGGTGCCGAGGGTCGTTATGAAAGAGGGGATCTTGAACCTGACGGTCACCACTCCGTTCAGAAGACCCATCACCATGGCAATGATCAAAGTGGACACGAAGGCGATCGTCGGTGACACACCCGTATTGCTGATGGTTGCCAGCAGGAAGGCGGACATCCCAAAAACCGAGCCGACAGACAGGTCGAAATCTCCTGAAATCATCAAGAAAGAGACCCCGACTGCAATCGTCCCCAACTCGGCCGCCAAGGTAAACATTGAAGTCAGGGACATGGGCGTAAAGAACTTAGACGAAGCCGCCGTAAAAACAATGCAGATGAGGACCAGGGTGACGAAGGCTGCAAACTCTGGCACCCTCACCAGGCTATAGCTGGAGGTTCTTATCCCCCCGAAAAGTCCCACGCGCTTTGTCTGCTGCATGCTACCCTGGTCGCAACCTCCCTGGCGATTCCTCGGCTAGGAGCCTATCCGAATGACCCGTAGTCCAGCGCCTCGTGCCCGTTTGCGACGCCCACAAGGGGCTATACTACGATTGTTCGGATGGGCACTAAGTTAATCCCCCGCCCTACCGTGAGTAAGACGGGGGATCTTTGCCAAACTTGAAACATTCTTAGCTGGGTTGACAAGACTCTGAGCCAGGTGCCTTCTCTTACAGCCGCCCCTTCTCCTTTAACAGCTTCAACATCTGGTCTGCATTGGATTTGTCCACCAGGAACGGCCCGGTAGCGATATCGGACCCAGGCATGTAGCTGTGCTTGTTCCAAAGATAAAGCAACTGTATGCCAAAGTATCCCTGCAGATAGGGCTGCTGGTCAATCGTGGCGACGACGTCGCCGGCGATGATGTCATTGAGGACCTGTTCGTCAAGGTCAATTGCCCCAACGAAGACGTTTCCTTCCTTCATCGGTTCGTTGGTCTTACCGAGCCGGCCCAGGTCTTTCAAGAGCTGAACCATCCAGTGGGCAACCGCAGAGTTGCCGGTGGCAATGTACTCGACGTCAGGATGGGCTTCGAGATAGGCTCTCATCAGCTCTGAGGCCTTGGCAGGATCATAAGTGATGTTAGTGATCTCTGCCGCTTTCACCCCCGCTGCCGTCACCGTCTCAATAACGCCTTTCGCCCTGATTTCCTGAACGATGTTACCGGGTTCGTGCGTTCCAAATACGGCTGCCTTGGGGACGCGTCCATACATGGCCTGGAAGGCATTCAAGACTGCCTTCGCCTGGGTTGCGCCGGTCATATACGAGTCTTCGCCAATGTAGCGCAGATACGGTATTGCGTCCTTTTCGGCCCGAAAGTCTTTGACGTTGATCGCCACGACCGGGATACCTTGCTTGATCGCGCCACGCAGCAGCGGATCGAGGGCATTGGGGTCGGTAATGGAAATTGCGATTCCATCCGGCTTGGCAGCCAGGACCGTTTCCAGGTTACTGACCATCTGAGCCACGTCGCCCGAGGTGGTGCTGCCCAAATAAACAGCCTTGACGTTGAGGCTTGCCGCAGCATCTTCCATCCCCTTGTTGACAGAGGCCCAGAATACGTCTGCGGACTGTGAGTGGGTGATCATGTAGAAAGTATACTCTGGCTCTGCGGCCAGAGATGTTCCCTTGGTTCCAGCAAACAGCGGGATTGATGCAACCAGAACCAAGACGGCCACGACCTTCATCCACGTTTTCATTGTTGGCTCCCTCCTTTAGGAAATGACACTACATCCCCGTCTTACCTACCTGGCACGACCTACTATTCTGCGGATCACCTCCTTTGCAAACGTGTACAAGACACATTATAGTGGGTTCCCTCGGATTTGTCAACAATCCGAAACTGCTCAAGGGCCGCGTCTGTTGGTCATGATGCCCGCACACTCAGTCGAGTGCAGCACATCCGTCACCTTATGTTACGATCAGACACGAGACGCTGGTGGTGTTGACCAACATTCTGGCGACGCCCCCCAACAAGCCGCGATTCGGACCCAAACCGCGGTGACCCAGCACGATCAAGTCCACGCCGTTCTGTTCGGCGTAATCCAGGATCTTGCTGGTCGGGTCTCCCATAACGATTTCCTTCTTGACGTCCGAGACGCCGGCCTGCTCGAATTTTGCCGCCGCATTGCTCAAGATGATCTCAGCCGAATCCTGGAGGAGCTGCATTCGCCCAGCAGTGACCTCTCCCGAGGCAATCATGTCGAGGAGCTCCCTGGGGAGAGACAGGTCGCGGATCGCGTGCAGCAAGAAGACGGACGAACCGTGACACCTGGCCAGTTCAATCGCGGCATCAACCGCGCGATTGGCATGGGGCGAGCCGTCAACCGGAACCAGCAGTTTCTCGAACATCGCATCCTCTCCTGGCAGGCGGCGCCGACTCAGGTGGCGATGACCGGCTGCTCCAACAGCTGCGCCAGCTCCTGCTGAAGCTTGACCAGGTCCTCGCCGCCGGCCATCAGATCCATCAATTGGGCCTGGCTGAGCTCGGCCTTGCGGTAGTCGCCCAACACCCGGCCCCGCCGCAGGATGACGAAATGGTCTGCCACCGGGTAGGCGTGGTTGGGGTTGTGAGTGATGAAGATGACGCCCAGGCCGCGCCGCTTGGCCTGCACGATGTAATGAAGCACGATGCCGGCCTGTTTGACGCCAAGAGCTGCGGTCGGCTCGTCGAGGATCAGCACTTTGGCCCCGAAGTAAATGGCGCGGCAGATGGCAATGGACTGGCGCTCGCCGCCAGACATCGTTCCTACGGGCTGGTCGGGGTCGCGGATGTCGATCCCCATCTTCTTGAGCTCCTGGCGCACGGTGCGCTTGGCAAACTCGATGTCGTAACCTGTCAGGGGCCCGAAGCGTTTCTCCGGCTCGGAGCCAAGGAAGAAGTTGCGCCAGATCGGCATGAGGGGGATGAGCGACAGGTCCTGGTACACCGTGGCGATCCCCTGGGTGAGCGCCTCGCGCGGCGAGTTGAAGACCACCTTCTTGCCCTGGAAGAAGTAGTCGCCCTCTGTGGGCTGGTGCACGCCGGAGAGGATCTTGATGAGCGTTGACTTGCCGGCGCCGTTGTCTCCGAGCAGGCAGGTGACCTCACCGGGGTAGACGCGGGCCGACACCCCGCTCAAAGCGATCACGCTGCCGAACAGCTTGGTGACGTTGCGGACTTCGAGCATCGGTTCGGTCATTCTGTCGCTACCCTTCTGTCCTGGCCTTGGCGGCGGCGAGGCTGATCTCCTCGGCTCGCTTGCGGGTGTACCGGTTCACGATCACGGCGCCCAGAAGCATGACGCCCAGGAAGCTGTAGAACCAATCGGAGTTCCAGCCGGCGAACACGATGCCTACCTGGGCCATTCCGAAGATCAAAGCACCGATGGACGCGCCGATGACCGATCCATAGCCACCGGTCAGGAGGCAGCCGCCGATGGTCGCGGCAATGATGTAGACGAATTCCTGGCCAATGCCCTGGCTGGCTACGGCCGAGCGCAGCCGCACGATGTTCATCATGCCCACCAGCCAGCCGGCAGCAGCCGTCGTCATGAACAGCGCGATCTTGACCCGCGCAGCCGGCACCCCCGCATTTCGGGCGGCATTGGCGTCGCCGCCGGTGGCGTAAATCCAGCTCCCATACTTGGTGCGCACCATGATCCAACTGGCAATGATGGCGACAACAATCCACCAGAAAGTCGAAGACCTGAAATCGACGCCGAGCATGGTGAAGTCGACGTTGAACACACTGCGCGCCGAATAGAAACCTGTTGCGGTATCGATGGCCCCCACATAGACCTGGTTGGTTACCAGAAGAGTCCCGCCTACGTTCACCCCTCTCAGCACGAAGAAGGTGGCCAGGGTGACGATGAAACTCGGCAATCCCGTCTTGACTACCATGATGCCGTTGAGGAAACCGATCAGGAGCGCAATGACGAAAGCCACGCCCATAGAGGGCCACAGGTTCCAGCCCAACCGGGTAGCGAGCAGCCCGGCGATCAATCCCGTCGTGCCAGTCATGACGCCGGTGGACAGATCGAATTCGCCACCGATCATCAGAAGAGCGACCGCAATCGCCATGATGCCCAGGGTGGAAGCCGGGTCCAGGATGCGGGCCACACCCACGATCGAGACCCAGTTAGTCGGCGCCACGATGGCAAACAGGATCCACACCGCCACGGCGCCGATGAGCGCTCCGATTTCGACTCGCCGGAACATTCCCCTGAAGAAGCCTGCCTGATAGAGCCGCTCATCGGTGCGGGCGGCGGCAGTCGTCGTGTCAGTCGCCATTGATGAACCTCCCAACGGTTGACGACAAGGGGCGCGGGACGGGCAACTCTGTCCCGCACCCCATCATCACAGCTTGCGTTGGTTCAACAGATCATTATGCGTGCCGCGAGGCGTTCGTTACCTCGTCCCCTTGGCGGAGAGTTCGACCACTGCAGCGGCGTTGCTCTTGTCGACGAAGCCGGGGCCGGTGAGCACCGGCAGGCCACCACCCACCGTGTTCGCGTTGGTCTTGTAGAGGTAGAGCAAGACG
>Ga0315282_10018359_pt1 | contig 10003 bp, 9 predicted proteins | sample YL17G07_20_MG_FD_203693 | JGI IMG/M metagenome (GOLD analysis project Ga0315282, IMG submission 203693) | Sediment microbial communities from Yellowstone Lake, YNP, Wyoming, USA - YL17G07_20 | ecosystem: Environmental > Aquatic > Freshwater > Lake > Sediment | place: USA: Wyoming | collected... | reverse complement strand
TTATCCTGCCAGGATAAAAACATATTGATGGAATTAGCTGAAGCCAGCTCGAATAAAATTGGGCACGAGCATCCTGACCTTTTACTCAAGCAGATTGAAGAATGGATGGATTGCCCGGAAAAAAATCTAAATCGCCTCGGTTTATACGCCTTGGCGAAGGTCAGTGATGAAAAAGATTTCGAAAACTTGCCGGGGGTTTTTACCCTCATCGCCCCCCTGACGCGTAAAATTGATAAACGCTTCAAAAATGAAATTCTCCAAGTGGTAATCAGTATAACGAAACGTTCTCCCACTGAAACCGCTTATTTATTGAAAAATAACTGGACAATATTCAACCAACCGGACACGGCTTGGTTAATTCGCCAATGTCTGGAATATTTTCCCGCCGAACTTCGAAAATCTTTGCAAGAAATAATTCGACCAGGATAAACCTAATCTGGTTTTCAAGCTGGTACCTTCAAGGAGCGAATTCGTGAACGGTTTTATCCTGCCCGGACCAACCTCATCCATTAGAGTATATGGTATAATGATATTTCTTGACTAGCCCTTCCAATGGCATTCAAACTTAATGTTATACGTGCTATTGGGCAGGTGACCTGCTAGAAAAGGAAAAATTGAAAGGAGTAGCAGAAGTCATGTCATTAGACAAGGAACAAAAAAGTAAATTAATGGAGGAGTTCTCGCGCCATAAAACAGATACCGGATCTCCCGAAGTACAGGTTGCTCTTCTAACAACCCGAATTAATCAATTAACCGAACATCTGCGAGTGCATAAACACGATGAATCCTCGCGAAGAGGATTGTTGAAATTGGTCGGCCAAAGGCGGAGGTTGTTATCTTATATGCGACAGAATGACTACAACCGATATCTTGCATTAACTGAAAAACTAAGTATAAGAAGAAAATAAGGCTATGATTTGAAATCAAGGGGGGGTAAATTTGGATCGATATACATCAAGAATCTGGGGGTGGGCAGCAGTGCTCCCTTCTGGACACAAACCTGTGCGCTACCTTACTTCTGGTTAGCTGACAGAGTTCACACTTAACCCATTGGTTGGGAATTGAGAGACGGTTCCAAATGCTCATCGAATAATATTGTGTTTGGAGGCGACTATCAATCCTTAACCGATGGGCTTCAAATAAGGAGTAATTATGAAACCCGAAGGATATCAATATTCAGTAACTATAAACAACAAAACATTTATTCTTGAAACCGGTAAAATTGCCGGCCAAGCCGGAGGTGCAATCACTTTGAGAATGGGGGATACGATGGTCTTTGCTGCAGCTACGATGAGTACAGAAGAACGTTCTGCAATAGATTTTCTTCCTTTGACTGTAGATTATGAGGAACGGATGTATGCGGGCGGTCGCATTCCTGGCTCATTTTTTCGGAGAGAAGGCCGCCCTACGGATGAGGCGATCTTGACCGCCCGTCTTACCGATCGTCCAATCCGACCCCTTTTTCCAACAAACTTGCGTAATGAAGTCCAGGTCATCCTCTATTCTTTATCTGCAGATGGAGAAAATCCAATCGATATACTGGCAGTAAACGCAGCTTCTTCTGCATTGACGATCTCAGATATTCCCTGGAATGGGCCCATTGGCGCTGTTCGAGTTGGCAGGATTGAAGATCAATTTATATTAAATCCCACCTACCCTGAATTGGAATATTCTGATTTAGATTTACGGATTGCAGGCACACGGGATGCCATTCTCATGGTAGAGTGTGGCGCAAATCAAATTTCCGAAAATGTCATGATCGAAGCCCTTAAGTTTGGTCATGAAGCATTACAGCCTCTAATAGACCTCCAGGAGAAAATGCAAGCAGAAATTGGGAAGCCAAAACGGAGCATTACACCCATTCCAGATGAAGAAGAATTGTGTTCAACAATATACAATCGCGCTTCTGCCCAGGTAATTCAACTGCTCAATCAACCATATGATAAGTCGGAACGAAATGGAGCTTTGAAGCAATTACAGAAAGAAATCGTCACCGAATTTACCCTCGAGGGTGAGAGAAGCGAAGAGCTGGTGATGGCTGCTTTTGATGACTGCCTGAAAACGATCATCCGCCAACGGATTATTGATCAAGGATTACGCGCGGATGGTAGAGGTTTGAACGAGATCCGTCCAATTTGGTGTGAAGTAAATGTCAGCCCGCGCGCTCATGGATCGGGTTTGTTTACCCGAGGGGAAACTCAAGTGCTTACCCTGGCAACCTTAGGCACACCACGGGAAGCTCAAGAACTTGATACTTTAACCCCCTCTGAAACGAAACGCTATATGCACCATTATAATTTCCCACCGTTTTCAACCGGGGAAACGAAAGCATTACGCAGCACTTCCCGGCGGGAAATCGGGCACGGAGCTCTAGCCGAACGAGCTCTCTTGCCGGTTATACCCTCAGAAGCAAAATTTCCTTATACATTAAGACTCGTATCTGAAGTCTTATCCTCAAATGGATCTTCTTCGATGGCTTCGGTGTGTGGTTCGACACTGGCGTTGATGGATACTGGTGTTCCCATCCTGGCGCCCGTGGGGGGTGTAGCTATGGGATTGGTCAAGGAAGGCGAGCGATTTGCTGTGCTTACCGATATCTTAGGCCTCGAGGACCATTATGGCGATATGGATTTCAAAGTCGCCGGGACGAAAACGGGCATCACCGCCTTACAAATGGATATTAAAATCAAGGGTATCACCTTCGAGATCATGTCAGAGGCATTAGAGAAAGCTCGCGCTGCCAGGCTCTCCATCATAGACAAAATGTTGGAGACCATACCCACGCCGCGCCCCGAATTAAAACCTCACGCCCCTCGTATATCTGTTGTCCAGATTCCGATCGATAAAATTGGAGCTGTAATTGGTCCTGGCGGCAAAACGATCCGTGGCATTCAGGATGAAACCGGGACAAAAATCGACATTGGCGAAGATGGCTCAGTTTTCATAGCGGCAACAGATGCCGAAAGCGCTCGCTCAGCAGTTGAAAGAGTAGAATCTTTAACCGAAACGCCAATAATCGGTAGAATTTATACTGGCAAAGTAAATCGGATAACCGATTTTGGCGCTTTTGTCGAAATCTTGCCAAATATCGATGGTTTGGTGCATATATCTCAATTAGATACCGAGCGGGTAGAACGGGTCGAAGATATCGTCCGGCCAGGAGATGAAATCACCGTCATGGTAACTGACATTGACCCCCAGGGTAAAATCCGGCTTTCCCGGCAAGCTGTATTGGAAGGATGGTCAGCCGAAGAAGCTAAGATGCGTGACCGCAGAGGCGGAGGAGGTTCACGTCCAGGAGGCAGAGACAGTAACCGGAGAAGCGAACGTTACCCCGGTGGCGGATCCAGGCGCTAGGTAACCTTATTTTACAAATAAAAAATCCTTACCGTTTATTTTTAGGTAAGGATTTTTTGTTATCTAATCACATGACCTTTATCCCTTGTAAATTTCATAATTCTCCATTATTGTTGGGAGTATTAATCAACTGAGTCAGGAGATAGATATCTATGAGTAATGAAGTGAGAATTGACGCTCTGCTCCCGGCTGAAATGGCGAGAAGAGCAGAATTTTTAGGTGTACGCAAAGCAGAAACTCCGCTATTTACACTATTTACACTGGCAATTCTAGCTGGAGCATTCATTGCATTAGGTGCTGTATTTTCCACAACTGTCGCTACTGGCACAACCGGTAGCCTGCCATTTGGCGTGACCAAATTATTAGTTGGCTTTGTTTTTTGCCTGGGTTTGATTTTGGTCGTTGTAGGAGGCGCCGAGCTATTCACCGGCAATAATTTAATCGTCATGGCATGGGCGAGTCGAAAAGTAACCACCCAGGCTTTGTTGCGCAATTGGATTGTTGTTTATATAGGAAACCTAATCGGTTCGATTGGTACCGCCTTCATTATGTTCCTTACGAAACAATATACTTTCTCTAACGGAGCTCTAGGAGCGACGGTATTGAGCATTGCCAATAGTAAAGTGCATTTAGGTTTTGTCCAGGCTATTGCCCTGGGGATTTTTTGCAATGCACTGGTTTGTCTGGCAGTTTGGTTGACCTATAGCGCGCGCAGTACAATCGATAAAATTGCATCGATTATCTTCCCGATCGCTGCCTTCGTCGCAGCGGGATTTGAACACAGCGTTGCAAACATGTACTTTATACCCATCGGATTGTTTATCAAAATGTTCGATCCCGATTTCGTGCAAACCACCGGGTTGGATCTCAATGGATTAACCTGGACCACCTTTTTAATCAAAAATCTACTTCCCGTTACCATCGGGAATATCATCGGCGGTTCTGTTCTTGTTGCTGCAATTTACTGGTCAGTATTTTTACGCGGTAGTGAATAATCACAATATACATATACAGCCATCAGAATTCAGAGAGAGGATCTTCAATGGAAGCTTATGTTTTGATTAAGGTTCGCACAGGTGAGGTTCGAGAGGTTGTCCGTCAATTAAGACGGGTAAAAGGCGTAACCGAGGCTAATATGACATTTGGGCCATACGACGCCCTGGCGATTTTAAATGGCGATGACGTCAATCATATTGGCAGAATATTAGCGTCTGATATCCAACCAATTCCAGGAATAGTCGAAACGCTTACCTGTCTGGCAGTGGAAATTTAACTCCAAGCCAGGTTTATTTTTCGATTCCTGCCAGGGCTAACCTGGTAAATATGGCATGGCTGGACCTTGGATACCTAGGCGTTCGGCTAATGCTGCACGCATTGCCACCCGGTCATCCCAAGGATATTCTATCTCCCCAAAACACATCGATTGCTCATGCCCTTTCCCCAAAGCGATGACCAGATCATCTTCTCTGGCAAGATTTACTCCCATCCGAATCGCTTCTCGCCGGTCGGGAATTCGCCAATAGGTTTTTCCTTCCCGACCATTGAATTTCTCTAGTCCAAGCGCCATTTCATTCAAAATATCATCTACAGATTCAGTCCTTGGATCCTCTGCGGTCAGGATCGTAATATCCGCCATTTGAGCAGCAATCTCTGCCATCATCCGCCGCTTTTCACGATCTCTCAAACCTGCAGATCCAAAGATGGCTAATACCCGCCCTTTTACGAGTGTTCTGGTAAGTTCTAATATCTTTTTTAAAGCATTGGGCGTATGGGCAAAATCTACCATCGCGATGAAGTTTTGCCCCATTTCTATTGATTCTAGCCTACCCGGGATCGATGGTAATGTTTCAAGCCCTTCCTTTGCAAAAGAAGGTTTTATCCCCACTCCTGCGACCGTGGTTGTATACGCTGCTAAGCAATTCGAGACGTTATGAATACCCAGTAGCCTGGTTTGAACTTCAATCCGTTCTTTACCCTGGACTATTTCAAATTGTTGATATCCTTGAATATAGCGAATATTTTCGGCCCGGATGTCAGCATGGTGGTGAAAACCATAAGAAACCCGCTGAACCTTTGGTGCTAATTTATCTACCAAAGTTGATAAGTATTCATAAGAGGCGTCATCCCGGTTGAGAACCGCTAATCGAACATTGCCTTGGGTTTTTGTTGGGGTGGCTGCGAGGTGTTTGAACAATCTGGCTTTTGCATCTCGATAAGCCTCAAAACTTTTATGATAGTCAAGGTGCTCATGAGTGATATTTGTAATAACCCCAATGTCAAACTCACATTGACTAACCCGATCCTGATCAAGACCATGTGAGGTGCTCTCTAAAACGATATAACGAGCCGAATAACTCGGATTATATGCCATCCAAGCCAGGAACTTCTGAATATCTGGGGCTTCCGGAGTGGTAACATGAAACCCGGTATCCACGATTTCATCTCCAAGAACAGCATTTACGGTGGTAATCATGCCAGCCTTTAAACCAGATTTCACCAAGATCTGGTAGATTAAATGTGCTGTAGTGGTTTTTCCATCTGTACCGGTTATTCCAATAATGGTCATTTGGTGGGCGGGAAAACGATAGAAAGCTGTGGATAAGTAAGCCAACGCCAAGCGCGCATCGCTTACCATGAAAAATGGTATGGAAAAGTTCGGGTCGTTTTCGGTGCCCACAATCGCGACTGCGCCGCGTTGGATTGCTTGGGGTATAAATCGATGACCATCGCTATGCTCACCCCTTAAAGCAACGAATATATTCCCGGGTTCGACTTTGCGAGAATCTAGCGCAATTCCGGTTACCGGGATATCGAGGTTATAGCCGGTAGGCCGGTGTGTGATGACTACACCTCTGGGGATGCTCGCGATGAGCGTCGATAGGAGTATTTCTGATTTTGGTTCCATTTTACCTGCTACGACTATCGGTAAAAGTTCCACACCATACAACCCCCCATACAATAACCGCGCCAGGGTTTTACATAATATCAACGCTGAATAACCCTGGCGTTGGTTTTGCCTTTGATTTAATGCAAACTCTGTCTTAAGGATTCAAATTGACCCGCGACCGAACCATCCAACACTTTATCGCCAACTCGAATAACTAATCCGCCCAGGATAGTTGGGTCAACACGATATGTCACGGTTGCATGGCTACCCAATTTGGAAAGCACATCCTTTTTTACTTTTTCCTGCTCTTCGGATGTTAATGGTAAAGCGCTGGTGACTTCAGCCGAGCCTCCCGTTATTGACTCGCTTTCTAATACAACTACTTTTCCAGATTTTACACCCGAGAAAAATTCCTGAATAAGGGCTCGTTGCCGTTTTTCATCCAATGCTTCGCCTACCAGCTTTTGAGCCGCGGCAATCGAAAGAGATGCAATCTGGCCGCGTAAATCAGCTAAAATCCGGTCTCTCTCCTGAGCTGCATCAGCGAGTGCAGCCTCACGCGCTTTGCTTGCATCAGTCTCGGCTTGAGCAATGATATCCCTGGCAGATATCTCCGCCCGCTCGGTAGCTTCACGCACTTTTTGAGCGGCGGTCGCTTGAGCTTCATTAATTATTTTCTTCGCTTCTTGTTCAGCGTTTGCCCGAGCTTCTGCTGCAATGCGGGCGTCCTCAAGACCTTGAGCGATTGCATTCCGCCTCTTCTCCAATAATCCGAGTATGGGCTTGTATACCCAGGCGCGGAGTACGACAAACAGGATTGCAAAGTTAAATATTTGCACAAACAAGTATCCTAGGTTTAAACCAAGCGCTTCCAAAGTAATACTCCTCTTGAATTACTCGATCTAAATTTAACCAACAAATAGAATGAGAAGAGCAACAACCAGACAGTAAATAGCTACTGCTTCAGCAAATGCGATCCCCAGAATCATGTTCGTCTGAACATTGCCGCTGGCATCTGGATTTCGGGCAATGCCCTGCACAGCTCCGTTGACCAATACACCGATACCTAATCCGGCTCCGATAGTACCAATCATTGCTAAACCTGCTCCAATTAATTTTGCTGCTGCGACATCCATCGAATTAATTTTGCCTCCTTTACATGGGATTATTATCAAAATTTAACCTGCTAATTAATGCACCTCGGCATGTTCGCCATGTCCCTGAGTAGCTTGGGACATGAACACCATTGTAAGCATACCGAATACTATCGCCTGGATCAGACCCACAAAAAATTCAAGCATTAAGAAAATTGTTTGGGCAAAAACAGGCACCAGCGTGCCGATCACAAATAGTAATACCGAACCTGCAAAGATATTACCAAACAACCGGAAGGAGAAGGATAAGATTTTTGAAAACTCAGAGATTAGCTCCAGCAAACCAACCCCAAAGTCAATTACACCAAATATTGGACGGGAAAATAGTGTTTTCACATTAAGGAATTTTGAAAAGTAATTGATCCCCAAGGCGCGAGCGCCTAGAACCTGGGTCATCACAACCGAGATCAAAGCCAGACCAACGGTGAAGTTCAAATCGGTGGATAGCACCCGAACGAAGGGAATCAGTGCATAACCGCCGGTCTCCATCTTATCTTTCAATATTGTGGTAACCCCAGGCAGAATTTCCTTAATTTGATAACCGTGTTCTGAAGGTTCAAGTATTCCAATACTATCAATACCTGGAATAAGTTCCATCCAGTTTACAACTAATACGAATATTGTGATGGTAGCAAAAAAGGGAAAAATCGTTTTCGTCCACTTACCGGCAGTCGTTTCGGTCAGGTTGTATAAAACCTCTAATAACGCCTCGATCGCACCAGATAAACCAGATGGTATTAGCTTCCCGCTTCGGGTGGCGTTTCGGACCATTAAAGCAATGACAAAGAGGATGATATCCGCGATAACCAATGCTGTCAGTGTATTTGTCCAGTGAAATTCACCGATTCCTGGGAGGGAAAAAAGCGGGTTGTGAGAATAAGCTTCTGCAGGAAGTTGAATGTGCGGCAAAATCGGGGGGTAAACTTTAGCAGCGAAAAAGCCCAGCACAGCAAATAAAAGTACAAACCAACGATTTACACCCCAACGCCATCTGCGCGGTTTTTCCACGTTATTTTTCCTCCTCAACTTGTTTGCTCTTTTGATTCATCTTTAATTTTGTAGTAGTGGTTTTCACAACCCAGAACATCGTTGCTAGAGCAATGGGAATACTGATTATCATCAAACCGACGGTAAACATCGGTCGAGAATGTAAATGGCTATCCAACCACAATCCACCAAAAAGGGCTGCCAGTACAATCAACAAGGTAAAGCAACCCACCTGACCTGCTACCACGACCAGAGCGTAATTAAAATTATACTGGTCTTTATTCTTTCCTCTCTGGCCACTAATCGAAGACATGATTTGCAAATTTTATCACATGCCAGCAAGGCTGGTCAATAAATCATTGCTGGGTCGATAATCAAATCTATAGTAAACTTTGGATTTAAAACATCGCCATAATTGCGGTATGGGATAATCCGAACCATGGAGCGATGATTGTGCCTAATAATATAATGCTTATCGAAAGCCCTGAAAATACCAGCAGGTCGACCCGATTTATAGAAACCGGTTTTCCCTCATCTTCAGATCGGTACAAATAAATGACTTTAAGCACTGTAAGGTAGTAATACAGGCCGATGATAGAGTTGAGCACACCCACTACCGCCAACCAAACCATGTTCGCCTGAACAGCAGCTGCAAAAACGGAAAACTTTACAACAAACCCCCCAAAGGGAGGCATACCCGCCAGGGATAAGAACGCTACCAGGAATATTAATGCTAGGCTTGGCGATCGCCGGCTTAATCCAGCATAAGCTGCTATTTCATCTGAACCTGTAGCTTTCCCAAATGCAGTAACAACGCCAAAAGCCAATAAGTTTGTTAAGATGTAAACCATCAAGTAGAATACCGCGCTGGTAGCTCCTAAGGCAGATACAGAAGCTACGCCGATCAACACATATCCGGCGTGCGCTATTGAAGAATAAGCCAGCAGCCTTTTGATATTTTTCTGGGCAAGCGCCAGTAAATTCCCAAGAGTCATTGTAATCGTAGCCATTACAGCTATGATCACAAACCAGGTATGGGAATAATCCTGAAAGGCTGCCAGGAGAACGCGCAGTAGCACTGCAAATCCAGCCGCCTTCGAAGCAGTTGAGAGAAAACCAGCCACCGGCGTTGGGGCCCCCTCATAAACATCTGGAGCCCAAAAATGCAACGGAACAGCCGAGATTTTAAAACTAAAACCAATCAAAATGATGAGCAGCACTCCCAGCACCAACGGATTCGATAAATGACCGGCAGCGAATCTCTTAGCAATTTCATAAATGCTGGTCGTTCCGCTAAAACCAAACAGCAGGCTAAAACCATATAGCATAATAGCTGAAGTCATTGCCCCGAATAACAAGTATTTGAAGCCAGCCTCCGTAGATTTCTCGTCGGTCTTTAAAAATCCAGCCAGAACATACAATGGAATCGAGGTCGTCTCAATCGCCAGATAAAGCATGATTAAATCGGCAGCCGATGCCATCAGACACATACCCAAAGTCGACGCTAACATTAATAAATAAAATTCTCCGCGAGCGCCTAATTTTTCCAGGTTCAATGTTAACAATGCTGTAACTGCTGCTGCAAAAATAAAAAGCAACTTGAAAACAAAACCCATCC
>Ga0315282_10018358_pt1 | contig 10004 bp, 9 predicted proteins | sample YL17G07_20_MG_FD_203693 | JGI IMG/M metagenome (GOLD analysis project Ga0315282, IMG submission 203693) | Sediment microbial communities from Yellowstone Lake, YNP, Wyoming, USA - YL17G07_20 | ecosystem: Environmental > Aquatic > Freshwater > Lake > Sediment | place: USA: Wyoming | collected... | reverse complement strand
AGGGCTACCTCGCGCAGAGTAAGGTCAATGCCATTAGGCTGCACCTGCTCCTCAAGATTAATACAGCCTTCTACTAGAGGTGGCTCTTGTTGTAATAGCCTCTGGATATCCTGCTTGGATAAAATGGCTGCCATTTTAAGATTTCCTATCTAATCAAATTACCTTGCTCTTCACTATCAAAGGATAGTGCCAGGCAATAAAGAAGACGAATCGGCGGGATAATTAAAAGTGGCAGCGGAGGGATTTGAACCCACGACCAAAGGCTTATGAGTCCTCTGCTCTACCACTGAGCTACGCTGCCAGCAAGCAGAATTTAGCACAATCTAAATTAGGCTGTCAATTCTACTTGTCTTTTGATTTCCCCAAAATCTACTTGCTCTCAGCAACATATTTTTTTAATTCATCAGGCAGTTTGCTGGCATCGTTTGTTTTTGCTGGAATAATCGGTGTTTGGTAATTTGCCTCCATGATATCCATGCCTTGTTCGCTCAGTAGGAAATCTATCCAAGTAATGGCTAGCTCCTGGTGGGGGGAGTTCTGGGGTATGGTGACCGCATAGACGATAGGACTGCCCTTCATAAGTATCTTCTCGCCGGGCTGTGCTCCTGCGACTTCGACCTCGGTTTGAACATAAAAGTCCTCGTAGTCAACAGTAGAGAGATTTATCTCTGGCGGGAGTTTGACGTATTTCAAGTTATGCTGCTCCGCTATGGAGGAATACTCAAAAGCGTAGTCCAGGTCACCCGATTCCAGTAGAGCAATAAGGTCTACCTCTTTGGGCCGCATTAGGTCTCCTTCAGCGTCGTAGAGCTTATCGTATAGCCCGGGCACATTGTAGTAGTCCTCAGCCAGTTGCCATACCATCAGTGTTCTATAGCCGCAAGGGTCTTGGTTAGGGTCACTGCGACCATACTTTACCCCATCACGCTGTAAAATTTCATACCAGTTGTCTCCGTTTATCTCATTCCCAAATTGGGATTTATCAGTATAGGCGATGCACATTTGGTTAGCGGCAAATATGATGTACCAATTAGCATACTCGGGAAACATAAGTTGGGGAATAAGTGTGTAATCGGCAGAAGCAATTATATCAGCCTTCTTACCCAGCTCGGTTACCTTACGGATAGTAGTAGCACTTCCTGCTGCCTCGGTCTCCACCTTTATATCTGGGTAGAGTTTATTAAACTCCTTAGTTACATCATCAAAAGGTATGGTCAAACTGCCAGCATGATAGATGGTAAGTGTAGCACCACCTGAACAACCAGGTATCAGGCTCAATGTCAGAACCAAGACTAGAAACAAGCTAATGGCTAATCGTTTCATTTAAATCTCTACTTAATAACTATGTTCTGCCGACTAAAAAATATGAATGGCTGATGCCTTAAATGTTATATAGACTTGCTGACCCTCAGCCAGCCTCATTTCCTCAAAGGAGCGATGGGTAACCAGGCAAATAAAGTCTGGCGGTAGATTCACTGTGAGATAAAGGGTAGAGCCTCTATCGGCAATATAGGTGATAACACCGCAAAATGAATTGCGAGCGCTGGAGCGAAGTGGCTCCGGAGAAATGAGAATATCCTCAGGGCGAACTGAGGCATGTAACTTACCACGGAGGTCGGTAACTACTGCTAATTCTATATCATCAGTACAAAACATGGTATTTCCATCACCTCTGTCTATTACCTCACCGGCGAAGATATTTCGTGCCATGGCAAAGCGGGCGATGAACTCTGAGTTAGGCTGGCGGAATATCTGCTCTGGGGTTCCCACCTGCTTTATGCACCCCTCACCCAAAATGGCAATGTGGTCACCTAAAGCAATTGCCTCCTCAAAATCATGGGTAACATGGATGGTAGTTACCTTTAAGCGGTTATGGAGCTGACGGAGTTCCTTCTGCACCCCTTCTCGAGTTTCAGGGTCAAGGGCACTGAGCGGCTCATCAAGGAGTAGCACTTTGGGTTTAATGCTCAGCGCCCTGGCTAGAGCTACTTTTTGCTGTTCACCACCACTCAAGGTATCAGGCTTCCGATTAAGAAGGTGAGATATACCTAATAACGCGGTTACCCAGTCTAGTGTTGCCTCAGCCTCTGGTTTGGTCTGTTTACGAAGCTTCAAGCCAAAGACAATATTATCTTTCACCGAAAGGTGAGGAAACAGGGCATGGTCTTGGTAGACGATACTGATACCTCTCTTTTCTGGCTCAAGTTGTGTTACCTCTTTTCCCCTGAGCCATATCTCTCCGCCCTTAATCGGATATAGACCGGCAATAGATTCCAGCAGAACCGTCTTGCCAGCACCGGTAGGACCCAGGACAATGAAATACTCGCCCTCGCTTACACTTAAATTAATATCTTGAAGTTGGAAATCCTTTAGGTCGACATACAGGTTCTTTATCTGTATCATGCCTTCTCGCCTCGATAGACTATAGTTCTAAGACCAATGAATACAAATAGACAGATTATGATGAGAAGCACAGCCACCGGCTGTGAATAGGTTAAGCCATAGGATTCAAAGCGCTCAAAGATTAGAGTGGAGGCTATCACGGGATGATATGCCAGAATAATAACGGCACCGAATTCGCTTATTCCTCTAGCCCACATCATTATGCTACCGGCAAGGATGCTCCTCCAGGTTAAAGGCAGGGAAATCCTGAAGAAGGCTTGCCACGGTGAGGCACCGAGGGTGCGAGATACCTTCTCCAACCTGACATCTACCTTTTTAAACCCCTCTTTAGTTGAGTCTATTAAGAAAGGAATGCTGACGAATAGCATAGCAATAACAATGCCAGCCGTAGAGTCGACAAAATCAATCCCGATAAGATGAAAGGCTTTACCTGCCCAAAAATTGCGACCAAAGACGAAAAGCAAGGCGATGCCGGCGGCAGTGTGAGGCACTACAATGGGCACATCAATGAGCCCCTCAAGCAATTTCTTGCCCGGAAATTCAGTGCGGGCTAATAGGTAGGCTAGGGGAACACCAAGGACAAAGCCCACAATGGTAGCAATAATAGCGGCATACAGGCTAAGCCAGATAGCACCCCTAACCTGTGGGTCAAGAAGGGTATCAAGCAGTATATTTGGGTCAGAGGCAGCTATCATCTTAATCAGAGGCACAATGATAAACAGAAAAATAACCAACCCCAGTAGAATAAAGGTAGGTGTCATCCTATTAGTGATAAACCATTGCTTGCTCAAAAGTTACCTCCTACTAATACTATTTAGGCATAAAAAAAGCACCTCGAAAGGAGGTGCTTTGAAAATAGCACATAAGTGCTGGTAAGCAAGCTCTCCTTTCCAAACACGGGAGGCACTACCGTTTCCGGTAATACCCTATCGGCCAATCTCCATAGATTCACCTTTAGGAGAATAGGCTCGGAGAGATATATTTGATTTTTATCTGAATCAGTACTATATCATATCTGCTACATAACTGGCAACCTTATTCTGCCTTGACGGTAACATAGGCTCTCTGTTAGAATTCACCACAGTGTTTGCTATTGAGTTCATAGTAAAGCCCGGTTGAGAGGAGGTGATGCTTTTAGCTAGACCTAGTTGAGAACTTATATTCAACACAGGTTTGTTTCAATTAAGAAATGGCAAAAAGGAGGGTAGAATGCATTTTGGATTTAATGAAGAACAAAAGATGCTTCAAGAGGCGATAAGGAATTTCGCTGAGAAGGAAATTGCGCCTCTATTAGATGAGGCTGAGGCAAAGGCAGAATTCCCGGTGCAGATATTCCCCAAGATGGGTGAGCTAGGCTATCTTTGCCTTTGTTATCCTGCCAAGTATGGTGCTGCTGACATGGGATTGGTAGGCGAGTGCATCGCCACCGAAGAGCTAAACAGGGTTGGTGGTGGCATTGCTGATGGACCAAGGCTCCAGGCTGGTCTTGGCACTAGGGCTATTTTTGAGCATGGCAGCGAGGAACAAAAGCAGAAATACCTGGTTCCAGCTATTAAGGGACAGAAGATATCTGCTTTTGGTCTTACTGAGCCCAATGCTGGCTCTGATGTTGCCGCTGTGGAGACCACAGCGGTTAAGAAGGGCGATAAATATATTATAAATGGCACTAAGATGTACATCACCAGCGGCACAATTTGCGACTTTGTGATTATAGCTGCTTACACTGATAAGAGTCTGGGAACCAGAGGCGGGATGAGCATGCTCATTGTGGACAAGGATACCCCTGGTTTTAGCCGTAGGAAATTGGCGAAATTCTGTTTTCATTCTTCAGATACTGCTGAACTCACCCTTGAGGATTGTGCTGTGCCTGTTGACAACCTAGTTGGTGAGGAAGGTAGAGGCTTTGCCTATTTCATGGAGACTCTGGATGCAGCCAGGATTACTCACTCGGCAGCAAGTATAGGGATAGCTCAGGCTGCCTATGAAGCTTGTCTTAGCTATGTTCAGCAAAGGGTGCAGTTTGGTCAACCGATATACAAGTTTCAGATTAACAGCTTCAAGCTAGCCAAGATGGCTACGGCAATAGAGGCAGCTCGCTGGCTGATGTATCGCGCTGCCTGGCTCTATGACCAGGGTGCTCGTCGCTTTAACGAAGCTGCCATGACCAAGCTAGTGGCTAGCGAGGTAGCTGCTTGGGTGGCCAATGAGGCCATGCAGATACATGGAGGTGTTGCCTTTATGGCTGAATCACCGGTGCACCGCTACTTCCGTGATGCCAGGCTGAAGACCCTTACCGAAGGCACTTCGGAGATTATGCAACTAGTCATTGCCCGTGGGATTGGATTACGCTAGTTTATTGATAACAGGAGCTTAAATTTTTAATTAAGGAGGCTAGTTATGGCTGTTGACTATGAGAAAGAAGGTAGGATTGCTATCTTCACCATTAATCGACCTGAGGCCTTAAATAGTGTGAATGTTCAGACCTTCCAGGAGTTACACGCTCGGATGGTAGATTTCCGGGATGACCCTGAGCTTTGGGTTGGCATCATTACTGGGGCTGGTGAAAAAGCCTTTTCTGCTGGTGCTGATATAAAGGATATGCTACCCTTTTTAAAAGAGCATCGTGATAGCCTCTGGGCAGCCCCATCTAGCATAATGCGTGGGCTAGATATGTGGAAGCCGCTTATTGCAGCAGTCAATGGCATGGCGCTAGGTGGTGGGCTAGAAATTGTTCTGGCCTGCGATATCAGGATAGCCTCAGAGAAGGCTCGCTTCGGCACACCTGAGGTAACCTTAGGTCTGATACCTGGCTGGGGAGGCACCCAGAGGTTACCTAGGATGATTCCCTGGTGTAAAGCAGCTGAGATATTACTTACGGGAAGACCTATAGATGCTCAGGAGGCATATCGCATAGGCTTAGTAAACAAGGTTGTTCCACCGGAGCAGGTTATGCCTACGGCTAAGGAGTGGGCTGAGGTTATCTGCCGGGCAGGACCTCTAGCAGTTAGAGCAGCTAAAGAGGCTATGATTAGAGGCACTAACATGACTCTGGAAGAAGGTCTTCGGCTAGAAAACTCATTAGAAGCTTATGTCACAGGCACAGAGGACTTCACCGAGGGAACTACAGCTTTCGTAGAGAAGAGGAAGCCTGTCTACAAAGCCAAATAAGCTGATTAATAAAAGCAAGAAGGGTGTTATGGAAATAAAAAAGGTTGGTGTAGTCGGTTGTGGAGTGATGGGCTCTGGCATCACTCAGGTCTGCGCTCAGTCAGGCTACCAGGTGGTAGTCTCAGAAATAAATGATGGGCTTTTGAATAAGGGGCTAGCTTCAATCAATTCCTTTCTGACTAAAGGTGTGGAGAGAGGCAAGCTAGCTCAGCAAGATAAGGAGTCTACCCTGGCTCGCATCAAAGGCACCACTAATACCAAGGACTTTGGTGGTTGCGACCTAGTAATAGAAGCTGCTATTGAGAATATGGATTTGAAGAAGAAAATATTTACTGACTTGGATAAAATTTGCCCTAAACATACTATCCTGGCTACTAATACTTCATGTCTCTCTATTATTGATATGGCTATGATGACCAGTAGGCCGGAAAAGGTATTGGGGCTGCACTTCTTTAATCCGGCGCCAATTATGAAGCTACTGGAAGTAGTCAAGACTGTGGCTACCAGTGATGAGACCCTTGAGGTTAGCAAGGAGTTTGGTAAGTCTCTGGGTAAGACCACTATTGTTGCCTCGGATACCCCTGGGTTTATCGTTAACCGCTTGTTGATACCCTTTATGCTTGGTGCTTTTCGCATGTTGGAAGCTGGTCTGGCCACCAAGGAGGATATTGATACTGGGGTGAGATTGGGCTTAGGTCACCCTATGGGACCGTTAACTATAGCTGACCTTACTGGTATGGATACTAACCTATTTATAGCTAATGCTTTATATGAAGAACTTAAAGACCCGCTATATGCTCCTCCCATTATTTTGAAAAAGATGGTTGCTGCCGGCTGGCTTGGGCGTAAGACAGGGAAGGGGTTCTATGAGTATAAATAGAAAGTGGGGTTTTGCCGAGTGGGAGGGGTTGCCACCTGCCGCGGGGAATATTTGATATAAAGGGGAAGATTCCCACGAACACTGAGGAGGGGCTTATGGGTAAAGAACATCCATGGCAGAGAAATGTCCGGGAGGGGATTGGAAAGCGATGAAAGAAGAGGCTGAGAGAAAAAAGGAATTTAGGACTACTGTTGATGGTGCTGTAGTTAAAAGGGTATATACACCGAATGACTTGGAAGGATTCAAACGAGATACCAGCCTTCCCGGGGAGTATCCATTTACCAGACATGTAAGACCAACTGGTTACAGGGGTAGGTTATGGACTATGCGTCAATATTCTGGATTTGCTACCGTAGAAGAGACAAATAGACGGTATAAGTATTTATATAAGCAGGGGAATACCGGTTTTAGCGTTGCCTTTCACCTCCCTACCCAGATGGGATACGATTCAGACCATCCTCTCTCTGCTGGAGAGGTTGGCAAATGTGGTGTCGCTATAGATTCACTTCAAGATATGGAGAAGCTCTGGGATGGAATACCATTGGCAGATGCGAGCACGTCGATGACGATTAATGCTACTGCCCCAATTATATTGGCGATGTATATTGCCGCAGCCAAAAAGCAAGGGGCAAGTGAAAGTGAACTTATGGGGACAGTCCAAAATGATATATTGAAGGAATATATAGCCAGGAACACATATATTTTTGGACCAGAGCCATCCATGCGATTGATAACAGACCTTTGTTCCTATTGTGCCCAAAATATGCCCAAATGGAACTCAATAAGCATCTCTGGTTATCATATGCGCGAGGCTGGAGCTACAGCTATTCAAGAAGCTGCCTTTACCCTAGCCAATGGAATTGCCTATGTGCAGGCAATGATAGATAGAGGAATACAGGTTGACTCTTTTGCCCCCCGGTTCTCCTTTCATCTGGCCTGTAATATAAATCTTTTTGAAGAAGTAGCCAAGTTTAGAGCTATGCGTCGCGCTTGGGCTAAAATAATGAAGGAGAAATTTGGCGCTCAAAATCCAAGGTCTATGATGTTTAGATTCCATGTCCAAGGAGATGGGTTTACCCTAACTGAACAACAGCCGCTTAATAATGTGGTGAGAGTAACTGTAGAGACACTGGCTTCAGTGTTGGCTGGCTGTCAATCAGCACACTCATGCTCATATGATGAGGCATTAGCTCTACCCAGTGAAGAGGCAGTTCAATTATCTCTAAGAACCCAACAAATTATTGCTTATGAAAGTGGCGTTGCCGATACTGTTGACCCGCTTGGAGGCTCATACTATATAGAGTACTTAACCAACCACATAGAGGAAAGGGTACAAGATTATATTAATAAGATTGATGAGATGGGTGGTGCGGTAGAGGCTGTGAAAAATGGATACATTCAGAGAGAAATTACGCGGTCAGCTTATAATTATCAAAGAGCAGTGGATTCTGGCGAGCAAGTCGTTGTTGGTGTTAATAAGTTTACCACCGATGAGGAACCTGCCCTAAAGCTACTTGAGATTGATGAAAAAATAGAGGAGAAGCAGGTAAGGGGGCTAAGAAGGTTAAGGCGAGAGCGGGATAATGAAAGGGTGAGCCGGGTTCTGGACAATGTGCGTAAAGTCGCGGAGGGTGACGAGAATATCATGCTGGTATTAATTGAGGCGGTTAAAGCTTATGCCACTGTTGGCGAAATAACTGATGCACTTCGCGATGTGTTTGGAGAGTATAGGGAGTCATATATAATCTGAGTTTATATTGGGGTGAATTATGCCGAGTAGAAAAATACGAGTGCTGATAGCTAAACCTGGCTTGGATGGGCATGATAGGGGGATTAAGGTAATAGCGCAAGGTTTAAGGGATGCCGGCATGGAAGTAATTTATCTTGGGTTACGACTAACACCAGAGCAAATTGCTGCGGCAGCTATACAGGAAGATGTGGATGTGGTTGGCCTAAGTTGTCTGTCTGGAGCTCATATGACCTTATTCCCGAAAACAGTGAGACTTATTAAGGCGAAGAGTGATAAGAATGTTCTGTTTATAGGTGGTGGAATCATACCTAGGAAAGATATTCCTAAGTTAAAAGGGGCTGGTATTGTCCAGATTTTTGGCCCGGGCACACCTCTTTCTGAAATTAGCGGGTTTATCGAGACAAACCTGGGGGTGAAGAGTAATGATAACAAAAATTGACCATATAGGAATTGCAGTTAACAATTTAGAAGAAGCTGTGAAGCTATATACTGATGCCTTTGGATTAAAGGTTGGAGAAATAGAAACTGTGAAAGAAGATAAGGTTAGGGTTGCGATGGTTCCTGTAGGTGAGAGCAGGATTGAGTTGCTTGAGTCAACTGGTTCAGAAGGACCAATAGCCAAGCATATTAAAAAGAGGGGAGAGGGAATACATCATTTAGCTCTAGAAGTCGGTGATATTCAGGGTATGCTTGACATATTAAAAGGAAAGGGTATCCCTCTTATTGATGAGAAGCCAAGAATTGGGGCTGGCGGAACTAGGTGTGCTTTCCTACACCCCAGTAGAACAAAGGTATTAATAGAATTAGTGGAGCATTAAATGGTTGAGAACAGCCAAGTAAAGGCAAAACAATTAGCTGAGCTAGAGGAACGCCGACGAAAGATAAAGGAGATGGGTGGAAAGGAGGGTGTGGAGAGGCAGAAAAAGAAAGGTAAGCTAACGGCGCGAGAGCGAATAGACATGCTATTGGATAAGGGGACATTTCGCGAGATTGGAATGTTTGGTAAAAGCAGAAGTACAGCTTATAAAGAAGTCCCGGCCGACGGAGTAGTTACTGGCTATGGAGAAATCGATAGCAGAAAGGTGTATATTTTCTCCCAGGACTTTACCAGTATGGGGGGCACCTTGTCAGAGATTCATGGGCAGAAGATTTGCAGCGTTCTGGATAGTGCCACTAGAGCAGGTTGTCCAATTATAGGGATAAACGATTCTGGAGGAGCCAGGATTCAGGATGGTGTAGAGGGTCTGGTTGGTTATGGCGAAATGTTTAAGAGAAATACATTAGCCTCTGGTGTAATCCCCCAAATATGTGCCATTCTAGGGCCAACTGCTGGGGGAGCAGTATACTCTCCAGCATTGATGGACTTCATATTTATGGTTAAAGGGATAAGCTATGCCTTCATCACTGGGCCAAGGGTAGTTAAGGCGGTAATGGGGCAAGAGATTAGTGAAGAGGAGCTTGGTGGTGCTATTGTTGCTCAGAGAAAAGCCGGGGTCGTTTGCCGCTCTGAAAATAGTGAACAGGAGTGTTTTCAAGCTATAAAGGAGCTATTAGGTTATCTGCCATCAAATAATAGGGAAAGACCAAAAAGAATTGATTGGGGAGATAGCCCAGACCGTATAGATTCGTCTCTATTTGATATTGTTCCCGCCAACCCAAGCAAGGCATACGATATGCATAAGATAATTGAGAGGGTATTTGACCAGAGGCAGGATGGGAAGGAAAATTACTTTGAGCTATTTCCAATATTTGCTACCAACATAATCACCTGTTTTTCTAGGTTGAACGGATGGTCGGTAGGTA
>Ga0315282_10018357_pt1 | contig 10005 bp, 10 predicted proteins | sample YL17G07_20_MG_FD_203693 | JGI IMG/M metagenome (GOLD analysis project Ga0315282, IMG submission 203693) | Sediment microbial communities from Yellowstone Lake, YNP, Wyoming, USA - YL17G07_20 | ecosystem: Environmental > Aquatic > Freshwater > Lake > Sediment | place: USA: Wyoming | collected... | reverse complement strand
ATCCCTCCCTTAGATATCCGCCAAAAAGAGTGAAATCCCCCAATCCGCGACGCGCCTTCTCTGCACGCTTCATACGACATCGGGTCATCAGCCAAAAATATATTTGATTAATGCACGATCTTTCGTTACAATCCGTAAACGTAGAAGTCATTCTGGTCCTGCAAGGAGATTAGATGCTCTTCGATTCAGTTCTGGATGCGGTCGGGAATACCCCTCTTTTACGTCTGAAAAAAATGTCCTCCGGCAATGTCTTTGTCAAAGCTGAGTTTCTTAACCCCGGGGGGAGTATTAAGGACCGGGTGGCCAGGCACATCATTGAGTGCGGGGAGAAGGAAGGAAAGCTGAAGCCGGGCATGATCATCATCGAAGCCACTTCCGGAAATACCGGGATTGGCTTGACCCTGGTCGGGGTGTGCAAGGGATACCCGGTCATCTGCGTGATGCCGGAAAATATGAGCGAAGAAAGGAAGAAAATCATCCAGGCCTTCGGAGGCGAAATCATCTTCACGCCAGCGGAAGAAAGCCTTTCAGGGTCTTTAAAGAGGATGGAGGAAATCACCCAGAGGGATCCAGAAAAGTATTTCGTCATCAATCAGTTCGGCAACCCCCATAACCCGGAGATTCATTACGAAAAAACGGGTTTAGAGATCTGGAGAGATATGGACGGGGAGGTCGATATTTTCGTGGCTGGCGTGGGCAGCGGCGGGACGCTCCAGGGGATCGGCAAATTTCTGAAGGAGAAAAAGGCCGGGGTGAAAGTCGTGGCCGTGGAGCCCAAGAACAGCGCCGCTTTACTCGGAAGGGAGCCGGGGTTGCACCAGATTCAAGGCATTGGCGATGGGTTCGTCCCGGACGTCCTGGACATGAATCTGGTGGATATGGTTTTTACGGTTTCCGATGAAGAGGCGATCTCTACTACCCGCCGTCTCTCTCAGGAAGAAGGCCTCCTGGTCGGCACTTCGTCGGGAGCCAATGTGTTCGCGGCCCTGCACATGGATAACGGCCGCAATAAAGTCGTGACTGTCCTTCCCGACCGGGCTGAGAGGTATTTTAGTACCGCGCTGCTATAGGCCAGGTACCCCCCCAAAAAAGTATAGGATGCCTCCAGTTCGACCTTTCTTGACGGCAGCAGGTCCAAGAGGGTCTGGATATCTCTGCGGGCTAACTCGGAATAGGCCTCCAGGGGCCGGCTTCGCCTTCTCCTTGCAGTTTTCCAAGGATAAACTCATCGCCTTTGGATTCGCTTCCTTCAATCCCATTGAAAAAGTCCTGTCCTTTGTTTGCGCAAGATACCCTAAGCTTCTTCCAGCGTTTTTCCAAGGTACTTGACAGGATCTGAGACCCCCGCTTCCCTGAACCCTTTCAGGCGCAGCTGGCAAGAATCACATTGCCCACAGGCTTCGCCAGTCTCGGCCGGATCATAGCAGCTATGACTCAGGCTGTAATCCACCCCTAATTCCAAACCCCTTTTTATGATTTGGGCCTTGGTCATCTGGATTAGGGGAGTATGAATCTTAAGCCTTTGCTTTCTTTCCACACCCGCCCTTGTAGCAAGATTGGCCATGCACTCGTAGGCCGCGATATACTCCGACCGGCAATCTGGATAGCCGCTGTAGTCCAGAGCGTTTACACCGATGAAGATATCTTCTGAGCCGAGGATTTCTGCCCAGGCTAAGGCAAAGGAAAGAAAAATCGTGTTGCGGGCTGGGACGTACGTGATCGGTATTTCCCCGGCCATTTCCTCAGGCTTTCGATTCTTGGGTACTTCGATATCATCCGTTAGCGCGGAGCCCCCAAACAAACGCAGATCAATGTCCACAATCATGTGCCTGGTTACCCGGGAGCGGTCCGCAATCCGCCGGGCGGCTTCAAGTTCTATGTTGTGCCGCTGCCCATACCGAAAGCTGAGGGCATATACATCAAATCCCCGGCTTTGGGCAATGGCCAGGGTTGTTGCGGAATCGAGCCCACCACTCAGCAGAACAACCGCTCTTGGTCTGTCAATCATAATCGAGAAATGTTTCCCCCGGCGTCACATCCGGATATTCTATTGTCAATGGCGTAGGCATGTCTGAATCTCTATCACAAATCTCCCATAAGAGCCAATAGCAAATAAGTCCGAGCTCCCTCCTTCAAAGCGGTCCTGTCGCTGATCTATTTTACGTCCATCAGTACCTTAAGCCTTTGTACCGCCGGGGGCAGCACCTCACCGATCTTTTCCCGGAAGCGGAGATGGGCATATGAATCAAAGGGGGTATCGCCGGCATTGAGAATGATGAGCTGGGCTTCGCCTCGGAGAGCTTCCCTGGGCATATCGGCGGCGGGGGTGACGACTAAGCTGGACCCCACCACAACAAAGAGGTCACTCTTACGTGAATGTTCGTAAGACAGGGAAAGATCCCTTTCGGGAAGGGCTTGACCGAAATTCACCACGCTGGACGTCAGCGTGCCGCCGCAGGGGCAGCTTGTCTTCTCCGAAGACTGATCGTAGGTCTTGTCGCACCTCGAGCAGCGGAGTTTGGTAAGATTCCCGTGTAACTCGGCCAGAAGATCCGGCCGGATCCCCGATTTTAGATGGAGATTATCCACATTCTGGGAAATCAGGAATTTGAGCTTCCCAATCCTCTGCAATTCGGCGAGGGCCATATGGCCGCTGTTCGGCTCGACCGCATCCCATGGCCTGCCGGGCTTCGGCGGAAGCCCTTTGTCCCTCCGGGTCCAAAGGCCATCCGGCCCTCGGAAGTCGGGGAGGCCCGATTCCGTGCTGATCCCGGCCCCCGTAAAGAAAACCGGATAACGGGACTTGAACAGTAACTTGGCAAAGGTTTCTATTCTTTCCTGGAGATCCTTGCTCATCGCCTTCTGACCGTCTCCCGAATCAAGCCTGAATCCGGGCCCTTTCCGCGTTGTTCTTTCCTCCATTTTACCACCCCCCGTTCTCCTCTCCCCCAAAAGGGGGGAGAGGGCGGGGTGAGGGGGAATGTGAATCCGATGGATCGAAATTATATGGGAACAATCCCATGCTTTTTGGGCGGCATGAATTCATGCTTTTTTCCCGCTAACGTTTCCAAAATCTTTATCAGGGCAGGTCGGGTATCACGGGGGTCAATGATGTCGTCGATGCCAAAGCCCTGCGCACCCGCGAGAGACTTGATCTTAGAGCGAAAATAGCTGATCAGCTCCTGCCGCTTTTTTTCTGGTTCTGAAGAGGATTCAATTTCTCTTCGGTAAGCGATATTCACAGCCCCTTCAATCCCCATCGCACAATACTCGGAAGAAGGCCATCCAACGCAATAGTCCGCGTTAAATGTCCTTCCCCCACACATGGCAAAATATCCCAGTCCATATCCTTTTCGAATGACCACGGAAATCTTGGTCACACTTGAGTTGCCGATTTCATAGAGAAGCTTTCCGCTATGACGAACCAATCCCGACCGCTCGGAGTTAGAACCGGGTAGAAAACCCGGAACGTCAATAAGAAAAATCAGTGGGATGTTGAATGCGTCACAGAGGCTGATGAAGCGGGCAGCCTTGTCAACCGCCTTGGTGTCAATAACACCGGCTAAGAAGGAAGGCTGATTGGCTACAATGCCCACCGATCTCCCATTCAATCTCGCAAGAACGGTCAGAACGTTCTTCGCGAATCTGGGCTTTAGTTCAAATAGGCTTTCAGAATCGGCGATGCTTTGGATAACCTTGCGCATGTCATAGTGTTGGGCGCGCGATTCAGGCACAACAGTGAGTAGCGATTCTTCACGGCGGTCCCAGGGGTCGTTCGTCTTTACAATGGGCGGCTCCATGCTTGCATTGGGAGGAAAATAGGAGAGAAACTTTTTGATGGCCTCGATACATGCTTCGTCTGAGTCTACCTCCAGGTCTGCCATACCCGTCACTTCAGTATGGAACCGGGAACCTCCCAATTCCTCTTTGGTTATCTCCTCGCCTATTGCCCCTTTAACAATTTCTGGCCCGGCAATGCCCATCGTGCTCGTCTCCCTAACCATAGGTACGAAATCGCACATAGCCGCGATATTGGACGGCCCGGCAAAACCCGGACCCATCATTGCGGAAACCATAACCGCCCATCCAGACATTTTGGCTTGAATGTTAAATAGGTCACGGACCCCTCCACTCGCAAAATGCCGGGCGTCAAGCCCTTCCTGGATTCTATGCCCACCCCCGTCATGCAGATAAATTGCCGGGAACCCATATTGAAGGGCTAAAGAAAGACAGCGATGCCATTTCTCTCCCCCGACGGTCCCCATCGACCCCCCCAACACGGTAAAATCCGATGCAGCCACGGCAACAGTCTGCCCGTGGAGCTTTCCGATTCCGGTGACAAGACCATCGGAAGGAGCTTCGAGCTCCCTCATGGCTTCCGTCTCAGCCTCCGGGGGTGTAGCGAGCATCCCGTATTCAATGAAGGTACCCGGGTCGCATAGAATTGAAATCCGCTCCCTGGCGGTCAATTTATTCACAGAATGCTGCTTTTCTACAGCTTCAGCTCTTCCTCGGTCGCTTAATTGAAACTTTGCTTCTTCTATTTCCTTCAGCATTTTCTTTCCTTCCCCCCGGTCTCTTTCATGGCTCGTTGAAACCCGACTCTGGAAAATGATGATTCCCCCGGAATTCGTCTTGGGAACTATTTCCGGAGGCGTTGCACCAGCAGATTCGTATCTTCCTTTATCTTTTTCAGGTCTTCCTGATTCGGGCGATTGCGGATGTCCCCCAGCCTCCCTTTCGTGCTATGTTCCAGACTGCCATGAAATTCCCCTACCACATACCATTCGTCCAGGACTTCAAAACCCAGGTGGTCGAAGAATTGGCCGGCATATTTTCCTGCGGGGATCGCCTCGCTAACGCCGGTATGGGGACCCGAATAGGTGCAGAAGATTAGGGCGCTCTTCCCGGGAATCCTTGGGGATCCCGTTTTCACCCGCCCCTCTTGCCGGTATCCATCCATCTTTTTTTTCAAGAAGCGGTCCACTGCTTCAGGCGGGTGCCATTGATAGGAAGGAAACCCGACAGAGACCAGGTCATATTCGTACCAGTCTAAATCCGCAGCTTCATCCGTTTTCTTAAAGGCCACTTGCACTCCAGAAGCTTCCAGTTCTTCCTTAATAGCCCTTGCAACTTTTTCGGTGTTTCCACCCTTTGACCAATACAGAATCGCTGCCCTCATCTTGAAGCCTCCTTTTCGCATTCGCTGCCCACAGTGGGGATACTCTTTTTTCCTCTTTTTGGCTATGGGCCAGGCTCCCACCGTAACCATCTCCCACACGGGGGAATGGTGGGGTGACGCCTTTCCATTTTTATAAAACTTTAAGCTAAATTACCCTTAAAGGCCCGCCCATCAGAACATTGCTTTGCCGATGGAGAATTTGGGCCGACACCTTTTCAGGCAAGAAAGTTCTGGCCCGATGGGTCCATACTAAGGCGCATTCGATTTGATTTTGTAACGGAACGGAAATAAAATAGAACCAATGTCCCATGGTTGTCAAGATGTTACGCGCCTCCAGCCGTGTGGGGTTAGAAGTGAAAAGCCGGTCGGCGGAGAAGATTGATAGAAGAGCAAACCTGTTCCGCTGGGGACAGCGATAATCAAGAGGGGAGGAGATCAATGCCCGAGTGTTCAAGGGAATCATCCGCGGCACTGGAACAAGAGCTTTGCGCCCGATTCGAGCGGGCCATTCCGGAACGAGTGAACTCGGACCGGCACCTGGTTTGGCGAGGCCGGAATTTATCAGCGGATTGTCTGGTTCAGATCGGGACCGTTCCCTTCCTCCTCCGGATTGAACAGGGCAGCGTTCGCGAATGCCTGAAGGGGTTGCCATTGCTGTGCTCCTGGGTGTTTGCAGTGCGCGGTTCGGCCCAGGGCTGGCAGGCTCTGTGGCAGGACCCGCCGCCGCCCGGCTGGCACGATATCTTCGCGCTCACCAAGAGGGGTGAGATGACGCTGGAGGGCAATCTCCAACCCCTTATGGCCAACCTCCAGTATTTCAAAGATGTCGTCACGCTGCCGCGAGAAGGAGGTAGCCGATGAGCGCGGGCGCCATTGAACCGATCCTTGGCCGATATATCGTGGTCCCCATCATGGGAGAAGACTGCCGGATCTATTTCGAAGAGGCGGGACAGGGAATTCCTCTGGTGTGCCTCCACACCGCCGGAGCCGACTCCCGGCAATTTCGGCACCTTATGGGCGATGACGAGGTGACCAGGAACTTCCGCCTGATCGCCTTCGACCTGCCATGGCACGGGAAATCCTACCCGCCGGTGGGCTGGGAAAAGCGCGAGTACCGGCTCACCACAGACCGATACGTCGCCACGATTCGGGCCTTCTGCTCCACCCTGGGCCTCAAGCGCCCCGTCGCCATGGGGTGCTCCATCGGAGGTCGGATCATCCTTCAGCTCGCCCATGCCCATGGTTCAGAATTCCGGGCTTTAATCGGCCTCGAATCCGCCGACTTTCAGCAGCCGTGGTACGACACCAGCTGGCTTCATCGCGGCGATGTGCATGGAGGCGAGGTCTGCGCGGCCCTGATTTCGGGCCTGATCGCTCCTCAAAGCCCCGATGAACACCGCCACGAGACCCTCTGGCAATACATGCAGGGGGGCCCCGGCGTATTTCGAGGCGATCTCTATTTCTACCGGATCGACGCCGACCTGCGCGGCAAACTGGCCGGGATCAACACCGCTTTTTGCCCGCTGTATCTGCTCACCGGCGAGTACGATTTTTCCTGTACACCCGAGGACACCATGCGTACCGCGGACAGCATCCCGGGCGTGGAAGTGACGATCATGAAAGAAGTGGGGCACTTTCCGATGAGCGAGAATCCAGTCCAATTCCGGAAATACATAATACCCGTACTCGAGGAGATTCGACAGCAGAAAAGCTAACCTGCCCGGATGGGCCCCTGTTTGTATATCTATCTATCCTTTTTGTCTAATACCGGAAGCTCCAAAAACCTGGATCTTGGCTCCTGCCCTCAGTTCTTCTTCCTTCATTTCATAGAGGGCGTCCAGGAGGGCGATCTGGAAGCTGCCGGGACCAGATGACTTGGCAGCCGCCTTTTCGCCGGCCAGCCCAAAATAGGACAGACCCGTGGTTGCCGCTTCCAAGGGATCAGGGTCAACTGCGAGGAAGGCACCTATGATCACCGTCGCGGTACAGCCCGTCCCGGTGACCCGACTCATCATCCCATGTCCATTCTTCACACGGCAGATCCTCTCACCGTCGGTGATCAAATCAACGGCCCCGGTGATTGCAAGCGTGATCCTGAGTTCCTCGGCCAGCGTCACCGCCGCATCTGTGACCTGATCCACGGTGTGGACGGAATCAACCCCCTTTGTCCGGGACCCCGATTTTTCTCCGGCCAGGGAGAGGACCTCCGAGGCATTCCCTCGAATCACCTGGATCGAAAGTCCTTCGATGAGCCGCTTGGCAGAATCGGTGCGCAGGCTGGTAGCCCCGGCGCCCACAGGATCAAGAATCACCGGGACATGCAGCGCGTTAGCCCGTTTCCCGGCCTTCAGCATCGCCTCGATCCAGGGAGGGCTCAACGTACCGATGTTGAGCACCAATGCCCCTGCCAGAGAGACCATCTCCTCAACCTCTTCGGCTGCGTGGGCCATTACCGGAGAGGCACCACAGGCGAGCAGGGCATTGGCAGTATAGTTCATGACCACGTAGTTGGTAATGTTGTGAACGAGCGGTTTTCTCTCACGAACACGTCCCAGGCTCTCTGCCGCCTTCTTAGCCATGTTTTGGTCGAACATCCTATTTTTCCCTCATCTGTTTTTTTTCAAACCCTAAGCCTCCGGGGAAAGGTCGTGCTTGCTCAAATTTGGGGGTCGTTGGTAATACGAAAATGATCCCAGCTTAAAGGTTTGAGCGGACGCCTACCCCCATCCGGCAGGAGCAGAGTGATCTCGCGAGCAGCATCCGTGATCCTTCCCACTTCTGTCAACGGAACGGCGCAGCACCTGGTAATGAGGGAACGGAGGACGGCCAAATCCTGCAGTCGGCAGGTGATCACCAGTTCGTAGTCATCACTCTCACCCAGGAAGAAGTCATACGGGTCCCGGTGGAGCAGGAGAGCCGCCCCGCGGAGATCCTCACTGACAGGGATTTTTTCTTTAAATAATTCGGCCCCTACCCCGCTCTCCTCACAGATATGCCCCAGATCCCCAAGGAATCCATCGCTCGTATCTATCATGGCTGTGGCCCAACCGGTTTGGGCAATCGCCTCCCCCAGCTGGGCCCTGTGAGAAGGTGTGTTATAAATCTTGACTAATGGGTGCCCGAGTAATTTTGAGTCATCCGGCGAATGAAGCAAGAGTTGCAGCCCAGCGCCCGCCTGGCCTGGATATCCGGTAACCAGGATGGCATCGCCGGGCTTTGCCCCAGAACGGCGCACCGCCTTTCCCTGCTCCACCTCTCCGATCAGGGTTATGTCGATGAACATCCCATTCCCCGATTGGGTGAGGTTGCCCCCGATGATAGAGGCACCAAAAGGGTTCAGTTCAACAAGAAACCCGCGGTACATCTCTTCGATATCCTGGACAAGGATCTCGGCCTTCAATCCCAGTGAGATGAGGGCATAAAGGGGCCTTCCTCCCATAGCCCCGATGTCACTGATGTTTAAGGTCATAGCCCGGCGGCCTAAATCCAAAGGGCTAATATATCTGGGCAAATAGTGGCGACCTTCTACCATGCAATCACACGTGACCAAAAGTTCATATGCTGGGCGCGGGAGAAAGGAGGCCGTATCGTCGCCGATTCCAACGGTTACCCGATCAGACCGAATACCTTCCTTCTTCAGGAGATCACCGATTCTCCGAATGAGCCCGAACTCTCCGATATCACTTACCCTCTCAGGCATGTGGGTCAGCCTCCAATAAACGTAGAAGGCATCGGGCTGACTCCATGGGGTCATTCTGACAACAGACCGCAGAGATCACCGCAATACCATGTACCCCTGCTTTTATCACCGGGGGGGTATTGTCCGCGGTGATGCCCCCGATGGCGATGATGGGCAAAGGGATCGCCTTGACGATCTGTGCCAGGAGGTCAAGCCCGGCCGCTGGACCGGCGTCTTCCTTCGAGGTTGTAGGGTAGACGGGGCCAAAACCAATATAGTCCGCTCCTTCCATGAGACACTTGCGAGCCTCTGCCATGTTCCCCGCCGATCCACCGATGATGGCCTCTTCTCCCAGGAGTTTTCTGGCAAGGGGGATGGAGAAATCATCCTGCCCCAGATGAACGCCATCTGCATGAGAAGCGATGGCCACGTCCACACGGTCATTAATGATAAAGGTCACGCCGGCCCTTTTGCACAAGGCCTGCATCTGCTCCGCAACACGGATCATCTGCCCCGTCGCCCCACCCTTCTGGCGAAACTGAATCGTATCAGCCCCGCCAACAATGGCCAGCTCAGCAAGCTCCACGTGGGAGAAATGAGTTTGAAGACAAGTATCCGTCAGGATGTGAAATCTTCCAATCTTCTTCACTTTTCTCCCTCTTCTAATATGTAGAAAGCTTTTGCAGATCAAATTCTTTCGGCAGTTGCAAAATTTTGTAAACGAATTACCAGCTTAGGACACTAGACTATGTTTTTTTGATCCATTCCTTACGCTCCATAAGAGCCCGTAACTAAAAGCTTTCCCCCTGCCGCCGGGGTCGGCTAAAAACCGCTCTTTCCCCCTGAAAAAGGAACCGGGTCCCTCCCTGTAGCATCCTAAACAGGATGCCCATTTTCTACGACAAAACAAGGAGAAAACGAGTCTTCAAAATCTTTCATTCTACAGTGAACCCGCCTGCCAAGGTATCTGAGCCCACACTATTTATAACAATAACATCATAAACCCCAGGATTAAGTTTGGGCACCACAAAAACAACCTCATCCTCCTCAGTAACAAGGCCAGCTGTCCAACCCGACACACTGCAACTCTTCTTCGTATATTTCCCTTTCGACATGTAGCCCAGATAAACTCTCCCCTTCTTGG
>Ga0315282_10018356_pt1 | contig 10005 bp, 10 predicted proteins | sample YL17G07_20_MG_FD_203693 | JGI IMG/M metagenome (GOLD analysis project Ga0315282, IMG submission 203693) | Sediment microbial communities from Yellowstone Lake, YNP, Wyoming, USA - YL17G07_20 | ecosystem: Environmental > Aquatic > Freshwater > Lake > Sediment | place: USA: Wyoming | collected... | reverse complement strand
ATCATCGAAGACCAACGATTCATCCTCAAACAGGCTGTCCAAAAATTCGTTGAGATGCACCCCAACCGCGAGAAAAATTACTGTTGCGGCGGGGGCGGCGGCCAGCTGGCCATGGCGAACTTCGCCACGCGGAGGCTCGAAGCCGGCAAGATCAAGGCGGATCAGATCAGGACGACCGGCGCCGAGGTGGTGGTCACTCCGTGTCACAACTGCATCGACCAGATCATGGAGCTCAAGAAGCACTACAAGCTGGGTATCGAAATCAAGACTGTCTGTGAGATTGCCGCCGATGCCCTGGTCATCAAGCCCCGCCGGGGAGGTCAATTCACCTCAGGCGGTGCAGGGACCAACTAGTGCGGGTCGACCCGATCTGCAATAAAACAAAATCACCCCGGAGGGGTTATTTTTCCAGTAGTTCCTCGACTTCTTCCTCGCCCTTTTTCAATTCTCGCTTCTGCACTTCGTCCTCCCTCAACAAGAGCGTCTGGAATTCGCCCAGATGGGTCTTTTCTTCTGTGGCAATATCCAGCAGAACCTTGCGGATATCTTCATTCTGGGTCATCGCCCCCAACTGTTCATAGAAGTTGATCGCATCGAGCTCCGCAATCATTCCCGCCCTCAGAATTTCCCGATCAAGGTCCTCTTTCTTAACTTTGGCGAGATCAACCGGCAATTGAGATAACATATCTCCTCCTTTTTAGAGTGATTTCTTATTCATCAGACCTGAGTTTCTTATAGCTTCAGGGATCATCGCACCTCCAAAACCCGCAATGAGCTTTCGCGGATGAGAGATTGACGGTCTCTCCCACGGCCCAGGCATTTCCCTTCAACATAAACTTGCAGTTTGGGAGGGGGCATCCTAAAAGACCTGTTTTTTCTCTTTATTGATATTTGCCAATTTTCTGACATAAAAAACCGTGCCTTCATATTTGACCTTAGCCAATTTGTTCTCATCTATCAAGTTTGCGATCACGTCCCAGCTTGAATCAGCTTTTTCTAAGAATTCCCGAACAGCCTCTTCTCTCATCGGATGGACGGCTGTGATACCCAGCAAATCCTCCTCAACATTTCCGGTAAAGGCAAAGGCGTTTCCTTCATATCCAATCAGATATTCAGCCGGTTTTGGGCGGAATATTGTTGATGCCTAAACTGCGGCCCAGACGTCTCGAGGGAACCGGGCCAAAGGCCGTTTTTCCGATTTTGCTCTCCCTGATTTCCCCCAAGAGCAGGAGCGCCGGATTTATAAAAATATCTCGCCCCGGACAGGACTTGGGCCCAGATTTTTTATCTTATTGGCGAATTCCTCTGCAACTCTTGAATATCTCTGCCCCTCTGAGGCCGACACCCACCACAGCCCGAGGCGTTCCGGCTCAAGGGCCAGGTTGTCCAGAATCGTCCGGAGCAGCATGAACCTCCGGCGGGCGCTGAAGTTTCCTTTCTGGTAGTGGCAGTCGCCAGGATGGCATCCCATCATCATCACTCCGTCCGCGCCCTTCAGGAATGCCTTGATAACGAAAAGCGGGTCTATCCTGCCGGAGCACATAACCCTGATGACCCGAAGGGAAGAGGGGACCTTCATCCTGGCCACGCCGGCAAGGTCGGCCCCAGTATAAGCGCACCAGTTGCACAGAAACCCAATGATATTCGGCTCAAAACCGTTGTTCATCTCGATTCCTTCCTTATCAAAGCTCTGATCTCCACCATTTCATTGCTCTCCGATTTCCTGAAATTCCTCCTCTTTATATACGGCGAAGGGAAGAACTTCTTCTACATCCATTCCTGGTCTATAATCGAATATTTTCTGGACGGATTCGCCAACCCTGGAAAAAATGGTGGAGACCGGAATATCGACCGGGCAGACGTCCGTGCACATCCCGCAGCCGATGCAGGAGACGCTCATATGGGCCAGCCTCCCGAGATGATAAAAAATAGTTCCCGAAGGGATCCTTGTCGCTCCTTTTCTTTCGAGATCGCCCTGGTAAGAAATTGGCCTTGATTCATTCGGCTTAGAATCGAAGAAGCACAGGTCACAATAACAGAGAGGACAGACATAACTGCAGCCGTGGCAGCCTATGCACTTCCCAAACAATCTTATTAGCCCTTCTATCCCCCTCATTTCCGTCCCCATTTCATCAAAGAGCTTTTTTCTTTCCTCTTTCTTTTTATTATGAAGAAGCCTGAGCTCTGGAGAATCCAGGGTCTGTTCTCTTCTTTCACCCGCCATCCCATCCGCCAATGCTTCTCCCTTCTTTGAGTTTAAAAACAGGGAACAACTCTTATCCAGATCCTTTTCTGCGATTAAAGAGACGATAATGTCGGCATTAGGGGGCGTAAAGTGAAGGCAGGTTCGGCAGGCAGACCTCGTCTCTGGAATATTTTCGCCGAGCTGAATATTCTCCCTGTAGCGGGAAGCCAGCGTCTCCAGATCGCCGCCGCTGCTCATTTCAATGGGATAGACCCCAGGGCAGGTCTGGCTGATGAAGACAAAATTGTCCAGACTCCCCTGTTTCCTTTTGATAAGCTCGATAAAGGCCCTCATTTCACAGGGCTTCATCACTGCTGCGACAGGTTCTTTCGGAGAGCCTCTCAAGGTGAGGCGGGAAAGAATTTTCCCACCATTAGCGGGCATCAGTGGAAAGAGGGGCAGAGCCTCTTCTAGGTCATCGGGCCTCGTGATCAAAGAATAACCGATTCCCTGATCGCCGTGTATTTTTCTTAAAGTGATGACCCCGCAGACTTTTTTTTCCTTAAGGAGAAACTCCAGAAAGGCCTTCGTTCCCTCGTCAACGCTTTTACTTATTTTCAGAAGCTGAGGCATCTCTTTCTCCCGTTCTTGCATAGGTCTCGAGATAAGGCTTCTCCATTTCGCAGAGCTCCTCTTCCCGATAAACGGCTGCGGGTAGAGGTTCCTCCTTGCTCCTTCCCGGAACATAATTGAATAGCCGCTGGGCATTTTCTGCGACCAGGCTAAAGACCTGAGCGACAGGAATGCCCATGGGGCAGGCATCTTCACAAGTGCCGCAGGAGACACAGGAGAGAATCATATGGGACATCCTTCCGAGATGGAAAAGCAGGGTGTCGGCGGGCAGCCGCAGACTTCCCTTTTTCTGCGCTCTTGCCAGGAAATTCTCGGGCGGGAGCTTGAACGCATCAGAGTCAAAGTAGCACTGGCGACAATAGCAGACTGGGCAGACTCTCATGCAGTTGTGGCAGTTTATACATGAGCTGAAAGTCTCTAACAACTTGTCCGGTCCTTCCACCCGGGTCTGCAGGCTCTGATGAGCCCCCCTCCTTTTTTCCTCTCGCGCCTTTTTCAGCTTCTCGACCTCCCTCTCCCAGCCGTCTGATGAAGCGGATGTCTCCAAACCGAGTTTGTCCATGATACGCTTGCCCTCAAGACTCGCGGGAAAAAGGAAAGCGTTTCCTTCTTCGGCTCCCAACAGGCCGATGTGGAGGTCAGAAGCGGGCGCGCCGAATTCGCTACAGGTCTGGCAGACCGGCCGCATCTTTGCGCTTTCCCATTTTTGGCGTGCATCCTGGTATGCCGGATCGCCTTCCCCCGGGTTCTTCACATAGCCGGATAAAGGCATAACCCCGGGACAGTCGAAACTCAAAAAGACCAGGTTATCCAGACTCGCTTGTCTGAGCTTGGACAGCTCAACGGTCGCCCTTATTTCGCAGGGATGCATAACGGCCAGAATCTTCTTTTTGGAAGGCCCCCATCTCGTCAATGCGGATACGGCCTTGGCCCCTTGAACGGGAATAACCGGAGGCAACGGTGACGCTCCCTGGAGAAGGGTTTTATCCTTAATGAGCAAATAGGCATAGTTATCGTCCGAGGGAATCTTGTGGGGAATGAGGACAGCCTCAAAACACTCTTTATCAAGTCCCGTCTTCAAGAAGGCGAGGATGGATTTCTCCAGATCTTTTTCAAATGGCAGAATTGAGCCCTTCATGTGTCATTCCTTTCTTTGAGCGGATTCGGCCCCAGTTTCTTAATGTAGTCATTGAACTCAGCCGCCGTATCCACATACCTTTTCCCTTCACCGTGGGCGATATACCTGAACCAGATTCTTTCTTCTCCCAAACCCAAAGAGTCCAGAATGGATTTGACCGTCGCCACCCTCCTCCTCGCCCTGAAATTTCCGTCTTCGTAATGACAGTCACCGGGGTGGCAGCCGCTGATGATCACTCCATCAGCGCCTTCAATGAAGGCACGCAGGACATGGACTGAAGAGAGGGAACCCGTGCAGTTAACCCTGAAGGGCAGGACATTTTCGGGATAACACAAATGGTAAGCCGATGCGGTTTCGCTGCCTCCCGTCCCGCACCAACCGCACATGAAATAAATGATTTTTGGAGTAAAATCACGGCTCATAATTCCTCCTTGACGGCAAAACCTTTCAACACATCACGAGGCTTAAAGTCAAAGCCTGCGGCAGTGACATTCCCAAAACTGAGGATAAATGAAGCCACAGCTAACCCTCATCCGAACAACAAAGCGTCAAGAGAAGCCAGAGTTTGATTGCCCATCAGATCCCGGAGATAAGATGCGTCATTGGGACACACCGAGACGCAGGACCCGCAGGAATCGCATAAAAACGGGCGGACGACGGCGATCTTCTTGACTTCGTCAATAACCCGGGCTGAATAAACGCAGGCGTCCACACACAGGCCGCAGCCCATGCACAGCGATTCTTTGACACCTGCAATATACATGGCATTCGGAGCCGGCAGATTCTTTTTTCCGAGAAGAATGAGCGCTCTGCCGGCCGCGTCTCTCGCGGTGAGAATGGAGTCTTCAAACGACCTGGGAGAATGCGCTAGCCCAACAGGATAGATGCAGTTGGTGGCCCATTCGTAGGGCTTGAACACCCTTTTCATAGACTCTTCATAGGGATAAACGTTGACATCGCAGTCGAAAAAACCGTCCTGGTCCAGAGGAAGCCCCAGGATTTCTGAGAGTTTTTTGTTATTCTCTTCGTCGGGTTCAATGCCCGTGCTCAGGACGACGAGGTCAGCCTCGATTTCCGTCCCATCTGCCGACGTCACCTCAAGCTGGCTATCTTTCTTTGTGACCTCAGGATAAGAGTTTTCTTCAAAACGAATGAAATCGATCCCGGCTTCCAGGGCCTTCTGGTAATAGTTTTCTTTTCCGTAAACGGTCATGTCCCGATAAAAAATAGTCAGCCCGGCACCCATTTTCCTCAGGGAAAGCGCGTTCTTGAGCGCCTGGGTACAGCATATTCTTGAGCAGTAGGGATGGTCTTGATTCCTCGAGCCCACGCATTGAATCATCGCGATTCTTATCCCCAATCTTTCTCCTGTCATCTTTTCTTCCAGTTCTGTCTGAGTCACGACCCCGGGATCCACCCCGTAGAGGTATCCTTTTGGCCTGTGTTCTCTTGCTCCCGTCGCCAGCATGATCACGCCGGCTTCGACCGGAATCTCTTTCTCCCCGGTAATCACCAGGCCGCGAAAATTTCCGGCATAGCCGGACATGGCCTTCAGTTCTGATTTTTTGTGAACCTTAATCTTCGGGTTGTTCTCCACTTTGGAGATGAGTTCGGTCAGGTAATGTTTTTGCCGTTGATCCAGACATTTAATATTTCCCCCAAGTTTCTCTTCTCTTTCAATGAGCGTCACAGGAAATCCGTTTTCCGCTATCCCCAGAGCGCTGGTCAGGCCTGAGACGCCGGCTCCGATAACCAGGGCCTGAGGGGAAAACTTATCAGTGGGCACGGCCCCAGGGATTCCTTTTCTGACCTTCGCCACGGCGGACTGGATGAGAAGAAGGGCCTTCTCCAGCATTTTCTCTTTATCCCTGTGGACATTGATGACGTCTTCCCTGAGACGGAGAAATTCCGACAGCAGCGGATTCAGCCCGGCCATCATCACGGCGCTGCGGAATTTGAGCAGCTTCTGGATGGGGGTGCAGACCGCGAGGACGGCATGGTTCACCCCCGATTTTTTAATCAGCTCCGCTGTCTCCTGAATTGTCGGAGGAGTGCAACACCCTTTTATGATTTCGGCGTGGGCAACATCGGGGAGAGCTTCCACTGCTTCCTTGAGAGCCGCCAAGTCCATCTTCTCTTGGAAAGTGCCGAAGCAGCTGCAGATGAACACTCCTATTTTTAGTTCTTCGCCTTCAATTTTTCGAAGCAGAGGAGGCGGAGCGGGCTTGAAATTGGGATCGCCCAGATATTTGAGGACTTCGGTGAGCGCCGCGCAGCCTTCCCAGATGGCCTCCGGGTTACCTTTCGGGCCGGAGAACTCCCCCACGGCAAAAATTCCGTCGACGGCTGTTTCGGCGCAAGAATTTTCTCTGACCAGGCAGAAGCCGTGTTCGTCGGCTTTCACCCCGCAGATAGAGGAGATCTCACTCATCATGCGGGGAGCCTTCTGTCCGTTGACCAGGATGGCCAGGTCAACCGATTTCTCGAAGGCCTGGCCGTCTTTCTCATACCGGAGATGGGCCGACTCCTGTCCGTTCGGCGTAACCTGCAATTGATCTGCTCTTTCAATACGAACTCCGGCCTCGAGCGCCTTCCTTAACCACCGGTAATGTCTCTTTCCCATACCCCGATAATCATTTAGATAAACCGTGACGTCGGATTCGGGGAGAATCTGTTTGAGCTTCATTCCCCTGTAGGCGGCGCTGACGCATAGATTGTAGCTTTCATATTCCGTCCTGGGATCGTTGAAATGGGGCGTGACGACAACAGCGAAACTTCCGGGCGTTTTGCCGGAGGGCAGCCGGACGGAATCCTTGACGAAGTTGGTCAACAACGATCTTCTGGCGACTTCGGAATTTTTAACGACGGAAGAGGATATCCCCAGGCCGAAGCGCCGGAGGTCCTCCTCGGCCGGATCGTCGTATTCCAGCGCCAGGATGATCGCCGCCACCTTTTCTTCCCTGATTTCCTCCGCCCGTTCAAGTTTCAGGGCTCCCGTCGGACAGACTTCCTCGCATTTCCGGCAGCGGGTGCAATTTTCCCAGTCGATCAGGTAGATGTTTTCCCAGCCGACTTCAGGATGAACGATGATGGCCTTGCGGCCGCTGACCTGGACGGGACAGACCTCGATGCATTTGTCGCATTCCGTGCAGATGAAATTGTTCACGGTCTGCGGCTTTGTTTTGAATTTGACCTTGAAATCGCCGGCCTGGCCGGAGACCTCGAGCAGTTTAGCGTTGTAGAAGTCCTGGACGCAGCCCAGGGCTTTGAACAGGCGCTGCGGGAAATGCCCGCACATCCAGCAGAAGTCCAACGGGAGCTGGGCGAGCGTCTGGTTCCGGATCTCATCGATATAAGAGCCACGATTCAGGAGAATGACTTTATGCCCTTTCTTGCAGAGAGCATAGGCTGACCTGTAGCCGCCAAGGTTTGTCCCATAAATGAGCACCGAGCTTTCCTTCGGCATGGGCAATCCTCCTTTCTTTGCAGGCCCAAACATTCGACGTTGGACGGGACGATATCTTCTTCTGAAAACTGAAGCTGAGTCCCGAGCCGTCAAACCCGATTTTTGAATAAAGACAAGGACAATGAGAGCGCGTTAAGCCGCTGATGGCCTTCTTTCCTTTCAGGTCTGAGCTATTCCGAAGCCCTTAAAATCTTCTTTATATTCTGCGGCTCGTTTAAGAAGTAACATCGCAAATTTCCTTCCTGACGGAAATCGACGATTCCCGAAAACCGCAAAATGTTAAGATGCTGAGAAATGCTCGGTTGGCTGACCTTGACGAGTTCTTGAATATTGTTTACGCATTGCTCTTTTTCGAGCAGCTTTTCCACGATCAGCAAGCGAACGGGATGAGCCAGGGCCTTGAAGAGCTGAGCTTTCTTTTTATGTTCTTGCAATACCGGCATGATATAAGATGTTCGTTATATTATTATATTAAAAATCACTTATATCACATCCAAAGAACGAATTTCAACAACAAAATAAATACTTTTGATTCTCCGCCAGGGCATAAAAATGCGAATAATTGTCTCACCAAAAGAGCCGCGAAACTGAGTTTCACGATGAGGCCGCCTCCGGCCTGGGTTTATATTCATACCATTTCTTTATGGCGTCGACGGTGGCGTTGATCACGGGATAGACAACGGGAGAAGCGGTTAGCAACGGGTGAGTTCCGATTTGGAGATTGTCGATGTCCATATCTGTCATTTTGTTGAGGATCATCACAGAAAAAAGATTCACCAGTTCGCCCACAGAATCGCCGCCGGTCATCTGGGCTCCGAGGAGGGTATGCGAATGCCGGGCGAAAACGAGCTTGATAGATAATTTGGTGGCACCGGGCAATTTGCCCGGATGGCGGTCGACGGCCGTCGCTACGCCGACCACATAGTCCATTTTCATTCCCTTTGCTTTTTCCTCCGTCAGCCCGCTGGTTCCAAATGCCGTTTGGCCGATCTTCGTTGAGAAAGACCCGAGCACACCGATGAATTTGCGAATCGCCTTGATCTCGAACAAATTTGCGCCCACGAGGCGGCCTTCCGACATGGCTGTGGACGCAAGCATGACAGTGGAAAACTCACCGGTAAAGAAATCAAACTTTGCCGCGCAATCCCCGATGGCAAAGATGTCTTTATCCACGGTTCTCAGGTAGTCATTGACCCAAATCCCGTGTTTTGGATGGGCTGCCAGCCCAAACGCATTGGCCAGCTTCAGGTTAGGCCTGGCCCCTACAGAAACGATGACTTGGTCTGCGTCAATCTTCTCTCCGCTTGCCAGGGCTACTCCTGCCACCGAAGAATCTCCCAGTACTTCGTCAACTTTTTCTCCTGTGATAACCCTCCCACCTGAAGCGACCAGTATCTCTTCTGCCTTCTTCCCGAACTCATAATCCATGGTTGCCGGAAGAAGCCGGTCCATCATTTCCACAAGGACAACCGACTTGCCGGCCTTGATGAGCTCATCGGCCATTTCTACACCAATGTAGCCGCCCCCGATGATCAAAATCTTTTCGGATTTCTCAGCCCATTGCTTCATGGAAGCCAGATAATCCCGGTCTTTCCTGACGACAAAGACCCCCTCTTTCTCGATCCCTTTAATCGGCGGCAAAATGGGACTGGATCCGACAGCCAGAACCAGCTTCTCATAGGAGATTTCTTCTCCGCTTTTAAGTTTTAAAAGCTTATCCTCCTTTTCCATCACTTCGTCAATGATCAGGTCAGCTCGGCTGTTCTTGATCAAATCATCCGGAAGGATATTTTCATCAACAGTCTTAAGGGATCGCATGATATAGGGAATACCGCAGGGAATCATAGCGATTTTTTCCTTACGGACGAGGGCGATGCTCTTATCGGGATAGGTATTTCGTGCTGAGATGACACATGTCACTCCCGCCGGTCCGCCGCCGATGACGACAACATCATATTTTTTCATTGGAACTCCTTTCATAATCAGAAAGCGAATTGCTCAATTTGGCCACAGTCAAGTGTATTATGCAATTTGGCATTGCTTCTGTCCCGCCTCGCCGGCCATTATCACAATTGCTTCCTGTTCTCATATTTGATTATGATTTTTAACCTATTCTAACAGCATATTTATGGGCAGAGTGTCCAAGCCTTCAAACCAAAGGCTCATCCAAATCCAGGACCTTTAGAGGACTTTCACGCGTGAAGAGCTTGATGATCTTTCCGATTGTATAAGCATTTCCCCTAAGCATCAATTTGCAGTTTTTAAAACTGCTTCCAGAAATTTCTGTCTCCCCTTTCTCCAGGATAAGGAGACAATCTTCGAATTCACAGTGGATAAAAGCTTTCCCATCTAATTGAAGCCTCTTTTTAGAAAATTTTGAGTTTTTGTATCGAACCGTATAATTCTCCATCAGTTCCCAGAACCTCGCTCCTTTAATTCATCAATTCTGGATTCATCTCTCTCTCAACCTTGTATACCTGATTAATTCATAAATTTCCAAAAAACACAAGATCGGGCTCATGAAAGCGGCAACGATTACGGGTAGTTACGGATTCCGATTTGGGCCGACTGTTTTTTCGGGCG
>Ga0315282_10018355_pt1 | contig 10005 bp, 8 predicted proteins | sample YL17G07_20_MG_FD_203693 | JGI IMG/M metagenome (GOLD analysis project Ga0315282, IMG submission 203693) | Sediment microbial communities from Yellowstone Lake, YNP, Wyoming, USA - YL17G07_20 | ecosystem: Environmental > Aquatic > Freshwater > Lake > Sediment | place: USA: Wyoming | collected... | reverse complement strand
TGGCGTCGGTATAGATCTCTATTCCTCTACTCTCTAGAATTTGGCGTAGATATTGGGACATGTCCGTGTCCTCGTTAGGAAGGATCTGTGACATTAGTTCGATTATTGTCACTTTGGTGCCTAGAGCATTGAAGATACATGCAAATTCCACGCCGATTCCCCCGCCTCCAATTATCACAAGTCTATTCGGTGGTTCCGAGATTTCCAACATTTCTTCTCCAGATAGGATACCCTCCGCGTTTCGGCCTGGAATGGGAAGGGTTTCAGGAGACGACCCCGTTGCAATTATGAGGTTTTTCGCGGCTACCCGTTGTGTCCCGGCTGGGCCTGTAACCTCGACTTCCTTTTGTCCCGTTATCCTAGCTGAGCCTTGTAGGATCTCAATTCCATAACTATCCAGTAGACGTCTAGTACCCTTGACAATCTTTTCAACAATCAGACGTTTGACTTCCATGATATCTTTCAGTTCAGGTTCCCATTTGTCAGCTTTCATGTGACCTTCCAAGATACCGCGAAGTTGATTCCGGAGTTTGGTACGTTCCACAAGGATCTTTGTGGGGATACATCCTCTGTTCAGGCAGGTTCCGCCTACCCTATCGCATTCTACAATTGTGACTTTAGCGTCCAGTTGAGCTGCCCGTATGCCTGCCACGTATCCTGCTGGGCCCCCTCCAATTACTAGAACATCGGGAACCGACATTCTGAACACCAACCTCATGACACGTGTTGTGTTCTATTTAAGAAGCACTTGTGGTTTTTCCAAAATCTCTTTTATTCTTTGTAAGAATCGCGCGGCCAAAGAGCCATCAATTATCCGGTGGTCAAAGGACAAGCTGAGCGTCACGATTGGGCGAATCACGATCTGATCGTTGACTACCCACGGTTTCCGGATTATTTTCCCAACCCCCAACAATGCACACTGCGGCGGATTCATTATAGGAGTGAAAACCTCAACATCATAGATTCCAAGATTACTCAGTGTGAATGTTCCACCCGTGACGTCATCGACGGAAAGCTCTCCTTTCCTCGCCTTCTCAATCTTCTGTCTGAGGACCAACGAAATCTCCGTAAGCGACTTCTGATCGGCATTATGCACAACTGGAACAATCAAAGATTCATCAAGCGCAACGGCGACTCCAACGTTGATTTCACCGTATATTTTGATCTTGTCCCCTTCAAGACTCGAATTTAGTATAGGATACTCTCTCAACGTTGCCGACACGATTTTTGTGATTATCTCCGTGTAAGAAAGTCCTGTTCCGGCCTTGCTTTCCATCTCAGCACTTAGACGTTCTCTCAGAGCGATTGTCTCGGTCATGTCAACGGAGGTTGTTACTGTCACATGAACCGCAGTCATATGGCTTTGGAAGAGTCTTTCCGCTATCACCTTTCGCGGAATGCTCATCTCCCTGACTTCAGCTATCTTCACAAACTCAACTTTCTCTTCACTCGGTTTTCTCTGAGCCTCTCTGAGAATGTCTTCTTTGACTATCCTCCCGTCTGGACCTGTTCCCTTTACTTTTGAAATGTCAACGCCATATTTCTGCGCAAGTCTCCTTGCAAGAGGGGATATCTTTTCGCGGGTTTCCGGTGTCCATTCAAGTCGTTCAACATCTATTGGTTCCTTTTTTTCTTCAACTGTGACTGGTTCTGCAACGCTGAACGCTTCTTCAGTAAGTTCCTCCCCGGGCAAAGTCATTAGAGCAACGAGACCTGCAACAGGCACAACTGTCCCCGTAGCAGCGATTATCTTACGTAGGAGTCCGGCGTCCAAGGCCTTGACAACGGTCTGAATCTTCTCTGTCTCAACTTCAAACAAGGGATCTCCTTTCTGAACGGTGTCACCTTCATTTTTCAGCCATTTAGTAAGTCTTCCTTTGGCCATGGTGACTGCAAGTCTAGGCATGACAACTTTAATTACCAATGACCTTCCCTCATAATGAAAAGATCTACCCTTTTCCAGATGTAGAAAAAGCTTTAAGGTTTTTTCACAACTGCTTCGTGTCGAAGTTGAATCGAGTTGGATATTCCTAAAGAGAAACTCGTTGAATTGTATAAAAAGATGTATCTGATAAGAAACTTCGAATGCACTGTTCTCGAACTATACTCTAGAGGAAAAATCTTTGGCGCGCTTCATTCGTACATTGGACAGGAAGCTGTGGCCGTGGGCGTTTGCGCTTCACTACGCAAAGAGGACTACATTGTGAGTACGCATCGTGGACATGGACATTGTTTGGCCAAAGGTATGGATGTCAGCAGAGCGATGGCGGAGCTGTTTGGTAAGAACACAGGCGTCTGTGGGGGGAAAGGAGGGTCTATGCACGTTGCAGACCCGTCTATTGGAGTACTTGGCGCCTCAGGTATTGTGGGAGGCGGGATACCGCTTGCGGTTGGTGCAGGGTTATCTGCGAAATATAGAAAGACAGATCAAGTCGCGGTGAGTTTCTTTAGCGACGGTGCATCGAATCAAGGAACATTTCACGAATCAGTTAACTTGGCAGCGATATGGGATCTACCGGTGATTTTCGTATGCGAGAACAATCTATACGCTGAATCAACCCCCGTGTGGGAATCTACGCGCGCTAAGAATATTGCAGATAGAGCTGTAGGTTACGGAATCCCTGGAGCAGTCGTTGATGGAATGGATGTGATAGCAGTCTACGAAGAAGCGATGAAAGCCGTTGGGAGAGCTCGACAAGGCAAAGGTCCGACTTTGATCGAATGCAAAACCTATAGATTTGAGGGGCACGAAGTCGGCGAGGATTGGCACACATACAGGACTGACAAAGAAGTCGAGGAATGGAAGTCAAGGTGCCCCATCACACGCTTTCGAAATACGCTAATCAACAGGAATGTCATCACAAAAAATGAGATTGAAAAGATCGAACAAGAAGTCAAGCGACAACTTGATGAAGCCATCAGATTCGCAGAGCAGAGTCCAGAACCAGATGCCGAAACCGCGCTGCATGACGTATTCGTAAGCCAATACATATAGAGGTGAAGATAATGGCTACTAGTCCTAGGGAATTGACGTTCAGGCAAGCCATAAGCGAAGCTCTTGTGCAAGAGATGCAGAGAGACGATAAAGTATTCTTGATGGGTGAAAGTCTGCGCGTGTTCTTCGGCGGTGGAGACTTTGGCGTGACTCCCAAGGCCAAGTTTTTGGATCAGTTTGGGCCTGAGAGGATAATAGATACACCTATTTCGGAGGCGGCGTTCATAGGGGCTGGCGCAGCCGCGGCTGCTACTGGACTTAAGCCTATAGTTGAATTGATGTTTGTGGATTTTTTTGGGGTAGCGATGGACCAGATATACAATCAAGCCGCGAAACTAAGGTACATGTTTGGTGGCCAAGTGAAGGTTCCACTGGTCATCAGAACGACCATTGGGGGAGGACTATCATTTGCCGCCCAACACTCGCAATGCCTCTACAGTATATTTGCACATGTTCCAGGACTGAAGGTTGTGATACCATCAACTCCACATGATGCGAAAGGGCTTCTAACGACTGCTGTGAGGGATGAAGACCCTGTTATGTTCTTTGAACACAAACTACTTTACCCGATCAAAGGCCCCGTCCCTGAAGGTGAATACCTCATTCCTTTTGGACAGGCCGATATCAAGAGAAGCGGAAAAGACGTGACAATCGTTGCGACTGCTATGATGGTTCATAAGGCGTTGAACGCAGCGAAGGAACTGGAGTCCGAGGGAATCCAAGCTGAGATAGTCGATCCCAGAACAATCGTACCCTTAGACAGGAACACTATTCTAGAATCAGTCAAGAAGACGGGAAGGCTTGTGATAGTCGATGAAGACTACGAGAGATGTGGGTTTGCTGCTGAGATTGCGGCCATCGTGGCAAAGGAATGCTTTGACTATCTAGATGCGCCAATACAACGGGTCACGACACCGATGGTGCCCATTCCATATGCACCAAATCTTGAAAGATCTGTCTTGCCGGACGAGAACAAGATATTGAAATCCATTAGGGAGACATTGTAACAAGCACCACGAATTTCGATGTATCTAGGAGACGCGGTCCCAAAACAGTTGAGATCGCGAGAGGAGTAAGTGTTTCGTACCCGTTAGGGCGTGAGTCCCGGCGGCTGCACCACAACTCCGTGGATACAGAGAAAATGTTCTCCATCCAGTGTTTCAGTCGTAACCCTATATATGTAGGGGATTGAGGCTTTAAGCGCATGCCTGACTGAGCAAGACTCGACCAAATCTTTGGGCTAATCCCCGCGGGCCCGCCACTATTCTTGTTCAGGTCAGGATTCCAGTCATATCTACTCTGGAAACTCAGTAGGCTCTGCCATGATAAGAAATTTGAATAGTTCCGTTCACGTCTTCATCGTGGCTACGGGTTGCATGAGTCACACGCTCGGGAGTGCATTTGACGATGAGGGTCCTGATATACCATCCTCGATTCGTTGGTTACGGTGGAGCCGAGTTGGTGATGTGTAAAGTGGCTCGGGCACTTTATGCGAGAGGATACGACGTTGCAGTCGCAACACATGAACTGGATCAGACCAAGTACCGGATGCGGACTGCCAGAATAATACTGCCACTTTCCAAACCGAATATTCTCAACAACCTTGTCTGCAGCCTTAGTCTTTCAAGACTTGCGAATCAGTTCGATGTCCTCATCATGAGCAACCCATATTCGTAACTGTTAAACCGGCGCAGTACCGCTATATCAGTTCCGTGGAATGTGCATTGTCGTCTGCTCTTATTACCGGTGTTACTGGCTTCGTTGGAAGCCACCTTGCTAAAGAGTTGATTCGACGTGGCTACAAAGTGTCTGGAGTGATTCGTCCATGTTCAAGCCGTGATCTACGCCCCTTAAGCGATATCCGCGAAAGCATAACACTCCTAACAGCAGATATTGTTAACTACACGTCGATAGCTAACGCTCTAAGATCTACAAATCCAGATGTTGTTTTCCATCTGGCGGCTTTAACACCCGTCCGTTACTCGTTCGAGCACCCGTTCCAATACGAGCAATTCAACTACCTTGCCACAATGAACATATGTCACGGTCTTCTCGAGCTTCCTGACTTCAAGAAGCGCTTCTTACTTGCTGCTTCAACCGCTGAGGTATATGGACCGGAGGCTAAGACACCCACCACGGAGGATTCACCTTTGAACCCGTCTTCTCCTTATGCTGTGTCGAAAGCGGCAGCGGATATGTATCTGAGAATGGCTTCACTTGTGTACGACCTTAACTGCGTGGTTATGAGACCCACAAACACATATGGCCGTAAGCATGAGACCGGCTTCATAATCGAGTATCTCATCACGTCGATGCTGAAAGGGGAACGTCCTTATGTTGGAGCTCCTGACTCGGTTCGAGACTACATCTACGTCGATGACCATGTCCGCGCGTATGTTGAGACGATGGAGAAGAGTAGGGTTGGATTGCACGTCTACAACACAGCGAGTGGAGTGGGGGTCTCAAACCACAAGCTAGCTGAGAAGATAGCAACTATCACGGGATACGACCAGAACCACATCATGTACGGATCGTATCCACCTGGTTACCCACTTAGGCCGATTGTGTCAGATCAACCGAAGATAGTACTCGACCCTGAGCGGATTCGACGTGAAGTAGGGTGGGTTCCTAAGACAACTCTTGATGAGGGGTTGAAAAAGACCGTTGACTATTGGAAAAGGAGAATGCACGAGGCCTAGTGAGGACGCCTCCGCTGGAAGAAGAAACCTTTCTTCTCAAGCTCTTCAGCAACATCCTGAAGGTCCTTATGCGTGTTGATGGTCCTCCAGAAGCCTTTGTGTATATAGGCTTTAACCTGCCTCTTGACTGCGAGTCGTGGGAAAGTGGTTCTCTCAATGTCGCCTTGAGCAGGGATGTATCTCAGAATATCGTGATCAAAGACATAGACGCCTATGCTCACGTAAGTGTTAGGGACCACCGCTTTCTCGCGGAAACATACTACATTCTTCGTCTTTTCATCTAGGTCCACTATGCCGTAGGGACTTCTCAGCGGCGAGGCAGCGATCGTTGCGAGGCAACCATGCCCATTATGAAAGCTTTCAAACATCTGGAGATTAAGGTCAACAAGTTCATCCCCATTCATTGCGATGAACGTTTTCTCGTTGACGTACCGCTTGATCGCCAAACGAAAACCTTCCGCGGTTCCCCCCTCAACCGTATGAACACTATACCTGATCCTGGCGCCGAATCGAGCTCCATCTCCAAAATGTTTAGTTATCGCCTCCTTCTTGTATGCCACGCCAAGAACTATGTCACGAACACCATTTGAGGTGAGCCATTCAACAATCCATTCAAGCAGAGGCTTCTCGTAGACCTGAATCATCGCCTTCGGCTTATCGTTCGTGTAAGGCCGTAGCCGCAACCCGGCTCCGCCTGCAAGTACCACCGCAGTATCCATGGAAAACGAGAAGAACGTGATCGAACAGGTTTTTGAACTATTCGATGCGTGATCCGAAACTTCCAGTTTCGATGTGAAGTGGGAAAATGGCTAAGATAGGCATCGCTTTGAGCGTTGGCCCCGGAGGTGCGTTGATGGTTGCCACTAAGTTCAGAGACCACCTTCTCAACCTCGGACACTCATGCGACATCCTCAACATTCCATCGACCGTTTTCAGGCCAGAGCTGATGTCCAAAGGCAGATTCTCACTACCATTCACAGTAACAAATCCAACACTGAATTTCTTAGACTTAAGACAACGTAACGTCGACTGCTACGATGTTGTGGTTCCACTTCATCCTCACACGCTCTATCTTAATCATCCAAACATGGTAGTTTATTTTCTACATCACTATCGGACGGCTTACGACCTCGCCGAATGGTACCTTAAAGGAGCAAGAGGCAATTTTGCCGGAATGATGAAACGTACACTGGAGGTATACAACCGTCGATTTCTTGATAACCTTGCTCTGATCCGAACGAGAAGCTTTCCTTTCTTCGCTATAAGCAAGAGCGTAGCGTTTCGCCTCGCAAGGTTTTGGAACATCAAGGTGAAGAAAGTAATCTATCCGGGCGGATATGATCCATCATTCATTGACCGCTCGCGTGACTATGTCCTGTATTTTGGTAGACTAGATTGGAATCTGAAGAGGTTGAAGTTAGTTTACGCGGCTGCGAAGCAACTGCCTCAAACGCCTTTCATCATAGCTGGAGACGTTCACCCCATGCGTGATTGGATAGTTAATCACCCGAGTAATGTGAAGATAATTCTTAGAAACGAGCAGTTTCCTCATGACCTTAAAGTCGACATCTTCTCAAGGGCATCTTGCCTCGTCTACCCAGCCTATGAAGAGGATTATGGAATTGTACCTGTTGAAGCCATGTCGGCGGGAAAACCATGTGTCGTTTGTTCTGACGGAGGCGGTGTGCTCGAAACCATCTTGGATGGCGAGACGGGGCTCGTCGTCGAGCCCTCAGCAGAAGCTTTAGCCAAGGCAATTCAAGAATTACATAGCAAAGGAGACACGATGAAGCAGAGATGCATTGAGAGAGCGAAAGAATTTTCGTGGACAAAGTGTCTCAGCGAATTATCCAACGAAATAGAGACAGCCATCAGACAACCTTGAAGACAATCTGATCGGAAGGCTAATAGTTTGATCCACAATCATGTATCGGCATCTGTGCTTTAGAGAAGGCTTTGTTAGAATTGAGTCAGAGGATTAGGCTCCGTTATTCAGGCTTGACTTATTTTGCATCAAAAGCCTTCTCTATATTGACAGGCTTCATATTCGTAATCGCCGTAACTCGAAACATTTCAAGCCACGACTTTGGAGTCTGGCAAAACATCGGCGACATGGTCGGTTACTTTGTCATACTCTCAGGGGTAATCCCAGGTTGGGTGACTAGGTATGTGGCACGAGATCAAGAAAACGCCGCAACTACCGGGCTCCTAACAAACTTCGCCATCTCCATTCCGTTCCTAGTGGCCTGGATATATTTTGCACCTGAATTTGCCAAAATCGCCGATTCGCAGAGCCTCTACTATACGCTTGCATTCTTAATGATCTTAGGAACTTATCTGAAACCGGCTCTAGAAGGCATCGCTCAAGCGAAGAAACCGCAGCTATTGGGCCAAGATGTTGTGGTCCATGAAACAACCATGGTATCGTTCGGAATCGTTCTGGTGATGGTTCTGAAGCTGGGACTGCTCGGAGCTTTGGTGGCAGTAATATCGTCAAACTTCGTAGATGTTGTTTTCTATGTCATAAGACTCCGTGACATACTCGGTGGAGGAACGCACTGGGGCTACTTAAGAAGCTGGCTGAAGGCTTCGTCAGTCAGTGTGTACGGAATGGTTGGAGATAGACTTGTCTCCACAAATATGATATTGCTTATTATCTACGGAGGGGCAACGGCGCGAGCCTTGTTTGGAGCGGCGAATGCTGTAGCTGTCGTAATAAGTTACAGTTCTGCGCTTGCGGTCGGTCTGTACCCGAAGCTTCTCGCGGGTGGTAGCGCCGACGACGTGGAGACATCGATGAAGTTGACCTTTATGTTCGCCATTCCCATGGTTGCAGGAACTATCGTCCTAGCAGAACCTCTTCTTTCGATACTAAACCCCGTTTATCGTAGCGCAGCGCCAGCGCTTTATCTCATGGCAATCTCTTTTCTGCCTTGGTGCCTATCAACACTCTTAGATGGCGTACTCACAGGTACCGAAAGAATTGATCAGACTTCTTTCAGGATCATTGACCTAGTTAAAAGTCGGCTCTCGTTGCCGGCTTCACTTGCATACTTATACGCAGCCATAACGCTACCTGTCACATATTTTGTTCTTGCAGAGCTAAAGCCAGATCCATCTCAGGCAGCGCTATATGTTGTAGCAATAGGATACTTAGGAACACCAGTTGTGCTGACCATAAGATATCTTGTAGCTAGGAAGCATGTTATGTTCAAATTACCTCTTGCAGCCTTCGCGAAGTATTGCTTAGCTTCGCTGATCATGACAATGGTTTTGTTACAGATAGAGCTGCCGGCCAAGATATCGTTCATTCTGCCAGAGGTGACCCTAGGTGGAGCGATATACTTTGCAGCGCTGCTTGTCCTAGATTCGGAAACAAGAAAGCTGTTTAAAGATGTCATAACAGAACTTAGAAAGACAACAATCAAGTCCCAGTCTTGAGTGTAGTGTTCAGTAATGGCGTTGTTGGAAGACAGAAGCATCAGGTCAAGGCTACTGAGAATAGCAAGTAAAAAGTGCCCGCGGCAAATTAAGCGCCTGCTTAAACCATTAGTATCTGACTTTGGTTCCGCAGAATCGTCAAAACTCTCTTCTCAACGACGGTTGCTAGTAATTCCAAGTGATCGTTATGCATCTAAGGAATCCGTTCGAATCGTCTTCACCTCTGGTTGTGCCCCAAGATACAACGGTGGTACAAAGCTGTACAATTTATGGGTGAAACTTCTAAGAAAAAACGGCTACGAAGCATACATTGCCACTGTTGATGGTCGATATGACCAATGGCTTGCAGATCATCAACCCGTTGTAAGTTACGATGACGTTAAGCGGTTCAGAAGTCTCGGTTACGATGTCAGGATAGTGACAGCGTGGCTCAACACCGTAGGACTTGGCAAGATTCTTGGAAATGACCCGTTCTACTATTTTGATGCTGAAATGAAATGGACGCTGTATTATAGAAAGGTGTTAGATCGCTTTCTAAAACGTGGCGCTATTGCAGGAATAGCAACCCATTCTCGATATATTCAAGGTTGGTACATGGCCAAGTACCGCATAAAGCCGATTCTTATCAACGAGTGGTCGGACACGACAATCTTCTTTCCTGCACCACAACTAAGAGTACCCGGCAGAGTCGCATGTTTGGCTGAAGCCAGAGAAGAAGAAGAGGTCTATCAATTCCTTCGTCAAAAATGCGAAGGATCAAGTGTATGTGAGAATGTCGTTAGAATTCAAGGCGGCGATGAAAACTATGAAGCCGACACCATGCGTACTGCAGACATATTTGTAGGGCTAAATCAAGGAAAACACCCTATT
>Ga0315282_10018354_pt1 | contig 10005 bp, 7 predicted proteins | sample YL17G07_20_MG_FD_203693 | JGI IMG/M metagenome (GOLD analysis project Ga0315282, IMG submission 203693) | Sediment microbial communities from Yellowstone Lake, YNP, Wyoming, USA - YL17G07_20 | ecosystem: Environmental > Aquatic > Freshwater > Lake > Sediment | place: USA: Wyoming | collected... | reverse complement strand
CGAAGCCGAATATTGCCACCGTCTAGCGCTCATGTATCGCGGCAAGATCGTCGCGCTCGGCGCTCCCGGCGTCCTCAAGCTCGCCCTGCAGTCGCAGGTATTGATGAACCTGGAGTCCTCCGATCCATTGGAAAGCATGAAGGCGCTGGAGAGGAAACCAGGGATCGTGGACGTGGCCGTCTTCGGCGGCGGTCTCCACGTAACGGTGATGGACGCCGCCCGGGCGGAGCCGGTCATTCGTCAGGCCCTGGCGGCAAGAGGCATCGAAATCAGAAACATCGAAGTCATTCCGCATTCCATGGAAGACGTCTTCGTCGCCTGCATTGAAGAAGAGGAGCGCAAAGCATCATGAAGCTGCGCCGGACATGGGCCGTGGCCCGCAAAGAGTTCCTGCACATCGCGCGCGATCCCAGAAGCCTGGCGATGGCGCTGGTTCTGCCGCTGCTGATGCTGCTGTTGTTCGGCTACGCGCTGACTCTCGATATCGATCGCATCCCAACGCTTGTCTACGACGCCGACCGGACACCGGAAAGCCGGGAACTGATCTCCCGCTTCCAGGGCTCGCGGTATTTTCAGGTTCTCGGCGCAGCCCGCGATTACCGGAGCGTCGAGGATGCGATCGACCGGAACCAATGCCTGCTGGGAGTCGTCATTTTCAAAGATTATGCCCGCCATTTGCTGTCGGGCAGAGAAGCCCAGGTGCAGCTGTTGCTCGACGGCAGCGATTCCAACACAGCATCGATCGGCCTTGGCTATGCCCAGGCCTTGCTCGAAGCCTATGATCTCGAGCTGCGCGCCAACGCCCTCGATCGGCAGGGCGGAGGGTCTGCATTCTCACCCATCCAGCCGCGCCTGCGTGTCTGGTACAACCCTGACTTGAAGTCCCGAAACTACATCGTTCCCGGCCTGATCGCCGTCATCCTCATGATCATCGCCGCCCTGCTTACCTCCTTGACGATTGCTCGCGAATGGGAGATGGGCACCATGGAGCAGCTCATTTCCACACCTTTGCGGCCGGCCGAAGTGGTGATCGGAAAGATGGCTGCATTCTTCGCGCTCGGCGTCGTCGACATGGTCGTCGCCATCGTCGTAGGGGTCAGCATCTTCGGCGTCCCCTTGCGCGGCAGCATTCTATTCCTGGCACTTACCAGCGGTATGTTCCTTGTCGGCGGGCTGTGCTGGGGGATCTTGATTTCCTCCATCGCGCGCTCGCAGCTGCTGGCCTACCAGCTGGGAGCGCTCACTTCGTTTCTCCCTGCCTTCCTCCTTTCGGGATTCGTCTTTGCCATCGAAAACATGCCGCCAGCCATCCAGATCGTGACCTATATCTTCCCGGCGAGATACTTCGTCACGATCCTCAAGGGAGTTTTCCTGCGCGGCGTGGGAGCGCGCGTCCTTTGGAGCGAAGCGGCGCTGCTTCTCATTTTCGCCGTCATAGTCTTCCTGGCCGCCACCCGGAAGCTCAGACAAAAGGTCGCCTGACGCGCATGTGGGAACGAATCAAAGAGATCGTCCGTAAAGAGTTCTTCCAAACCCTGCGGGACCCGCGCTCTCGGGCTCTACTGTTCGGACCTCCGCTCATCCAGCTCATCATCTTCGGATATGCCGTCAACATGGATGTCGAGCTTACGAGGATTGCCTGGATGGACATGGATCGCACGCCTCAAAGCCGGCAGCTCCTGTCCGCCTTCCAAGGCTCGAAGTACTTCGCGGTGCAGGAGGTCCTTGCCGGCGAAAACCAGATCGCAGAAGTGCTCGACCGTGGGCAGATCCAGGCTGTGGTGCGCGTTCTCCCCGGCTTCGCCCGCGATATCCACCGGGGCAGCGCTGCGGAGGTCCAGATCCTCGTCGATGGAACGAACTCCAATACCGCCGGCATCATGTCAAATCACCTGTTGCAGGCGATCGGCGGCTACGCCGCCGCTGTCCTGCAAGAGCAGCGGAATGCGCGCGTGATGGCGCGCGCCGGCAGCGAGAGCGGCCCTGCTCCCCACCGCGCCGGCGGGCTGACCGTGCAAAGTCGCGTGTGGTTTAATCCGGACCTGAAGAGCAGGGTCTACTTTGTTCCCGGGGTCATCGTCAACATCATTGCCCTGGTGACAATCATGCTAACCGCCATGAGCATCGTGCGCGAAAAGGAGATCGGCACCATGGAGCAACTGATGGTGACTCCGCTCCGGCCCATCGAGCTCATGCTGGGCAAGCTCCTCCCGTTTGCCATGGTGGGAATCTTTCAGGTGGTCCTCATCACGGCCGCCGCCCTGCTCATCTTTGGCATTCCGCTTCGCGGCAGCGTCGCTTTGCTATTTGCTGGCGCCCTCCTTTTCCTGCTGACAACGCTTGGCGTCGGCCTTTTCATCTCGACCATTTCCCGTACCCAGCAACAGGCGATGATGTCATCGTTTTTCTTCTTCATGCCGGCGCTGCTGCTCAGCGGCTTTGCCTTTCCCATCCGCAACATGCCCCTTCCCGTTCAGTACCTGACTTATCTGAATCCAGTGCGTTACTTCATGGAGATCGTGCGCGGCATTTTCCTCAAAGGGATCGGCGTGCAGTACCTATGGCCCCAGATCATCGCCCTCTTCCTCTTCGGTTCGGCGATCCTGGGACTGAGCGCCCTCCGCTTCCGCAAGCGCCTCGACTAAGCCTTGCCGTGAGGAAGGTGTCAGGTCTGGAAGATTTACTCTTGTTCCAGTGCTTTCAGATTCTCAACGCTCCTGATCAAAAGTAAATCTTCCAGACCTGACACCTTCCACCCACCAATCGAGCTTCACCGGCGTCGCGTTCCCGCAATAAATCCCGTTGAAGAGGAACTTGAACGTCCCGTGGGGATGCGCGCGGAAGGCAATCAGCGTTCCGTACAGGAATAGCTTCCCTTTTCCAACTTCCGCCTCAACAACCGGTACTGTCCCATTGAGGTATTGCTGGCCCCAGGCCCATCCGCTGCGCAACGGCTTGTCAGTATCGAACCAGGCCACTTTACGGATACCAGGCGCTTCCCTCAACCGATAGACAGGGTTATTGGAGTAGAAGACATCCAGTTTCTCAGGCAGTCCGTAGGCGAGTGGGTTCAACGGATCCACATGCACCTGGAGGACCGATCCAGGGACGTAGAAGTTCTCCGCTGAAAGAGGTCTTCCCGTTTTCTCATCCACGAGGGCGTTTGCCACCGGAAGGCCGAGCATCTGGCCGAGGCCTGACGAGCTTCCGACCGCCAGAATCGTTCCGCCATCCGCAAGGAACTGCCGGAGTTGCGGAACCGTCTTCGATTCGGTGATTGCGCCCAGCTTATTCCGGTGCTCGGCGGGAATGCTCTCTGGGCTTGGTCCTGACCCTCCCCGCATTCCCCCTCCGCTCCGAATGATTCCATCCTCGAGAATCAAGACGTCATACTTGCCGGCGAGATCTCCCGCATCCAGCGTCTGAGGATACACCACCTCATACTGAAATCCGTACTGGCCACAGAGCCACTGAACCCAGCCTGAGGGCATCGATCCGCCATACACATCCACAATGCCTATCCTCTCCGGCTTCAAACGCAGCGCTTCGCCGAGCGGCCTCGATGCGACGCCCTCGAAGCTCAATCCGACTTCCTGGGCCAGCTTCTGCAGCGCCGGCGCTGTCGAGGGTTTGGCCGCAATATAGATGGTCCCGGCCGGATAGGTCTTCCCGCCCACTTGAACGGAGTCCTTCAGCCAGTACACTTCCTCGCCCGTTGCAAGCAGACGATTGATGGCAACAAAGGCGTCGTTTGCCTGATGGCTCAGCAGAAACCCCGCGCCGCCAGCACCGGCAAGTCTGCCCGCCGGGATCTTGGCGAAACCCTCAACCTTTTCGAAGGGTCCATCAAATCCTTCGAGCACGCGATCGAACTGAACGCCCATCTGATATGCCAGCGTATAGCCGGTAACGTCGTACGGCCTCACAGGAGGTCCTCCCGGGCACGCAAAATCATCCGGGTAGTCCTGGGGCTCGAACGCATCCACAACGTGCGGCCGGAAAGCCTGCGCCGTCTTGACAACGTAAGAAGCTACGGGATAAGTCTTTCCTGCAACCTCAAACGATTGCGTTGCCCTGAGAACCGTCACGCCATTCTTGATCAGGCTGTTTACGAACTTTGTGGCGGTCAAGAAATCAGGCTGGTCGGACGGAAGTATGTATCCTCGCGCGTCCCGCGCATCCGGATCGTGCAGTGACTCGTAATACTTCACGGGGATGCCCCCGCGCCCGCGCTGCACGTTGTCCTTGGAAATAGCGGCTTCGACCGCGGCCACCTTGTGCGCAGTCATCGTCCAGTTGTCCCGGCTTCCCTTCTCGATCGAGTTCTTGCCCATGCGATAGATGTTGAAAAGGAGATTCTCCCGGTGCTCCGAGGCAATGCTGAGGATGGCGCGGTCGGCCGTGAGCAGGTACTCGATCGCCTGATGGAAATACCATTTCTGAGGTTGGACGGGAAACGGATTGTCGTTGCTCGCCACCAGGTTTTGCGGAACAAAAGATATCTCGGTCGGCGTGGGGCCTCCGGTAATTTCCGACAGGATGCCGATTTGGTTGTGGAAGCAGACCGTGCTGCGGATTCCGCCATTCCACCAGTTCTGGTAGCCCGCAAACGTCCGGCACACGGCTCCCGGCTTTCCCTCGGCCACGAAGCGCGAATGGATCGCCGCGCTCACAAATTCCGTGCTCGGCGCCAGGAGCGGATCAAGATTGGGGTTCGATGGATCGCGCATCTGGCCGATGAACAAGACCGCCCCGGCTGGTCCGGCTTGGTGTTGGTTGTACATGATTTGGGGAAACCACTCGCGATACAGAACGCGCGCGATCGACTCGGACTCCGGCATGTTGCACAGCAGCGACTCGCGGTTGTTGTCGTGACCGATGTACTTCTGATAGAGAACCGGCAAGTTCGCCGTGGACCGCTTCGTCGGCTCCTTTTCGCGCATGTACCAGTCGGCGACCAGCTCCAAACCATCGGGGTTCGAGAACGCAGCCAGGAAGATCACGTCCCGGAGGATCCGAAGCGTTTCCGGGTCGTTGCGGGTGAGCATTTGATAAACCATCTCGGTCAGCGACTGCGCGTTCGCGACCTCGGTGGCGTGCAGGCCCGCGTCGATCCACACCACAGCCTTCCCTTCCGCCGCCAGCGCGCGCGCCTGTTCATCGTTGAGCCCTTCGGCAAGCGCCAGACGTTTCGAGATGCCTCTGAAGTGCTCAAGGGTCTTGTGATTCTCCGGCGAGGTGATGATCCCCATCAGCATCGGGCGCCCTTCGGAGGTCTTTCCGAACTCCACCACCTTCATGCGGTCCGACTCCCGCGCCAGTTTTCGCCAGTAGTTGGAGAGCTGCGTGTAGTTGGCGAGCTGGTAGTCATCCCCAATGTTGAAGCCCAGCTCCGCCTTTGGGCTCGTGATTGGCGGACTCGCCTTCTGGAAACTGGCGACGAAGAGGACGGTGCCGAGTAGCGTGAGGCACGAAACGGACAAGCGTTTCACTTGCATCGATCCCTCCTTGTCTTCAGCGTGGCTATGCGCGGCGGCCCAATGGCGCGAGCACCGCATCCCCAACACAGCAGTTTGCTTTTCGTTGGTGGGAGAAGCATACCATCGGTTGAGGCGGAAACATCCGGAATTGTCCCACAGAATCCGACCCTTAGACTTCTCTGCGCAACCGCCCGGGGCGCCTGGCGGCAGTAAGAGGAAAAGGGCTGAAAACGACCTGTTTAAGCCGTGCAAACACGCAGAGCCGCGGGCTGCCGCCGCTCTTCCTGAGACCGGCCTTGACAGTTCGTTCCCTGCTGAGTACGCTTTCCTGGGAAAGTCGAACAGTTCAACTTTCCACCCATCGCCTTTTCGGCTGATACAGTCATGTCCATTGTTACTGTCAAAAACAAATACCAGGTCGTTATTCCTCTGCGCGTGCGCAATGAGGTGGGGATCAATGTGGGCGACATCCTCGACGCCAAGGTCGAACGAGGAAGGATCGTCTTTACCCCAAAATCGCTCATCGACCGGGGTATCGCAGAGAGCCTGGAGGACTATAAGAAGGGTCGGTCCTTCGGGCCCTTCGATTCCGCCGAGGAGATGCTCGCCTCCCTGCACCGCAAGGTTAAGAAGCTGAGGGCTACAAAAGCTGCGAGTCCCCGACGATGAGATTTCGGTGCTCGCAGCGCTTCCTGCGGAGCTACGCGAAAGCCCCGGCGCAGGTTCGGAAGCAATTCGATAAGCAAGCCAACCTCCTCTTCCAGGACCGGAATCACCCGTCTCTGTGTACGAAGAAATATGACGAGACCCGGGGTATCCGGCAGGCACGGGTCAATCAGAACTGGCGGTTCTATTTCACGATCGAGGGAGAGATCTACTATCTCCACGAGATCAAACCTCATCCGAAGTAGTCACAAGAACTCAATCATGAGAGGTCTACTTCGCGGCAGTAAGCATGATCTCAACCAAAGCGTCAGGATTCATGAGCCCCGCTTCTACGGTAACGCGGGCGGGAAAATCACGGACGAAGGTTTCCCGGTACGCCTCATTCATCCCGGCCATGTTCTTCATGTTGGTGAGATAAACCGTTCCGTCCACCACGTCTGGCCAATCGAACCCCGCTGCGCGCAGCGTCCGCGCGATTCGCGCCAGAGCCGTGCGCGTCTGCCCCGCAGCGTCTTCCTTGTTGCTTGCGTCGTTTCCTAACACGCCGGAAAGAAAGAGACGATTGCCGGCCCGAATCGCCGAACTCAGGTTGGGATTGGGCTGCGCCGGGCTGCCATCCGCGTTAGGCGGATTGATCGCTTCTCGCATGCCGCCTTTCACGGCGACCAGCGAGATTTCGACTGCCGATTCAGGGCTCATCAAACCGGCTTTGACAGTAGCCCGCGCGGGCGGATCCTTTGGAAAGTAAGACCGGTATGCTGCGTTCATGTCTTGGAACAGGGCCGTGTCAGTAATGTACACGCGAGCGCTGACTACATCGGAATAGGTCATGCCGGCGGCCTTCAGTATCTCGCCCGCATTGTCCATCGCCGTCCTGGTCTGAACCTTCATGTCTCCCGGGATCGCCGAATTGTCTCTGCCGTTGCGCGACAGCAGCCCAGCCAGACAGAGCGTGTCTCCGCAGCGAACGGCATAGCTGTATGGGCTGGAGGGTCGGACCCATCCCTCAGGATGGACAACCTGCCGCTCCGTGCCGTCCGCAACGGCGATCATCGAGATCTCGACCAGCGCTTCCGGCATCGCGAGATTTGCAGCTATTGTGGCTCGCGCCGGCGGATCCTTGGGCCAGTAGCCCCCGTAGACCCCGTTCATTGCCTGAAAATCGGAAGCGTTGCGCAGATAAACCGCAACCGACACTGCGTTCTCCATCCGCGAGCCTGCAGATCTAAGGATCCCGCCGAGATTGTCCAGAGCGCGCTTGGTCTGCGTCTTGATATCTCCCCCGACAAACTTGCCGCTTTCATCTGTGGCGAGAACGCCGGAGAGATAGATGAATTTCCCCGCTTTGACTGCCGGGCTGAAGGGGAGCTTTGGGTCCGGACCGACTCGCACGATCTGCGCGTCTGATGATATTGCACCCGGCGTCGCTAGCAGCGACAGAAAGGCAACGGCGGAAAGGAACGCGCGCATGGCCTGCCTCCTGGGAGTTGACAACGATATCCGGCTGGAAGAATCAAATCAGCCGGCATCATTGTAACAGCACGAAATTGATGAGAGCCACCTTTTTTCGCCCGGCATATGTCGATGGATGGATCAAAGTGCCATTGAAAAGAGGTGGCTGTCACCAATCCCGTTTGCCGGGGGGAGAAGGCTTGGTTTCCTGAAGCGTTAGTGGTAAAAGATCATCCTCTCGGAGGGCACGAGCGCAATCGTTCTTCCGTTCACCACGACTCCTGCGCCGCCTTGCAGGAGAAAGGGAGTCCATTCATCGCAATGAATGCTGCATCCTTCGACATCGCAGTCATCGGCGGCGGGATCGTCGGGCTCGGGACGGCGCTGGCACTGGCGGAACGTTTTCCCGCATGCACACTTGCACTGCTCGAGGCAGAGCGCGAGCTGGCAAGCCACCAGACGGGCCACAACAGCGGCGTGATTCACGCCGGCATTTATTACAGGCCGGGTTCGGCCAAAGCCAGACTCTGCGTGGAAGGCGCGCGCTTGCTGACGGAGTTCTGCCAGGCAAATGGCGTGGTTTACGATCGATGCGGGAAGATCATCGTCGCGGTCAGCGAGCAGGAGCTGCCACGTCTTCAGGAGCTTTACGAGCGAGGCATCGCAAACGGCGTGCCCGGTCTCGAAATCATTGGCCCCGAGCGCTGCCGGGAGCTGGAACCGCACGCGCGCCCCCTTCAGGCCTTATACTCCCCCGGCACGGCGATCGTGGACTTCAGCAAAGTGGCGGCCGCCATGGCAGCGCAACTCAGCGCGCGCGGCGCGCAGATCTTCAAGCAAGCGCGTGTGCGCGCCATTCGACGCCAAGCCGGGTTTCTGCATCTCAACACCGGCACTGCGACATACTCGGCCCGCAACATCATCAACTGCGGCGGCCTGCATGCGGACCGCATCGCGCGCCTGATGGGCATCGATCCAAGGGTCCTGGTAATCCCCTTTCGCGGCGAATACTACACCCTCCGGCCTGAATGCCAAGTGGTCCGCGGCCTTATCTATCCGGTGCCGAACCCTGAATTCCCTTTTCTCGGCGCGCACTTCACCAAGCGCATTCAAGGCGGCTACGAAGCGGGCCCGAATGCTGTTCTGGCTTTCGCGCGCGAAGGCTACCGCATGCGCGACGTTTGTCTCAGGGACCTTCTTGAGATGTTTACTTACGCCGGCTTCTGGCGCATGGCATGGAAATACTGGCGGATGGAGGTCTATGAGCTGTATCGCTCCTTGAGCCGTCGCGCCTTTCTGCGCGCTCTGCAGAGGCTCGTGCCCGACCTAAGGGATGCCGATCTCGGGCCCGGAGGATCCGGCGTCCGCGCTCAGACGGTCACTCCGGAAGGAGCGCTTGTGGATGATTTTCAGATCGCCGAGGCGCCGAATGCAATTCACGTCCTGAATGCGCCTTCGCCGGCGGCCACGGCATCTATTGCCATCGGCAGGCACATAGCAGCCCTCGCCGCGACTTCGTTCGGCCTAGGGAAATGATACCAGGCTACTGGTATCATTTCCCGTACTCAAGCGACGCCAGCTGCTGATAGAAATGGAGGCGTTTCAGGACATCCTGTTGAGCCAGTTCCATCAGGCGCTTCGCCTCTTCCGGGTGGCTATGAGTTAGCATCTTGTAACGCGTCTCATTGTAAGCGTAATCCTTCAGCGGCATCTTGGACGGCTTCGAATCGAGAACCAGCGGGTTTTTCCCCTGCGCGGCCAGCCTCGGGTCGTAGCGATAAAGCAGCCAGTAACCGCTGTTGACGGCAGCCTTCTGTTGCTGCATGCCGAGAGTCATGTTGATGCCGTGGGCGATGCAGTGGCAGTAGGCGATGATGATCGAAGGCCCGTCGTACGACTCGGCTTCGAGAAACGCCTTGACGGTCTGGGTGTCGTTCGCGCCCAAGGCCACGGTGGCGACGTAGACATTGCCATAGTTGATCGCATGCAAACCGAGGTCTTTCTTGGCTGCCTGTTTGCCGCCGGCGGCGAACTTGGCCACGGCCGCGCGCGGTGTAGACTTCGACATCTGTCCGCCGGTGTTCGAGTAGACCTCGGTGTCGAGCACGAGGATGTTGACGTTCCGTCCCGATGCCAGCACATGATCCAGCCCGCCGTACCCGATGTCGTAGGCCCAGCCGTCGCCGCCGATGATCCAGACGCTCTTCTTAATCAAGGAATCCGCCAGGCTCGTCAGGTTGCGCGCTTCCGTGATATTCAGCTCGGCAAGCCGCTTCTTCAGCGCCGCCACGCGCTCGCGTTGTGCATAGATTCCGGCCTCATCCGACTGATCCGCTCTCAGAATGCCTGTGACGAGCTCATCCCCGATCTCCGCTGATAGCTTCTGCACCAGCTCGCGCGCCATCTC
>Ga0315282_10018353_pt1 | contig 10005 bp, 6 predicted proteins | sample YL17G07_20_MG_FD_203693 | JGI IMG/M metagenome (GOLD analysis project Ga0315282, IMG submission 203693) | Sediment microbial communities from Yellowstone Lake, YNP, Wyoming, USA - YL17G07_20 | ecosystem: Environmental > Aquatic > Freshwater > Lake > Sediment | place: USA: Wyoming | collected... | reverse complement strand
AACTACGGACTACCCCTCTCGATAGCCTCCATCATAGCCACGTTCCAAATCACATTCTACACATTCATACTGCCCATATTCGTCGCCCCCGACCTCATAGGCAACTACGGCATAGCCAACACCTTCGTCGTGCTAATCACCTTCTTCGCCACACCCGTAAGCACCATGCTATTCCCCGCCTTCTCCAAACTCGACCCACAAAAAGACAAAGAAACACTCAAAAACGTCTTCCAATTCTCCATAAAATACGCCTCACTCCTCGTCGTACCAGCCGCAGCCATCGTAATAACCCTGTCACGCCCCGGAATCTCCATACTGTTCCCCGAATACCACGCAGCCCCGCTGTTTCTATCCCTGCTCGCCATAAACTACCTGTACACCGCCCTCGGAAACCTCAGCATCGGCAACCTCATAAACAGCCAAGGCCAAACCAAATTCAACCTAAAACTGAGCATAATCACCTTCGCCATAGGCTTCCCCCTCAGCATACTACTCATCAGCCAATTCGGCATCCTAGGCCTCATCATAACCACACTAACAGCCGGAATCCCCAGCCTCATAATCGCACTCCGCTGGCTCAAAAAACAATACGACGTAACCGTAGACTGGGCATCATCAGCCAAAATACTCCTATCAAGCGCCACAGCCTCGGCAATCACCTACGCCCTCATCACTCAGATCGCATTCAGCAACCTGACAGCCCTAATCGTCGGCGCCATAGTTTTCCTGCTCACTGTCATCATCGCCATCGTGCTCACCAGAGCAATCACCAAATCCGACATCGACAACATGCGCAACACAATAACCGTCCTAGGACCACTCGCACGCATAGCAAACCTCATCCTAAACATCATCGAAAAACTAATGACCATCCTTCGCCTATAGCGAAAAAAGCACATTGCTTCAAATAGCACCTGATATAGCTGAAATACGCCTTCAAGGCGGCGGTAAGTACAATGCACAAGATTTTCGAACAGCTTTAGAGTAGAAAAACAACAGTCGCAAAAAGTCGCTAAAATCTTGGAAAAGAATAAACCCCCGCGAACTAAAGCAAAAGAGCGGCTAGAATATCGTGCAACGCTTCTTTGCTCTGGACCCCTTTAAAGATAGCTTTCCCGCTCGAAAACAGGCGAAACGAAATGCTTCGAAAGGCTAATTCAAAAATAATTCCAGAAAGAGAATTCTTCAGCTGGGCTCTCTTGAGGATTTTGGCGACGACTTCATCTTTTTTGTCGTACTTGAATGTGACTATGACGCCTTTTTCTTCGCCGCATGTCCCTTCGATTCTCGCCACGTAATCTTCCACGGTAGACATTAGAGCTGCTCAATCTCCTTCAAAACTTCTACAAAGCGGTCAATTTCTTCACGCGTGTTATAAATGTAAAAGCTTGCTCGCGCAGAAGACTGCAACTTGAAAACTTGATGCAAGGGCTGGGCACAGTGAAAACCGCTACGTATCATGATTCCATAATTGTCAAAGAAAAGTGCAACATCATGCGAGGATAAACCTTCCACACTGAAGGGTATTATTCCACATTTCGAGGATAGGTCGCTGGGCCCGTGAAGCGTAACTTTGCTGCATTCTTGCATGCGCTTAACAGCATACTCGGTTAACAACTTTTCATGCTTCAGCACTTCAGCCATGCCGATGCGCTCGAGGTATTTGACAGCTTCCATCAGAGCGATTCCCCCGCTTATGTTAGGTGTTCCGGCTTCAAACTTCCATGGAGGGTCATTCCAAGTTATGTCGCACTGTTCTTTTTCTTGGCTGAAAGAAACTTCCTTTATCATTTCCCCTCCGCCTTGGAACGGTTCCATCTTCTCAAGAAGTTCCTTTTTGCCGTAAAGCACGCCGATGCCTGTTGGCCCTAACATTTTATGCCCAGAAAAAGCCAGAAAATCCACGTCTAAATCTTTAACATCCACAGTCATGTGAGGAACGGATTGCGCTCCGTCCACCAGCATCAAAGCACCGTGTTCATGGGCAACTTTGGCGATTCGTTTAACATCATTAATTACGCCGCTGACGTTTGAAACCTGACTTAGACAGGCAATCTTGGTTTTGCGGGAAAATTTGCTTTCAAAATCTTCGTAGTTCAACGTGCCATCAGTGTTCACTTTCGCGTATTTGACGCTGAACCCGTTTATTTTTGAAAGAATTTCCCACGGGACGATGTTGCTGTGGTGCTCCATCAACGACACTAAAACCTCATCGCCCTTTTTCAGATTGCGAAGCCCCCAAGAATACGCAACTAGGTTGATTGCCTCGGTGGTACCTCTGACAAAAACAATTTCCGCCGCGTCTTTCGCGTTCACGAATCGCGCAATCTCCTCACGGGCGTTTTCATGCATTTCTGTGGCTTCTAGTGAAAGAGTGTGGACTGCCCGGTGGACGTTGGCGTTATGGTTTTCATAAAAGTTCTTTATGGCGTCGATCACTTGTTTAGGTTTCTGCGTGGTTGCAGCATTATCAAAATAGATAAGAGGGTGGTTGTTTATTTTTCGTTTTAATATCGGGAAGTCTTCGCGAATCCTGTAGGGATCCAGGATTATTTATCTGCCTCCAACTTCAGCCTCTTTGCAAGCATTTTTGCCAGTTCTTCCTCTTCTAAAGCCTGTTTCTCTTCAAAAGTCAATTCTTGTGGTAGCCAAATCGGCGAGGAGCCCTTGTCATGGTAGTATTTTCTGATTGCCCGTTTCAAAGCACCTACAGCGAGGACGCCACAGTGGAATTTGACGGTTGGCAAGCCGCCTACTTCTTCAGTCACTTTTTTCCATGTAACGTCTTTCCACGCAGCCTCAAGACTCATTCCTTTAACTATCTCGGTGACTATGCTGGAAGTAGCTATGTTCGCGGCGCAACCATAGCTCTCGAAAGAGGCCCTTTCTATGATTTCTTGTTCGTTGATTTTCAGGTAGAAAGTTATCATGTCTCCACATGCAGGATTCCCTGCGACGGCGATAACCGTGGCGTCTTCCATCGGTCCTAGGTTTTTAGGATGCCTGAACAACTCAAGAACTTTTGGGTTGTAGGGTAATGGTATACGTGACATTTCAATCAACTCCTGTAGAGCCAACTATTCCTCTTATTCTTCCTACCGCACTAGGGATAACTTCTAAAACATAAGTTATATCTTCTTCTGTGTGATACCGCGTAGTCTTCATTAGAATGCTACCGTGGGCTTCACTGAATTTTCGACCTATGGCAACGAGAACGTGACTTGGTTGAAGCAACCTTCTGCTGCATGCACTACCGCTGGACACGTAAATGCCCTTAAGGCTTAACTCGATCGTCAACGCTTCACCCTCACATCTTAGAAAGCTTACGTTCGCGTTATCAGGAGCTCTTCTGTCACCTTTTGCGCCGTTCAGCTTCACATCAGAAAGCTTCTCAAATATTCCATCCACCAGTTTGTCCCTCAACTTGCGCATGCGATTCACATTCGCCTCAAAATCTTGAAAAGCCAATTCAGACGCTTTTGCGAAGCCAACAATAAGCGGTGTGTTTTCAACTCCAGGCCAAAGCTTTTGTGTCCCTATCTGACCTTCCAAAATCTTATTCACGTTCACGCCTTCTCTTGCGTACAGCACACCGATTCCGCGGGGTCCTAGAATCTTGTAGCTGCTTACAGTTGCCAGATCCACTTTCAGATCCTGCACATTTAGGGGTATCCTGCCATACGCGTCTGAAGCGTCTGTGTGAAAGATGGCTTCTGGGTTTTTGTCTTTGACTATGCCCAACGCTTCTTTTATCGGCTCTATTGTTCCCAGCTCGTTGTTAACTGTTGATACGCTCACCAGAATTGTCTCTTTATCTACGGCTTCTTTCAGTTTCTCAAGATTAAGGAAGCCTTCCCTGTCGACTGGGATTTTGGTTGTGGTGAACCCAAACTTTTGCAGCAATTCCGTTACGTGCAAGACGTTTATTGGTTCAATCGCCGAGATTACGATTTTTTTGCCTTTGTTTTTATTGGCAAAAGCCGATCCCATTAGGGCTAGGTTGTTGGCTTCTGTTTCTCCAGGGGTGAAGTTTACTTCTTCGAGAATTTTGGAGCCTAAGAACTTTGAGATTTTTTGGGATGATTCCATTATCGTTTCGAAAGCTTCCCAACCCGGTTTATGGGTAAGCGTTGGGTTACCGTAAGCACGTTGATTGTAGTAAGGCAGCATAGCGTCAACTACTTCGTTAGGGACCATGCTGGAGTTTTCGCTGTCCAAGTAGACCTCGTGTGTTATGCCTTCATGCGCTTTAAGCAGCTCCTTCACATTTTCAACCATACAAATCCTAACCTTTCAGAGGAATAGATAACTCCTTTGCACATTTAATATTGCTAGTTCAAGTAGAAAAACGTAACCATAAAAATTGAAGAGCAGCACGATTAACACTATAAATTAGCGTTTCCATATTGTTGCTGTAACAAATGAAATGATGGCGCATGTAAGTGAAAATAACAGAACTACCAGTGCCAGAACCATTAAAGGAAGTAACGCTTCGATCCGGGATCGCCGAGTTGTATCCTCCGCAAGAAGAAGCCATACGAGCGGGAGTCCTTGAAGGCAAAAACCTCGTTTTGGCCAGCCCCACAGCGTCTGGAAAAACGTTGATAGCTGAACTTTGCGGCCTTAAGCACATTTTAGAGAAGAACGGCAAAGTAGTTTATTTGACGCCATTGAGGGCTTTGGCGAACGAAAAGTTCGACGAGTTCAAAAAGTACGCTTCGATTAGGAAAACAGATGGAAAACGGGTGAGCATAGGCATCAGCACCGGCGATTTTGACAGCAGCGACCCATGGCTTGAACGATACGATGTGATAATAACATCAGTGGATTACGAGGAGCCTATAATCATCAGAGAAAATAATTTGCTAAGAATTGAAAAAATCGGCGCATTAGTTGACAACCTCATAAACAATAGCGACAAAGTTCAAAACAGGTCTGGAACAGAAATCCTAGAAATTGCCGATATGGATCTTCAAGCCGCAGCCTTCGACCCATTGAATTTAAAACTGAGTCTCAAGAACATGGCCAAAGTTGTCAGGCACAAGACTAACGAATGCTTGTGCAAGCTTACGCTCCAAACTGGAAGGAGCACAACCGTTACCGAGAATCATAGCATTTATGTGCTTGAAGGTCTGGATGTTGTCACCAAAAATGCATCCCACATTAAAATAGGAGACTTTGTGTCAATTCCTAAGTCTCTCCCTCCCAGTCAAACAAGAGAGATTGAAATTGACTTGATAAAAGAACTTAGCAGACTGGGAACCAGCGACTTATACTTAAAGAACATCGAAGCAAACTTCTTCGAATCTGTCCTCTTCAATAACCTCAAGGTTAAAGAAATTGACAAAAAGAATTGGAAGAAAAGAAGAGAACTCCCACTTGAAAAGGCTGTCGACTCTGGATTAGGTAATTTCTCAAATTCACACCTTTTCTTTTCCTACCTTGGATCAAGGCATAAAGTCCCAACAAAAATTCCCATATGTGCAGAATTGGCTAGACTAATTGGCTATTATATTGCAGAAGGAAGCATAGACAAAGATAACAACAGAATTTCCCTTGCCTTCGGTTCCAAGGATACAGAATACATAAGAGATACATGTAAATGCACAGAAATGCTGTTCAACTTCAAACCGTCAGTTTATCATAAGAACAAAGCCACATACATTGACATCTGTGACAAGATTGTGTATTTAGTTTTCAACAACATACTAAGATTGCCTCACAATGCCAGAAAAAAGAGAGTACCAAGCATCGTCTTCAATATGGCTCCTGATCTTCAACGTGAATTCATTAGGTCGCTCGTAGGTGGAGATGGAGTTTTCGAACCTCGCTTAACTCTTGTAACATCGAGCAAGGATTTGGCTTCGGATCTTCTATATCTTCTACTTCAAAGCGGTGTCATCGGTGGTATCTCTCACAAGAAAACAAAGAGTCGCTTACCTTCAGGCAAAGCAATAGATTCGGAAAACTACAGAGCATACATCACTACCCTATCATATCTGAAAACACTCAAAATGGACCCGCTTCATTGTCGTAACCTGCGTTCTCCAGAAAGCAGCAGAGTATGCATGATCCCGACATATTCCGTAAAGAAGATACTAACGACGCTTTGTAGACGGAGTAGCAACGGTTTACTCGTTCATTTCGGAAAAAGAACAAGCAAAGCACGGTTTATGCAGTGGTTAAATACCAAAGAAAACAAAGTGAAACTTGAACTTCTTCAGACATTAAAAGAGAACAGCACGACAAGCGGTCAGTTAACTAAAAAATCAGGTCTCAACTGGTATACTTTAGACGCACGCCTCAAATCTCTTTTAGAAAAAGGACTTGCAGAAAGACGAGGAAAAAGCGGTCACTACACTTACAACCTATCAAACAAAGGCTTTGAGCTTCTCCAAGAAATAGAGAAAGCCCAAATTCTTTTCAATTCTGACATAGCGTTCGCAAAAGTAACAAAGATAGAAAGAGTGAAGCCCTCTAGTAATTATGTCTATGACGTGTCAGTTCCATTTTGCGAGAACTTTGTAGCCGGCACAGGTGGAGTAATTTGCCATAATACCAACGAGAAGGCTGACTCTCTTTTGAGGCATAGGGCTAAGTGGATGGACGAGATTTCGTTGATAGTTGCCGATGAAGTGCATCTGTTAAATGAGGCGGAACGAGGCCCGACGCTTGAAGTTGTGCTGGCGAGGCTTATGCAGATTAATCCAGAAATGCAAATTTTGGCGTTGAGCGCAACGATAAATAATGTTGAGGAAATCGCAGGCTGGCTGAAAGCTAATTACATCATAACGGAGTGGCGGCCAGTCTCTTTAAGAGAAGGCGTGCTTTTGCACGATGAAATCCAATACAAAGATGGAGACGCCAGAAAAATCGAGAAAAAGACAAAGAACGCCGCCATAAATCTGGCTTTGAACACGGTGAAAACTGGCGGGCAAGTGCTGGTTTTCGCGTCGACAAGAAAAAACTCCGTAACGCTGGCGAAAAACATTGCAGAACACACGGATGAGGTGCTGTCCAGACCCATTAAGAGGACTCTCGAACACGAAGCAGAAAAGATTCTGTCTGCAGGCGAAAGAACGCGAATCAGCGAGTCCCTAGCCGAACTTGTCAAGTGCGGCACGGCTTTTCATCACGCCGGCTTAGCTGGAGCACACCGCAAGCTGATTGAGGATCTGTTTCGGCAGGGAAAAATTAAGGTGCTAACCGCTACGCCAACGTTGGCTTTCGGCGTGAACCTTCCAGCCCGCACCGTGGTCATTCAGGATTATAGACGTTACGAGCCAGGCTACGGTTATTATCCGATAGCTGTTTTAGAGTACAAGCAGATGGCTGGTCGAGCTGGAAGGCCCAAGTACGACAAGGTAGGCGAGGCGATACTCATCGCCAAGACTGCCGACGAAGCGGACTATTTGATGGACAGCTACATTCTTGCGCGCCCAGAGAGAATATGGTCACGGCTTGCCGTTGAAAAGATAATCAGGGGTCACGTTCTGGCAACGATTGCTTCGGATTTTGCTCACACGGAAAACGGCATCTACGATTTTTTCGGAAAAACCTTCTATGCCCATCAGTATGACGTGAAAGCCATCAGGAGCCTCATAGCTAAAATTCTGAAGTACTTGTACGACGAGGAAATGTTGGACCTTGATGGACAAAACATTTACGCCACAAAATTTGGAAAACGAGTAAGCGAACTTTACATAGATCCAGTTTCAGCAGTTGTGATTCGCGACGCGTTAAAGCACAAGCCTGCCTACTTAACAGATTTGAGCTTGCTACATCTGATTGCGCATACACCGGACATGGGCCCAATAATGAGACCTTATTCGCACGAGCTGGATGAAATGGCAGTGCTCATGGAAGAACACCGAGAAGAATTCTTTGCGGAAGTACCCAACGAATGGGAAGATCACATAGCCTACGAGGAGTTTCTAGGCGAAATAAAAACAGCCATGGTTTTGAAAAGTTGGATTGAAGAAACGAGCGAGGACACGCTGATAGAACGGTTCAGAGTGCAACCCGGAGACCTTTACAGGACTATCGAAAACGCAAAATGGCTACTCTATGCCACGCATGAATTAGCGACGCTCCTTGGAAACAAAGAGGTTCTGCCCTTAACCTTTGAACTTATAGAGAGGGTAGTTAAAGGAATTAAGAAAGAACTACTGCCAATAGTAAAGCTGGAAGGAGTGGGGCGCGTGCGCGGGCGCATAATATACAATGCAGGATACAAGACAATCGAAGACATAAAACACGCGAGGCTGGATGACTTGACAAACCTACCATTAATAGGGCCGAGGCTAGCCAAGAGAATTAAAGAGCAAGTTGGCGGTTTCGTCAAAAAGGAAACGTGGGAGAAACTCGAGAAAGGCGAAGAGTGGAAACAAAAAGCACTAACGGAATATTAGCCTAATCTCTTGTGAACGATTCTGCCTGCTTAACAGCGGTGCCCAAATAGTTTTTCGGGTTCAAAGCATCATCGATTTCTTTCTCGCTTAGCTTGCCACGCACAAATTTGTCTTCAAAGAGAATCTCTTTGAAGTGCCGTTTTTCAAGTTCGCTCTTTATGGTTAATTTCCTAAGCATCTCGTGAGCTTCTTGCCTGTTCACGCCTTTTCTTGTCAGAGCCATCATCACCGCTTCCGACATGGCTCGCCCCTGAGTCAAATCGATGTTCCGCAACATTCGTTGCTCATCAACTCGTAAATTAGCCGCGACATTGCTCATTAAAAGAAGCATGTAGTCAACCAAAATGCACGCCTCTGGAAAGATGAAACGTTCAGCCGAGGACTGGGTTAGGTCCCTCTCATGCCACGTGACGACGTTCTCAAGCGCGGGAGTGACGAGGCTTCTGACGATTCGGGCTAATCCGCAAATCCTTTCACAGGTTTCGGGATTCTGCTTATGAGGCATGGTGGAACTGCCAACCTGCTTCTCCGCCTCAAAAGACTCGAAGAGCTCTCCAATTTCGGGCCGCTGCAACTCGCGAATTTCCGTGGCGAAATTGTCCAGCGAAGAAGCGATTATGGCTAGTAGGCAGACAAGCTCAGCGTAGCGGTCTCTCTGCACGATCTGCGTGGAAATCTCCGCAGCACGAATACCCAGTCGCTTCATAACAAGCTCTTGAATACGCGTGGCATGTTCGCCTAAGCCAGCTTGGGTGCCAACAGCACCGCTCATCTTTCCAACCAAAACGCGGTGTTTGCATTCGCTTAGTCTTTGAATGTGCCGAGAGATTTCACATGTCCAAACTGCGAACTTGAACCCCAAAGTAATAGGCAACGCGTGTTGACCATGCGTTCGACCCATCATCACTGTTTCCTTGTATTGCGCCGTTTTTTCCTGCAGAATATTCTTTAAGCAAGTTAATTTTTTCTCGATAAGATCTAAGGCATCTTTCAACTGCAGTGCATTAGCTGTATCCACGATGTCATAGCTCGTGGCGCCAAGATGAACATAAGCACCGCTCGGTCCGCACGCTTCGGCTAGGGCTCTGACTAAAGCGGCAACATCATGCTTAATCTCCTTCTCAATTGCTCTTATGCGATCCAATTTGACGTGTTTCAGAGAGGCAGTGACCGCGATTTTTTCAGCATCCTTCCGTGGTATGTCACCAACTTCGGAGTGCGCCAAAGCCAAGGCCGCTTCAACATCAAGCATCTTCTGAACACGCATTTCTTCCTCGAAGACTCTGCGCATCTCAGCTGTTCCGTAACGGCCTGTGTCTATAGGTAATATTGGCAACTCATTGTCCCTCGACAAGAAGATACACTGATTAAAGATTAATGTTTTACCAAAACAATAACAAAATAACACTAAACTTGAAGGGCTAAGGAGCATGAAAACGATAATCGCAGTGTTGGACAAAAGAGGCGAAGACACAACGAGGACAGTCGTTAGAGTGCTTAAGTCGTTACACATAGAGCACTCTGACGGTTTTGGAATAGCAACGCCATCGACGTTCACAATGGAAAAAGACGCTGATGCCTTGCAAAACCAAGA
>Ga0315282_10018352_pt1 | contig 10006 bp, 7 predicted proteins | sample YL17G07_20_MG_FD_203693 | JGI IMG/M metagenome (GOLD analysis project Ga0315282, IMG submission 203693) | Sediment microbial communities from Yellowstone Lake, YNP, Wyoming, USA - YL17G07_20 | ecosystem: Environmental > Aquatic > Freshwater > Lake > Sediment | place: USA: Wyoming | collected... | reverse complement strand
CCCAGCCGGGACGAAGAACACGTGGAACCGGTCCGAGATTTGCGCCGTGCTCAACCCGTTCAAGGGCAGGGCCTCGGAGAGGAAGTTGACCGCGAGGGTGGCCAGGACGGAAACGACGACGAGCACTTGCCGAAGCGTGTCTTTCATCTCTCACCTCCTGAGGTAAAAGAAGAACGGATCCGTATTTATTTACAACTATATATCGGATAGGACCAGAAATCCACTGGTTAAAACCAGCCGATCTACAGGTAGACGGTTCGTTTATCGTTTGTGTTTTTTGGGGCGGCAAACTAAAGACCAGCTTCTCGATCGGGGATACCGAAAAAATTTCGCGGGAGCTAACGGTTATGATCTCCGGGTCAATACCGGTTGCTTGGCGGCACGCACCTCGTCCAACCGGCCGACGGGTGAGTCGTGGGGCGCCTGGCGCAGCAGGTCCGGTTCGGTGCGCGCCTCCTCGGCGATTTTCTTCATCGCGTCCGCAAAGGCGTCCAGCGTCTGCTTGCCCTCGGTTTCGGTCGGTTCGATCATCAGCGCCTCGGGCACGATCAGCGGGAACTTCACCGTCGGCGGGTGCATGCCGTAATCGATCAGCCGCTTGGCGATGTCGATCGCGCCGATTCCGGGCACGTCGGTCCACCGCCCTTCGGCCACGAACTCATGCATGCAATTCCGGCCGTAGGGGATCGTGTACGCGTCTTTCAGCAGCATCCGGAGGTAATTGGCGTTAAGCACCGCGTTTTCGGAGACGCGGCGCAACCCGGCGGCTCCCAGCATGCGGATGTAGGCGTAGGCGCGGACCAGGATACCGAAGTTTCCATGAAAGGCGCGCATGCGCCCGATGCTTTTGGCCGGCGTGGAGAATCCGAACAGCGGGGCTTCGTTCTCGCTTCCCTCTTCGACGATGGAAACCACCGGCGCGGGGAGATAATCCGCCAGCCCGGCCGTCACCCCCACCGGTCCGGATCCCGGCCCGCCGCCGCCGTGCGGGGTGGAAAACGTCTTATGCAGGTTGAAGTGCATGACGTCGAACCCCAAATCCCCGGGGCGGACGATGCCGAGCAGCGCGTTCAAATTCGCGCCGTCTCCATACAGCAATCCGCCGCAACCGTGCACCGCGGCGGCCGCCTCCAGGATGTTCTCTTCGAACAGCCCGAGCGTGTTCGGGTTGGTGAGCATCAACCCGGCCACGGTTCCGTCGCACAGGGCGCGCAGCGCCGCCAGATCGATGTTCCCATGCTTGTCGGACGGCACCTCAACCGCGTCCAACCCCGCCATGGATACCGAGGCGGGGTTGGTGCCGTGGGCGGAGTTCGGGATGAGCATCCGCCGGCGGGCGCTCTCGCCGCGATCGCGGTGGTAGGCGCGGATGATCAGCACGCCGGTCAGTTCGCCCTGCGCGCCGGCCGACGGCTGCAGGGAAACCGCCGCCAGCCCGCTGATCTTGCACAGCCATTCCTGCAGCTGATGCATCAGCGCCAGGCAGCCCTGGGCGGTTTCCGGGTCCTGCAGCGGGTGCACAAATGCAAATCCCGGGAGGGCCGCGGCGTCCTCGTTGACCTTGGGGTTGTATTTCATCGTGCACGAACCCAGCGGGTAGAACCCCTTGTCGACCGCGAAGTTCATCTGCGAGAGGCGCAGGAAGTGGCGGACCACGTCCGATTCCGAAAGTTCCGGCAGCGGCAGATCCTCGCGCAGAAGCGAGGGCGGCAGGGTGGCGGGATCCACATCCAGGGCCGGAAGCGACACCCCGAGGCGCCCGGGAGACGAAAGCTCGTAAACCAGCGGTTCGGTCATGGCCTTCTCCTCATACCGTCTCTTCGGCGAGCGCGTCCGCCAGCGCGTCGATTTGTTCGCGCGAGGTCATTTCGGTGAAGGCCAGCAGCATGTGATTGGCCAGGAAGGGAAAATCCTGCGCCAAATCGTAGCCGCCGATGATCTCATGATGGTCGAGCAGGTTGCGGTTGATCTCGGCGATGGATTTGGGGCAGCGCAGGACGAATTCGTGGAAAAAGGGATAGCGCGAGACGATCTGGAACCCGGGGAGCTTGGCCAGGCGCTCGGCGGCATAGCCGGCATGGTGGTAACAAATCTCCGCTATGTGCCGCAGACCGCGGCTCCCCATCAGGCTCAGGTACACGGTGGCGGCGAGCGCCATGAGCGCTTGGTTGGAGCAGATATTGGAGGAGGCCCGTTCGCGCTTGATGTGCTGCTCGCGGGCGGCAAGGGTCAGGACGTACCCGCGGCGGCCCTGGGCGTCCGTGGTTTCGCCGGCAATGCGTCCGGACATTTTATGCAGAAACGCTTGGCGCGTGGCGAAGAATCCGAGGTATGGTCCGCCATAAGAAAGCGGGATGCCGAGCGGTTGGCCTTCGCCCAGCACGATATCCGCCCCCATCTCGCCGGGAGATTTCAGCAGCCCCAGTGCGATTGGATTGGCAACCACCGCCAGCAAAGCTCCGGCGGTGTGCGCGATCTCGGCCAGCGGCGAAAGATCCTCGAACTCCCCGATGAAATTCGGATACTGGATCATCACCAGCGCGGTGGTTTCGTCGACGCATTTCGCCAGGTGCTTGACCCGGCTGCGGGTCTGGAACGCCGCAAAATTTTCCGGCGTCTCGTCTCCCGCGAAGTTCACCCCCGCGCCTTGCAGATACGTGCGGACGGTCTGGCGGTACTGCGGATTCAGAACCGGCGACATCACCACGCGGCGTCGTCCGCGGCTTTGTTGCAAGGCGAGGATTGCGGCCTCGGCGGCGGCCGTTGCGCCGTCATAGTGGGAGGCGTTGGCCACTTCCATGCCGGTGAGGGCGGCGATCAGCGTCTGGAATTCAAAGATGGATTGCAGCGTTCCCTGCGAGATTTCCGCCTGGTAGGGGGTGTATGCGGTATAGAACTCGCCCCGCATCAGGATGTGGTGAATCGCCGCCGGAATAAAATGATGGTACGCGCCCGCTCCAAGGAAGCAGGCCGTCGCCTGCGCCTGCGTATTGGCTTCGGCCAAATACCGCATCTCCGCCAGGATCTCCAGTTCCGATGCCGGCTCCGGAAGGTCGAGGGTCGGGAACCGGTGAGCCTGCGGCACATCGGAAAACAGGTCTTCGATTTTTTGTACGCCGATCGCGCGGAGCATCTCGCGCCGCTGGGCGTCGGTGTTCGGAATGAAGGGCATCCTGACCTCGCGGGAACGGACCTTTCTTCCGGTCCGTCACCGGTTATGAAAAATCACCGGAGCGGAATATCCGGTCGCGGACATGGGGAACGGCCGGACGGCTTTAACCCGTTCAATGCTGACGTCCGGCGCAATAGGCTTCGTACGTTTTGGAATCCATCAGGGGGTCGAGCTCGGTGGAAGACGCCAGGGTGAATTTCACCATCCAACCCGCGCCGTATGGATCCTGGTTGACAAGCTCCGGAGTGGCGGAGAGTGCCGGATTGATTTCCGTGACGGTGCCGCCGGCGGGAAGATACACTTCCGATGCCGCCTTCACGGATTCGACCGAAGCGACCGGTTTTCCCCGGGCGAGCGCGTCCCCGACCTTGGCCAACACTTCCACGTAGACGATATCGGAAAGCTGGCTCTGGGCGAAGTCGCTGATCCCCATCACGGCCGCGCCGCCTTCCACGCGGATCCATTCGTCGCTCTTGGTGTACTTGAGGTCCTTCGGGATGTTCGTCATGACGCCTCCGGAACCGGTGCGTGCCCTAGGTTTGCAGCTATGCGCTCTGTCGATCGTCCGCAGCATTCGTTCCGGCGGTAATCTTCAGAGGAAAACCCGCCCCCCTCCGGCGCGAATACCCTTCACCGGACTTCCACGCTCCGTCCGACCCCGAGGCGGTGTAAAACGGAACGGCGGGACCGCTTCCCTGCGCCGCATCCAACACTTTCAGCCATTTTAAAAAGCGGCGGCCGGAAAGTCAAGGAAGGATAGCGCAAATAAGCGGGAGTATAATCCGGAATGTCTTTTCCCCGAACATTCGCGGCCGTTTCTGCCGCGGAATGGAAGGACCCGGCGAGAGAGGAAACCCGCAAGACAAAATGACAGCCAAAATAATCCGCGTCCTGATCGCCAAACCCGGGCTCGACGGGCATGACCGCGGCGCCAAAGTGATCGCCCGCGCACTGCGCGACGCCGGGATGGAAGTGATCTACACCGGACTGCGCCAGACTCCCGAGATGATCGTCGAAGCCGCCCTGCAGGAGGATGTCGATGTGATCGGGCTTTCGATCCTTTCCGGGGCGCACGGCAGCCTGGTGCCGCGCGTGATGCGCCTGTTGCGGGAGAAGGGCATGGAGGCGACGCGCGTGTTCGTCGGCGGAATCATTCCACCCGCCGATGTCCAGGGCCTGAAAGCCGAGGGCGTCGCGGAAGTGTTCGGTCCGGGCACGTCCACCTCGGAGGTGGTCGTGGCCATCCGGTCCGCGCTCGGGCAAGGGCAGGACGGTTGACTTCCTTCGCATGCCGACCCTGACGGAACGCGTGGCGGTGGGCGATCGTCGCGCTTTGGCCCGGCTGATCAGCCGGATCGAGCGGGAAGACCCCGAATCGCCGGAGATCCTTGCGCAATTGCATGCACTGACCGGTCGCGCGTCGGTTGTGGGCGTGACCGGCGCCCCCGGCACCGGCAAATCCACGCTGGTCAACGCGCTGGCCCGGGTTTTCCGGAAGGGAATCCCGGGAGGGGGCGCGCAGACGGTCGGTATTCTCGCGCTGGATCCATCCAGTCCGTTTACCGGCGGGGCCATTCTAGGGGACCGGATCCGGATGCGCGACCTGGCCGGCGACGAGGGCGTCTTCATCCGCTCGATGGCGTCCCGCGGTTTTCTCGGAGGCCTCTCGCGCTGGACGGACTCGGCGGTGCGCGCAATGGACGCGGCGGGGTTTGAGATCATTTTGATCGAAACGGTCGGCGTCGGCCAGGACGAGGTGGACATTGCCCGGCAGGCGCACACCGTGGTGGTGGTGGAAACCCCCGGCCTGGGGGACGACATCCAGGCGCTCAAGGCGGGCGTGTTGGAAATTGCCGATGTGCTGGCGGTGAACAAAGCCGATTTACCCGGCGCTGATTCCATTGCCGGATCGCTCCAGGCGATGCTCGGGCTGAGCGGAAAGGCGGAGGCCGATTGGCAGCCGCCGATCATCCAGACCGTCGCCACAACCGGACGGGGCGTGGAAGAGTTGGCGGCGGCGATCGACCGCCACCGGGACCATCTGCAGCGGAGCGGCGAGGGACAACGGCGCGAACGGGAGCGCGTGAAGCGGGATCTGGAGGAGCGGTTGCGCGGACGGCTGTTCGACGAGTGGCGGGCCGCGGAGGGAAGCAGCCTGGAGGAAGCGGCGCGCAAAGTGACCGCCCGCGAGTGTTCTCCGGAAGAAGCGCTGCGCCAGTTGCTCGGCGGAGATTCCCGTCCGGGGCGAACGGGGTAGGGAGAAATATCCTCATGCGATACTACGGAAAAAAAGTTCGCCTGCGCGCGATCGAGCGGGAGGATCTGCCCCGCTACGTGGAATGGTTCGCCGATCCCGCGGTGAGCGAGAATCTGCAGTACCAGATGCCGATGAGCTTGGTGCACGAGGAACGCTGGTACGAAGAAAACCTCAAACTCCCCGTGGAACAGCAAGCGCTGGCGATCGACGCCCGGCGCGGAGCGGGAAAATGGGAGCACATCGGAAGCGCGGGATTTAACCCGATCGACAAGCGCAACCGGCTGGCCGAATGCGGCTTGTTCATCGGGGTCAAAAAATATTGGGGCAAGGGGTACGGCACCGACGCGCTGCTGACCCTCCTGCGCTACGGGTTCGACACGCTGAATTTCAACCGCATCCAGTTGTGCGTGATGGCCTTCAATCAGCGCGCGATCCACGTGTATGAAAAAATCGGATTTGTCCGCGAAGGCACCCAGCGGGAGGCGCACTTCTATAAGGGGCAATACTGGGACATGCACCACTATTCCATCCTGCGCCGGGAGTGGGAAGCCCGTTACGGCGCGTCTAAGGAGTGATGCGATATGGCAGTCTACGGAGGGATCCAACTGTTTGCCGGACGCGGTTCGGTGGAGTTGGCCCGGGCGATTTCCAAGCATATCAAAATACCGCTCAGCAGCCATGACGTGATCGACTTCCCCAACGAGAACGTTTTCGTCCGGCTGCAATCCAGCGTGCGCGGGCAAGACGTCTACATCATCCAGGGCACCGCCACGCCGGTCAACCGCAACCTGATCGAACTGCTGATTACCCTGCGCACGCTCAAGCAGGATTCGGCCGACCGGGTGACGGCGGTGGTCCCGTACCTGTGTTACGCACGCTCCGACAAAAAGGACCAGCCGCGGGTGGCGATCACCGCCCGGCTGGTGGCCGATATGATCGAAGCGGCCGGCGCCGACCGCTATATCTTCCTCGATTTGCACGCGGGCCAGATCCAGGGTTTCTTTTCCGTCCCCGGCGACGTGCTGACCGCATTCCACATCCTGAGCGGATATTTCGCCAAGAAGAAAAAGAAGATGCACGATCCGGTGATCGTCTCCGCCGACCTGGGGTTCGCCAAGAAAGGACGCAACTTCGCGGCCTCGCTCGGCTGCAGCATGGCCTTCATCGAAAAACGCCGCAAAGGGAACAAGTCGCTGACCGAAGTGCTGACGGTGATCGGCGACGTGGACGACCACGACGTCATCATCGTCGACGACGAAATCGACACCGGCGGCACGATCCAACAGGATGTCGAGACCGTCAAGGAATGCGGGGCGCGCGACGTGTACCTTTCCTTCGTCCACCCGATCCTCTCCGGCACGGCCACCGAACGGCTGGCCGGATTGCCGGTGCGGGAATTCGTCACCACCGACACCGTGCCCATCCCCGAAGAGAAGCGGGCGCTCCTGGGCGCGCGGCTGACCGTGCTTTCGGTGGCGCCGCTCCTGGGCGAGGTGATCCTGCGCACGCACCAGGGACGGTCAGTGGGGGCGCTGTTCCATGAGTAGGGGAGTCCGGATCATGGCAGGGTTGCGAACCGCATGTTGAATTCCTTCATTCGTCTGGTCGGCGGCGATCCGAACCGCCGCGATATTCAACGCTACACCGAATGGGTCGACGAGATCGCCCGCCTGGAAGCGGAATACCAGGCGCTCGGCGACGCCGAGCTGCTGGATAAGACGAAGATCTTCCGCGACAAACTGGCGGCGGGCCAGACGCTCGACGATCTGCTCCCCGAGGCGTTCGCCGCCGTGCGTGAAGCCTCGCGCCGGACGATCGGCCTGCGCCATTACGACGTGCAGATGATCGGCGGGATCGTGCTCCACCTAGGCCGCGTGGCGGAGATGCGCACCGGCGAAGGCAAGACCCTGGTGGCCACCCTGCCGCTCTACCTCAACGCGCTTTCCGGCCAGGGCGCCCACCTGATCACCGTCAACGACTACCTCGCCCGGCGCGACGCGCGATGGATGGGGCCGATCTATGCCGCCCTCGGGATGACCGTCGGCGTGCTGCAGGAAGCGGCGCGCACCGACAACGCGCGCAAGGCGTTCGTCTACGATCCGGAACGCCAGTCCCCGCAGGAAGACGTCAACCAGCTGCGGCTGGTGGAGCGCCGGGCGGCCTACGCGGCCGACATCACCTACGGCACCAACAACGAATTCGGATTCGACTACCTGCGCGACAACCTCGCCCTGCGGCGCGAAGAGCGCGTGCAGCGGACCAAGCATTTCGCGATCGTCGACGAGGTGGACAACATCCTCATCGACGAGGCGCGCACGCCGCTGATCATCTCCGGCCCGGCTGCCGAGGAGCAACAGGAATACAAGCGCATGGCGCAGGTGGTGCGCCAGCTGCACCCCGAGGATTACGAGATCAACGAGCGCGACCGGACGGCCGTGCTCACCGAGGCGGGCGAAAACCGCGTGGAGGAAATCCTCGGGCTCCCCCTGCGCGACCCGGACCGGCCGGAGGACGTGACCCCCGAGCAGGCCCGCCTGATCGGCCATTTGAGCCAGGCGATGCGGGCCGAGCTGCTCTTCCGCCGCAACCGCGATTACCTCGTGCAGGCCGGGCAGGTGGTCATCGTCGACGAGTTCACCGGCCGGTTGATGCACGGGCGGCGCTGGTCCGACGGACTGCACCAGGCGGTGGAAGCCAAGGAAGGCCTCGAGGTGCAGCCGGAGAACGTCACCTACGCCACCATCACGCTGCAAAATTACTTCCGCTTGTACGCCAAGCTCTCGGGCATGACCGGCACCGCCCTCACCGAAGCGGAAGAGTTCAATAAAATCTACAAGCTGGACGTGGTGCCGATCCCCACCAACCTGGAATACCTCGCCTCGCGCGAGGATTCCGAGCTGACCGAAGCCCCCTACAAGGAGGACGGCAACAAGTTCTTCTTCTTCGCGCGCAAATCGGATCCGGCGACGCCGGTGTTCTGGCGCCGCAAGGATTACAAGGACGTGATCTTCCGCACCGAGGAGGCCAAATACCGCGCGGTGTGCACCGAGATTCTGCAGATGCACGCCCTGGGCCGCCCGGTGCTGATGGGCACCACCTCGGTGGAACGCTCGGAGGTGCTTTCCGAGCGGATGCGCGCCGAACCGCTGCGCAAGCTGGCCCTCACGATGGTCCTGCGCGACGCGTGGTGCCGCGCGCACAACGTGACGGAAGACGGCCGGCTGATTGAAGATCTGCAGCCGCTGGCCCAGCCGCTCGACTCGATCACCCCGGCCGTGCTGCGCGCGATCGCCAAGCCGCTCTCGGCGCCGCTCAATCCCGAGGAGAGTGCCAGCGTCGAGCGTCTGCTGGAATTGCTTTCGCTGCCGGCCGAAGCCCGCCCGCGGCTGCTGCAGGCGCTGCAGCGCGGAATCCCCCACCAGGTGCTCAACGCCAAGAAGCACGCCGAGGAAAGCCAGATCATCACCGGCGCGGGCGCCTTCGGCGGGGTGACCATCGCCACCAACATGGCCGGCCGCGGCGTCGATATCAAGCTCGGCGGCGAACTGGCCGAGGAGATTCTGGCCGCCATCAACCGCGTGCTGCGGCGCGCGGGGGTGAACGATCCCTACGACATGACCAACGCCGAACGGCTGAGCCTTCTGGAGAAGGCGGGCCCGGAGCAGATCGGGGTCTACACCTCGGAGGTGGAATTCTTCCGCAAGCACATGAGCGAGGAACAGAAGGTCCGCGAGCTGGGCGGGCTGCACGTGCTCGGATCGGAGCGCCACGAGGCGCGGCGGATCGACAACCAATTGCGCGGCCGCGCCGGACGCCAGGGGGATCCCGGCTCCTCGCGCTTCTACCTTTCCATGGAAGACGACCTGATGCGCCGGTTCGGCGGCGAGCAGGTGGCGAGCATGATGCAGTCGATGCACATCGACGACGCCGTGCCGCTCGAATCCGGGCTGGTGAGCCGGATGATCGAACAGGCCCAGAGCCGGGTGGAAGGCGCGAACTTCGACGTGCGCAAACATCTGCTCGAGTACGACGACGTCCTCAACAAGCAGCGCGCCAAGGTCTACGAGATGCGCGAGCGCATCTTCGACAAGGAGGATCTCGGCGACGACCTCCGCGCGATGCTCTCGGAGGACATCCGCCGCCACATCGAGCTCTCCAAAAAAGAGGAAGAGCCGTGGAAACTGATCGGCTGGCTGGAAGACGTGCAGCCGACTCTGCGCTTCTCCGACGGGTCGATCCAACCTTCGTTTGCCAACCGGGTGATCCTCGACGAACTGATGGAGGCGCCGGCTTCGAAACGGCTGCAAAAGATTTCGGAACTGACCTCGCAGGCGCTGGAGGAAGAGGCCGTCCACCTGCGCGAGGCCTTCGACAAAGCGATGGAGGGGATCTCCGAGCGCGCCCGCCAATGGGAGCGGGAAAACCGCGAGGCGCTGGAAACGGCGCTGGAAGGGGCGGAGATCGAAGCGAAAGAAAAGGGCGGGGAAATCACCCCGCGGGCGCTCCTCGATGCGGCCGTCAACTCGGCCGCCATCGATTCCAAAGCCGTTCCGCGCGAGTTGCTCGCTCCGGACCAG
>Ga0315282_10018351_pt1 | contig 10006 bp, 5 predicted proteins | sample YL17G07_20_MG_FD_203693 | JGI IMG/M metagenome (GOLD analysis project Ga0315282, IMG submission 203693) | Sediment microbial communities from Yellowstone Lake, YNP, Wyoming, USA - YL17G07_20 | ecosystem: Environmental > Aquatic > Freshwater > Lake > Sediment | place: USA: Wyoming | collected... | reverse complement strand
GCGATGCCAATCCTGAAGGTGCTTTGAAGTAGGTCAGCCGAGTTTATTTTCAGCGAAAACTTGATGGTAGTCCCCACTTGGGGCATTGCCGATACAGTAGCGGCCGCCCCATTGGCCAATTGCATAACTCCGCCCGTATTTATGGTTGTAGACGTTGCATAGCGGCATATTCCCCATCTATTAGTCTCACCGGGTCGGCCAGTAACAACTGCTGCCGTACCAATGGTGCTAAGTAACCAGTTTAAACTGCCGATATAACCACTTACCGCAAGTCCGCCACAGAACTCCTCAGTTAACTCAATCTGCGTAGATGGGTCTGGAGGTGCGGCAGTGACAGTTGCCCAAGAGGTAGTACTTCCATCTGTGGTAAGGAATTCTCCGGAGTTACCTGCTTGAGACGGCGCTAAGGCATTAAAAGCCGCATTGGCTGTTATCTGCCCGGTTCCGCCATCTGCGGTTCCTAAAGGACTGCTTAATGTTGCGATTGAACCTAATCCAAGCGTAGTCCTTTGAGCAGATGCATCTGCATCATCAAGAATCGCCCTGCCTGCATTCGTAAGGTCGGCTTCTGCCCAGGTAGTTACTCCAGTAGTATAAAGCATTTTGTTAGCGGCAGTTCCAAGCCCCGCAATACTTGTCAAATTGGCATTTGACGGTTGATACCCAGCATGGGTATGCCCAGAAGTAGCGAAGTCTGTATTGTAATAAGCACTCTCGGCTATTTTACTGCCATCATAATATAGAAACTTACTGCCTGAAAAAGAAGTATTGTTAGTTCCACCCTTACTTATTCCTAAAGTAGTAAAAGCAGGCTCATACCCAGGATGGGTGTGTCCAGAAGTAGCGAAGTCTGTATTGTAATAAATGCTCTCGGTTATTTTACTGCCATCATAATATAGAAACTTACTGCCTGAAAAAGAAGTATTGTTAGTTCCGCCCTTAGCTATAGCGATGGTTGTTCCCAGCCATGTGCCTGAAATAACACTGCCGAGCGAGTTTATTTGGAAGACAGGCGTGCTACCTGAATTCTGGACGGCGAAGTTGCTGTCGCCCGTACTATCGGTCAGTTTTATCTGTACTACATCCAACGCCCACAATAACGTTGCACCCAAGATTCCAATCAGCACTATCTGGCCGACTAATTTCCCTATCCGTATCCCGTTTAATCCTAACCAGTTAAACATACTGCACCTCCTTTTCTTAATAATATAAAAATCAGTCCGCTTCAATGTAAATTAGAAACACGAAATCCGAAACAATACCAAAATTCAAATATTTATAAGTACGCTCTTCTAAATCGTACTTTTTGGGGTTTTGGTTTTCAGTCATTTAATATTGTCCGCCAAAGGCGGATCTGCCTCTGGCATGATTTCGGATTTCAATAATTCGGATTTCGGATTTATCCAACCTCAATAATGAGACTGTTGAAAAACCCCCATTTTTGATGTAGTTGCCCGATTTATCGGGCTTTTAGGCTCAATAAATTGAGCAACTACAAGTTTATCAACAGCCTCAATAATAGTGATTAATTATACATTAATGTTTTAATATAACATTAATATCTAATGATGTCAATGGTAAAAATTGTTTTATGTCAAATAATTATCCCGTATCCGTCATTATGAAATACGGAAATTTATAGACAAAGCGCCGAGAAGTCTTACAATACCAATTTGATTATGAAACTTATAACGATTATACTTATTCTCTGCGTCTCTGCGGTGATTGTTCCGCTTAACGCTAATTCAGATGGAGCGAATGAACGAAATAATTCCGAACCAACCCTGTACCAGAACGGAACAGGGTTAACCCTGACTTCTCCGTTAAGAACCGGAACTAATAATTTATTTCACTCACTAATTTTAATCCCGACATTGGAACCTGCTGAGTTGATGGAAATCGGCAAAGGATATATCCATGCCGGTTTTGATTATGCAGTCGGTAATTTTAGGAAAGATAACGGCACGTGGCTGTTAGATTATGACGCCAATCTGACGAAGTCATTCGTAGATATTCATTACGGAGTTTCAAATAAAACAGAATTAATGCTAAGTCTTACCGATGGAATTCTTGCACAGGATAAGAGAGAGTTATTGCTCTTGAAAGGCAATCTCGGCTATTTTAGCGGGACACGAAGCACCGGATTAAGCGATTTGGTAATGGGATTGAAATTCCACTTAATGGGCTCGTCCTGCACCAGCCCCGATACATCGGGATCCCGTTCGCGGGAAACGGTACAGGGTTCGTCAGACGAAACGGAAGGTATGCCTTATACCAGTTCACTCGGTATCTGGTTGAAATATCCGTTGGCTAAAAAGGAGAGTATTCTGAGTTCCGGCGGGACAGACCTGTCAATTGCGTATATTGAAACGGATAAGATTATGGAAAATATATTTGTCCACACTCAGGTAGGATTTACCCTGACTGGGGATGAAAATGTATTTAAAGAAAGTATCGGTATATCAAATCCTATTTTTTATGGAACCGGTATTAGTTGGCTGGTAACTAAAGATACGGCTTTGATTGGACAGATTCAGGGTAATCTTAACGCCTTCAAGGAAATAAAGGTGTTGAATAAAAATCCTTTAAGCGTGCAAGGCGGAGTTAGGTACACTTTAGACAATCACTTTTTCACTGAAGGCAGTATTGGGTTCGGGTTGAATGACGCATCCGCTGATTTTACAATGATGTTTAGTTTAGGAACCATGTTTTAACCGGCTTAGAGCCTATCCGAATATCACTTGATAATATATTAGCCTAATGAAACCTGTCTGATAATGAGTTTTCAATTATTATTTCCATAATCCCCCGGTAGACAACGACCTTTACGGTCGTTGATACCACTGAAATGCCAACGAGGATAAACCTCGTTGTCTACCGATGGTTAATTAATATTGTATTACCGAAATAATAATTCAAAACACATTAGTCTGGGAAGTCTTGCCTGCAGGGCGATTTTTTATTGACATTTATTTCCTTTTGAACTACACTATGCTACACTTTAGGAAGGAGGTGAAATCTTAAGTCACAGTCACATCAGTTAGTTAATTATATAATAAATAAAAGATATTGTAGTAATAAAAGAAAGGAGAGAGTGATTTATGAAAAAAGGGATAATTATCCTGATGTTAATGGTGGTAATTGGAGTAATGGCTTGCTCAAGCACTCCGAAGACAGAACCGCCAGCCAAACCAGTGCCCGTAGCACCGCAACTAAATGCGAAAATGATTTGGTCGTCGCATCCTCAAAGACCCGGTTGGACCGTAAATGAGCCGGATAAAAAAGACGGTAATCTTTTCTTTGTCGGGCTTTCCGGTAAATTTGCTATGGAAAGAGATGCGAAAGACGATGCGTATCGGAATGCAGTTAGTAATGTTGTTAGATATATCGGTACATTTGCCAAGGATAAGTTTGAGCGGATTTCCACTACTTATGGATTGAGTTCGGAAATCGTTGACCCGACTAAGGCTTCACGTAATTTTGAAGAACAACTGACATCTGCTTTTGCAACGCACGTTAAAGGCAAAGAGTTTTATTCTGAACAATGGGAAAATCCCAAGATGCAGGAAAGTTATTTTTTAGTATTCGCTTTAGCCAGCGTGCCGGAAAGCGTGATTGAGAAATCATACGAAGAAGCATTGAATGGGCAGATTGATGAACTTAAGAAGAAACGCGATGCAGCTAATGAAGAAAAAGCAAAGGCACAGTTTGATAACGCCATGAAAGCCTTTGACGATGCCAAAAAGCAGGGTTTTGGATTGGATAAAAAATAAGCAGTTATTTTGACCTCGTCCTGATGCAATATCCGGACGAGGATGAAATTACTGATAAGAATGTTACAAGTCAATACATCATTTAGATTGAGTGTTTTACTGATTACCGCAAGCGTCATCATTGGGTTTGGTTGCGCCGGTCAACCTGTTAATCCACCTAAGCCAGAGCTGGTTGAAGAGAAACTAATCTCTTCTTCTGCTGAAAAAAGACCTGATTGGTTAATTCATGAGCCAGAAATAAAAGATGGTAATTTCTTGTTTGTCGGGCTTTCAGATAAAAAGGTTCTGGAACGGGATGCCCGTGACGAGGCATATCGACATGCCATCAATAATGTAGTCCGCTATATCAACGTCGATGTTAAGGATAAATTTGAACGGATTGTTACCTCTTCTGGATTAAGCAGTGAGGTGATAGACCCGACAAAAGTCATCCGGAATTTTGAGGAGCAACTTTCTTCTGCCGTGGCGCGCCGGGTTAAAGCTTCTGAGTGGTATACTGAACGATGGGAAAGAAAACAAGGAGCGGAATCAACATCTTATTATATGGTATGTGTCCTTGCCACGACACCTCAGGCTGAAATTAATAAAGTTATCGCCGAACAGCAGAAATATCAGGCAGAGTTGATTGCAACAGCAAAATCAGCTCAGGAACAACTGGGTGCGGCAAAATTACTGACGCTTGATGCGGATAATCAAAACGCATCAGCGCCGGTTCAGGCAATGACCAAATATCGCGAGATAATCAGCCGGGCGGAAAAAGTCAAGGCTTCTATCCAGGGATATCCTGAATTGGCAAGTATAAATCCACAGGCTGACGAAATTTCTGATTCTGCTTATAAGAAAATCAAGAGTTTGATAAAGAATCCGGAAGCTCTTTTTATTGCCGGGATAATCAGTTTGGCTAAAAGCCCTGAAAAGCCGATTACGGTTGCTGTTGCCCGGTCAACTTATCAGGAAACAGATTTAAGCAGTGAATTCGGCAGTTACCTGATAGAAAAGATTGAAGGAGTAATGACCAAGGAATCTTCCATATTTAACGTTATCAGCCAGAAGGTATTTCAGGATGAGTTGAAAAAGGGACAAATCCCAATTGCTGATTGTGTTCTGGGCAGGTTTAATTCGGAGAAACAGCCGGTAATCGCCCAATTAAAAGGGTTAATCTTTGCTCGTTACTGGGAAAAACCTGATAGCATAGAAATTAAATTGGAATTGCTTGAGGTCGGCAAGGGAACACTTCTTGGAGCTGATTCAGTTGAATTACCCAGGGATATTTTACCGGCAGGGCTCGCTTATAAGCCGGCTAACGACAAAATTGCTGAAGAAGGTATGAGGGCTTTTGGCGATGTTTCAACCTCAACCGGTAATTCAAATCTTAAAGTAAAAGTCTGGGCAGATAAAGGTGAAGGAAGCGTTTATAAGAAAGATGAAATAATCAGATTCCATTTCCGGGCGAGTATGGATTGCTATGTTTATCTCTATCATATGGATGCCCAGGGGCAGGTAAATCTTCTTTTCCCGAATGGTTTCAATAAGAATAATTTTGTAAAAGCTAATCAGGTTTATACGATACCTGATGAAACGTGGAACTTTGACTTACAGATTACGCCGCCCTTTGGCGCAGAAATGGTAAAGGCAGTCGCCAGTCTCCAGCCGTTAAAGGATATAGATATAAAACAAGGCGAGGAAGGATTTAAGAATATTGGTAACGTAACTGATGCAAATGTGCGAGGGATAATGGCCCGGTCAATACAAGCCGTGCCTAAAGAAGCCCGCGCTGAAAATACCTGCACGGTTACGACCATAAAGTAGCCCCGATTTATCGGGGTTAATAAATATAATAATATATTTTTAAGAGGAGTGAATAGTATGAAAACACAAAAATGGATAACAAAGGTAATTTGTGTGGTTTTGGGGGTTGCCATGATTATGATGCCCGCTTGCGTTAGTTCGGAAAGAGGGTTAGGAAAGTTCAGCGAGCGCATGGCAGGCGAGCGAACCAAGTCAAGTGAAGAAACATTAAGTCCTCCTGTATTAGAAATAACCCAAAAACCGACTATGAACAATCCTCAGATGAATGTTAAGGTATTAGCTGATGCTATTAAACGGGATTCTATTATCCAGAGATATGAAAGATTAGAGCGAACCGAGCAGACAACGAGTGGCGAAGGATTGTTGATTCTTGGCGGAGTAACCATGGGACTCGGATTTTTCGACTGGCTTATTAATACGATACAGGCAACTCAGACAACGGATAGTTCTGGCGCCGCACTAAGTGCCGCAGAGCAGAAAAAGAATGAAGATACGTATGGCCCTAAGGCTACACAGGGGCTGGGAATTTTGTTACTTGGGTTGGTTCCGCTCATAATTGGCGCATCTACAGATAGGCAGGTGGTAACCGTGGATAAACCGGTTGGCTCTTATGAGACAAACATTACCCGTGATAACAATCTTGGCAGAAAAGTTCCGATGGCTAATTTAGTTGTCAGTGCAACAGTCAAAAACGGCGAGAAAACATCTTCCACATCCATCGTGACAGACCCCAATGGAATGGCCAGCCTTAAAATAGATAATATATTAACCCAATCATTCGGAGATGCGACTGTGCCGTTGCCGGAAAACGTCAGGGTCGTTGTAGAGCCAAGAGGTGGTTCGGGAGAAACCTTGTATTACGACCTGGAACAGGCTATTGGTATCATGTCGCTCGGAAAAGTCAACTGGAGTAAAGGGTCTGAAGGATTGGCTCCTTATCCGGAATCAAAACTGGAAATTGGCGGTAAGGCTAAGGCAAACGAAACAGTTGTCTTTAAGATTAATGTCTCGAATAAAAAAGGTAAGGGTGATTGTTATCGTATGCAGGCAATCATCAAAAGCGACGATCCGTTTTTTAATAACCAGAGAATTTTGGTCGGTCGTCTTAAAGCGGGCGATGAAATAACAGTTGAACGTTCTTATGAAATACCGAGGCTCTGGCGTGACCGCGCAATTCCATTGACGATTGTTTTTGAGGAATTATACGGCAACATTCCTGAGACGATAAAGGTAACCCTGTCCATTGAAGGACTGCCCAGACCGGCTCTTTCATATTCATATCAGATTTTTGACGATGGTTCAGGTAATTCAACCGGTAATGGTGATGGTATTCTCCAGAAAGGTGAAGCAGTAGAGATCGAAGTAACGGTCAATAATACCGGTTCCGGACCGGCGACTGATGTAAATGCTTATCTCGGTTTTAATGAGGCGTCGATTGAAGGTATCAGGATTATGACCTCAAATCTTTCACTTGGAGACCTGATGCCTAATGAAAGCAAAAAAGGCCGGTTTAATGTGCAAATCAAAAGGACAGCACAGGTTAACGAGGTTAAGTTTAATATCAAAATAGATGAAAAAGGTCTGCAGGAAGAGACTCAATATGTAGTTGGCTTAAAGGTAGGTGCGTCAACTGAATCAAAAGCTATTACAATGAACCCGAAGCCGGCTTATGTTACCGGCGAGGAAATTGCGGTGCGTGCAGGCGCCAGCCCGGATAGCATTGCCCGGTTCAAGCTGAAAAAAGATAGCGCCTTGAACATAATCGGACAGATGGGTGATTGGTATAAGGTTGATTTAGGAAACGAAAGATATGGCTGGGCGTCCATAAACGACCTCTCTTTTGCCGCACCGAAACAAACTGGAACAAATACACCAGCCGCAGCGCCCACTGTAATACAGGTGGTGCAGCAACAACCGCCGCTTATCGCTCTGGCAAGCCCGTCAAGACTTGTCATGGAAACGACAGATGATTCCATCAAGATTAGCGGGACAGCCGCAGATGACAGTTCCGTGGAAAAAGTGGAAATACTTGTTAATAATCAGTTGGTAAAAAGTCTTAATACCCGTGGAATCAGTATTGTTGGCAAGAAGGAAACACCCGGCGAAAAAGTGCCGAATTACCAGTTTGAATATGTGCTACCGCTTCAACCGGGCTTGAATGAAATCAAGGTAATCGCTTCTGATGATGAAGGCCAAAGTAAAGGTCAGATTATCAAGGTAACCCGTGTAGAGGAAAAAGGCGAGGTCTATGTCCTGGTTATCGGCATAACTAAATACGAAGACGCCGGTATTAACTCTCTGCCTTTTGCCGAAGTAGATGCCCAGTCAATATATGATTTCTACGCCAAGAGCCCGAAGAGCCTGGCAAAACCGGAAAATGTTACTTTACTAATGGGTAATCAGGCAACGGCTAAGGGCATCAGAATGGCAATCGGTGGATTGGCAAAAAAGGCAAAAGCGCCTGATACGGTAATATGCTATTATGCCGGACACGGCGATGTCGGTAAGCATCCGACAAAGAATGCGGAATACTATATGATTCCACAGGATGCGGCCAAGGATGACTTATTCAGCAGTGCTATTGAATTGAGCGATTTACAGAGACTCTGGAGCGGGGTTATTTCCAAACGCAAGGTGTTTATTACCGATTCCTGTAATTCCGGCGGCTTTACCGAATTACGAGGCGTTGGCCAGGACGGATTTGAACAGGGATTAGGTGAAGGCACGGTGGTGATGACCGCATCCGGCAAGGGACAGAAAGCCTTAGAAGTTCCGGAATTAAAACACGGACTCTTTACCTATTACTTACTCAAAGGTCTGGAAGGAGCCGCGGATACAGCAGGCAATGGCAAGATTAGCATTTCCGGACTGAAGAAATACGTAGAAGAAAACGTCCGCAACAAGGCTAAGGAACTGGGCGGCAAGCAGGACCCGGTTACCAAGATAGAGACCACGGGCGAAATCTACTTGACCCGTTAGAAGCGTGGGTAGTTTTGCATTAGCAGGATAAGTTTGTATTATTTCTAACAGGGCATCGCTTCTAACGGGCCCTGACGAAATAGCGGGCTGTTAGAACGCAGTGCTCTGTCAAGTGTGGTTTGAGAGGGTATTCTTTCATTTGTCATTCCCGCCCCTACGGGCGGTGGGTAGCCACCGCGTAGGCGGGAATCCAGACTTCCCGATAGGACTATAGGCCTGGATTCCTGCTTTTCCCGATTTATCGGGATCTCCCGATATATCGGGACGGGACGACAGGAATGACACTCCTCAAATGATAAAATGATGGATGCAGGGATAAACCCCTGCCCGAATGGTCAGGCGGGATGCCGCTACATTTAGCCATCGGGATAACTCATAACTTATAACACCTCGGTCAACTGCAGGTTTTTATCACCGACTTTTTTCGCCCAGAACCCTTTGGTCGCCTGCACCTGCTCCTTAACCCGTATTATTCATACGATAATTAAAATCGTGACAGTATGTCAACGAGGATAAACCTCGTTGTCTACCCAGAAACTCGGTAGACAACGACCTTTATGGTCGTTGACTAAAGTTTATGAATAATGCGGGTTAAAACGTTTGGCTTCCACACCGCCAACCGTGGCATAAATCTGGTCTAATTTACCGGTCCACTTCTGTATAACAGTGATAGTTCGTAACTCACCGCAGAGGAAAAGTTAGAATTAATATTTTTCTCTTCTCCGCGATCTCTGCGTCTCTGCGGTTTTATTCAGCTTTATGTTATATAATATTATAACGTGGTTAATAAATAGTTGATAAAATCTATTGCTTCACTTTAGTAGGGGAGTGGTAGGGGTCATATTAACCCTATCATCAGGACATATCAGCGGTATGATGATAACGTATCGGCGGTATGGTCGGTAGATGTCATCGGTATCATCAGGTCAATATGTAGGTATGATGGGGATATATCCTTCCCACCGTCAGGACAAGTCGTCGGTATGATACAGCCATATTGGGGGTATGATAACGTCGTATTGTGGGTAAGTTAGGGACATATCTGGGGTATGATAAGGCTATACCCGCCTGACAATACGGGCAGGTATAGGGTATGATAGGGCAGACTTGACCCTAAGATAGGGGTGATACCCCCCCACCATACCCCCTACCCCTACCCATTGGGGGTAGGTATATAACTGATTATATATCAAGGAGATAGGAAAATGAACGAAATAGTTTCTAAAGTGAGGCTCTGGGTAATAATTCCCCAGGAGCCACCTCAAGAATTAGTTATTCAATGGGGTCAAGGGATGAGGCAATCATCTCCCGATACGTCGGGATCCCGTTCGCGGGACAAAGTCATTCATCCCAAATTACGTCAGGCAATATCTATAGCAGTTCTTATTGATTTTCTAACATGTTTTAACGCTACTTTGTCATTTCTACCCCGATTGTCATTCCTG
>Ga0315282_10018349_pt1 | contig 10006 bp, 4 predicted proteins | sample YL17G07_20_MG_FD_203693 | JGI IMG/M metagenome (GOLD analysis project Ga0315282, IMG submission 203693) | Sediment microbial communities from Yellowstone Lake, YNP, Wyoming, USA - YL17G07_20 | ecosystem: Environmental > Aquatic > Freshwater > Lake > Sediment | place: USA: Wyoming | collected... | reverse complement strand
TGACCATCGAGGTCGTGGGCTCGGGTGGCGCCGAGGGATACAATTTCACGAACTTCGACTACGTCGAGGTGCGGTGAGGTTTCTCGCGATAACGTAGGACGCGAGAAAAGGCAGGCAAAAGCGTGGGAGACAAGGAGAGGCGGACAAAATCGTAGGACGCGAGAAAAGGCAGGCAAAAGCGTGGCCGACGAACGGGGCCGCCCGGATGGGCGGCCCCGCCACTTGGTGCGCCGGCCGATGAAGGAGCATCTCGCCCCTCGCCGGAGTCCATGATTCAGGCAGTACCATGTATGACGTTATATCGGGATATAATGGGGAAGAATTATGACCTAGGCGGGCATTACGGCAGCGGAGCGATATTGAATACCAAAACGCGGTTCCGGAACTGGATGCAGGCTCTTGGGATGAACAGGAACCCGGAGCGATCCAAGCGATTTCGATTCCCGGTGTTGGCGGCCTTCGGTATCCTGGGCGCCCTCGTGATCGTAACCTTTTTCCTGTACATGGTAAGACTGTCAAGCGTAACCACCAGCGACGCGAGGACGGACGGCAATACCAACAAACAGGTCTACGGCCAGGTCAACCTGGAGATCCCCGCCCCAGGCCAGGTAGCGGTGACCGTGGATAAAGGGGCTACCATCAAGTGGAACGGGGAAGAGGACGTTCGGATCATAGGGTATAACGTCTACCGCTACACGGGCGCTGACGATCCCGGGTCGAAGGTCAACTCGGCCATCGTGTCCGACACCGTCTATCACGACGACGATGGGACCATGTTCAACAGCTACGCCGTGGCCCCGGTGGACGCCAACGGGAGGCAGGGCGTCGTCTCCACGCCCGTAGACGCCGTTGCGGATCCCAGGTCCCTGGCGGGGTTAACGCCCACCCAGCAGCCCGAGGAGGTCAAGAATACCACCTTCGAGGGACCCCCCGCGCGGCCCGACCTTCCCGCCAGCATCGTGGACTGCACGGCTGGGGGCATGACCTATAACGGCGTGTGGTACCTGGAACATTACGCCGAGGTCACCGGCGGCACCCTGATGGTCACCCCCTACCCCGGGGGCTACGGCACCTACACCTTCGCGGGGGACAGCGTCACGGTCATCGCCACCCGCCACTGGAACTACGGGATCCTGGACATCTATATCGACGGGGAGCTGCGGCAGGAGGTAGATCTCTATTCCCCCGCCATCAAGGTCCAGGACAGGATCTTCACCGCCTCGGGACTGGGGCCGGGGGCCCACACCATCAAGATGGTATGCACGGGGCGCAAGAACCCCCAGGCGTTCTTCACCTTCATCGATATCGAGGCGTTAGAGGTCAGATAAGATCCACGGCCGTCGCTCCGTTTACCCCGCCCCCGCGATGACGATGAAACCGGGCCGCGTCGGCCAAGCCTCTCGCCGCTTCCTTGCGACAGCGAAACAGGCCCCCCGCGATTACAATGAAACCGGCTCCCCGCGATGACAGGGGAAGGGTGTGTGGAGTTGGAAGTTATCGGTTCTTCTTGCGGCGGAAGAGGCCATGTTTCGCCGCGGGTTCCCCGCCCTCGGTGGGAGTGGTGGGAGGAGTGGGAGGAGTGGGAGGAGTGTAGTAATAAAAATTATAATAACCGTAACGCTTGGCGGGTGAGAGGTTGTTGATCACCAACCCCAGGACGCGGGCGTCCACCTTTTTTAAGACTTCCGCGGTGCGGCGGGCGCCGTCCCGGCCCGCCGTGCCGTAGCGGGCCACGATGATCACCCCGTCCAGCATGGACGCCAGGGCCAATGCGTCGGAGGCGGCCAGAGTCGGCGGCGAGTCAACCAGGACGAAATCGGCGGACTCCTTGACCTTCTCGAGTGTAACGTGCATCGCATCGGAGGCCACCAGCTCGGCGGGGTTGGGTGGTTTCACCCCGGCGGGGAGCACGAAAAGGTTTTTGTTACTGGTGGCCTGGATGGCATTCTCCAGGGGAACGGCGCCCGCGAGCACGTTACTGAGGCCCTTGCCGGGCTCCAGTTCGAAGTACTTGTCCAGGACCGGTTTTCTCAAGTCGGCCTCCACCAGCAGCACCTTCTTCCCCATCTCCGAGAGGGCCGCACCAAGGTTTACCATCACCGTGGATTTCCCCTCCTCCGGTTCCGACGAGGTGAACAGGATGGCCTTGTTCTCCCCGTCCAGGTTCAGGAACTTCAGGTTGGTGCGCATGGTGCGGTAGCCCTCCACCGCGGGATGGCGGGGCCTCTCGAAGTAGATGATGTGGTGCTTCGGGAGCTCCTCGGCGGAGATGTAGGGTATCTCGCCGATGATGGCCGCCCCGTAGTACTTCTCGAAGTCCTCGCGGCTGCGCAGGGTATCGTCCAGGTATTCCACCAGGAAGGCCAGCCCCACCCCCAGGATGAGGCCCAGGAAGAGGGCCAGGATACCGTTGCGCGTGGGCCTCGGGCTCACCTTGTCCCCGGGCCGGGCCGGCTGGATGATCTCCAGGCCCCGCTGCTCCAGGGACTCCGCGATCCTCAAGGTCATGTACTTCTCGTACAGGGAGGCCCACAGGCTTACCACCCTCTGGGCTTCCGCCGAGAGCTCGGCCGGGAGGTTCCCCGCCGTGTATTTCTTGGCCTGCTCGGCCACATCCCTGATCTGGTCCTCCACCTCCTGGATGCGGTTCCATACCTCTTTCCTCGCCTCGCTGATCTGGCGGATGGCGGCGAGCTGGCGGCTGGCGATGTACTCCTCGGCGTAGGCCTGGGCGATATCCCTGGCGAGGAGGGGATTATCGCCGGCGATCATGATGTCGAAGATGTTGGTGCGTTCCTCCTGCTTTACGCTGACCATGGAGGTCAGGTAGGTTGCGGTGGGTATGGATTGCGGGATGTAAACGTCCGATCCCGCCTCCCGTTCCCGGGCGAGCTGCTCGTACATGGATTGCAGGTGGTTCTCGACCGCCGTGGCCATGGTATCCGTCTTGATGATCTCCGTCTGGGTCTGGATGTAGCGGTCGGGGTCGAAGAGGGCCGAGGTGAAAAAGCTCCCCAGCACCGATTCGCTGGCCGAGTTTACCTCGCTCAGTATCTGCACCTTGGACTCGTAGGTGGGTGACTGGATGAAGGTGAAGATCAGGGTGACGGCCAGGATCACCACGACGGTTTCCAGGATAATCCATTTGCGGTTGACCAGAACGTTTAAGTAGTCTTTGAGCTCCAAACCTTCACCGCTTTCTCGGCGTTGTTACGGTGTATTTATCGGCCGTCCCGACGTCGTTATTAATGGTAAGGGGTTTAGAAAAAATATACAACGACATGGGTTGGCAGGGGATTGCTTCGCCGCCGCGCCCCTCGCGATGACTCCTGAACGGAATTGGGGCTACTCTTCTCCCCTTACGCCGATGGTGTCGGTGCCCACGTTGCGGTTGCCCCAGTACATGGCGCGCTCGCAGATGATGGGCTTGTCCGCGACCACCGAGGTGGAGATGTCGCTCTCCGGGACTACGTCGTTGGCCTTCAGGGAGAAGCGGGATTTGGCGGCGATGGAGAAGGAGAGGAATACCGTGCCCCCGTCCGGTTTCATAAAGGTGAAGGAGACCACGGCCCGGGTGTCGTTGGGATTCTGTACCAGTATGTATTCCTCGAATCCCCAGGCGGTGGTGCCCTCGGCCAGGTACCAGTGGGTGGAGGGCAGGGGCGTCCCGATGGTATCGTGCCCGCCGCGCGAGGTCGCGCCCTGCCAGTACATGGCCCGCTCGCAGATCACCGGCTGGTCGGACTTGACGTAGGTGGAAAGGTCGGTCTGCTCGCATCTCGGTATCGTGTCCACGTGGATGGTATAGCGGGACTGCCCCGGCACCAGTGCCCCGTAGGGGACGACGCTCCCGTCGGGGAGCATGAACTCCACGTCCACCACCGCCTGCTGGGGGTTGGGGTTCTGTATGAGCACCCACTCGTCGAACCCCCAGGCGGTGGTGCCCTCGGCCAGGTACCATTCCCGGCTTGTGGACGGGGTGCCGATGGTGTCGTGGCCCAGGTCCTTGTTGTAGCGGTACATGGCCCGCTCGCAGATCACCGGGGATGTGGCCTCCACCTTGGTGGAGACGTCGCTCCGGTCCACCAGCTCGTTGACGTTGACGGTGTAGCGGGCCTGCCCGGCGATGGAGAAGGAGTGGGTCTGGACGGCTCCCCCCGGCTTCATGAAGGTCATGTTGACGTCCACCGGGTCCGGGTTGGGGTTCTGCACCAGCACGTACTCCTCGAAGTCCCAGGCGGTGGTGCCCTCGGCCAGGTACCATACGGGGGAGGGATTGGTCACCCCGATGGAGTCGTGCCCGCACACCCTCTGGCTGCTCCCCTGCGGGGTATGGTACATGGCCCGCTCGCAGATCACCGGGGATGTGGCCTCCACCCTGGTGGAGACGTCGCTCTGGTCCACGTAGGAGTTGACCAGGATGGTGAAGCGGGAGTTCCCCGCCAGTGGAAATACCTCGGTCTGGGTGACGCCCCCCGGCTTCATGAAGGTGACGGTGATATCGGCCGGGTCGGGGCTGGGATTCTGCACCAGCACGTACTCCTCGAAGCCCCAGGCGGTGGTGCCCTCGGCCAGGTACCAGGTTTTGGAAAGAGGCGGGATGGTGTTGTTGATCTTCACCTGCCGCGAGTCGGAGGCGCTGTTGCCGTTCACGTCGTAGGCCCGCGCCTCCAGCACGGGGGAGGTGCCGTCCACCATCCCCCGGGTGTCCCAGTCCCAGCGGTAGGGGGCGTTGGTGTCGGTGTACTCGAGGGACCCGTCCACCCGGAACTCCACCCGGTCTATGCCATGGTAGTCCGAGGCGTTCACCTCCACCCCCACCGTCCCGGCCAGGACCGCCCCGTCGGCCACGTTGGTGATGGAGCAGGTGGGGGGCACGATGTCCGAGCCCAGGAAAATATAGTGCTCGCCGCAGTTCTGGCGGGTGTTGCCGGGGCCGTCGCCGTTGGAGTCGCTGATCACCAGGTCATCGTATCCCTCCGGGTCGCCGTTTAAGTTGGCGGAGGAGAGGCAGAAGCCGAAGGCGTCGTTCTGCTCGCCGCCGTAGACGATCATCCCCGCCGAGGAGGCCAGGTCCACCTGGGAGGGCCACGACGCCATGCCATTGACCATCCACGCCGCGCCGCAGTTGGGCCTCTCCGTTCCCTTGCTCGCGGCGGGACTTCCCGTGGCCAGGTCGGTGAGCTGATCGCCGTTGAAGTCCAGCGCCTCCACGCTGAAACCGATGCCGTCACCCGAGGCCGGGCCGTAAACCATTATGTTCGGGGGGGTATAAGCGAGGTCTATGTAGGAGGGCAGGTTGCCCCCGAAGATGACGTCCATCTCCCCGCACCCCGGGCGGGCGTCCCCTGGGCCGTCCGCGGAGGGGGTGCCGAAGAGGATGTCGTCGTAACGGTCACCGTTGACCTCCTTCAGCGGGCGGCACATGGAGTAGGGAATGCCGTCCATCTCGGTCCCCCCGTAGATGGTGCAGTTGCTCTCGAAGGCCAGGTTGATGAAGTAGGGAAAGCTCCCCTTGTTGCGGCCGTAGACCACGTAGGCCTCACCGCATCCCGGGCGGGAATTGCCGGGACCATCGGCTTCGTAGGCCCCGATGACCATGTCGTCCCGGGTATCCCCGTTGAGGTTGCCGGCGCTCACCGGGAACCCGGCGAAATCGAAGGGATCGATGCCGTTGATCACCTTGTCGGGGGGGATGGGGTTGGTGTAATAGTCCCAGGCGGGCCAGCCAGCGGCGCGGCCCCAGGAGATGTAGGCCCTGCCGGTGGCCGCCTCGCCCGCCGTCCAGATATGGGTGGAATCCAGGGCGTCCACGGCGTTGAGCTGCTGGCTGAAGAGCACCAGCTCCTGGTTCCAGGTGGTGCCGCCGTCGGTGGTCTTTAGGATGGTCCCCTGGTCGCCCACCGCGTAGACGGTGCTGGCGTCCGCGGCGGAGACCCCGCGCAGGTTCTCGGAGGTGTTGCTCACCTGCTGCGTCCAGCTCGTGCCGTTGTAGTGGAGTATGGTGCCGCCGTCTCCCACCGCCCAGGCGACGGGAGTGGGGGTGTTCACGGCGGATACCGCCCGTAAGGTCCGGGTGGTGCCGCCGTCCTGGCCGCCCCAACTGGTGCCGTTGAAATAGCGTATGGTCCCGGAATCGCCCACCGCCCAGGCGCTGGAAGCGTTGGCGGCGGAGACCCCCCTCAGGTTGCTGGTGGTGCCGCTGGCCTGCGAAGCCCAGGAGCCGTTGTAATAGAGCATGGTGCCGGAATCTCCCACCGCCCAGACGCTGTTGGCGGCCAATGCCGCCGCATCGCGCAGTGCCGTATTGACCCCACTGGCCTGGGACGACCAGGCGGACCCGTTCCACTTAGTGATCGTCCCCTGCGCTCCCACCGCCCAGACGTTGGTGCTGTTATAGGCCGCGACGCCGTAGAAGTCACGCTTGTAAACATGGAAATCGGCGTTCTTATCCCAGGAGGTGCCGTCGTAGTAATAGAGGGTGTCGTAAACGCTGGTATATTTTCCCACAGCCCAACCGTGGGTGGCGTCGATCATGGATATGTCGTAAAGGGTGTCCTGGTTGGCGCGCCCCTGCGCCGACCAGTTGGTGCCGTCGCTCGCGTGCACCCCGCCGTTTCCCAGGCTGGCGCCGAAGAGGATATCGTCGTAACCGTCCCCGTCGATGTCCCCCGAGGCGACGCTCATCCCGGCCATCTCGCCGCCATTGGCGCTGGATATGTAGAGGTCGGGCGGGGCGGTGTTGAAATCCCAGGTCGCGGGAAGGGCGGCGCTCCCGAAGACCACCGCCACGCCCCCGGCCAGTACGGCGCCCTTAGGGTTGTCCAGGAAGCAGCCGATGAGGATGTCGTCGGTGCCGTCGCCGTTCACGTCGCCGCAGGCTACGGAGTTGCCGGCGAAGCCGCCGTAGTAGCCGTTTATGGTAACGTCGGCCTTGACGCCCAGGTCAACGTCGGGGTCGATGATGGTGCGCCCGTAGTACACGTATACCTTGCCCGTGTACAGGAAGGGAAAGGCGGTGCCGCCCTGGTCGTGCCCCATGATCAGGTCCGGGAGCCCGTCGCCGTTAACGTCGCCGGTGGCGGTGCTTGCGAACATGAGCACCTCGTCGGTCCCGGCCCCGTAGAGGTAGGAGTTCTCTTCCCCGCCGGCCACGTCCTTCACCACCGGTGTCGCCAAAGCCGGAAGGATGCCCAAGGTGATAACCGTAAGAAGCGCGAGGAAAAACACAGCTACCGACCTTTTGAAAAATCTCTTCATTTCCCTATCCCCTTGTTCCCTGTTCGGTGACCCTTTGGTTATTTTTCCTATATAGTCGGCTTTTTACACATTATACTTCAGACCACCGCCATCCGCCTTAAAGAAAAACCGTGGGGACTTAAGGAAAGTCAGCCCCCATGAATAAAGGTAGGGTTATAGGACCATCGGGCCCCGGCCCCTACGGGCCGCAACCCACGCAGTTTTTTCAGCGCTAGAGTTTTTTGAGCCAGTGGCGCCAGCGGGGGGCCTTCTCGTGGCCCTCGCTGTAGGTATAGGAATAGTAATGGTAAGGGCTGTAGTAGCCGTAGCCGTAACGCCCGCTCATCTCCACGTTGTTGATAACCACCCCGAGGATGCGGGCGTCCACCTTACCCAGCAGCTCCACGGTGTGGCGGGCGGCCTCCCGGTTGGCGATGCCGTGGCTGGCCACCAGGAGTACCCCATCCATCATGGGGGCCATGGCGATGGCGTCGCTCACCGCCAACGCGGGCGGGGCGTCGACGATGACGTAGTCGTACCTGTCCTTGAGGCTGCGCAGCAGGTCCTGCATGGCCTGGGAGGAAACCAGCTCCGCCGGGTTGGGGGGCTTCACGCCGGACAGCATCACCTTGAGGTTCTCGTTCTCGGTGCCGGTGACGGATTCCTCCAGGGTGGAGGTACCCATGATCACGCTGGTGAGCCCCTTTTCCGGCTTCCCCTGCAGAAACTTGTTCAGGGCGGAACGCCGCAGGTCGGCCTCCACCACCACCACCTTCCTCCCCATCTCGGAGAGGGCGGCGCCCAGGTTTATGGCCACCGAGGTCTTCCCCTCGTTGGGCCCAGAGCTGGTAATCATTACCAACCGGGTCTCGCCCTCCAGGTTGAGGAACTGGAGGTTGGTGCGCAGGTTCCGGAAGCCTTCGGCCGCCGGGTCATCGGGCCGGGCGAAGTACACGATCTCCCGCTCCCCCTCCTCCGGGGCCGCGGTCTTGGCGATCTCTCCGATGATGGTGGAGCCGTAGTACTTCTCGAAGTCCTCCCGGGTCTTCAGGGTGTTGTCCAGGTAATCCACCAGAAATGCCATGCCCACCCCCAGGATCAGGCCCAGGAAGAGGGCCAGGGTGCCGTTGCGGGTGGTGCGGGGGCTTACCTTCTTGCCCGGCTCGGCCGGCTCGATGATCTCCAGGCCCCGTTGCTCGAGGGCCTCGGCGACGCGCAGGCTCATGTACTTCTCGTAGAGGGTGGCCCAGAGGTTCACCGCCTGGCTGGCTTGCGCCTGCAGCTCGGGAGGGATGTTATCCTTGGTATACTGCTTTACCTCCTGGGCCAGCTCCTCGATCTGGGTCTGCACCTCCTGGATGCGGTTCCAGACCTCCTTGCGCGCCTCGCTGATCTGCTTGACGGCCGAGAGCTGGCGGTCGAGGATATATTCCTCGCCGTAGGCTTGGGCGATGTCTCGCGCCAGGAGGGGCTCGCCATTGGTCATGGCGATCTCGAAGACGCTGGTATTTTGCTGCCGCTCCACCTTCACGTTGCCCATGAGCTTTTCCGGGGAGGGGATGGACTCCGGGATGAATACCTCCTCGCCCTGCTCCGCCTTGTAGCGTAGCTCCTCGTAGTTATATTCCAGGCGGTCGTAGACCGACTTGGCCATGGTCTTGGTGCCGATGATCTCCGCCTGGGTCTGGATATACTGGTTCGGGTCTGAGAAGGCGAAGGAGACGAGGCTGTCCGAGGCGGATTCGCCGGCGCGGTTTATCTCCGCCAGGATCTTTACCCGCGATTCGTACACCGGGGACTGGAGCAGGGAGAAGATCAATGCCGCGGCCACCACCAGGACCACCGCGCCGACAATCACCCACTTGCGGCTCATGATGACGTTGATGTAGTCTCTCAGCTCCATGCTCGCTTATCACCCCCGGTTATTATAGCAACATACCAGGCTGGAGGGGGTCGGGGCCAAAGGCGCCAGGCCTGCACGTTTACGGGGAGTGCCTTGCTGAAACATATGGAATGCCAGGTTGAAACCGGCAAGTGATGCCGTAAAGGTTAAGGCGCCGGCCTTCTTTTTTGTCCGGTGACCGCGATAAGACGCGGATGCCTCGTTTTGCTCCACGTTCAGGCGCTTACCCCTATCCCGTAAAAAGGGGGCGCCCCGCAAGGGGAACCCCCCGTGTTCATCGTTATGCGTCCGGCTATCGCGCCTCCCGTTTCCTCTGGGCTGACTTTCGCAAGCCCCTGCGATTCTCGGTCCCGGCAATCCTCGGTCCTACAGGCCTCAGCCCGGGACGGTCCTCGGTCCCTACGTTTGCTAGAAGAGCTCCGGCACCCCTATCGAGTCGTGCCCCCCTGGTTTGCCGTTGTAGATGAAGTACTCGGCCCTCTCCGCCACCACCGGCAGGGGGTTACCGTAGGCGTCGGCCGCCTTTACCTTGGTGGAAACCTGGGCGTCGGTAAGCCCGGGCAGGGTATCCAGGTGAATGGACTGTCTCTTTCCGCCCTCGAGGGTGAAGGTGAAGTTGGGTGCGGTGCCCGTCACCAACTGGAAGGACATGGTAACCGTGGCGGTCTCGGTGCCCGGGTTCTGCACCAGCACCCAGGTGTCGAATTGCCCGCCGGTGTAGCCCTCGGCCAGGTACCAGGTATCGGTGGGCGTGGTGGTTCCTATGGAGTCGGACCCTCCCTGCTTGCCGTCGTAGATGAAGTACTCGGCCCGCTCGGAAACCACCGGCTTATCGGAGGTCACCTTGGTGGAAACCTGGGCGTC
>Ga0315282_10018347_pt1 | contig 10007 bp, 12 predicted proteins | sample YL17G07_20_MG_FD_203693 | JGI IMG/M metagenome (GOLD analysis project Ga0315282, IMG submission 203693) | Sediment microbial communities from Yellowstone Lake, YNP, Wyoming, USA - YL17G07_20 | ecosystem: Environmental > Aquatic > Freshwater > Lake > Sediment | place: USA: Wyoming | collected... | reverse complement strand
TGCAAAATCCCACGTCTTGCCGGCAGCCGGGCCGCCGGCAATCCGCAATCCGCAACCTGCAATCCGAAAGCGGCTCAGTCGCCCAGGCAGATGCCCAGGTCGCGCGCCGCGGAGACCGTGTCGTGGTCCAGCGGGACGGCCTTCATGCTGGCGATAGCCTCTTTGATGGGGACCGGCACCATCTTGGGCGGCTGCCAGGCGACCATGTTTCCCCACAGTCCCTGTTCGGCCATGCGCACGGCCGCGCTGCCGAAACGCAGCGCCAGCAGGCGGTCGAAGGTGGTCGGCCCGCCGCCGCGCTGCAGGTGGCCGAGCACCAGGGAGCGCGTCTCGTAGCTTGTGCGCCGGCCGATCTCGGCGGCGACTTGCTCAGCCGCGCCGCCCAGCAGCACCTCGCGGCCGACTTCCGCGCCCTTGATGCTCAAACCGCCGCCCTTCGGTTTTGCGCCTTCGGCCACCACGACGATGGCGAAGTTGCGGCCGGTGTCGTAGCGGTGCTTGATGGCGGCGCAGACCTTCTCGATGTCGTACTCGATCTCGGGGATCAGGATGACGTCGGCGGTGCCGCTGACGCCGGAGTTGAGGGCGATCCAGCCCGCGTAGCGGCCCATCACCTCGACCACCATCACGCGCTGGTGGGCCTCGGCCGTGGAATGGAGCCTGTCAATGGCCTCGGTGGCCACGGAGACGGCGGAGTCGAAACCGAACGTGACCTGCGTCGCACTCAAGTCGTTGTCTATGGTCTTCGGGACGCCGATGATCTTGAGGCCCTTCTCGATGAACTTCTGTGCGATGCGCAAGCTTCCGTCGCCGCCGATGGCGATCAGGCCATCGGCACCGACCTCGCGGATGCGCTGGATCACGGTGTCGGAGATATCTTTCACGACAACCTTGCCGCCCTCTTTGACGGGGTATTCGAACGGATTGCCCTTGTTGACGGTGCCGAGGATCGTGCCGCCGAGGTGCGAGATGCCGCGCACGCGGTCGGCATCGAGCGGAATCAGGCCCTGCGGGTACTCTTCCAGCAGGCCGTTGTAGCCGCGCTTGATGCCGCTAACCTTCCAGCCGCGCCGCAGGGCGCTCAATGTCACCGCGCGGATGACTGCGTTCAGTCCTGGAGCGTCGCCGCCGCCGGTGTTGATGAGGATGTGCATGGGGCCCTCCTTCGCAGCCGCAGGGTGCCGTCTTTGTGCTCTGCATGTTTAGCACGACGGCACAAAGACACAAAGGCACAAAGGGCGCGTTGTCGTCGCTGGCAACGGCGGCCTGCTGATGCTATCGTGGCAAGGGCGGGATAGAGGAGATGCGACCATGCTGGTTGGCATAGCAGACATCATAGTCCGGGCGACCGACGGGCGCATCGTGGCGACCGTGCATGTGAAGAACCTGCCTTCCCTTGGCCCGGATGCCGCGGTGGCTCTCAAGGACCTCAGGCTGGAATCAGGACTGGTGCTGACGACGGCGCATTTCCTGCTCGTGTCGCAGGAACACGGGTACCTTTGGCTGCCGGGCCATGCGGAGACGGGCAAACGGCCCGACGTGATGTTCCCGATGGCGCCCGTTGTGAGACGCACCTTTCCGCGGCTTCGTCCCCGTGAGAGGCTGTACGCGACAGTCCTCGAGATGGTTGTTGCCGATTGGTTGCGCGACCTCGCGATCGGGAACGTCAGTCTTCGAGCGAACCCGGAGCGGAAGCTGGTCAAGGCCGGGTTCGTCCGCGACATTCAGAACGCCTTTGTCGAGACGGAAAGCCGGCCATGATCGTGTATGTCGAGTCCAACTTCGTATTGGAGTTGGCCCTGGAACAGGAGCAACATGCAGCGGTCCTCGAGATAAAGCGATTGGCGGCACGCCAGAAGGTTACGCTGGCCATACCTGCGCTCGCTCTCGTGGAACCGTTCTGGACCCTCATCAAGAACGAAAACGCACTTGAGGTGTTGACGCAGCAACTGGACTGGTGGGTGCACCAGTTGAAGCGTTCACGCGAACACAAGCACCTGCGCCGGCCAGAACTGGCTGAGATCGCGAGGAGCCAGCGCGAACGGCTGGACGGCGTGGTTGCTGGACTGGTCAAGGTGGCCCGCACCATTCCACTGACCAGTGACATCCTGGCACAAGCGCTGATCTACCAACAAAGCCATGCGCTGGAGGTATTCGATGCGATCATGTACGCCAGTGTTGTTGCGAACGCCTGTTCATACGAACGCGCTATCCCAAAGTGCTTCCTTGACCGCGACGGGGATTTCCTGGCCCATAAGGCAGAGCTCGAGCGGATAGGATGCCGTCTGATTGGCAGCTTCGAGGACGGCGCCAAGTACATTCGCCACGCAATCTCCCGGCAACAGAATTGTGCGGCTGTTCGCGGGGAAGACGTTCGGACGCGCTAAGCCCCAATATGCCCCACGCCGCTTCAGAACGTCGGCCCCAGTTCCCACGGCGCGAACTCTTCGTCGCCGACGCCGGCCAGTTCGCTCTTCGTGCGCTCGCCGCCGGCCACGGCAATGATCTTCTCGACAATGCGCCTGCCGACCTGCTCGACTGTTTCTCTGCCGTCGAGGATGGTGCCGGCGTTCAGGTCCATGTCGCCGTGCATGCGCCGGAACAGCGCCGTGTTCGTCGCGACCTTGAGCGTAGGCACCGGCTTGCAGCCGAAGACGCTCCCGCGCCCCGTGGTGAAGACCCCGATGTTGCAGCCGCCGGCGATGAGGCCGGTCATGCTGACCGGGTCGAAGCCCGGCGTGTCCATGAAGCACAGGCCCGAGGCCGTGACCTGCTCGGCATAGCGATAGACGGCCCTCAGCGGCGAGCGGCCGCCTTTGGCGATGGCGCCGAGGCTTTTCTCCCAGATGGTTGTGAGGCCGCCTGCCTTGTTGCCGGGCGAGGGGTTGTTGTCTATGGTCGAGTTGTGCGCGCGGGCGTGCTTGTACCACCAGCGGACCAGGGCCAGCAGTTGTCGAGCGACCTTCCCGTTGGCCGCGCGGCTCACCAGGCGTTCTTCGGCGCCGCAGATTTCGGGCGTTTCGGCCAGGACCACCGCGGCGCGATAGCGGACCAGTTCGTCCGCGGCGGCACCGAGCGCGGGGTTGGCGGTGAGGCCGCTGTTGCCGTCGGAACCGCCGCAGTTTTCGGCCAGGATGAGCTTGCTGACGGGCAGCGCCGTGCGGCGTTGCGCGTTGGCGGCGGGCAGGAGCCGCCGTATGGCGGCCGTGGCAGCCTCGATGGTCTTGGCGACTCCGCCGCAGTCCTGGATGGTCATCAGCACGGGCTTGGGTGCGCCCGGCGGCAGCCTGTCCAGCGCATGATTCCTGACGATGCAGTGCACGTGGCTGGTTTCGCAGCCGAGTCCCAGCAGCAGGCAGCCGTGGACATTCGGGTGGCGGACCATGCCCGCCAGCGTGCGCTGCAGCAGCGCGATCGAGTCGTCGCCCGCGGCGCAGCCGGCCTTGTGGGTGAAGGCAACGACGCCGTCCACGTTAGGGAAGTCGCGTCGGAACTCAGGCGTGCGGAAGCGTTCCGCAACCAGGCGCGCGACGGAGGCGGAGCAGTTCACGCTGGAGACGATGGCGACGTAGTTGCGCGTGCCCGCTCCGCCGCCGGGGCGCGCGTAGCCCTGGAAGGCGCGCATCTGTGCGGGCGGGTAGTAGCGCACGGGTTCGGCGTGCCCGCCGCGTGAGCGCGTGGCGCCGCGCGTGCGGAGGACAACGTTGTGCACATGCACGTGGTTGCCGGGCGCGATGTGCCCCTTGGCAAAGCCGATGATATGGCCGTCTTTCCGGATCGGCGAACGGTCAGACACGGCGGCTATGGCGATCTTGTGGCCGGGCGGGATGTCTTGGGACGCGGTGATGCGAAGCCCGTCAACGAGCAGGGCCGTGCCTGCTTTGACGGGGCGTCTCAGGACCGCGACATCGTCGGCACGGTGGAGGCGAATGGCAAAGGCAGATTGGCGCATCACGTGTTCCAAGCAGAGTATGGAGGTTCATCCGCGGAGTCTCGCCCGCAGTTTGCGCAACGCGCGCTTCCAAGGAATTGTCTTTACCTTGCCCTCATCCACTTCGCGCACGCGGCGCGCGATCTCCACGGCCCACGCTTCGTCAACCTCCTTCTGGCTGACGCGCTCGAGGCTATCAATCAGGCGCTTGGCCAAGCGCGCCCGCCTGGGTTTCGGCAGAGCCAACGCGCTGCGGCTGATTTCGGCGTACTGACTGGTCATGTCATCTCGCCTCCCATGTGAATGACCATATCTTGCCTCGCCCCACCTGTCCAGAAGGGCAAGGCCGGAGCGGGCGGCGGGACGCCGCCCATACAGCCGGCGAGACGCCGGCGCTACAACGGCGGCCCTGCACACGCGCCAAGCAACAATCTGGCAAAATGTTCTACAGCTTGCGGACCACCATGCCCGTCAGCAGCTTGGGGAAGAAGTACGTGGACTTCTGCGGCATCTTCTCGCCACCCGTGGCCACGGCGCGGACCTGCTCGATCAGCGTCGGCCGCAGGATGAAGCCCATGACGTACGCGCCGTCCCTGGCAGTCACCTTGGCGATGGCCTGCCGCGTGTCCGGCGTGTAGCTGATGCCTTCCTTGCGCAGCACTTTCTCCTCGCTTAGGCGCAGCATGCCCTTCAGCACCAGTTCCTGCAGCACGGCCACGTCGAGTCCGCGCCACGCGTCAGACTTCTTCGGTGCGACTGTCTTCATGGCCTCAGCCGCCTGCGGCCTGGCGGTGATGATCGCGCGGGTGCCGTCGCTGAAGATGACGCCGAACTTCACTGTGCCGGTCTGTTCTTCCGCCAGCGCGCACAAGTCCTGCTCCGTGGCGTCGCGCTGATCGCCGAGCGCTGCGGCTTCGCGCAGGAAGCCGTCCTTCGAGAGGCCCGGCGCGGCCTGGATGAGGCGGTGCGTGGGCAGAAGGTAGAGACCCGGGTCGCTCATGGGCACGCATACGATCAGGCCGTAGTTGTAGTCTCTGTCCAGCTTACCCTCGGGATCGTTGTCGGCCTGGCGCCGTTCGTCGCGGTAGTTGCAGGAGGTCTCGTAGCGATGGTGGCCGTCGGCGATAAAGACGCTGCCGGCGGCAAGCTGCGCGGCGAGTCTGGCGCACCAGGAAAAATCGCTGACGGCCCACAGCTTGTTCACAACGCCATTGGCTTCGGTGGCTTCGCCGTCGGGCGCCTTGCCGGCGCTGGCGGCGCGCAGCAGGTCGGCCAGCGCGTTCTTCTCGTCGGGCACCAGGCCGAAGACGGGCGACACGTTGGCGGCGCAGGCGCGCATCAGGTTGAGTCGGTCGGCCTTGGGGCCGCCGAAGGTCTCTTCGTGCGGATAGACGCAGCCGCTCCCGAACGGCTCCAGCCTGATGGCGCCGAAGACGCCGCGGCGCGTGAGAACCTGACTGCGCGACGCGCCGCCGGCGGCGATGTCGAAGGTCTGTTCGTAGACGTAGAACGCGGGCTGGGCGTCCGGCTTGAGCACGCCATCGGAGACGAGGGCCGCCAGGGCCTGGGCGGCACGAGAGTACTTGTCGTTGCCGGGCGTGTCGGTGGGCAACGACTGGGCGAGCTCGACGTGCACGATGTTGTGCGGGCTTCTCCGATGGAGCGCCTCCTGCATGGCGGCGTCAATCACGTCGTACGGCGGGCAGATAAGCGAGCTCAACGGCGCGCCGGCCTGGTTCACGTCGTAGCGCAGGGCGCGGAATGGTTTGAGCGTAGCCACGGCTTCCTCCTGGTTTGGTGTGCGGGACAGAAGGCTACGCGATTCTGTCATTTGTCAATTGTCATTTGTCAGTGGCACGGGCATGCGGTTTGACACGGGCAGACTTGGGCGTAGCGTGCAGGGAGAGAGGTTGAGCCTTTCGGACTTTCGATATGAAACGAGTCTATACGGCCAGCGATCCTGTGAACGCACACCTGGTGCGCGAACTGCTCGAAGGCAACGGCATTCCCGCGGTCGTGCAGGACGAACGAATCTTTGCCGTGCGCGGCAGCGTGCCTGTTGTCTACCCGACGGTGTGGGTCAACGAAGACGGATACGAAGCCGCCCGCGCCGTGGTCGAGCAGTTTGACGCGGCGGCGAAGCAGCCGGCCGAGACTGCAAGCTGGATTTGCCCCGCATGTGGCGAGAGGATTGACGGGCAGTTCACGGAATGCTGGAAGTGCGCGGGCGCCGCGGAAGCGGTTTCCGGCGCGACCGGCGAGCGGAAACGCTCGCGCCTGTATTTTCTGATCCTCATCGCGGTGGCAGCGGCGGTGATTGCGCTCCTGCTTCGGAAACTGGTGGAGAAGCACTGATGGCCGAACTGGACGCGAAGGCGAAGCTGCTGCTGAACGCGCTCCAGGCCGGCGTGCCGCTGGTGGAGCGGCCGTACCAGGCGCTGGGTGAGAAGGCGGGCCTGAGCGAAGACGAGACGCTCGCGCGCATCCGGCAGCTCAAGGAGCAGGGCGTGCTGCGCCAGGTCTCGGCCATCTTCGACACGCGCGCGCTGGGGTACGATTCGTGCCTGGCGGCGTGCCAGGTCGCGCCCGAGCGCGTTGACGCGGCGGCGGAGATACTCAACCGGCACCCGGGCATCTCGCACAACTACGCGCGCAACCACGCCTTCAACCTGTGGTTCACGCTGGCGGCGCCGCCGGGATCGAGCTTGCAGGCGCACGCGGATGTGCTGCGGCAGGAATGCGGCGCGGCCTCGATCCGTCTGCTGCCGGCGCTGCGCGTGTTCAAGATCGGCGTGAAGCTGGACATGGTGGACGAGGAACGGATTGGAACCACAGATGAACACAGATTAACACAGATAGGGAGAGAGGGCGGGGCTGCGGCGCGTGACCCGTCACCCGTCACCCGTCACTCGTCACCCCTCACCGAGCGCGACATCCGCTGCGTGCGCGCGCTGCAGAAGGACATGCCCGTCGCGCCCGAGGCGTTCGCGGTGGCGGCCGAAGAGGCGGGGACGACGGAAAGCCAGCTGTTCGCGTGGTGCGAGGAAGCCATGCGGCTGGGACGCTTGCGCCGCGTGGCGGGCGTGCTGCACCACCGTGCGGCGGGTTTTGGCGGCAACGGGATGGGCGTGTGGCGCGTGGCGGCGGAGCGCGTCGAGGAGACAGGAGCGTTCTTCGCGGCGCAGAAGGCAGTGACGCACTGCTACGAGCGCCCGAGCTATCCCGACTGGCCGTACAATGTCTTCACCATGGTCCACGCGCGGACCGTGGCGGCGTGCGAGGAACTCATTGGGGTGCTGGCGCGCGAGAGCGGGCTGCGGGAATACTCGGTGCTGTTCTCGCACAAGGAGTATAAGAAGACGCGGCTGCTGTACTTCACAGGCGACATCGAGGCCTGGGAACGGGAGCACGGGCTGTAGCGCGGGATAGACAGCGACAAAACGGAGGGAGTGCTCATGCGGATCGTCGTGGCGTGCCTGCTGGCGGGGCTGCTGGCGCTGGCGGGGTGCGGCAAAGAGAAGAAGAAGCGGAGCGCTGCTCAAACGGACTTCGGCACTCGGGCAATACCAGGCAGCCGGGCACCCACGCGCGCGGTGACCAAGGGCGACAAGGGGGCAGAGAGCGACATGCCTGAACGGACGATTCTGCCGGCGGATCGGACAGGCCGAAAAGAGCCCGCCCCGACGCAGAGCCGGAAGGAACCTTCAGCCACGGATAACAAGTGACGCCGCTGCGAACGCCGGGAGCGCCCATGGCGGACAACCACGGGGCAAGCTGGAAAGCTTGCCCTACGGCGGTTACCTGCGGCGCATGCTGCCGCCCGCGGCGGCCAGCAGTTCCTTGCGTTGAGCGCGGCGGGCGGCGACCAGCTTGCGGCGTTTCTTGTCGCTGGGCTTTTCGAAGTGCTGGTTTTGCCGCAACTGTTTGGTCAGCCCTTCCTTCTCGCACGCCTTCTTGAAGCGGCGGAGAAGCTTTTCCATATTCTCACCGGCTCTGCCTTCGACTCTTACCACGCGAACCCCCAGAACGATTGCCGAATTGCGATTGCCGATTTGCGATTGGCTGCCCCGCCACGCTGTCACCGGCTGATCACGCCAGACTCCACAGATCCCACATCGTATCGCACTGGCACGCCGCCGCAATCGGCAATCGCAAATCTGAAATCCGCAATCCAGTGGCGTCCCTGCAGGGATTCGAACCCTGGTTGGGGGCTTGAAAGGCCCCTGTCCTAGGCCTCTAGACGACAGGGACAGCCGGTTGTGGAGTGCCGATCGCGAAGTACGGATTGGGGACGCCGGCCAAAGAGCGCACTACCCAACGGCGCCCCAGTATGCTCACAGCGCGCGGGCAGTCAAGTCCAGCCGGAGAGTGGCTATTGGCTATTGGCTATTGGCTATTGGCTATTGGCTGTTGGCTATTGGCTGTTGGCTGTTGGCTGTTGGCTATTGGCTATTGGCTGTTGGCTGTTGGCGAGCAGCGTGTGGCGTAGGCGACAGCGGCCAAGGGCCAAGAGCACGGCGCGATTGCATCGCCGGCGTGCATGGCGTATATTACCACATTGGCGGTTCAGGGTGGTGAGCGGAGGACGGGCGTATGAAGGGCGAAACATGGCGTGGGCGCATAGTCTGCAATCCGAAACTGCAAGGCGGGGAACCGTGTATCAAGGGCACACGTGTCCGCGTTGCCGTGATCGTGGCCACCCTCGCGGACATGTCAATGGACGAGTTGCTGAAGGACTATCCGCAGTTGACCAGGGAAGACGTGAAAGCAGCGCTATGGTTTGCCGCTGAGGCCTCACACAACACACTGGTTGCCTGAGCATGGGCTTGTGCGCGCCGGGTGAGATCAACGGTCGTGGAAGTCGCGGGGGCTGGCCGAGGGCGAGGAGCTGGGGACCAGCGTGAAAACGCACCCATACTTTCGGCAAGTCGTTCTCCAACGGCGGCCGTATCTGAAAGCCGAATGGTGTGAGCGTGTGATCAGGAGTCCGATTGCGGGGTATAATACCCGAGTTGAAGGGTCGGGTGAAGGTGCTCAGGGTGGTGTTGCAGCCCGACGGAGAGACCGTTCTTAACGCCTTTCCCGATAGGGACTTCAGCGGCGCGAGATCGGAGACGGACGCTGCGGAGGAGGAAAGATGAAGCTTCACTACGATGCAGACAGCGATTCGCTGTATATCGAGCTGAGCGCCACGCCCGGTAGCGATGCGCACGAGATAGCCCCGGGCGTTGTCGCTGATTTTGACTCCGGCGGCAACCTGGTTGGGCTGGACATCGAGGACGCATCGAAGAAAATGGATCTGAGAAAGCTTGAACTGGATTCCCTTCCATTGATGTTGGCAACGCCGGCCTGAGAGCAGCATGCGTCAAACCGTTTTCGTCGTTGATTTCGGCGCCCAATACGCGCAGCTCATCGCGCGCCGCGTGCGCGAAGCGCAGGTCTTCTGCCGCATCGTGCCGTACCAGCAGGCGCTGGAGGCCGCCAAGGCCGAACGTCCGCAGGCGCTGATCTTCTCGGGCGGGCCGGCCTCGATCTATGCCGACAAAGCCCCGCGCGTGGACACGGAGATCTTCCAGCTCGGCATCCCGATCCTCGGCATCTGCTACGGCGTACAGCTCACCGCCTTCCTGCTCGGCGGCAAGGTCGAGAAGCAGGCGCACCGCGAGTACGGCAACGCCATCGTCAGCGTCGTCGAGCCGAACGACCTGCTGGCCGGCATCGGCGACCGCACGGACGTGTGGATGAGCCACGGCGACGCCCTCACCGCGCTGCCGCCCGGTTTCCGCGTGCTGGCGCGCACCCACAACTGCCCCTACGCCGCCATCGGCGACGCCAAAGCCCGGATCTACGGCGTGCAGTTCCACCCCGAGGTGACGCACACGCCCAAGGGCCGCCAGATTCTGCGCAACTTCCTCTACCAGATCGCCGGCTGCACCGGCGACTGGCGCAGGAGCAGCTTCATCCAGACCACGACGCAGGAGATACGCGACCGCGTCAAGGACGGACGCGTGATCCTGGGCTTAAGCGGCGGCGTGGATTCGTCGGTGGCCGCGGTGCTGATCCATCGCGCGATCGG
>Ga0315282_10018346_pt1 | contig 10007 bp, 6 predicted proteins | sample YL17G07_20_MG_FD_203693 | JGI IMG/M metagenome (GOLD analysis project Ga0315282, IMG submission 203693) | Sediment microbial communities from Yellowstone Lake, YNP, Wyoming, USA - YL17G07_20 | ecosystem: Environmental > Aquatic > Freshwater > Lake > Sediment | place: USA: Wyoming | collected... | reverse complement strand
TGTTGGCAAAAAATGTCTTACCAGCCCAGGCTGATCGTGTTTCTTTGTTATCAATTATTCAAACGGCCGAAGGCGATCCTACCGGGTTGGAAGTCATCGGCTTTTACGATAGCAAAGGCGAATATCAACGCATAGGATTGACTATCCCGGCCTCAGCTTTACCAATCCTCAAGACAATGACTTCTGAGATGCTGGTTTACTCTGATGTCCAAAAATCGGATCTGGACCCGGTTTCTAAGAAAACTTTTCAACAATTAGACATTCAAGCAGGTTTTGTAATACCGCTTAGGGGGGCTGGCCAATTAATTGCCTTGATGTTGATTAGCTCCAGGCAGCCTACTGAATTTTCTACTGAAAACATCAGAACGATGCAGGTAGCTGGTAACGGAATTGCCATTGCACTTTCGCGGCAAAGCCTGCTGCGAGAAGCTCAACGTCGGGCGCTAGAGTTGGAAGCTGCAGCCGAAATTGCTCGCGACACAACCAGCACGTTAACCCTTGACCTGCTGCTTAACCGCATCGTAAATCTTCTTTGTCAGCGATTCAATTTCTACCATGCTTCAATTTTCCTTCTGGACGATAACGGCACTTATGCGGTTATTCGAGAGTCTATCGGCGAAGCCGGAAAGGACATGAAACAACGTGGTCACAAATTGGCCGTTGGCTCAAGATCTATTATCGGTTCTGTGACTGCCACAGGAAAACCGGTCATCGAAAACGACATTATCCAAAGTCAGACATATTACCCGAATCCACTATTACCAGAAACACGTGCTGAAATGGGGATTGCTCTCAAGTTAGCCGACCGGATTATTGGTGCTTTGGATATTCAGGCAGACCACATCAATGCCTTCTCGACTAGTGACGTCGCTGTCCTCCAGATTTTGGCCGACCAGATCGCCGTCGCTATCGACAATGCACAATCCTACGAGTTAGCTCAAAAAGCGGTTATTGAAATGAAAGAAGTTGATCGCCTCAAGAGCCAATTCCTGGCTAATATGAGCCATGAGCTCCGTACGCCGTTAAATTCAATTATCGGTTTCTCTAGAGTTATTCTTAAAGGGATTGATGGGCAAATTAATGACGTTCAAAAACAGGACCTTACTGCCATTTATAATTCTGGTCAGCATCTTTTAAACCTGATCACAGATATCCTCGATTTATCCAAACTTGAAGCTGGAAAGATGGAATTGCAATTTACCGACATCAATATGGGTGATCTGATCAACAGCGTGATGTCAACCGCGGTTGGTCTGGTTAAAGACAAGAATGTTAAATTACTTCACCTGGTTCCACCCGATCTCCCGGTTGTTTCCGCCGATGCCATCCGCATCCGCCAGGTTTTAATTAATTTAGTTTCAAACGCTTCTAAATTTACCGATGAAGGTACGATAACAATCGTTGCCAGCCCATCTATCAGTCCCGAAGGGAAACCGGAGATAATGGTGACAGTGACTGATACCGGTGTGGGTATCGCTGAAGGCGACCGTTCTAAACTATTCCAACCCTTCTCACAGGTGGATGACTCCCCAACCCGTAAAACCGGTGGAACCGGCCTGGGCCTTTCAATCTGCCGTTCTCTAATAGACATGCATCATGGACGCATTGGCTTATTGCATAGTGAAATTGGCAAGGGTAGCACTTTCTACTTCACCCTCCCACTGCCAGTACCCGAACCTGTTCAACTGCTTGATCCTATTCAAAACGAATTGGTAATTCTCGCTATTGATGATGATACCCAGGTTATAAGTCTTTATGAACGCTATCTACAACCCCAGGGTTATATGGTTATCCCTGTAACCGATCCAAAACAGGCTTTGGCTCGCACAAAAGAAGTGAAACCATTTGCTATTACTTTGGATATCATGATGCCCGAAAGAGATGGTTGGGATGTGATGCGAGAACTTAAGAATGATCCCGCTACTTCAGATATCCCGATCATCGTCTGTAGCATTCTTGAGGAAGAAGAAAAAGGGTTTAGCCTGGGAGCTACCGATTACCTGGTAAAGCCATTTTTACAGGAAGATCTTCTCAAAGCAGTCAGCCGGTTGGACAGGTATGGGAAAATCAATGAGGTTCTGGTAATTGATGATGACCCCGCCGACTTGCGCCTGGTTCAGAAAATGCTGGTCGATGCCGGAAAGTTCCATGTAACAATCGCTGAGGGAGGCATAAAAGGATGGCAAGCCATTAACAACCAGCATCCTGATGTAATTGTCCTTGACCTTTTCATGCCAGATTTGAACGGGTTTACGCTATTAGATAAGATGCGTTCAGATGAATTATTAAAAGCAATACCAGTTATCATTTTGACTGGGGCTGATTTGACCGTAGAACAACATCGTCAATTATCAGATTTTGGCAATCAGATGCTTACAAAAGGATATCTGCGAGAAAACGACCTGCTCAGTATCCTTAGTTCTGAACTGAAGAAAATTCCACGAGGTCAGGTGTAATATTATGGCATCTCATTTTATTGTTGAATGTCTGGATTGTGGGCACAAAGCCTACTTTTATCCTACTGCTCCCAATTGCCCGCGCTGTGGCAGTTTCTGGCGCGAAGCTCGTTATGACTATACGAATATCGCTCACGGCCTTCCGCTCCAACTTTCTGGGAGACCTTTTGATCTGTGGCGCTACCATGAACTCCTTCCTGTTCGTGGTTTAAATCCAGATCTTTCCCTCGGCGAAGGTGGTACCCCCCTCATCCGGGCTACGAACCTCGGCTTGATGTTGGGTTGTCCAAACATATTTATCAAGGACGAAAGACAGGGGCCAACTAATTCTTTCAAAGATCGCCAAGCTGCCGTAGCCATCGCCGCATTAAAAGAAGCCGGAGTTAACGAAGTTGTTGTAGCCTCAACAGGAAATGTTGCTATTGCATATTCCGCTTATGCCGCCCGGGCCGGTATAAAATTATGGGCATTTCTTACCAGTCTGGTCCCTGCCGCAAAGATGAGGGAAGTGGCAATTTATGGAACCCAGGTAATCAAGGTAACTGGATCTTATGATCAAGCGAAACAAATCGCAGCTGAATTTGCCAAACAACATGGAATATACCTGGATGGTGGTTCTCGCAGCATTCCTTGTGTCGAGGCCATGAAAACTATTTCTTTTGAAATTTCTGAGCAGCTCACTGCATTTCTTGGCCCACCCGTCATCAATGGGGATTCGGTCAATGCACACTGGCGAGTTCCGGACTGGTATCTTCAATCTGTCAGTGGAGGTCTCGGACCATTAGGCGTTATTAAAGGTTTTAACGAAATCCGCCAAATGGGATTGTCAACTCAAATACCTCGGATAGGCATAATCCAGGCTGAAGGTTGCTCACCTATGGTTCACGCCTGGAAACAAGGTCGTGAAGTAGCTATACCTATCCAATCGCCAAACACACTGATCGCTACCCTGGCTACCGGCGACCCGGGTCGCACTTACACACTGATCAGGCAGAACATGCTCAAAGGGACTGGGGGCGAATTCGAAAGTGTCACTGATGATGAAGCCTTCCGGTCAATGCATCACCTGGCAAAAATGGAAGGTATTTCGATGGAAGCCGCTGCCGCAGTGGCTTTCGCTGGTTTGGTTAAATTAGTACGCTCAGGACGAATAAAATCTAGTGATGTGGTCGTGATCAATTGTACTGGACACACTATGGCAATCGAACGGAATATCCTGGGAGAAGGCTGGTCGCGTGATCTTGTCTTATCTTCTCAAAACTTGGATGATGGCCGCGAAGAGGGACTTTTAGCAGCCTTGAGCAGGATCGGCGTGGATCGCTTCCCATGCATCGAAATTGTGGACGACAGTGCAGATGCCCGTCGATTGACCCACCGCATTCTACAATCACAAGGCAACTTCACTATTTTCGAGGCTACAAATGGGCAAGAAGCGGTTGAGGTGGCCAGAAAAGAACATCCTAATCTGATCATCCTGGATTTAATGATGCCAGAATTGGATGGTTTTGCGGTTATGGATGCGCTTCAAACGCAGCAAGATACCGCTGATATCCCGATCATCGTTGTAACAGCCAAAGAATTAACCTCGGCTGAAAAAGAACGATTGAGAGGTCATATCCAGTACTTAATGCAAAAAGGCACTTTTACCAGTGACGAATTGATTGACGAGGTAAGAGCACTGCTTGGATAAACTCATACCTTTTATTGAAGGAAAATATCCGATGGTGAAAAAAGGGAGAGTTAAAGGCATCCAGGCAGCAGCCGCATCGGCGCTATTTCTGGGAATTTCGCCAATTTTTGGAAAAATAGCTATTCTTTTTGGCTTTACTCCCCTGGCAGTAGTCACATTTAGAACCGTGATAGCTTTTTCGCTACTGCTGGTATTAACTTTTCTTTTACAACGGCAATTCTTTTATATCTACCCGGTTGGCCTGGCAGGTTGTTTTTTGGCTGGTTTTTTTAATGGCATGGGTTCAATCCTTTATTATTCGGCCCTAAGCCGATTGGATGCAAGCGTTGGTCAATTACTTTATTCTCTCTACCCGCTTTTTATGGCATTCTGGCTGTTGCTAGATCGCCAAACCATCAGCCGGTTAACTTATTTCAGATTGGCACTTTCACTGCCCGGGATTTTTCTCCTCATTTACGCCGGACAAAACCATGTCGATTGGATTGGCGCAAGTTTGATGATCGGATCAGCATTACTCTACGCGCTTCATCTTCTTGTCAATCAACGCGTCCTTTATGAAGTTCCTGCACCTACGGTTACACTTTACACACTTTTAATGATGAGCATAACAGTAACCGTCGCTTACTTTCTATTTGATCACCAGCTGCCTGCTCAAGGCATTCCCTGGTGGCCTTTGTTAGCACTGGCAATCTTTACTTTTGCCTCTCGTGTCACCTTGTTCCAGGGGGTAAAACATCTTGGCGGAATGCAAACTGCATTGTTAGGGCTGGGGGAACTCGTAGTAACCGTTCTGCTAGCCCATTTTTGGCTGGGAGAAAATCTTAGCCCGATCCAATGGATTGGAGCCGGCATTCTCGTCGCCAGTTTACTCCTGATCGGGATAGATCGATTGCCACCAGAAAAGCGCCATAAATCAGGTTGGTTGGCCTGGTTAAACCCACCCCAAGTTAACCCAACCGATATCGCGTGGCGTTCATAACCTTATTATCTAAATTATTGTTACCTACCTGGCTTCAAGAGGTAAGGTAACTTCAAGACAGGCGCCTTTTGCATGGCGAGGTTCAACAATCCTTAGACTTCCGCCATGTGCCTGGACAATGCCATAACTGATTGCCAGTCCTAGCCCTGTACCACTTTGCTTGGTACTGACAAATGGCTCAAAAACATCCTGGTCCATTCCCTCAGGAATGCCTGGCCCATTATCCTCCACCCGAATATGAACCTGGTCTTCTTCAGAATAGATTTCGACCCATAGGTATTTCTGATTATCACATTTTTCCATGGCATCGTAAGCATTCAAGAGTAAATTAAAGAAAACCTGCTGTAATTGATCTGGCACAGCCAGGATGATATGTTCTGGTACGTCATAGGTCTTTTCAACTTGAATGCCTCTCTGATCAAGTTGTGGCTGTAAAAGCTTTATTACCCGATCGACCAATATCTCAACGCTGGTTTTAACCTTTTCCGAACCCGCTGGCCGGTAAAAATCTAACATCTGCCGCACTGTTTTCCCCAGGCGATCCAACTCACTTTGCGCTAATTCAAAATAATAGGTTTTCTTCTCAGGTGGAACGTCTGGGTGGTTTGCCAGATGCAAGCAATTTTGTACTGACTGCAGCGGATTGCTTACCTCATGGGCAACCGAAGCCATTACCCTCCCCAGAGCCGCCATCTTCTCAACCTGGATCAAAACCCGTTGAGATTCTTCAATCTTCTGAACATAACTCCGTAAATCGGAATATAGATTAGCATTTTCCATGGCTACAACAGCTTGGCGGGCCAATATCACCAGCGTTTCCAGGTCTGATTCTGAGAATGCCGGCCCCTCTGGCCCCCTGGCGACCATTACCACAAACCAATCCTGGTTGCGGTTCATGGCTGTGATCATCACTGCACTTGTATCTGCCCTCTCTAATAATTCTTGAAATTCTGCATTGTCTGGACTACTCCTGTTCACCAGCACAGGAATCCCTTCTTTCATCGCCAGACCAATCAAATCCTTTTCAATTCCGGTTTCATTCCAGCCGCTTAATTCACCCTTCTTCCCCAGGAGAGCCCATCCGCCCTCCCCATTTTTCTTCTGGAATATACTTACGTAATCGACCTGAAACAGATTATTAACAGCGTCAAGGATTAACTTCACCAGGGCATGAAGGTTTGTTTCAAAGATCAGGGTCTCACTGATATCGAATAATGGCCGCAATGCCAGCAAGCGAGCTGCGTCACGCTTTTGTTTCTTATCAAGTAAAGCCTGCCTGGAGGCCTCGATCAACTCCGCCCCTTTACCAAAAGGTTTTAAGATCAATCCATCCGCCCCATGCCGTAGAGCGCGGATCGCTATCTCAACCGTACCAAAAGCAGTCATGAACAAAACTGCCATCTCAGGCTGATACTGCCTGGCTGCTTCCAGCAATTGAAACCCATCAACAGCCGGCATCTGAATATCTGTAAGCAGCAAATCGAATTTCTGCTGTTGTAGTAAATCTAACGCAGCCCGTGAATCCGTGGTGATAACAGTTTGAAAAGAAGCGCTTTCTAAGAAATGCTGGCATAAACGTGCTATTCCATGCTCATCATCTACAATCAATACACGATCAACCGCCATATAATTTACTCCCATCACTATTTTATCAACTTTCCAGAAAAAGGCTAACCAATCCAGCCGCTCATATCCCAAAACCTGGAAACCCAACCCAAGAATTTCCTAAACGCAACCCTCAATTCGCCAGTTCCTCTCCTGGAAATTGAAACGCACCCCTTAAAGAATCTATCTTGACATAAGAACATTTGTGCTATAAAATGATAGCATGGATTTTTGGAAATGGTTGGCAAATCTCTTGGGAGGGTCAGAGCCAGACACAACCAGGCATTCATTCCAATTTGATGAAGGACTGGTCGAATCCCTGCGGGATTTAGCAGAGCGTGAACAGCGCTCTCCTTCAGATATGGCTGCCAGTTTACTTTCTGAGGCTTTATTAGAACGCCAAACGCTTGACATGCACTTTCAGCAATGGCATTCGCTTTCCCGGCGCGAGCAGGAAATCACGGCACTGATTAACCTGAATTACACCAACCGGCAGATTGCCGCCGAATTGAACATCTCACCAGAAACCGTCAAATCGCATGTGCGCAACATTCTTTACAAGTTCAGCGCTCGCAGCAAGCAAGAACTGCGACAGGCATTATCCCAATGGGATTTCAGCGCCTGGGCCTTTCCACACCAGCATATTTAGCCTTCCTGACCAATACATCCCCCATATATGCCTCCCCCACTGGGGTAACCCACTTATCACCCATTCTATCCCCCACTGGCAGGATTGTTTTTATCTTTCAACCCGGTTAAGCTGGGGATATGAATACTTTATCCTTTCCACTCCCCAATCAACTTCTGCTGGTCATTGCCCCGCAGGCTGCCAGGCCGCAAATGCTGAACCTGGCAGCCCATCTGGCGATAGGCGGTCCCCTGCGTGTATTGGACGGCGGCAACCAATTCAATGTGTACCCGGTTGCCCATACAATTCGCCGCTTTTCTCACAACCTGACAACCGCCCTGCAAAGCATCACATTGGCGCGTGCTTTCACCTGCTACCAGATGGTAGTCATGCTCAGCGATACCCCTACCCTCACCACCCCCACACTGATATTTGATTTGCTGTCTACGTTTTACGACGAAAACGTAACCATGCAAGAAAGCCAAAGATTGCTGCTGTCTTGTTTTGCCCATCTACGCCGGCTGAGCCAGCAAGCTCCAGTGGTGATCAGCGCCCGCCCGCCTGCACTGATATGCCAGGAACGGCTTCCCCTGCTGGAACAACTGCGACGCATCACTAACCTAACGTGGGAAGCTCAGGAGCCAACCAATCTGCAACTGGAGATCGCCAATGGGACGAACCTTACCCTCGATTACCCAGGCCTTTCTTGAAGAACAGGCGGCATTCACGCGTTTCCGGCGAGCATTGCGGCGCAGTGATCAACTGGCCCTGGATGAGCTTTTCGCCGCTGCGCGCCAACACCTGGCCGCAGCTGCCTATGCCAGTTATGCGCTCCCGATCGAAATCTTTCTTATGGCCATGCTACTGGAAGAACACAAAGAAGTAATCCGTCTTCGCAACCTGGTTGAAGGATCGCTCAATAAACAGGATGGCTGAAGGTGAATTTGTTGGCTGGTTGTTAGATGTCTACAATAACCCGCGGAGAGGTGTTACACTTTGGTTCCTGGGTGAGGACCAAATCCGCCGCCAGTTGTGGCAGCCTTTCCCAGTCACATTTTTTGCCGCAGGCCCCGTATCGCGGTTACGTGATCTGTGGGAATATCTACTGGCTCAACCCGTCCCGGTTAGCCTCTCACGCACTGAGCGGCGCGACCTGTTCAGCAAACAACCCGTCACTGTCCTGGCAATCCAGAATAACCAACCTGCTGCGCAAACGCGCATGTTTCAGCAGGTTGTAAAAGATTTCCCGGAGCTTACGTATTACGATGCCGACCTGCCTGTCTACCTGCGCCATACTGCTCGTTATGGCACTTTTCCGCTCGCACGCTGCCATGTTGGTTTTAGTCCATCAGGTGAATTACAGAATCTCGAGGTATTGGATACTCCCTGGGATCTTGAACCATCGCAGCCGCCCTTACGCGTCCTTTCCATACAGCCTGATGCCGACCCGCAGCATTCCACACCACGAACGCTGGAAGTAACCGCTGCTGCCCAGGTTTATCGTTTTCCCCTCGAGCCTGCCCGCCCCTTACTCATTAACCTGGCTGCTCTTTTACAGCGCTATGACCCTGACCTGATTTTCACACGCTGGGGTGATACCTGGCTGCTTGATTACCTGCTTAATTTGAGCCATACCCACAATTTTTTACTTTCTTTTAACCGGGACGCTGAACTTCAGCCAGCCCATCGCCCAGAACGGTCCTATTTTTCCTATGGGCAGATTGTATATCGCGGGCAGCAAGTCCTTCTTGCCGGCCGCTGGCATATCGACGGCTGCAACGCTACCCTCTGGGATGATTATGGGCTAGACGGTACGCTCGAATTTTCCCGCGTAACTGCCCTTCCCGTCCAAACGGCGGCGCGTTCCTCACCTGGCACTGGCATTTCTTCCATGCAGATCCTCACTGCATTGCGCCAGGGAATTCTTGTCCCCTGGCACAAACAGCAGGTCGAAAAACCAAAAACTGCCCTTGATTTGCTCCACAGCGACCTGGGGGGATTGGTTTACCAGCCGATCATAGGCCTTCACCGGAATGTAGGTGAAATTGACTTCGTCTCGATGTATCCCAGCATTATGGTGCGTTTCAATATATCGCCAGAAACAGCTACACCTGATCCTGCGATCCCTTCCGGTGACCCCCCTGGCCTGATACCAAAAACATTGGCGCCCTTGTTGGAAAAACGGATTGCGCTCAAACACCGCTTGGCCCAAATTCCTCCCTGGCACCCCGATCGTGCGCGCCTCCGGGCCAGCTCTTCAACCCACAAATGGCTGTTAGTCACCTGCTTTGGTTACCTGGGATATAAAAACGCTCGTTTTGGACGTATCGAGGCGCACGAAGCAGTTACAGCCTGCGGGCGAGAAGCTTTGCTGCGCGCCAAAGAAACTGCTGAAAACCTGGGGTTCAATGTCTTGCACTTGTTTGTAGACTGCCTGTGGGTACTCAAGCCGGGCGCCCAGGAACCACAAGATTTTCAACCTCTGCTGGAAAAAATCGCCGAGCAAACGAGCCTATCCATTTCCCTGGATGGAATTTACCGGTGGGTGGCGTTTTTGCCTTCACGTGTCGATGACCGCGTTCCGGTTGCCAATCGTTATTTCGGCGTCTTCCAGGATGGCTCAATCAAAGTCAGGGGCATTGAAGCACG
>Ga0315282_10018345_pt1 | contig 10007 bp, 6 predicted proteins | sample YL17G07_20_MG_FD_203693 | JGI IMG/M metagenome (GOLD analysis project Ga0315282, IMG submission 203693) | Sediment microbial communities from Yellowstone Lake, YNP, Wyoming, USA - YL17G07_20 | ecosystem: Environmental > Aquatic > Freshwater > Lake > Sediment | place: USA: Wyoming | collected... | reverse complement strand
CATTGCCTGGGGGCTGGCCGGTGCGTTCGGGTGGATTCCGGCCGAGGGCTCGGGCCGCTACCTCGGCCGGGCTCCCGCCGGCGCTCTCGTCTGGGGCCTGGCCGGAGCTCTCGCGCTCAGCCTGACCTGGGCCGTGGTCGGGCTCACGGCAGACGGCGGCTTCCCCTGGTTTCTGGCCCTTGGTCTCATCTGGCTTCTCGACGTGGGGCTCGTCGGAGGTCTGGCGCGGGGCTTCTCGCGAAGCGGCGCGGGGCGTTGGTTCTGCTGGCAGACCGGCGTCCTTGGGGCAGCGCTCCTCGGCGGCGTCGTCGGGGTGACCCACGTCTTCCACCTGGGGGTGGGGCTGGCGCAGGGCGTCGACCTGCCCGTGCTGACGGCTGTCGGGGCCCTGCTGGCGGCCCTCGGCGCCGCGTGGGTCGGCACTCTCAGCGCCCCCGATCAGACGTCGAGCCGTCTTCTGACGGCGGTCGTCGTGGCCGAGGCCGCGGCGGCCGTGGGCTCGGCCGTCGTGTTCGGCCTCTGGACCGTCTTCGGACCGACGATCTACTTGCGGTCCTGGCTCGGCCTGTCCGGACCCATCGCGGGCAGCATCGCCATACCGACGCTGGCCGCCAGCCTGGCTGCCTGGCACCTGCGGAGCGACGATCGCTCGCTGCGAGAGGACGCGCTGGCGACGCTCGCGCTGGTCGGGCTGGCCGCCATGGCCGTGTATGGGGTGCTCTTCCGGACCTGAGCGTGGCGGCCGGATCCGCTACCTGGCGGGTCCGGCCGACCCGGCGGCGGTTGCCTCTCGGCGGAGGCAGGGCTCGAACGGCTCCAGCCTCCCGCAGGCCGTGCCCGACGGTGCAGCACTGGAGATCGGACGTCGGCGCTCCCGGCCGCCAGTGAATGCCGTCCCTGGGGCCACGCAGGCAATGGCCTCTACCTGCCGCGGATGTGATGCATCCTCCGGTTGCTCAACCGAGTGGACGGCAGTGCTTCAGGTCGCCTATAATGTGCTAAACGGGGAAACCTGCAAGCCGCAGTCTGCCCGAAGTGAGGACCGCGGGGCCGGCGCGTCGGCGATGGCCGGCGGGTGCTCGGCGCCGGGCTCCCGAGGTCGGGTCGGAAGGGCGGCACGCGGGCGATCCCGGCCGTCGACGACGGCGAACGTCGGGTTCACGTGCGTTGGAGTGGCAGCGAGGCACCCCGCCGAGAGGAGGGCCGTGGCCGCCGGCGAGCCCGGCTCTGGCGGGGGACGAGGAGGCGAACGTGAGCGTGACGAGGAGGGAGAGGGCAAGCTTCTGGCTCGTCTGGCTGCTGGGCCTGGCGATGGTCGCTGGCCTCCTGTACTTCGGGACCGGCAGCCACGAGGCCGAGGTGCTTGGCCGGAGCGTGTTCGGCCCGATCGACAGCTACGCCCGTGGCCAGTTCGGCGAGCCTTACGTCGACGCGTCGAACGCCGTCGGCGGCTTGCTCGACGGCCTGCTGAAGGCCGGGGGCAGCCTCGCCAGCGCCTTCGCGGGCGCCGCCGGCTCGCTCGCCGGCGCAGTGACGCGCTAGAGGACGTCCGCGCGAGCGCAAGCCCGGGTGCCCCGTCGACGTCGCAGCGGGGGGCTTGCCGCTTGCCACGGCTGGCTGTAACATGGGGACCTGCCAGAAGAGGATACGCGGAGGCGACATGGCAAGCGTTCCCAACGGGCTCAGTTTCCTGCTCAAGGCATTCTTCGGCGGCTGTGTCGGCTGTCTCGGCGCGTGGCTGACGAGCATCGTGGTGGTAGGGGTCATCGCCCTGGCCGCCGGAGGGCCGGCGCTACACCTCGCGCAAGGTGCCGCCCAGGGCATCCAACTGCCCCTGGTCTCGCAGGCGCCGGCCGGGTTCCCGGGCGGCATCGCCCCGCCGGGCTCGGACGCCGGGCCGTCCGGTGCCTCGCTGGCTGCGCTGGCGCCCGCCTCTCCGGACTGCTACAAGGCGGTCAAGGCCTGGGTGGCCAAGGCCGAGCACGGCTCCCCCGCCACCGATTTCGCGAGGACGGACGGGATGTTCCCCGTGGTCCAGAGCCCGACCAACTGCGGGAAGGTGACTGCCCGGCTTCTCGACAGGAGCGGCCGGGCCCTGGTCGAGAAGTCGTACAACGTCATCGGAGGCGGCCCGAACGGCTACGGGAACTACAACCCGGAGGGGAACCTGACGCCGGGGCCGTACAGGATGCAGTTCTCGTACGGAGACACGCCCCTGGCCACCGTCGATCTAGCGGTCAGGTAGTGGCGGGCCAGGACTGCCGACCGGTGCGTCGGCCTGGGGGTGCGGCATCCGGGGGGTGCCGTCATAGGGCACGGCGAAGTCCCGCAGGAGCGGGGCTTCGCGTCTGCATCTGGGGGTGAACGGAGGGATTTGAACCCTCGATCTCCTGATCCACAGTCAGGCGCGTTAACCGCTACGCTACGCTCACCACGGTTCTTGGCCGATGGCCGGCGAAGACCAGCCTCAAACCTCGGCCGCAATGGTATTATACTTGGTGCCGAGCACGCTGTCAACGCGATGTAGCCCGAGGAGCAGGAGGTCTACCCCCGATGCCATCTCTGGAGAGCGTCCTGGACGCGCACGCCCGGGAGGGCGAGCTATACGAGCGGCTGGAGCGCGGCCGAGTGCGCTGCCTCGCCTGCGCGCACCGCTGCGTCATCCTGCCAGGACTGAGGGGTGTCTGCAAGGTGCGCTTCAACCGGGGTGGCGCCCTCCAGGTGCCGGCCGGGTACGTCTCCTCCCTGAACCCGGACCCGGTCGAGAAGAAGCCGCTCTACCACGTGCTGCCCGGCGCCACCGCGCTCACCTTCGGCACGCTCGGCTGCAACCTGCACTGCGGCTTCTGCCAGAACTGGGACATCTCCCAGGCGCTGCGCGACGCCGAGGCCGACGGGAGGCTGGCGGAGGTGTCCGCCGAGGAGATCGTCGGCGCCGCCCGGCGCTCGAGGTCACGGCTGGTCGTCAGCTCCTACAACGAGCCGCTGATCACCGCCGAGTGGGCCGCCGAGGTCTTCCGGCTGGCCAAGGCCGAAGGGCTCAAGACCGCCTTCGTCTCCAACGGCTACGCTTCCCCGGAGGTCCTCGAGTACCTGCGACCGGTCCTCGACTGCTACAAGGTCGATCTGAAGGCGATGTCCGACCGGACCTACCGGCAGCTTGGCGCCCGGCTCCAGCCCGTGCTCGACGCCATCCGGAAGGCGGTCGGGCTTGGCTACTGGGTCGAAGTCGTGACGCTGGTCGTCCCCGGGATGAACGACTCGACCGAGGAGCTGCGCGCCGCCGCCGAGTTCCTGGCGTCGGTCTCGCCGGACCTGCCCTGGCACGTCACGGCGTTCCACCCCGACTACCGGCTGCAGGACGCGAGCCGGACGCCGGCCGCGGCGCTGCTGCGGGCCGCCGAGATCGGTCGGGCCGTCGGGCTGCGCTACGTCTACGCCGGCAACCTGCCGGGCGCCGTCGGCCACTGGGAGGACACCGCTTGCCCCAAGTGCGGCGCGATCCTGGTGGCGCGCCGCGGGTTCTACGCCGTCCGCGGGAGCCGGGTTGCCTCCGGGCTCTGCCCCGACTGCGCGACGCCCATCCCCGGGATCTGGTCCTGACCGCGCCGATGCATTCCCGTCGGCCGGGGAGCGTTGCGCGCGGGCGCTGCCCCGGCTAGAATGGCGGAGAACCACGTCACGCGGGGCTGACCGGAGGGCTGGGGGAAGTTGAAGCACCTGGACGCCGGGCGTCCGCCGTCTCTGGCGGGCGCGACCGCGCTCGCTCTGGCGGCCGTTGCCCTCGCCCTCCGACTCTACCACCTCCAGCTCCAGAGTCTCTGGTGGGATGAGGGCATCAGCCTCTACCTGGCCGGGCTCGACCTCGCCAGTCTGACCACCGCAAAGGACTTCGGGATCGACCTGCACCCGCCGCTCTACCACGTCCTGCTGGCCGGCTGGGTCCGCCTGGCCGGAAGCTCGGTCTTCTCGTCGCGGTACCTCTCGGCGGCCGCCGGAGCGCTGGCGGTTCCGCTGACCTACTACCTTGGTCGCCGGACCTCTGGTCCGGCGGCCGGGCTCGTCGGCGCCGTGCTCCTGGCCGCCTCCCCGTTCCACGTCTTCTACAGCCAGGAAGCTCGGATGTACACGCTGGTGCCGCTGCTCGGCCTGCTCTCGACGGCGCTGGCGCTCCGCATCCTGGATCGCCAGGCAGCCCGGCCCGGCGAGTGGGTCGCGCTAGCCGTGGTCAACGCGGCCGGGCTCTACGCCTACTACTACCTCGCGCTGCTGGTGCTCGCCGAAAACGTGGCGTTCGCGGCGGTCGTCTCGACCTCACCCCCTGCCCCCTCTCCGCTCGCGGAGAGGGGGTCCGGGGGCGAGGCAGACGTGGCTGGAAGATTGCGTCAGCCCGGGCTGCGCGCGCTCGTGTTCTGGTGGCTGGGCGCGCAGGCTGCTACGGCGCTGCTCTACCTGCCCTGGCTGGCGGCCCTCTGGGGACTCTTCGCCTCCGGCGCGGCGATGGCCGTCCCGCCGGAGACGGCCGTCTACCGCAGCCTCGCCGGCTACCTCCGGGAGTGCCTGCTGGCGTTCAGCATCGGCTTCGCGCGGCCGGCGCCCTGGGCCGACCTGGCCGGTGGCCTGGCGCTAGCCCTGGCCGCCCTCGCCGGCCGGCCGAAGGGCCGAGCTGGCTGGTGGCTCCTCTCGCTGGGCATCGCCGTCCCGCTGGCCGGCGCCTATCTGGTGATGCTCCGGCGGCCGTTCTTCTTCCCCCGGTTCATCATCTACGCGGCGCCGCTCCTGTACGTGCTCGTCGGGGCCGGCGTGGCGCGCCTGGCGAGCTTGGGTTCCCCCTCCCCCTGGGAGAGGGTCAGGGCGAGGGCCGTTGCCATGGCGCGCGGAGGCCTCGCCCCAGCCCTCTCCCAAAGGCAGAGGGAGCAGGGCGCTCGTTTGGTCCCCTCTCCCATCGCACCACGCGTTCGGCGATGGGGATGGGGCAGGCTGGCGGCCCGCGGGCTGGCCGCGCTGCTCGCCGCGGGGTGCCTGGCCGCCCTCCTGGCCGGCGAGGCGCAGTCGCTGGCGAGCCACTACACCAGCCTCCGCACCGGCTACTCCTCATCCGACTACCGGGTCGTCCTTGCCGACCTGGCCGACCTGGCCCGGCCCGGCGACGCCGTCGTCGCCACCTACCCCTGGCAGGCCGGCTACGTCGCCGGTTACCTGCCCAACGCCGGCCTGGCGACGGCCTACGCCGCGGCGGCTCCGGGCGCGCCGCGCGAGGCCGAGGCCGACCGCCTGCTCGGGCAGCATCCCCGGGTCTGGCTGCTGCTCTATTCGGCGGACGGCCGCTGGGGCGACGACCCGCTCGAGCGAGCGCTGGCCGGCGCGGGCGCTCCGGCCTTCGTCGACCAGTTTGGCGACAGCCGGGTCCGCCTGTTCTCGGCGACTCCGCCGGCTTTGGCGCCGAGCCCGGCCGCCCGGCTGGGCGACCGCGTGGCGCTCCTGCGCTACGCCGTCGGTCCGGCCGGGCCCCGGCACCCCGGCGAGGTCGTCGACCTCACGCTGACCTGGCAGGCGCTTGCGCCCGTGCCCGACAGCTACACGGTCTTCACGCACTTGCTCGGGCCGGACGGCCGGGTCTGGGGCCAGCAGGACTCGCCGCCGCTTGCCGGCGCCCGGCCAACCAGCACCTGGCGGCCCGGCGAGGTGATCGTCGATCGCTACCGGCTCGCCATTGCCGCCGACGCGCCAGCCGGGGAGTACCTGGCCGAGGCGGGCCTCTACCAGCCGTCCACGGGGCAGCGGCTGCCCGTGGGCCGCTCGCCGGAGGAAGCCGACCGGGTCGTCGTCGGGAGGTTCACCGTCGTCCGGTGAGAGTCCATCCAGAGGGCCGCACGAACGCGCGGGAGGCTTGCGTAATGGCGTTGCACGCGGGACGGACTGTGCCCCTCCTGCCGCGAAGTCACCCGTGGGATTCGGATGCCTCTGCTCAGCCCTTCGACCGGTGGGAAGGGCTGGCCGTCGCGCTCGTCCTCGCGGTCGGCGTGTTCCTCCGGGTCTACCGGCTGGGAGAGCTGCCGCCGGGGCTGCACCAGGACGAGGCAGTCTACGGCCTGCACTCGCTCACGGTCGCCCTCGGGCAGTTCCGTATCTTCTTCGGCGAGCGCGAGCCGCTCTACATGTACCTGGTGGCCGGGATGTCGCTGCTGCTGGGGCCGACGGCGTTCGCCCTCCGTGTCACCTCGGCGCTGGTGGGCTCGGCCGCCGTCCTCACGACGTACCTGGCTGCCCGGTCGCTCTTCGGCCGCCGGCCGGCGCTGCTGGCGGGCGCGACGATGGCGGCCACGCTCTGGCCGGTGATGATCAGCCGGCTCGGCTTCCGGGCCGGCACGCTGCCGCTCCTCGAGACGGCCGCGCTCTACTTCCTCTGGGACGGCTGGCGCCGGGGCAGCCGCTGGCGTTCGGCGCTCGGCGGCGTCCTCCTGGGCGGCACCCTCTACACCTACATCGCCAGCCGGTTCTTCCCGGTGGCCCTGGCCGCCTTCCTACTAGCTCAGCTTCTGGTCGACCGGTCCTTCTTCAGGCAGCGCCTGGCCGAGCTTGGGCTGGCGCTGGCCGCGGCGGCGGCCACCTTCGCGCCGCTGGGCTACTACTTCTGGCGCCACCCGGAGGCGTTCTTCGGCCGGCCCGAGCAGGTCTCGGCGGTGGACTCGCAGATGGTCTCGGTGGCGGGCCTGCGTGAGCTTGCGATCAACGCCGGCCGGACCGTCGGCATGTTCTTCGTCGCCGGGGACGCCAACTGGCGGCACAACCTCTCCGGCGAGCCGGCCCTGCTCCCGCCGGTGGCCGTGCTCCTGGTCGTCGGGTACGCCCTGGCGCTGGCGCGGTTCCGGCGGCCGGCCCACCTGCTCCTCGTCCTCTGGCTACCGGTCATGCTCGTGCCCAGCGCCCTGTCCATCGACGCGCCGCATTACCTCCGGACCATCGGCGCGGCGCCCGCCGCCGCGATGGCCGTGGGTGTCGGCCTGTCGACCGTGGTGGACGCGCTGCTCGGACTGCTGCGCGGGCCGACCTCACCCCCTGCCCCCTCTCCGCTTGCGGAGAGGGGGAGGGATGCGCAGCTCCCCCCTCTCCGCTTGCGGAGAGGGGGGGAGGGTGAGGTCAGCGTCCTGCTGTGCCTCCTCTTCGCCCTCGCCCCGGCGGTGGCGACCTTTCGAGACTACCAGGTGGTCTGGGCGTCCCGTCCGGAGGTCTACGAGGCGTTCAACGTCGGCCTGGCCAGCGCCGGGCAGTACCTGGCTGGGTCCGATCTCTGGCGCTCGGGCCGGGGGACGGTCTACGTCACGAGCCAGTTCTACGCGGACCGGGCCTCCATGACCTTCTTCCTCTGGCCGTACCTGAGCAACGCCGACCGGCTGGCCTGGAACGAGGCCAGCCTCCGGGTGAAGTGGTTCGACGAGGGCCGGGCGCTGCCCATCCCGGCGAGCGGCGAGGCTCTGTACATCACGTCGGCCAGCGCCGAGCGGCCGGGGCTCGGGGAGGAGCTGGCGTCGGCTGGCCTGCGCGGTGAGATAGTGCAGGCGCCGCCGCTGGGGCTCCCGGCCTTCGGCGCCTACCGGCGGCCGGCTGGGACGCCCGCGCTACCCGAGCGCCCGCTCCTGGCGCGATCGCAAGCGGGGCTCGACCTCGTCGGCTACCGGCCGGCCGGCCCGACGCCCTCGGGCCAGACCGCGACCCTGGCCCTCTACTGGCGGGTCGCCGGCAAGCCCCCCGAGTCGACGCCCTCGGTCTTCGCTCACCTGATCGACGACGCCGGCCACGGCCTGGCCAGCGACGACCAGGTGCTCGGCTACGCGCCGGCCCAGTGGGCCCCGGGCGACACGATCGTGACGTGGCACCGGCTGGCGATCCCGCCCGGCCTGCCGCCGGGGGCCTATGCCGTCGAGGTCGGCCTCTACGACAAGGCGACCGGGCGCCGGCAGCCGCTCGGCCTCGAGGACCGGGTCGACTCCCGGGCGCTGGTCGGCCCCATCGAGGTGACTCGGGGCGCGGCGTCGCCGGCCGACGTGAAGCCGGCGCAGCGCGTGGACCTCCCGGTCGCGCCGGACCTGCGACTGCTCGGCCTCGATCGCGGCGTCGGCCCGGTCGCGCCGGGCGCCTGGGTGCCGCTGACCCTCTACTGGCAAGCCACCGGCGCCCCGCCGGATTACCTGGTCGAGCTGGGCTTGCTGGACGGGGAGGGGCGCGAGCTCGGGGTGCAGCGCGTGCGCCCGACTGGCGGCCGCTACCCGACGCGGCGGTGGCGGCCGGGAGAGGTCGTCCGGGACGACCTCGACCTCCGGGTCGAGGCGACGACGCCAGCCGGCAGCTACGCGGCCTTCCTCCGCGTGCTGACGGCGGCCGGGGCTCGGGTCGGGCAGGCTTCCCTCGGCCCCGTGCAGGTGGTGGGACAGCCCCGCCTCTTCGACGCGCCGTCGCCTCGTCAGGCGCTCCGCGCCACCTTCGGGGACGTGGCGGAGCTTGTCGGCTACGACCTGGCGACGGACCCGGCTCGGCCCGGCGGGAAGGTCAGGCTCACGCTCTACTGGCGGGCCCTCGGGGAGACGCGCGACGCCTACACGGTCTTCACCCATCTGATCGACGGCGCCGAGCACGTCTGGGGCCAGCAGGACAACCCGCCGGCGCGGGGCGCCCGGCCGACGACCGGCTGGGTGTCGGGCGAGTTCGTGGTGGACGAGTACGAGATCCCGGTCGCGCCGGAGGCGCCGGCCGGGGAGTACCGGGTGGAGGTGGGGATGTACGATCCGGCGACCGGGCGCCGGCTGGCAGTATGCGACGAGCGGGGCGAGGGCGCCGGCGACCGCGTGCTGCTGGGGCAGGGGGTTCGGGTGCAGTAGCGAGGCTCCCCCGCTGGTGCGCGATGGATGCCGTTTCTGCCGCTACTGGTCAGGGGGTTAGGTCCGTCCCCTCCGCCTGAGTGCTCTCGAGGTACTGCATGCTCCGGTCGTACCAGGTGCTCTCGATCAGGCCGGTCTCGTGGTAGTAGTTGAGCATGGTCTTCAGCCTGAGGATCGAGATCAGGTTGTAGCCGTGCTGGCGCAGCCGCTCGGCAGCTCCCTGCTGCCGGTCGACCAGGACGATGGCGTCGCGGACGACCAGGCCGACCTCCTCCAACTGGTGGGCCGTCTCGAGGACGCTCCCGCCGCCCGTGATGAGGTCGTCGATGATGAGCACCTGCTGCCCGGGTCGGTAGACGCCCTCGATGGTGTGCGACTTGGGACCCTCCCCGACCCGGCGGGCGTAGATCATGGGGACGTCGGTGGCGAGCGAGAAGGCGGTCGCCAGGTGGAGCCCGCCGAACGGCACCCCGGCAACCAGGCTGAAGGGCGAGATGCGCGGACGGCGGCGCGCCTGGCCGGCCTTCACCTCGTTCTCGACGAGCTTGGCCACCCGACGCAGGACCGCCGGCTCGCCGACGAGCAGCCGGGGGTTCACGTAGATGGGCGAGTTGACCGCCGTCCGCCCGAGCGTGAAGTCGCCGAAGGTGATGCCGCCCACGTCGAAGAGCGCGCGAGCCAGCCAGAGACTCGTCTCGTCGGTCCCAAGCACGATCCGCCTCCTGATCTCAGAGCGTGTGTGGGAAGCTGTCAACGGATTCGGGGAACGGATTACGCGGATTGGCGCCTGCGAATCCGCTCAATCCGCTCCGAGAATCCGCTGACAACTCCGTCGCCGGCGCCTGCTTCTCACGCACTCTCTCAGCGAGATTCTACCATAATCACGGAAGTCGTGGAATTCACGGGATAACTGCCCTGGTTCGAGTGATGTTACACAACAGCCATGCGAGCGGCGCACTCGTTCGGCGAGAGCCCGGCCAGCTCGTAGCCCTGATGCGGCCGATCGTCGTAGTAGGGGCGGAACTCCAGCAGCATCGACTCCAACTGATTGCTGCCTGTCTGGTTGTTGGCCTGGCCTTTCGGGCTCCGCGGGCCGCACTTGCGCTCGGCCTAGCGAGGGGTCCGAACCAA
>Ga0315282_10018344_pt1 | contig 10007 bp, 7 predicted proteins | sample YL17G07_20_MG_FD_203693 | JGI IMG/M metagenome (GOLD analysis project Ga0315282, IMG submission 203693) | Sediment microbial communities from Yellowstone Lake, YNP, Wyoming, USA - YL17G07_20 | ecosystem: Environmental > Aquatic > Freshwater > Lake > Sediment | place: USA: Wyoming | collected... | reverse complement strand
CCGGGGCCAGCGGCGCGATGTCCTTGGGCAGCGCGGGCGCGTCGCCCGCGGCCGCCGGCCCGATCAACAGGCTCAAGCAGGACAGCGTGAACGCGGCGGCGGAAACTGGCAATCTCGTGCGGACCATGACATGGACCTCCGGCGGCTGACAGCAAAAGAGCATGCGCCGCACTTCAGAACAGCGCATGCCACTTTCTTTCTGCGCCTGTGCGGGAACTTTCGCCCAAGGATACTACCGCGCGAACAGGGATGTGTCACGCGCCTTCGCTTACCTCACGGCGCCGGATTGTCGGCCCCCGCCTTGCCGCTCCTTTTCCGGTAGACCTTCTCCAGCAGGTCGCAGGCGTCCTTGTAGAGCGCCGACTTCGCCTTGATCTCGTCGCCTAGTTCGAGGTACTCGTCCTTGTCCGCGGCATACGCCGGCCAGGGACTCAGGCCCGCGCCGTTCGGGTTTCCGGTCTTGGCGAAATTGGCCCAGTACGAGCACATGGCCTGGGCCAGCGCTTCGTCCTTGGCGTCGAAACCTTTTGGCTTGCCCAGCGTCTTGAACACATACGGAATCTCAATGGCGTGGCAGGCGCCCAGTTTCCGCGCCCGCGTGGTCGCGGGCACGCGCGTGAAGTGGTAGAGGTACGCCGGCGCCTGGCGCTGCGCCATGGCGCGCACGAGCATCCGTGCCGGCGATACGAACGACATCACGGTCACCAGCTTGTTGAGCGCGCCCGGGACCTCGTCGTCGTTCTGGGCGGGGAAGAGCTTCAGGACCTCGTCGGCATCTTCCCCGTACAGCAGGCGCGCGGAGAACCTGTAACCGGCAACCCGCTTGATCTGGACCTGCTGCAGGAAGACCGTGCCCTCGTCGGCGTTAGTTCCAGTGATGAACGGCACGGCGGCCTGCTTGCCCTGGTCCCACAGGCGCCCCGGGTCATCCGGCAGCACCCAGCCATCAACCACCGGCCCGAACTTGTTGCCCTTGCCGAAGAGCCCTTGCGCCGGGTTCGAGGCCTGCAGGATCTCGTCCGCGCTTTTGGCGCGCAGCGCCGCCAGCACATCCGGCGCGGTGTCGCAACCGAGGGCCTTCGCAATCTCCTCGCCCATCTGTTCGCCGGACGCCAGCCTGCCGCGCTGTTCCCGCAGCGCCCGGTTCTGCCCGTACGGCCCGCCGCTCTCGGCGATCGCGCGGTGGAAGAGTCCCGCGGCGAGCGGGCAAACCATCAGCCGGCAGACGCTGGCCGAACCCGCCGACTCGCCGAAGATCGTGACGCACTCCGGGTTGCCGCCGAATGCGGCGATGTTCTTCTGTACCCATTGCAGTGCCGCGATCTGGTCGAGCAGCCCATAGTTGCCGGAAACGGCTTTGGCGGATTCCTTCGAGAGGAGCGGATGCGCCAGGAACCCGAACGGGCCGAGGCGATAGTTGATCGTGACCACGACCACGCCTTCGCGCGCGAGGCTCTCGCCGCTGTAAAACGACTGCGCGCCGGAGCCCGTCGTGTAGCCGCCGCCGTGAATCCAGACCATCACGGGCAGCTTGTCGTCGCGTTTCTTCGCGGGCGTCCAGACATTCAGGTACAAGCAGTCTTCGCTCAGCGGCCCCAGGTCCCTGCCCATGAGCGGCTTCGGCTGCGGACACCAGTTCCCGAACTCCGTGCACGCGCGCACCCCCCCTTTCCCCCCCTTATCAAGGGGGGGAGCAGGGGGGGTGTCCCACGACGTGACGGGCTGCGGCGCCTTCCAGCGCAGAGGACCGACGGGCGGCGCGGCGAACGGAATGCCTTTGTAGACGCGCACGTCGCCCTTCTCGACGGCCTGGCCCGAAACCAGCCCGCCTTCGATTTGCAGCGGATCGGCGAGGGGCGCGCCGGCGTCTGCCGCGCACAGCGAAGAGGGAACCACGAAGAACGCGAAGAACACGAAGGGCACGAGAGAGTGCTGAGTCCTGAGTGCCGAGTGCTGAGTCAACGGAAGACCCTCGCGGTTCACTTCTTGTCTCCGCCGTCCTGGGTGGCTCGAAGATGCTTCAGGAGGAACTCCACCAGCCCCGGTCCCTTCGCGCTGCCGGGCAACTGGAGCACGTTCTCAATCTTCGGCTCGTCCATCTGCAATCCGCGCTCTCACATCGCTCCTTCCGGAGCAGGCTTTGGCACGTTCACCGGCTTCTCGATGTTCTTCCTGACGCCGCGCTTCCCGCCCTTCTTTCCGCCTGCCTTGCCGTCGTCCTCTGCCTTCCGCTCCTCGGTCTTTTCTCCCTTTGCCACCCCACCCGTGAGCGGCTTGCCGATGAGCTTCGGTTCCAGCTTGCCAATGTCCAGCCCGAAACGCGACAGGATCGTCGCCGGCACGTCGGCGATCGTGCCGCCGTGAGTCACGAGCTGGTCGTTGGTCACAAGCCAACTGTGCGGCGCGTGGCTGTGAGAGTGCGCGGCCGGGTCGAAGCCGTGGTCTGTCATCACGTAGATGAGCGTCTTGTCGTAGAGCTTCTGTTCCTTCACCCACTTCACGATCTTCCCGAGCCACTTATCGCAGTCTTCGGCGGCTTCGCGGTATTCCTTGCTGTCCGAACCGTGTTTATGGCCGGCGTGGTCGGGGTCGGAGAAATGCAGGAAGGCGAGGAAGCGCGGGTCCTTGTACTTCTCCAGGTACTTCAGACACAGTGGGCCGGTCTCCTCCGCGTCGCGCTGAGCGGCGTCGAAGACGTCGAGCGCCTTGCGCGTCAGGAAGAACGGCTCGCCTTTCTCCGGGCCTTGCTTTTCAGCCGCCGGAACGTTATCCGCGCCCTCGGGCAAGTCTCGCGCTCGTTTGCCGGGTTTCTTGCCTGCCTTCCCGCCCTTCTTGCCATGAGCTGCGATCTCATCGGGTCCGCGCCCGCCGACGTGCGCGAGCTTCCCCGTGACCATGAACGTGTGAATCGTGTCTTTGCCGCCGAGGAACTTCTGCATGCGCTCGAAGATGGTGTAGCCTTCGGGAATCGGCTCGTACTTGGCGTTCGAATACACGCCGGTGGTCTGGCAGTCCAGGCTGGTGAGCATCTCGGCATGGCCGGGCTTGGTGACCGTCGGGTGGCCGCGCACCTCGATCTCCTGCATCGAGCCTTCGCTGATCAACGCGGCGAGGTTCGGCAGCTTGTCCTTGTCGAGCAGCTCCTTGACCACCGGACGGTCCAGGCCGTCCCACGAGATGAGGATCACATTCTGCGGCGCGCCTTGGGGCGCCTTCACGTCGTCTTCGGCGCGAGCGCCACGCGTTCCCGGAAACCACAGCGTCGCCACCATCAGTGTGGGCATTGCCCGCACCCACCAGCGCCGTGTGCTGCCTGCAGCAAGACTCATGCTTCACCTCCGTTAAGCGTTGATCCAACAAGGTTTGGGCTCGACCGCAGCGCCACGCCGCTGTGGGAAAGCCCGCATTCGCTCCCACTGCAACCTACAAGGCGGCGAACAGTGGGCCTGTTTGCGCCGGCAAGCCTTGTCCCAAAACGCACATTGTGCTCCCCCTTGTACCGCCGGCGTCTTGCCGCTGTACGGGCGGGCGTCTCGCTGCCCGCAACTGTACCGCCGGCGTCTCGCCGGCTGTCTTCGCGGTCGTCTCGCTGCCCGCAACTGTACCGCCGGCGTCTCGCCGGCTGTCTTCGCGGGCGTCTCGCTGCCCGCAACTGTACCGCCGGCGTCTCGCCGGCTGTCTTCGCGGGCGTCTCGCCCGCGTCGTTCTCACCTAAACCCTGAACCCCCGACACCCGATACCCTCAACCCTCAACCCTTCTTCCCTTCTCTCCGTCTCCGCACTTCGTCGTTGCCGTTTCCGTTGTACCGCCGGATTCCCTATCCGCGACGCCAGCTTGAAAAGCCCCGCCGGGTCCTCTACAATCAGCGCCTCGGCAGTGCCGCTCTTCGCCTCATGACGGAGGGTGCGTTGCGGCGAGATAGGCGTGGCCCCGTAGCCAAGTGGTAAGGCGACGGTTTGCAAAACCGTTATACACCGGTTCGAATCCGGTCGGGGCCTCCACTCGGAACCGAGCGTCGCTCACCAGTCTTCCCGCGGATCGAACCTTGATTCCTGAGCCAGTTTCTGCCAGGCCTGGCGTTCCGCTGCGGTCATCCTCTTCGGCGTGGCAATCCGGACTTCGACGTACAGGTCGCCCGGCTCGCCGCTGGGACTGGGCATGCCTTTGCCGCGCAGCCGCAGTTTCTGGCCGCTGCTGGTGCCCGGCGGCACGGAGAGCGAAACGTCGCCCGCCAGCGTCGGCAGCGTGATCGTGGCGCCCAGGGCGGCTTCCCACGGCGCGACGGGCAGGTCGGTGTGGAGATCGCGGCCCGCCACGCGGAACCGCTCGTGCGGCTCCAGTTCCACCAGCAGGTACAGGTCGCCGCTCTGCCCCCGCCCGACTCCCGGCGCGCCCTGCCCCGCCAGGCGAATGCGCTGGCCGTTCGTCACGCCTTGCGGGATCCTGAGCTGAATGCTGCGGGTTCTCGTCCGCACGCGCCCATCCGGGCCTCGCTCGCGGACATCCAGGTTGAGCGTGCGTTCGGTGCCGCGGAAGGCGTCTTCGAGCGGAATGCGGACGCGTACCTCCTGGTCCTCGCCCTGCTGGTCCACCGGCCTGCGGCGCCACCCGCCCGGCCTGCCGCCAGAATCCGCTTCGCCAAAGCCGGCGCCGCCGAACCCTCGCAGCCGGTCGCCGAAGAGCGATTCGAAAAAATCGCTGAAGACACTGGCGTCTTCGCCGCGCGTGCCGTGATACTGCCATCCCGGCGGCGGCGTGAACTCGTCGCCGTCGCGCCAGCTTGACCCGAGCTGGTCGTAGCGTCGGCGTTTCTCGGGGTCGCGCAGGACTTCGTAGGCTTCGCCGAGCTCCTTGAAACGCGCCTCGGCGTCCTTCGCCTTGTTGACGTCGGGATGGTACTTGCGCGCCAGCTTGCGATACGCAGCGTGGATTTCGTCCTGCGACGCCGTGCGCGGGACGCCGAGGATATCGTAGTAGTCCTTGTACGTAACAGCCATACTGCTCCTCCGCTTCTCTCTGTACCATACGCTGTGCACAGTGAACGTTCAAGAGGGAGTAGACGTTCGGCTGACCCGTGTGGAAGAACACATCCCCGCCGTGCGGCGGGGATATGCTGGGGGAGGGTCGTGCAGCCGGCGCGTGTGGTTTACAGCACGCCCTGGTCGAGCATCGCGTCGGCGACCTTGACGAAGCCTGCGATGTTGGCGCCGACGACGAGGTTGCCGGGCACGCCGTACTCCTTCGCCGTCTCGTACGAGTTCTTGTGAATGGCAATCATGATGTTGTGCAGCCGGTCGTCCACTTCGCTGCGCGACCAGGAAAGCCGCATCGAGTTCTGGCACATCTCCAGGCCCGATGTCGCCACGCCGCCGGCGTTGGCGGCTTTGCCCGGGCCGTAGAGGATCTTCCTGGCGAGGAAGATCTCGATCGCGGCCGGGTCGGATGGCATGTTGGCGCCTTCCGCGACCAGAATGCAGCCGTTGTCCACCAGCGTCTTGGCATCTTCGCCGCTGATCTCGTTCTGGGTGGCGCTGGGGAACGCGCAGTCGCACTTCACGCTCCACGGGCGCTGGTCCCTGAGGTACTTGGCGCCCCTGTGCTTCTCCGCGTATTCGCTGATGCGGCCGCGCTGCACGTTCTTCAAGTCCATGACGAAAGCCAGCTTCTCCGCGTTGATGCCGTCCTTGTCGTAGATGGTGCCGTTGGAGTCGGAGAGCGTGACGACCTTGGCGCCGAGCTGGTTCAGCTTCTCGACGGTGTATTGCGCCACGTTGCCCGAACCGGACACCGCGCAGACCTTGCCCTTCAGACCTTCATTGCGGGTCTTCAGCATTTCCTGGGCGAAATAGACCGTGCCGTAGCCGGTCGCTTCAGGCCGGATCAGCGATCCGCCCCACGCCAGGCCCTTGCCCGTCAGCACGCCGCTGAACTCCGTCTTGAGACGCTTGTACTGGCCGAACATGTAGCCGATCTCGCGGCCGCCGACGCCGATGTCGCCTGCCGGCACGTCGGCATCCGGACCAATGTGGCGGAACAGCTCGGTCATGAAGGACTGGCAGAAGCGCATCACCTCGTTGTCCGACTTGCCCTTCGGGTCGAAGTCCGAGCCGCCTTTGCCGCCGCCCATGGGCAGGGTCGTCAGCGAGTTCTTGAAAACCTGCTCGAACGCAAGGAACTTGAGGATGCTGGCGTTGACCGACGGGTGGAAGCGCAGGCCGCCTTTGTACGGGCCGATCGCGCTGTTCATCTGGAAACGGAAGCCGCGGTTGACCTGGATCTCGCCCTTGTCGTCCTGCCAGGCGACGCGGAACAGGAGTTGCCGTTCCGGCTCAACGATGCGCTCCAGTATCTTCCCCTCGCGGTACTTCTTGTGCCGCTCGATGACCGGCGTCAGTGATTCGAGCACTTCGGTCACCGCCTGCAGGAACTCGGGCTCCCCCGCATTCCTGCGTTTCACTGTCTCAATGACAGAACGGATAACGTCCATGTGTGCACTCCTTCTGCTGCGCAGCCGCAACTGCCGTTCATACCAGCAACCTTCCCGGGCGGCACGCGTATCCTGGCCCTGCATCCACGGAGTGTTCGCCAGAGCTACCCCGTACTGCTCAACCTTTGAGCAACGTGGCTGCTTTATCGCCGTCTGGTCGAAAATCAACAATAATTTCAGAAAAATTACTACAGTGGTGCCACGACAATACGTGCTCCTAATAGGACACAACAGCCACGGTTACTGCTATCGCAAGCTAACTATTAGGCGTGCTTATTTTCATTGAACTGACGTAACCATTGTTGCTTCAATATGTTACGGCGCAATACGCAGAGACGCAGAGGATGGTTTGTGGTTCTGGGATTAGGGTGTAGGGACCGACTTCGACGTGGAACTTCAACCCCTAAACCCTAGACCTTAGCCTCTTCTGTTCTCCGCGCTCTTGAGCGTCTCTGCGGGGAATACTACGTTCTGTGCCGCTTTAGCAGGCGGATGAAATCCTTCAGGTCGCGCGGCAGCGGCGCCTCCAGACTCACCTCCGCGCCAGTCACGGGGTGCGCGAACCGCAGCTTCCACGCGTGTAGAGGCAGCCGGTTCAGCACGACTTCCTCGCCTCTGTCATCCGTAGGGCCAACGTGCGGCCTGAACTCCCGCAGTCGCAGCGGCGTGGCGCGGCCGTACAGCGGGTCATACGCCAGCGGATGTCCGATGCTCTGCAGGTGCACGCGAATCTGATGCGTGCGCCCGGTCTTCGGCAGGACGCGCAGCAACGTGAAGCGCTTGTACCGCGCGGCCACCTCAAAATGCGTCTCGCTGGCTTTGCCGCTCACGTCGCCCTCTTCCAGTGCAACGCCCTTCTTCTGGCCGCGCATGATGGGCTTCTTCGCGCGGCGTGCAAGTTGCCAGCTTGCGCCACCGGGCTGGCTGGCGCGGACGTACGAGATCGGTTTCCTGACGGCCAGCGTTCTCCACGGCACTTCGCCCACCACCAGCGCCAGGTACTCCTTGTGTACCTTGCGCGCTGCGAAGTCCGCCACCAGCGCATCCCGCGCCTGTTCCGTCTTGGCAATCAACAGGCAGCCGCTGGTCTCCATGTCCAGACGATGCACGAGGTAAAAGCCTTGGGCGTGAGTGTCCTCGTCCGGCGCGGCGTCGTCCTGCACACCGCTTCGTGGTGTGGCACGCGGCCGCGGCGCCGGGTACGCCCGCTTCAGCACGTCCTCCAGCGTGTCGCGCCGCGTGAAGCCGCCCTGGCCGCGGTGCACTGGTATCTCGGCCGGCTTGTTGATGACCAGCACGGCCTCGTCTTCGTACAGCCGCACCAGATGCCGCCCGTGCGGCGTGGTCAGCCGCGGCGCGCTGGCCCTGGCGATCAGGTTCTCCGGACCGCTCACAGCCGGATCGGGGAACTCGAAGCGGTCGCCGTCCGCAACGCGCTCTGCCCCCGACGCGATCCTCCCGTTCAGCCGCACCGCGCAGGCGTGGAACAGCGTCTTGGCCGCGCGGCGGTTCAGCGCGGGCAACAGCGCGCACAGCGTGCGGTCCGCGCGCCAGCCGGTATGCTCCGCGCCTGCCACAGCGCTACTTGTTGGAACTCTGGCCGGTATGTCCCTGATAGCGCCTCTCCTTTCGAGCGTGCCATGAACCTCTGAACTTTCGCCGCGGTCCCCTGTGTTCCCCGCCGCCTTCATTCTCCAGCGCGTCCAGTTCGCGGTTGGGGCCGCGCGTGCGGAACGTCGGCAGCGGCAGGTTCCTCACAAGCTCGGCGAGCTGTTCGGCGGTCAGTTCGTCGCGCTTCGGTCCGTAGCCGCGGAAAATGGGCAGCCCGCGGCTGCGCGCCAGAATCTCGCGGCGGCTGCGGCCGTCAGGCGCGTCCGGCCACGGCTCGCGCTGTTCCTTGAAATGAAAGAACCCCGGCGCAGCGCGCGCGATGTACGCCCAATACTCCGGGCTGTCGGTCTGCACCACGAACAGCCCGCCGGCCTTGAGCGCGCGGTGAACGTCGGCGAGGAACTCCGGCGTCACCAGGCGGCGGCTGGCCGCGCGCTGGTCGTGGAACGGCTGCGGATGGTAGAGATGCACCTCGGCCACGCTGCCCCGAGCGACGTACTCGCGCATCAGCGTCTGCGCGTCCTTGACGGCAAAGCGGACGTTGTGCAGGCCGCGCTGATTGCCGCGCCGCGTGGCGTAACGGATGACGGCGGGCAGAATGTCGCTGGCAAAGTGGTCGCACTCCGGCCGTTGCAGCGCGCTCAGCAGTGTGAAGCGCCCGTTGCCGCAGCCCAGCTCCAGGATAACGGGCGCCTCGCGGCCGAAGATCGCGCGCCAGTCCAGCAGTCCCGGCGGCGGGAAATGCTTGTACGCCGTGCGCGCCCACTGCTCCGCCGGCTTGATGGCACCGGGAATGGGCACGCCGAATTCGTATTCAACCTCGCCTGGCTCGGGCATGTCGCCGCCGTTCTTAAGAAGAGGATCAGCGCCAATCCAGCGGACAAGTATCCGCCGCGAACGCTGCAGCGCAAGGCTGCGGCGAGCGTTTCCTTGCTGCTTCTTCCGCGCGAGTTCCTTCACCACGCCATCCTGCCCGACGGTGATCGTTCGCCAATACGGGTCACCGGCAAGACGCTCCTTGATTGGCTTGTAGAATGCGGCTACTATTTCAGGCGGTGTTCCAGCGCGGACTGTAAGGCGCCACCTTAGCTCAGCGGTAGAGCAACGGTTTTGTAATGCGTCTTAGATATTGACAGACAACGACTTACATTGTCTCAGCAAGAGCGTTTCGAGCAGTCTGCAAGAGCCCGTTCTCAAGAGCGTCACGAGCCCGGCACGGCGCGTTACGGCCATCGAGTGAACCGGAACGCGACGAACAGTGGTGCCGCGGGGTATTCAGTTCTGCGTGGGCTAAGCGGCTTGCATTGGTCATAGAAGAACGCGCCGCCTCGCGCGCGACGGTTCCCGAACTCAACCCGAGCCATAGCCTCTTCGATAGCTCTGTCGCACCACTGAGCGAAAGCGTTGCCCTTGTATACGCGACAACGCAATGGCGAACCTTCAGCATGGCGGCGTTAGCTTGGCGGTGATAGGATGCCGCCAGAGGTGTGGGGCGGGCCGCGGTTCAGGCGGCGCCGCCCCTGGTGAAAGAGGAACGTTCCAATGGCGAGTGTGCCTGGCACTGGGCCTGGCGGCAAGGCAACCTTCGGACAGGTTCCCCCGACAATTCACGGCAGGCGCGCTATTCAGAAGCTGGGCCGCCTATGGGTTGAAGCATCCTCGTCCCACCGCTGCCCGGGCTGCGGCAACGACCACTACTGCATGCTTAGGCACGATGAAGCCATCTGTATGAAAGCCAACGGGAAGGAATCTGAGGTCCAGTTCTCAGATGGCGCCATCGGCTGCTGGATGCCTCTCACGCCGGAAGCGCGCTTGCGGGACATGTGGGATGTACCGGCCCAGGACGACTGGTCGTGGCTGGGTCAAGCGCCTCGTGCTCCCTGGCCAACGGTGACGGCAACGGCCGCT